>Ga0181537_10000127_pt1 | contig 66899 bp, 50 predicted proteins | sample PEATcosm2014_Bin_39_FD_119765 | JGI IMG/M metagenome (GOLD analysis project Ga0181537, IMG submission 119765) | Peatland microbial communities from MTU Mesocosm Facility, Houghton, MI, USA - PEATcosm2014_Bin23_10_metaG | ecosystem: Environmental > Terrestrial > Soil > Wetlands > Peat | place...
CCGCCCGCGAAGTGGTTGTGATGGGCAAGGTGACCGGCAACATCGAATGCAGCGACCGCGTCGATATTCGCAGCGAAGGCTCCGTCACCGGCGATGTCTCCACCGCGCGCATCAGCGTAGAAGATGGCGCAGTGCTCAAGGGCGGCATCCAGGTGCGCAGCGCCGACACCAAGAACCAGTCGAAGCCTGCGGATTCGGCGAAGGCTCCGGAAGTGCAGAAGTCTTTGTCCGCGACCGCCAGCGCGTAAGGACTTGAAAAGCTACCGCAACATGAAACAAGGGCACGCTCGCGCGTGCCCTCGTTCTTTTCCCTTAGCGTAGCTTCTGTTTGACTGTTTGCGTGCTCCGCGGCCGTTTCTCCGCGACCTCTGCGCTTAGGCCTTGCTCTTCTCCGGCTTGAAATCGAGCGCGGCCGAATTCATGCAATACCGCAGCCCGGTTGGCGCCGGACCATCCTCGAACACGTGCCCCAGGTGCGCGTCGCAAGTAGCGCAACGGGCCTCAGTCCGCACCATGCCGTAGGCGGTATCCTTGTGCTCGGACACGCCACTGCCCTCGGCCGGCTTGTAAAAACTCGGCCAGCCGGTGCCCGAATCAAACTTCGTCTTCGAATCAAACAGCGGAGACCCGCAGCACACGCAGTGGTATACCCCCGGCTCTTTGGTCTTCCAGTACGCACCCGTGAAGGCGCACTCCGTCCCGGCCTCGCGGGTCACGTGATATTGCTCGGGCGTGAGCTTCTGCTTCCACTCCGCCTCGGGCTTCACAACTTTCTCGGCAATTTTCTCGGCCATGACTAGCTCCATTCTTATGATCTGTTTTACAACTATTAGATGTTCCAGCGCGCTGAAAGTGGCACAAGCCTCGCCCAAGACCCGCTGGCGAGGCTCACCCTCCAACTTCTTTGCCTACGCCACGGTACTTCCCCCGAAAAAACAACAGCGGCTCGCCCGACCGGACTACCACGTCCTCGACTTCCGCAATGAATACGGTGTGGTCGCCGGCCTCCTGCGAAGAATGCAGACGGCACTCCAGATACGCCAGCGCGCCATGCAGAATCGGCGTGCCGTGCCCGGTGCGATCGAACTCCGCTCCGGCTTCTGTTTCCGCGTGCTCATGATTGCGGTCCGGACGTGCGTAGTATTCCGAAATTCCCCGCTGATCTTCGCCCAGCACGTTGATGCCGAATCGCTTCTTGGCGTGCAGGTGCGCGTGCGTTCGCGTGTTGTGGTCCACGCAAACCAGCACCAGCAGCGGATCGAGCGACACCGACGCAAACGCATTGGCGGTCATGCCGTGGATTTCGCCGTCCAGGTCCACGGTGATGATGGTCACCCCCGTGGCGAAAGATGCCATCGCTTTTCGGAATTCTGAAGGATTCAGGCTCATGACCGTCTTTGCGACTCTACCAAGAACTATCGTAGAGACGTTGCTGGCAACGTCTCTCTCACCGATTTTCTCAAACCACCATGCGCGGCGCCGAGGGCAGAGACGCTAGCAAGCTAGGTCTCTACGAACGATTCACGCGCAACCGCATACATTACCACGGCTGGCTATTGATGTATGATTCGGTTCATCCGAACGCCGTGTCGCCGACCGCAATCACGCCTGTCTCACCCATCTCCCGGGAGGCCGCAGTGTGCCTCATCCACTGCCCCGACGGCGACCTTCCCGAACTTCTAGCCGCCGCCCGCGCCGCAAAAGAACATTTCAAGCCCGGCATCGTCACCTACTCGCGCAAGGTCTTTCTCCCGCTAACCAATCTCTGCCGAGACTATTGCGGCTACTGCACCTTCCGCCGCGATCCCGGAGACCCCGGCGCGCACACCATGACTCCCGAGGAGGTTCTCTCCGTTGCCCGCGCCGGAGAAAAACTCGGCTGCACCGAAGCACTCTTTAGTCTAGGCGACAAACCGGAACTGCTTTTCCCTGAGATGCGCGAAACCCTCCGCGGTCTCGGCTACAAATCCACGCTGCATTATCTCGAAGCCATGTGCGAACTGGTGCTGCGCGAGACCACCTTGCTGCCGCATCCCAACCCCGGCCTGCTCAGTGCTGAATGGATCGCGCGACTGGCCGCCGTTTCTCCAAGCATGGGTCTGATGCTTGAAACCACCAACGCCAGCCTGCTGGCTTGCGGCGCGGCCCACGACAACGCTCCCGACAAAGTTCCAGCCAAGCGGCTGCGCACCATTGAAGACGCGGGCCGACAAAATGTTCCCTTCACCACGGGCTTGCTCATCGGCATCGGCGAATCGGCCGAAGATCGCGTCGATACCCTGCTCGCCATCCGTGATTTGCATGAGCGTTATGGTCACATCCAGGAAGTGATTGTGCAGAATTTCCGCGCGAAGCGGACCATCCCCATGGCCGACTGGCCGGAGCCCAGCCTCGGCGAGATGTTGCGCACCGTGGCGGTAGCTCGATTGTTACTCCCAGAGGTGAATATTCAGGCGCCGCCCAATCTCTCCGCGCCTTACTATGAGGAGTTGCTGGACGCCGGCATCAACGACTGGGGAGGAATCTCACCTTTGACCCCTGATTACATCAACCCGGAAAAGCCCTGGCCGCATCTGGAGCAACTTCGCTTGCGGACCGAGGCCAAGGGGTTCGAGTTGCGCCAGCGTCTGCCGGTGTATCCGGAATTTCTTCCCCCGGTGATAGCGAGGCCGGGACGTCTTTCTGAAAAACTTGCAGCGGCCACCGATCCCTTAGGTTTCGCCCGGAGGGCAGCATGATCTGTGTTCTCACCGGCGGCACCGGCGGCGCCAAGTTCGTAGACGGACTGCGCCAGGTGATGCCCGCGGAGGAGATCACACTCATCGTCAACACCGGCGACGATCTTCTCTGGTGGGGACTCTACGTTTCTCCGGATATCGATTCCATCACTTATGTTCTCTCCGGCATGTTGAGCCGCGAACGCGGATGGGGAGTGAAAGGGGACACCTTCCTCTGCCTGCAGGCCATGGGACAGCTTGGCGAGCCGACGTGGTTTCACACCGGCGATCGCGACCTGGCGGTACATTTGCTGCGATCGCGTCATTTGGCGGAAGGCAAAACACTTTCGGAAGCCACGGCCATCGTCTGCGAAAAACTTGGGGTGAAGGCTCGCATCCTGCCCATGAGCGACTCGCGCGTAGAAACTCGAGTCGACACTCCCGTGGGCGAACTGAGCTTCGAAGAATATTTCGTGCAGCGCTGGTATCAGGATCCCGTGAATTCCGTGCGCTTCGCCGGAGCCTCCGACGCCGAACCCGCGCCCGGTGTGATTGAAGCCATCGAAGCTGCCGATGCCATTTTGATCGCGCCTAGCAACCCCATCACCAGCATCGGCCCCATCCTTGCCGTGCCCGGCATTCGCGAAGCCCTGTGCCGCGCCAAAGGGAAAATTGGCGCCATCAGCCCCATCATCGGCGGCGCTGCGGTGAACGGACCAGCAGGAATCCTCATGGCTGCACAGGGTCTGCCCAGTTCCATCGCCGGGGTGGCGCAGGCGTACGAAGATTTTCTCGACGTGCTGATCTGCGACACGCGCGATTCCCGCCCCGCCGAAGTCTTGCGCAAGACCGGGGTGCGCGTGCAGTGCGCGCAAACCATTATGCGAACGCCGGAGGACAAAGCCGAGCTTGCCCGCAAGGCGCTGGCGCTGGTCTCTGCTTCGCCGGTTTCGGAGCAGGGCGCTGCCGGGCAAACTTCTTCGTTGCAAGCTTCTTCGGATCAAGGTTCTTCCGGCCAGTCTTGCTCCGATGGAGCTTCTGCGGATCAAACTCCGGCCGAAGCTCCCGCCAGCCAGCCGTTCGTTCGCTTCCACTCGGTGGACGATCCGTCGTGATCCTGGTTCCGGTCAAGAATCTTTCTGGCGCGAAACAGCGCCTCGCCGCGCTGCTCGATCAGAAATTGCGCACCGAATTGGCGCAAGCCATGCTTCACGATGTGCTGTCCACTCTCGCCGCATGGGCAAAGCGCCCCGCGGTCGCAGTGGTGAGCAGCGATCCCTTCGCTGTGGAATTAGCCCGCGATATTGACTTCGAAGTCATTCCCGACCCCGCCAACCCTGGCGAGACCGGCGCTATCGAAATGGCCACGCAAATTTGTGTAGACCGTGGCCTCGCCAGCACGTTGGTGATCCCCGCCGATATTCCGCTGATTCAGTCTTGGGAGCTCGAAGAGATTCTGAAACAAGCTCCCCCGGAAGGCAGCGTTCTGGTCCCCGCCGCCGACGGACGCGGCACCAACGCCGCTTACCGCAGTCCCGCGGCTCTGTTTCCGCTGCGCTTCGGCAACGACAGCTTCAAGCCTCATCACGCCGTCGCTCAGGCCACAAACAAACCTTGCGTGGTGCTGCGCCTGCCGGGCATCGCGGTCGATGTAGACAGTCCCGAAGATCTCCAGCATCTGGTTTCGCTCCCCGGCGAAACCCGCGCCCAGCACCTAGCCCGCAAATGGGGCGTCTCGGGTCGTGGGGGGACGGGCGACTCACCCGCCCACCCGCGCAGCGGCGAATTATGAAAGCCGGCGCCAGCAAAGAAATCCGTCTAATACCTATCCCTGTTTCCGGAGAAATCGAACCCGGCGACAATATCGTGGAAAAACTGCTAGGGGCGCTTCGTCGCCCCCTACTCCGTCCCGGCGACATCCTGATCATCAAACACAAAATCGTCTCCAAAGCCGAGGGACGACTGGTGGACCTCGCCACCATCAAGCCCTCAGCCAGTTCCATCGCGTGGGTAAAAAAATACCAACTCGACGCCCGTGTGATCGAACTGGCCTTGCGAGAAAGCCGAGCGGTAATCCGCCGCAAAAATGGAGTGCTCATCACCGAGACCCGTCACGGCTTCCTGTGCGCCAACAGCGGAATCGACGTTTCCAACGTCAACGGCGGACGCCACGCCCTGCTTCTTCCCAAAGATCCCGACCGCTCCGCTCGCAACCTCCATCGCGAACTCAAAAAACGCACCGGCCTCGACATCCCCGTCATCATCACTGATAGTTTTGGACGCCCCTGGCGCCAAGGCCTGGCGGACCACTGCATCGGCATTGCGGGTATGAAGCCATTGCGCGACGATCGCGGACGCCGTGATCCTCACGGCTACAAGCTGCACGCAAGCATTGAGGCCGTGGCCGACGAACTGGCCGCAGCCGCGGGCCTGGTCTGTGGCAAACTCAACCGCACGCCGGCATGCGTCGTCCGCGGATTCCGCTACCAGCCCGGCCGCAGTAAAACCTGCGATCTGCTTCGTCCTGCAAAGACCGACTTGTTCCGGTAGACTTCCTCTGTAGAGGGGTTGCTTGCAACGTCTTGCCGCCAGCGGCAGGCTTGCCTGCGGCTAGAGCAGACGTAGCCAGCTACGTCTGCACGGAGAGTTTCATGCCCCGCGAACTTGCGCATTCTGAACTCGAAAGCTTTCCCGCGCCCGACTGGTCTGACATCGCGCCAAGACTCACCGATCCCACCCGCGCCTCACTCGATAGAATTCTCGAAACGCAGAATGGGGCCGCGCTTTCTCTGGAAGAATCCTTCGCGCTCGCCCACTCCGACGGCGACGATCTCCTCGGTCTGCTCGCAGCCGCGAATCTTCTGCGCTCCGAACTTGTCGGAAATCTCGTCACTTACGTGGTCAACCGCAACATCAATTTCACCAACATCTGCTTCGTGGGATGCAAATTCTGCGCCTTCAGCCGCGGCCCGCGCGAATCAGATACCTACTTCCTCGACCCGGACCAGGTCGCGCAAAAAGCCGTGGAGGCCTGGCAACTCGGTGCCACCGAGGTCTGCATTCAAGGCGGTCTGCCGCACGGCCTGCCTCCGTTCTACTATCGCAACATTCTCCGCGCCGTGAAACGCGCCGTTCCGGGCATGCACATCCACGCTTTCTCGCCCATGGAGATCGTCTACGGCGTCGAGCTCACCGGCATGCCGCTCGCCGATTATCTCGCCATGCTGCGCGACAACGGTCTGGGCACGCTTCCCGGCACCGCCGCCGAAATTCTCGACGACGAGATTCGCCACATCCTCTCCGCCAATAAGTTGTCCACCGCACAATGGATCGAAGTCATCCGCACCGCGCACCGCGGCGGCATCCGCACCACGTCCACGATGATGTACGGCCATACTGAAACTCCGGACCACTGGGTTCGCCAGATGCTGCTGCTGCGCGAGATGCAGAACGAGACCGGAGGCTTCACCGAATTTGTCCCCCTGGGCTTCGTCCACCAGAACACGCTGCTGTTCCATCAAGGACTCGCGCGCAACGGTCCCACCCTAGCCGAGCATCTCAAAGTTCATGCGCTGTCGCGCATCCTGCTCGCCGGTTCGATCAACAACATTCAGGTTTCCTGGGTAAAGTTGAACCGCCGGCTCTCGCAGCTGTGTCTGCACGCGGGCGCCAACGACTACGGGGGCACGCTGATGGAAGAAAATATTTCGCGCGAAGCTGGAGCTACGGCCGGCCAGTACACCAGCCCGGAAGATTTTCAATCGCTGATCCTGGAGATGGGCCGCATCCCCGCCGAGCGCAATACCACGTACTCGCGCATTAAGATCAAGATGCCGATGAATGAAGCCGAATTCACCGCGGAGCAGTCCATGTTGGCGGAATTCGCATGAGCGGCGACCCTACGCCGGCAGTTCCGGCGCGTCCCATCGCGATTCTCGGGGGCACCGGCCCGGCCGGCACTGGACTGGCCCTGCGCTGGGCTCGCGCCCAGGAGAGCGTTATTATCGGCTCGCGCGACGCGCAACGCGCCCGCGACGTCGCCGCCGTCCTTCGAGGCAAGGTTGGTTTTGGAGCACAGATCTCCGGCATGGAAAACAGCGCCGCCTGCGCTGCCGCCGACATCCTGATGCTTACCGTCCCCTTCGATGGCCAGGCTGCATTGCTCAAGCAACTCAAGGCTGCGATCACCGAAGGCAGCATTCTCATTGACGCAACCGTCCCGCTCGCTGCCGCGGTCGGCGGACGAGCCTCCCGCACTCTCGGGGTCTGGCAAGGTTCCGCGGCCCAGCAGACCGCCGAACTCGTGCCCAAGGGAGTGAGCGTGGTCGCGGCCTTCCACAACCTTTCCGCCGACCTGCTGAATGGAGACGCTCCACTTGATTGCGACGTCATCGTCTGCAGCGACGATCCCGACGCCGCTCAACTCACGCGCAAATTAGCCGCAAAAATTCCCGGAGTCCGCGCCATCGACGGCGGCAAACTGGAAAACGCCCGCACCATCGAGCAGATTACCGCCTTGCTCATCGGCCTCAATATCCGCCACAAAGGCCACGCCGGAATCCGCATCACTGGCCTGCCGCCAGAAGCCTATCGCTAAGCTTTCCTTCGCAGCACACCGAGCGGAGATGCTCGCTAATCAGTTCGCAGTGCCTGCATGGGATCGATGGACGCGGCTCGGTGCGCCGGAAGGTACGAAGCAAACAAAGCCGTGACAAACAGGATGGCTGCGACCGATACGATCACGGAAAGATCCATCGCACCCACTCCGTACAAAGTTGTACGCATGGTGCGGCCTACCAGCACGGCGCCGGCAAGCCCAATCCCTAGCCCGATCGTGGCCAGCAGTGAAGCTTCCTTCAGGATAAGCAGGAGCACACGGGATTTTCCCGCTCCGAGCGCGAGCCGCAGACCGATCTCCTGAGTTCGCAGTGAAACCGCATAAGCCATCAGTCCGTAGATGCCAACCGCCGCCAGCAGTAAGGCCACGGCCGCGAAGCAGGCGAACAAAACCATCGTGTATCGGTCCTCGGCGAGCAACTCGGTCTTCACTTGGTCCATGGTGCGAACTCGCCCCAGCGCAATCTGCGGGTCCACGAAATGCACGGCCGCGGCAATGGACTTGCTCATGACTGCCGGGTCTTCAGCGGTGCGCACGCCGATGGTCACACTCGGCGCCAACGACTGCGCGAAGGGGACGTTAATCTCGGGACCATCGTCGCGAAAATCTCCATACCTCACGTTGTGGATGATGCCGACGATCTGCCACTCCACCGCGGGACCTAGCCTCGGCAGTCCAGGAATGAGTTGTTCGATGGAGAGGCGCTGCCGGAATGGGTCCAGACCTTTCAGATAACGATCGGCGAATTCCTGATTTACCACAGCCACCCGCACGCTCGTGGCGGTGTCTTGTTCGGTAAAGGAGCGCCCTTTGAGCACCTGTATTCCGAAAGTCTTGAAGTAGTCGGGCGAGACCGATTGAAAACCAGCAACCGGCCGCTGCGAAGGATCGCTGAAGGCCGGACCGCCGACAACGGTGAACGGCATGCCGTTGCTATGGTATTGGAGCGGCATGCCAGTTACGCTGGCGACATCGGACACTCCCGGCACGGAACGAAGCGCACTCAGTATCTGCTGGTTGTAGACATTCATCTGTTCGGGATTTTCAAACCGTTCCGCCCGTTGTTGCAGACGAAAAGTGAGCACATGATCGGTGCGCAGACCGAGATCGACGCGCGTGAGATTCCAGAAGCTGTGCATGGCTAGCCCTGCGCCAGCCAGCAGGGACAAGGCGAGCGCGAATTCACCCACGATCAGCCCGCGGCGCAGCTTGTGGCTTGCATTGCCCGTACCAGAGCGTCCGCCGTCCTTCAGCGACTCTCCGGGGTCGATCCGCGAGGCGTACCAGGCGGGCGCGCAGCCAAACAGCAGACCGGCCAGCGTAGTTGCGGCCAGGGCCACAAAGAGAACATGACCTTCGAGCTGAAAGTTCGCTTCCGCGGGCAATATCCCATCGGGCACAAGGGCGAGAATTGCGCGCAGTAATACCACGCCGAGCCCCACCCCGAGTCCGCCGCCGAGAAGGGCCAGCACCAGGCTTTCGGTAAGAAACTGCCCGAAAATCTGTCTGCGATTTGCGCCCACGGAACTGCGAATCGCAATCTCCCTCTGTCGCGCCGAGCCTTTCGCTAATAACAAATTCGCGATATTGAGGCAGGTAATCAGAAGCACGAACCCCACTGCCCCAAGAAGAAGCCAGAGGTTGCGAATGCGGTCGCGAGGAAGAAAATCGTTCTTAAGCGGCTCAACCGATGCGCCCCAGCCCTTGTTCGAGACCGGATAAGCCGCCGCAATATGACTCGTGACCGCATCCATATCGGCTTGCGCCTGTTGCAGCGTGACCCCGTTTTTCAGGCGGCCCATGGTCAGCAACCAATGGTAGTCGTGGTTGATCTGTTCCGGCCGGAAGGCGAGTGGTGCGGCCAACTCAAACGTGAAGCGGTCCCCCACGCCCGGCGATAACACTCCCACCACGGTATAGGGTTCACCGTCGATGCGCATCGGTTGACCCAGAACGCCGCGATTCGCTCCCAGCCGGTTCCACAACTTGTAAGTCAAAATCAAGGCGTGGTCCTTGCCCGGTATCCCTTCCTCGGAAAGAAAGTCGCGCCCCATCAGAAACGGGATTCCCTGCATGTTGAACCAGCCAGGCGTAGCGCGCATGCCATCGAACTGCTCCGGCTGGTCCTGTGTTGCCAGATTAAAACTGCCTCCGGTGAAGGCGCACAGTTGCTCGAAAGATTTGCTCTGCTCCTTCCAGTCGAGAAAGTCTCCGGCCGACATCGGGTTTCGGCCCCCACCCACTTTCGACCAGACCATCACCAGCTGATCAGGCTGCGGATAAGGCAAGGGCGCAAGCAATACGGCATACACCACTGTATAAATCGCTGTGGTAGCGCCAATGCCAAGCATCAGCGTGGCGATCACGGCCGCCGTCAGCCCTGGACTTTTGCGCAACCCGCGCAACCCGTAACGCAGATTCCTGATGAGAGTTCGCATTCTCTACCTCGATCAGCGAGCGAGATATCTCGTTAGACGGCCGAGTCTCCCTTCAGTCGCCCCAGAAAGCAAATTCAACCGACACCCTCCCACACCCCACCCGCGGCCGGGTGGAAGGAAGAGCTGCCCCAACACTTGTCCGGCCTATATTGCGTACAGTCTCATTGCCAAATGAAGATGCGAGGGCGCGCTGAAAAGAATGGAGTTAGGATGTAGCGTTCAGTCTGAATTCACAGCGCTCTGTCCGAAAGCGCTGTCTTGTGTCCGGACCCGAACACCGCGGGCAAACCGGAAGCGCCTCTTGCCGGAAGCAGGCTTTGACCCCCCTGCGCTAGTCCTCCGTTACGGGCGCCGTCATTTCCTCGGCCGGCTCTCCGCCGGCCATGGCTTGGGCGACGATGAGCCGTCGAGCTTCCACGCGAATTTTGGGCAATTGCACGCCGAACCACCACGCACCCGCCACCGCCGCCAATCCGCCGATCGCCACGGTCACGGGCGCGCCCAGTCGGTCTGAAATTGCGCCGCCCAGCAGCGCGCCAATCGGCGCCATCCCCATGAACATCATGGAATACACGGCCATCACCCGTCCGCGCAGCGCATCCGGCACCATGGCTTGAATCAGCGTGTTCGATGCCGCCATCTGCAACATGATGAAATATCCCACCGGCAGCAGCAGGGCCACCGACAGCCAGAACGATTTGGACGCTGCAAACAGCATCAGGCTCACGCCAAATCCGGCACAGCACACTGTTACCCATCGCCCCAGACCTTTTACTCCCGATCGCATGGCCAGAGTCAGCGCGCCCAGCAGCGCCCCCACGCCGGCTGCGCCCATCAGAATGCCGAGCCGTACCGCTCCGAGATCGTGCGCCCCGATCAGTGACGCGAACTCCTGCCCGCCGCCGCGCAAAACGCGGTCGGCAAAAATCGGCATCAGCACCACATAGGGCATGCCCGTCACACTGACCACACCCAGCAGCAGCAGCAGGGTGCGAATCGGCGCGGTACGTTCCACGAACTGGAAGCCTTCCACGATATGTTCGTACGGTGAAGCCTTGCTCGGCACTCTCGCGGACGCCCGCACCTTCATCAGCAGCAATCCCACAATGACTGCGATGTAGCTCACCGCGTTCGCAAAAAAACACCAGCCCTCGCCCAACCTCGCCACCAAGACGCCCGCCACGGCCGGACCAATCACGCGCGCACCATTGAACATGGAGGAGTTCAACGCGATCGCGTTCATCAGGTCTTCCTTGCCGACCATATCCACCAGAAACGATTGCCGTCCGGGAATGTCGAACGCGTTCACCACGCCCAGCAAGGCGGCCAGCACAAATACGTGCCACACCTGGATTTTCCCGGTGAGCGTCAGTGCGGCCAGCACGAACGCCAGCACCATTGAGATGGTCTGGGTGGCAATCACAACCCGCTGCCGGTTCACTCGATCGGCCGTGATTCCCCCGATCGGCGCGATGAGAAATACTGGAATCTGGCTGGCGAATCCCACCGCACCCAGCAGCAATCCCGACCCGGTCAGCTTGTAGACGAGCCACGACTGGGCCACGGTCTGCATCCAGGTACCGGTCAGAGAAATCAATTGTCCGCCGAAGAACAGCTGGAAGTTGCGATGGCGCAGGGCTCGTCCCGCCGCCTGCCAGCGTAAACCAGGCTCGGAAGCCGCTCCGGCCGGCGTGGCCAGCTCATTTTCTGGAATGGAAGTTTTCGATTCAGCCACGTTCGTTTCTTTGGATGTTGCCGGGCCTGTCCAAGCATCACTATATCGCGAAGCTCTTTTTGGGAATTCAGCACTCGGCCTTCGCCAGTCGGCAAACCGTGACTGACTTGATAACTGTTCAACGGGCCTCACATGCGGTACAGTTCTCTTGCCCCTTACGCTCCCCCCGCGGCGAGGCGACAGGAAGGAAGTTTGCCACCATGAATCCTCCTCCAGTCCAAGTCGAACGCCGCGCCGGACAGCGCTTTTCGTTTCTTCTTCCCGTCTTCGTTCGCGACGTCTCGAGCGGGGTCGAGGCCCGGGGTTTTACCCAGGACATCAGCTCGCGAGGCGTCTTCTTTTTCACCGACGCAGCCTTTGCCGAGGGTGCTGCCATCGAGCTTACCCTCAACATGCCTTCCGAGATCACGCTGGGCGACAATATGCGAGTCCGTTGCCGCGGCTCCATTCTGCGCGTAGCCTTGCCTCCAGATCTATCGCAGCCAGATACCTCGCAGCACGACCCATCGCAGCAGCCGGCAGTGCAAATCAATCCGCGGGCCGAAACCAAGGCTGAAACCAAGATCGGGGTCGCCGTTCGTCTCCATGGCTACGAGTACCTTCCCGAGATTGCAGATTCTTCCTCTTCCTTTCAGCGCGTTTCCGCGCTCCACGAACACCGCCATGAACCAGAAGAGGATCAACCCGCTGTAGCTGCAGCTGCTGCAAGCCTGATCTCGCGCTAGGTCAATACGCTCCAGCGTTGCTTAGAAACTCAGCCGCCGCACCGTTGCTTCCGCTTATCCCCTACCCCCTATCTTCGTCGTTAACCGGCACGATCGTTCGCCCGGCTGGCACTTTCGGGCCTTTTCAACTCCTCACCCTTCGCTTACAATGATCCCCACTGGACCGAATCTCCTCGAAGTCTTCCGCAACCAGCACTTTCGTTGGGCTTTCTGTGCGGCAACGTTCGAGGGCGGGCATTGTCCCACAAAAAGTACATTCGTCCTGGTAAGCCCTATTACCTAAGTCACTTGGCGGGGTGTGCGTTCGCTTTCTAACATGCAAACACCAAGAGAGATCAGCGAGAACCGCACAATGCATGGGATCGCCGTCGCCCTCCTGACCGAGGACCGAGAACACTTATCTGCGCTGCAGGAGCGTCTGGAGGCGACACGCCTGGGCCGCGCCGTGTTCAGCCAGGTCGGCTTTCCCATGGGACCGACCGATTCCATTCTCCGCCAGATTCAGGACTCACGCGCCGAAGTTGTAATCGTGGATATCCCCACGCGCGATTCGCAGCGCTCCATTCACGCGATCGAACTGATTCGCGCCACCACGCAACAGATTGCCATCTTCGCCAACGGCGAGATGACGCAGCCTCCGAACATTGTCGCCAGCATGCGCGCCGGGGCTTGCGAATATCTCGATAATGCCGCCGGTGCCGAGCCCTGGCTCGAGGCGCTCACCCGCTACAGTTCGACGCGCACACGAATCCGCGGAGGCGCCGGCAAAGCGCCCATCTTCACATTTCTCAGCGCTAAGGGCGGTGCCGGAGCCACCACCGCCGCCGTCAATACCGCGATGGCTTTGCAACAAGCTCACGGCGATGTGGTTCTGGTCGACTTCGCTCCCATCGGCCACGCAGCTCTGCATTTGAATCTGCGGCCGCAGTTCGGCGTGCTCGACGCTTTGCAGAATCTTCACCGCCTCGACGTTTCCCTGCTCGACGGCCTGATGACCACCACGAAAGAGGGATTGCACCTGCTGGCCGGTCCGCTGCAGCCTTACGAAACCATGGCCACGCCCGCCGAACTGGCGCGCCTTTTCGATCTTCTGGTGAATCATTACCGTTACGTCATCATTGATGGATCCAGCCGGCTGGATGCCACCACGCACTTGCTCTCCGACCTTTCCAATGCCGTTCTGGTGGTCGCCCAAACCGACGTAGTTTCGCTCTGGAGTGCCGGCCGCATTCATTCGTTCCTCGGCGAAGGAACGGGGCGCGATCACATGCGCATGGTGATGAACCGCTACAAGAAAATTCCTGGATTTACGGATCAGGATATCGAACAAGCCACGCACTGCAAAGTTTGGTGGAAAGTTCCGAACGCGTTTCACGCCGTTTCACCGGCCATCGATCACGGCACACCCGTGGTTCTTCAGGAAAGCCTGGACATCAGCCGCTCCTACCGCGCTCTGGCCAAGGCTCTCTCCGAAGCCAGCAGCAATTCCGATGGCAGTCCCGATCTGGCTTACGATCGCGAGACGGCCGACGTAAAGAGCAAAGCCTTTGCCCGTCCCAGCCTCTCGCCAGTCCGCGCCGGGCAGTAGTCGAATCCGCGCACGGCTTATTCTCAAACTCTGAATTCTTAATTCTTCGCCGCTGGCGCCGAATCCGATTCCTGCGGAAACATTTTGAAGGTCACATCCTGCGGCCGCGAAGTTACTTCCTTGTCCGGTCCGGTCGCATTCTCCGTGAGCGTTCCCTGCAACACGTAGTAGGCTTCGTCCCCCGGGTCCTGGCCTTCGCCGCGCCGCGCCGTCCCGTTAAATTCGAACCATACATCGTTCGACGACTTGGTCGTGAAACTCAATTTGCCGCCGTCGAGTTTGCCGGTCTTGAAGAACTGATCGATGAAGGTACCCTTTTCGCTCCCGCGATCGTCGAAGCGGGAAATGAATCCCGTGACCTGCCCGGCATCTTCCACGGTGATTTGCAAATACTCACCTTCCCTCAGGAAGGTGTACATACCTGAATAGTGCTTTCCATCGTTTGAATCCTTCGCCGACGACGGGGGCGGTGGTGAAGGTGCTTTCGAGGCGGAAGCATCGCCAGACTTCGGCACCGGCTTCGCGTCTTGCTGCGCCGCGAACGAGGACGGCGACAACGATGGCAACGACAGCGCGGCGAAAAACGCGGCTGCGACGATAACAATTCTGCACAGCTCTTTCATGATGGCTCCCCTGCCGATTCCATCCTACTCTCGCGACTGAAAAGCGCGGGGGGGGACATGACTGGCAGGACATGACTTGGTTCGGCAATTCTTTTCGCATGTCCTCCCGGGTTCCCTGAAACACGCTGTCGCAGCTAACATAGATCAGATGATTGAATCGACGATTGAGATCGAAGTCGAGCCAGCCGACGCGGCCCCGCGCTCCGCGCCGGTTCCGGACTTTCTTGTGGAGCCTGACTCCTGGCCTCGCGTTTTCTTCGGCAATCTTCGCGACCTGACTTCTCGGCAACCTGCGCTGCGTCTCGAATCTTCTCCCGGAGCATTCTGGTCTGACGTTTTCGTGCCGCGCCGGATGCCTTGGCGGCGCTTTCTCGAATCCCTCGGATATCACGCTCTTGCTCTGGTGGCGGTGGTTTCGTTTTCGCGTTTCTCGCTGCTGCATCCTCGGCCACAACCTCGCCCTGCTTTCGACCATACGCAGATCGTTTCTTACGAACCGGTGGAATACCTGCCTCCGGTCGATACCCGTCGCTCGGGGGCGGCGCGCCCGCGGAAAGATGATCCTGAGCTTTCCCGGCAGCCGATCATCTCTCTGCCTCCGGAAGCCGACAACCGTTCTCAAACCATCGTCGCTCCTCCCTCGGTCAAGCTGAAGCGCGACGTGGCGTTGCCGAATATCGTGGCCTGGTTCCAGGAGAGCTGGTCCGGCCTGGATTCCTCGCGGCGGCCGCAGCTTGCCATCGCGCCACGGCCGGTGGTTCTGGCTTCGGGCCTCACTCGCATTGCGCCGAAGGTCACGAACTCGGTGGTAGCGCCGCCACCGGATCTTGGCGCGGCTTTGAGCAGCACTGCTCCGCAGGGACCGCAGCCCGCCATCATCGAACCGCCGCCCGACTTGGCAAACTCCTCTGTGCGCACCGCTCGAGCAATGAACATCGGCCACGCTGCCGTGATCGCGCCCGCACCGCAGCTTTCAGTCAGAGAGCAACGCGCATTCTCGGGAACCGCCGCGGCTGGCGCTGCCGCGCAGGTGGTGCCACCTCCGCCGGCATGGGCCGCATCGGGATACTCAACTTCTGGCTCGCGCAGGGTCGCGCTCAGTCTTCATCCTGCTGTGGGAGCGCCACCGGACGCGCCCTCCGGCAACCGCCGTGGAAGTTTCGCCGCCACTTCGGAGGGACATCGTGGAGCGTCGGGTAGTCCTGGCAGTTCTGGAAACGCCTACGGTGACGGAAACGGAAATCAGGAAAGCGGCAAAAGCGACCTGCCTGCAGGCCTTTATGTAGGGAAATTAACGAGCGCGAAAACGTCATCCGTGGCGGGCGATCCGGCTGGAAAAAATTCCTTCCCGGCAAACTCCGTGAACCCTCGCCTGCTCGCCAGTCTCTCGCCGCCGACCGCCAACCTTCGAGCGCACGCGGTTCCTCCCGAAAGCGCGAAACTTTCGGAAGCAGAGCGCGCCGTGTTTGGCGACCGCAAATTTTATTCGCTCACGCTCAACATGCCTAATCTGAATTCCGCCGGAGGCAGCTGGGTCATCCGCTTTGCCGAGATCAATCCGGGTGCCACCGCCGATTCCGCCGGCTTGTCAGCCCCCACGGCCACCCGCAAGGTGGACCCGGCATATCCTCTGCAACTCATGCGCGAGAACGTCGAGGGTACGGTGATCGTGTACGCCGTCATTCACGCCGACGGCAACGTGGGCGCAGTCCGCGTGCTGCGCGGCATTGACGATCGCATCGACCCGTTCGCCCGCCAGGCAATCTCGCAGTGGAAATTTCGGCCCGCCACGAAACACGGGGCGCCGGTCGACGTCGAAGCTACTTTTCTGATTCCGTTTCGGCCAGGGCATGTGAGGTAGGGATTCTAGAAGCCACCAGGGCTCCCATGTCGCGTCGCGTCGATCGAACGCGGAACTTATGCTGGCTTTAGCCTCTGGGTTACCGCGCCGCGCCTTTTCTTTTTTCGAGCGCGGCATAGATCGCAGGATCCGTGCAGACTTCGTAGTAGGAGCGCTCGGTCCAGCCTTGCACCGAGAAGTCGTGGGGATCAATGCGCGGGACGCGGCTTTCGCGGACCACAATTTTTCGGAAGATGTCACGATCGACCGGCACCATTCCGCTGGAGAGCTTGTATTCGCCTTTGTCGGAAGACGCCATGGACGCCGGCAATTTGACGTTGAGCGGCTGCAATGAAATTTCCTGCTGCAACTTGCGGAACGCGGCTTCGTTCATGCGAATGCCGCCCAGGTTGAAGCTCAGAATCGTGTCTTCACTGTTTCCACCGGCTTCCGGCTCTGCCGATTGAAACGCGTACACGTGAAACGGACCTGCCTGCGATTCCATCACTTTGCGCGCATGCTTGTTGCAAGAGGAGAGGCGGTCACTCTCGTTCAGGGCTTCTGAAATCATGATCTGGTGCTCGCCGTCCATCAGATAGAGCGGCGCAGATTCCTGCAGCGTGATGCCCACGCCTAGCTCCAGGCCGGGCATGCCGGAGCGCTGCACCAGCTGGTTGTAGCCGCGCACGATTTCGATTATCTCCCGCGCCAGCACGCATGCGCGGCTGACCGCCAGTCCCGGTTCACCTTCGCGTTCCAGAATCGCCAGAATAATCGCGTCGCCTTCCAGAAAAACTTTCTGCGCGCCGTATTTGGCGAGAAGTTTGTTCACCGGATCATAGAAGTTCAGGCTGAAATAGGATGCAGGATTCAAGCCCTTGTCCATCAAGGTGCGAGTCAGCCGCGTCGAATCGCGCACGTCAGCCTTGAGCACGACGTGGCGGGTTACCTTCTCTTCGTCGGGTCGGGCTTGCTCCTGCGGCAGCAGGAACTCGTAGAGCGTGCCGTTGACCCGCGACAGCTCGCGCATGCGGTCGTTGGCGACCAGGTTCACGGTGTCCAGCGCGGAGTTCAGCGTCTCCAGCCGGCGCAGGTCGCGGTGATAATGAAAAAAATCCAACAGGAAGCGCGCCGCCACTTTCGAGCGTTCCGCTCCCCGGCAGCTGGCCACCTTCGCCACTGCGGCATACAGGCTGTTGGGAGAAAGTTTGCCGTGCTCCCGGATCATCCGCTCGACACGGTCGCACTCAGTGCGGTCGGTAAGCGCGGTCTTGAGTTGCTGCGGATTGATGCGGGGCGCATACTCGCCGAGCAACGGCACCACACAGTAAGAGGCGATCACGTGCTCCATGATGCCTTCGTCTTCGAGAAGCCGCACCCAGGCCCCCAGCCGTTCTTCCTGGGCCTCCCCTTCCTCCGTGGTTCCGTCAGGTGTTCCGCTGCCCACCAGCGCGCCGGCATTTTCGCGAACGTTCATCCAGGAGTCGATGGTTTCTCCCGTAATGTCCTGGCCGTACAAGGATCGCAGAAACCTCGACACCACTTCGCGCAGCCGTCCGTAACGGTCGGGGTCGCGGTCCCAGTTGCCCATCATCACGTAGTGTTCGGCGCACAGGAAGTCGTCGCGCCCGTCCTCGGAGAACGCCAGGCGGTTCACGAACAGGAAGTAACTAGTGGCGTCCTGTCCAAACAGCGAGCGCCGGGTGCGGGCCAGCGTTCCCTTTTCCACTTCGCGAATGGTCTCAAACAGTTCCTGCCCGGTCTTGCGAAGAATGATTTTTTTGCGGACCTGGAATCCGTTCACCCGCTCGCGGTATTCCATCGCCTTTTCTTGCCGCATTCCTTCGTAGTTCTTCAGCAGGACGCGACAGCGTTCGAGAACTTGCGCGAACTGCAGGTTCATTTCCGTGCGCAGGAATTTAGTCACGGCAAGGCGGGCCAGTAAGTCGACCGAAATCTTGCCCTCTTTTTTCGCGCGATTCAGAGCGGTGACGTGCAACTCCGCGAGAATCGCCTTCCATTCAACGGATTCCGGTTTCGTCCGAGTCTCGCTGACGCGCACCTGGTTGCGCAGCCACGCCGGTCCTTGCGTCGATTGCGCGGCCTCGGCCGAGAGCAGTCCCTCGACCTCACCGTGACGCGCGATCTGGCGCGCGATCTGGGCGCGCGTGGCTTCCGCAAACTTCGTGCTCAACACCACGTCGTGCCGCAGGTTATCGACGCCCAGGGCAAGGCCTGTGAGCAAGACTGCAGGCACGGACGTGGCCAGCGCGGGCAGCTCCGGCTTCTCCGGCGCGGCGCCTAGGCGAAAGAATGGAATTCTCGGCATCGCTCCCTGGTGGGTTTCTGTTCGGAAGTCGCTGATTACACAACTACATACCGAAGCTATCACGCCCCTGGCGGCGGGCTAAAGTTACCTAGGTTACGGGCTTAAACCGTGGGTTTCATTGGGCTTAGCGGCGGAGAAACAGGGCCGTCGAATCACCCCTCCATTTGCAGCTCAAATCCTCGATAATCCGGTCGCCCGGTCTAGGTGGTCGGGACTCGCAACTTGCTACTGACTTTTCGCCCGCGCCGCTTCGAACTCGTCACCCTTTTGCCATCCGATCAGCTGATTGAAGTTCGCAGCTTCCCAGCCTAACGCGAAGCCGAAGCGCGCCATGGCTCCGTCGGCGACGAAGTCCATTTCCGGATGGTACTCGTCACTTGGTTGGTGATAGTGCTTCTCGTTATACTCGCGGGCCTGCTGCAGACCCCAGGCCTCATCGTGACCTTTGAACTTCATGCCTTCATTGATCGAAAAAGCGGGGACCCCCACACGCGCCAGACTGAAATGATCGGAGCGATAGTAGTGCCCCGCCTCCGGCCTGGAGTCCGGACGAATCGCCAGGCGAAACTCCTTCGCCATCGCCTCTACCCAGGGATAAAACGTGGTCCGCTCGGCGCCTGACACTTCCACTTCCTGCGGAGCGCCCAGCGGCGGCACGTCGTCATAATTCAGGTCGAGCGCAATCTTTCCTGCGGGTATCGGCGGATGCTTTCCCAGATACTCCGACCCGAGCAGACCTTGCTCTTCGGCAGTCACGGCGGCAAAAAGAATCGAGCGGCGCGGCCGCTGCGTGGAGAGGCTGTAAGCCCGCGCCACTTCGAGCAGAATTCCGCATCCGGTGGCGTTGTCATCGGCGCCGTTGTAGATGTTGTCTCCCGCCATTTCCGGACGAATACCGAGATGGTCGTAATGCGCCGTGTAGATCACCGCTTCGTCTTTCAATTTGGGATCCGACCCCGGCAGCATCGCCAGCACATTATTCGACCCGAAATTCCGCACTTTGCTGACCATGTGCGCCTTGAGCTTCGCGCCCAGATTTACCGGGCGAAACTCCCGCGACCGCGCATCGGTCAGCATCTGAGAGAAATCCATTCCTGATGCCGACGCCAATTTCTTCGCCACATCGGACTGTACCCACGACGCAACCTTCAGCGCCGGACCTTCCAGCTTCAAGTAAGATTTTTCCCCCGAATTCGAGTTTCGCACCACTTCCCACGGGTAACTCGCCATTTCCTCCACGTGAATCAGAATCACGCCCACTGCGCCCTTGCGCGCGGCTTCTTCATATTTGTAAGTCCAACGCCCGTAGTAAGTGAGGGCCTTGCCTTTGAAAAACTTAGGATCGTCTGAGGGCGGCTCGTTCACCAGCATCAACAGAACTTTACCCTTCACGTCGACATCTTTGTAATCGTTCCAGTTATATTCAGGCGCTTCGATGCCGTAACCGACGTAGACGATGTCGGCGTCCACCTCCGACTGCAGTTGCTGCGTCTGGTCGTAGGCTACATAGTCGTCCAGGAACTTCAAATCCATCGGGTCCCCGTGTTTCGGGACCAAAGAAAACTTTGTTTCCGGCAAAGTTGTGATGCCGATCAGCGGGACTTTCTGCAGATAGCCTCCGTTATCGCCCGCCGGCTTCAGCCCATACTCGGCGAACTGCGTGCCGATGTATTCCGCAGCAATGTCGCCCCCGCGCTGACCCGTGCCCCGGCCTTCCAGCAGGTCGTGCGAAAGGAAACGCACGTGCCAGCGAATGTGCTCCGGATCGATCGTCTCGAGGGCCTTGAACGCTGTTCCCGGCAGCGTCACCGAGACGGCCTCGCGTGCTCCCGCTGGAGTCGGACTGGCTCCGCTCTCAGCCCACACCAGCACGCTCAGCGCCGTAATGGCGACGGCAACTACGCTTCTTTTGAAAATGGCTTGCATAGATCGGCTTCTCTCTGCTCAAGCGCCGGAGATCTGGGAATGCGCGGAATTATGAATTCATGCTAAAGACTGAAGGAATTGTAACGGACCGCGGGAAATTTGATGACACGGGAAACCGCATGATCACCACACGAGAGGTCAAGCACTCCCGCGACTGGACGGTTATTGATAAAGCACAGAGGGCACTCGACACAGGGTAGAGCCACAATCGGCCCGCGCACGGCGGGATCAGTTCTTCGACCCTCAACCAGCGCGGAAGTCGCGGACGTCTTCACCTGGCTTGAAAATCACGGCGGCCGCTATTTTTCCTGCGTCCGCCATCTTGCCGTTGATCTCCGCGAAATCCGCCTTCACCCAGCCGACGCTGGAGACTTCAATCTCGCCATCCTGTGCGATCCAGAAGATGGTGGGGACGTTGGTCAGGCTGTAAGCGTTCGACACAGGATACTCATCAATCTCGTCGAGCAGAATTGGAAACGTTACCCCGAATTCTTTGGCAAATCCGGCCGTGTCTTTGCTGTTGTTCTGCGAGACGCCCAGCAGTTTCACGCCCTTCAGCCCGTAGGCCTTGTGCAGCCGCTCCAGAAACGGAAAGGCATACTGGCAGGTGGGGCAGGAAACCTTGAAAAACGCGAGCACGACCGGGCCATGCGCGAGCGCTTCCTGCAACGAAAACCGCTTGCCGTCCATCGCGGTCAATTCAAAGTCCGGCGCCTTGGTACCCATGGTTAATGCCGCCATCGGTCGTCCTCCCGTTCGCCTGTTCAGAATATTCCGCAGCCAGCCCATACGCCTCCGTCCTAGCCTAGCCTCATTTTAAGGCCGTCGCGGCTTGAATGGTTTCAACGCACGGGGCAGTTGCGACAATTCTAAGGGACAAAAGACGCTTCATGCCTAGGATTCTCGTCTCGGAGAGTCTCGGAGAGCCCCAAGAATGTCCTTCCTCGCGATTCGTTCTCCGTGCCTCGGTGCCTCCGTTGTGGATTCGACCTCAAAGCAATTCTGCCTTTCGCAGAATCTTGCGTGCCAAGCCAGTCAGCGCGACTCGCCCCAGGCGTGTCGCAGGAATCCAGTTCCCAACAACGTGTTCCGACGGGATGGTGCGCCAGACTCGTACCGTGTAGTCCGTCACCGTGATCGAATGCCGCAGCGTGAACAACAGTTGGGACGCTCCATGGCCGTTGGCCAACTCCGGCAGTTCCCACATGCCCGCCATCAGAGACGCGTTCCGCGCGCGCTGCACTAGAAACACTTCAGAGCCGCCGCTGTCTCCATCCGCGCCTCTGTTTCGAAAATCCAGCGCGTAGTGAATTTCGCGCTTCTTCTGCCGCGCCGGTTTCGCGCCCACCGGTAGCTCTCCCCGCGTCGAACAGAGTTCGATCACCGGACACATCAAACATCCCGGTGCCCGCGGCGGGCATACCGTGGCACCCAGTTCCATCATCGCCTGATTGAAGTCTCCCGGCCGCCTGCGATCGAGCAAGTCGTCGGCTGCTCGCCATAACTCTTCGCCCGCAAGCCGCCGTCCCGAAACCCGCTGTAGCACCCGCTCTACATTGCCATCGACCACCGCGACCGGCTCGGCAAACGCGATGCTGGCAATCGCGGCAGCCGTATAGCGGCCAATCCCCGGCAGCTCCCGCCATTGTTCGGCGGTCGCCGGAAATTTCCCGCCCAACTCTCGCACCACAACTTTTGCCGCCGCATGCAGCATGCGCGCGCGGCGGTAATATCCCAGGCCGCTCCAAGCCGCGAGAACGCTTGCCTGGCGTGCTGCGGCCAGCTTCTCCACGGTCGGAAAGCGGCACAGGAATTCCGCATAGTGCCCGATCACCGCGGCCACCCGGGTCTGCTGCAGCATGATTTCCGACAGCCACACCCGGTAAGGATCGCGGCTCTCTCGCCACGGCAGAGCGCGGGCGTTGCGCGCATACCAGGCGAGAAGATTCTTGCGAAAACGCAGGGTGCGGGTCACAGAAAGCAATCCTAGAATGGCTGGTGGGGCTTCACAACTGTCGGTCTGCGCCCGGCACCACAAATGGGTTTCTTATTCGCACGCCGCCGTACCTGCGCCCGTGCTCAAAATCCTCGGAGAGAATCTCAGGCAGGCCGTAGTGCTCGGCGTAGGCCCACAGGTGAGCCTCATGCCAGGAAAACCTATACGCTGCCATGCCGAGCAGCGCAGTTCGAAATACCGATTCATTCGGATAAAGAACGGGAAACTCATTGAGCAAGTCTTCTGCCTGCCGCCACGCCTCTTCCCGGCTGAGGATAGAACCCCCACCAGGCCGCCTTTTGGTCACCGCATTAACAAATTCCACCATGGCTTGATGCGGAAGCCGCAGTTCGTTCGCCACCACACCTTTTCGCAAGAGATCGCGAGCGACAACCTTCTTCGCTGGATCGCTGGGATCGCACCGATACACAAGAATATTCGTATCAACGAGGGAAGCCACGAGGTAGGCCCCTTTCATCGTTGTACAGGTCCTCGCGCGTCCAGCCCCGATTTTCGCGAGTGACTTGCTTTCCCAGATTCTGCTTCAACTCTTCCGCCTGCAACTTGTCGAGACGCTCAGTTCCTTCATCGAACAGCGCCAACCGCTCCTCCACCGTCAGCTCGTGCCCGGTCTTGGCCTTGCCGCGGACCAGTTCGACACGAATGCCCTCGCCAGCAGGAATCCACTTCAGCTCGTCGCCGGGACGGATGCCGTATTGATCGGCAATAGCCTTGGGCACAGTAAGTTGCAGCTTGCTGGTGACCTTTGGCATTTCCTTACTCTATCAAGGATTGAATCCTTACTGCAAGCAGGAAACTTGCTGCCAGCCTGCCGCCGCTCGGGCCCACGTCGCTCCCTGCGCCGTCGCCGCTGCTGTGGACGAACCACCGAAATCTGCGGCCCGGCATTGACCCCGCCCTCCGGTCACGAAATAATAGCCGTGCCTGGCATCCGCAACATTTGCGTGAGTTGGCTCACGCCTCATTACGAGGAGCACCATGAACGACTTCAACCGCAAGGTGGAAGACGCGTCTGCGCGCGTTGGCAAGACCATCAACGATGCCGCCGAACGTCTGGAGCAGGAAATCCCGGAATTCATCAAGTACCTGAACGACGAGGTCGTGCCCGCGGTTCGTTCGCGTTCGACCAAGGCTCTGCGCGTAGCTTCGGAGAAGCTCACCGCGTTCGCCGACTACATGGAAAAGCATCCGGGAACCACCGCCAAGTAGCTTTCAACGATGCAGATGGCCGCCCCAGGTCTCGGTCTGCGGGCCCTACAGCGAAGGCCGTTGCTGCGAGTTGGGTCGTCGGCTTTGTGGTCCGCTGCGTCGGCCGTTCCGCCATGACTGTCGTTGTCCTGATTACGCTTCTGCTGCTCGCCGCTTGCGGCCATCCCAAGCAGGCGCGGGTCGAAGTGCCACCGCCGCCGGGCGGCGTGCCCGTCGCCCGCGAACCGTCATCGTCGTCTCTGCCCGCCGAGACTTCTCAGCCGCGCCGCAACGACAGCGCTGAAGACCGAGACACCCTCGCCGCCGATCCCGACCTCGCCGAGCCTTCGATCCCAACGGGCGCCACCCCGATCGCCACAGAAACCGGAAAGGCCAGCTGGTATGGACCTCCTTACCACAACCGCCGCGGGTCAAACGGCGAAGTCTATAACATGCACGCCATGACCGCTGCGCACCGCACATTGCCGCTCGGTTCCATCGTTCGCGTGACCAACCTCAAGACCGAGCACTCGGCTCTGGTTCGCATCACAGACCGCGGACCGTTTATCCCCGGTCGAGTTCTCGATCTTTCTCTCGCCGCCGCCCGCAAACTCGACGTGTATCAGCCCGGCATCGCCGAAGTGAAAGTGGAAGTGATGGAAACGCCCGCGCCGCTCGATTCCGGAGGAAAGTGGGCCGTCCAGATCGGCAGCTTCCAAGACGAAGGCGTCGCCATCGAGTTCGCCGATCACCTCTCTCGCCGCTACCGCACCGCCAAAGTGCTGCGCTTCGCCAGCCCCGCCGGAGGCTGGTGGATTCGCATCCGAGTCTTCGACGACGACCACGACCGGGCCCAGCAGATGGTTGCGGAAACTCGTACGAGCGAGGGTGCGGTGTTTCTGGTTAGGCTGGACTAGCGGCTGTCTCGTGAGGGCAGGATGAACATAGCCATAAAGACTGCAACGGCGGTGATGAGTCCCCCATGCGAGCGCGTCAACTCGCAACTGCTCCCAGCGCCGCGAGGCGGGTAGGTAGAGGGGACCAGCGCACAGCACGGGACAGTAGCAAGAACCTGACCGATAAGGAACGCGGGGGCGTCAATTTCCCGTCAATTACGCCCTCACACCCCACTCACGCTGCTGCGAGCCCATTTCCTCCAAGCCAACGTGACGAGAACCCATGGTGTCGCCGACCCTGCCAGAAACACGCCGATCGCCAAACCCGGGGCATAGAGCAATTGCTATCAACCTACCTGTGCTAATAATAGTCCACGATGAGCCCGTTCAGTATCGTTCCCGAAGAGGTACGGGCTCGCGGTTTCAAGATAATAGCCCTTGCGGCGGTTCTCTACTTGGGGCTGCGGCTGGCTGGCGTTCACCGGTTCTTTGCAGAAGACGCCGAAGGCCTCGGAGCGCTGCTCCAGATTATCGGCACGCTGTATAGCGTGGTCTACGCGTTTGCAATTTACGTGATCTGGGGACAGTTCGCCGCAGTCGAAAACGAAATCCTCAAAGAGTCTGGCGCGCTCAAGGACCTGGTCGTCTTCAGCAGGCCGTTGAAGGATGCCGTGCGCGACCCCATGGTCCGGGCGGTGAAAACCTATGCTCGCGGCGTGGCTGAAACGGAATGGGGCACGCTGTCGCACGGCGAGGACACGGAAAAAACCGACCGGCTGTTTGCCACAGTCATCTCCAGCGTGATTGACGTCAAGCCCGAGGGCGATGGGGAGCGAATGGTTTACGAGCGCCTGCTCGGGATCGCGAACCTGGCCAGCGCCCACCGCGACGAAAGGCTCGCACTCAGCGCCAAGCGCATTCCAAAAACTCTGCTTCTGTTCGTCACCCTGACCGCGGTGATGATCCTGTTGCTCCTGCTGTTGTTTCCATTCCACAATCTGGCGCTCGGCATGGTGTCGATGGCCATCGCCGCCATGCTGCTGTTTTTCGCCCATTTTGTGCTGACCGACCTGGACAATCCGTTTGAGGGCACGTGGAACGTTCGATCAGAGCCCTTCAGCGATCTCGTAACTAAGCTGCGGTGAAGAACTAGCGCAATACGACGCTCGTGTCGCTCACCGGTCACGCCAGTCGTTGGGGAGTGGGCTTACCGGCATCTTGCCGGCGGACCCGAGGGCGCCTCGCCCTCGGCGTGGCAGGCGGGGACCGGCGGACAGAATCGCCGCAACGGCGGCGCCACATTGCGGCTGGCTCACGATCTTCTGGAGGTGTTATCGTTTTCAGCGTAAACAACCGGAGCAGCAATTATGAGTGAAGCCACCAGTTGTCTTTTCTGCCGCATCATCGGCGGAGAGATTCCCGCCAGAAAAGTTTACGAAGATGACCACGTCTTCGCTTTTGAAGACATCAGTCCGAAAGCGCCCACGCACGTGCTCATCATTCCCAAGAAACATTTTGCCGGACTGAAAGAAGCCGAGGCTGCCGACGCCGAGGTCATCGGCCGCTGTCACCTTGCCGCCGCCCAGATCGCCCGCCAGCGCAACATCGAGCACGGATACCGCACAGTGCTCAACGTGGGCCCCGGCGCGGGACAGTCTGTGTTTCATCTCCATGTGCATCTGCTCGGGGGACGGCCGCTGTCTTGGCCTCCGGGGTAAGAGCTGGGCTTCGGCGCATTGCGATCACTCGCGAAAAAAAGCCGATGAACCACTAAGGACACAAAGTTACACGAAGGGATTTGTGTTAGGAGTTTTCGCCGCGTTCATTCGTGCCGAATGCTCGTCGCTAAGGGAACAGCCGAAGAGGGGTCGCTGAGGACCGCAGCCCGCCGTATAGCCCTACTGCACTGTCGGACTTTCTTCTTCCGGCGCGCCGTGACGCCGCAGCAACTGGGGAAGGTTCTGTGAAAACGCTGAGCGCGGCAGCACCATGTCGCATCCCACTTCGTGCGCCTTCTGCTTCAGGTCTCCCTGCACGTGCGAGAGGAAGCCGATGATCGACGTTCCCTTCTTCAGCTTGGTTTTGAGCTTGGGAATCAGCGCGAGTGGCTTCACACTGTTGTGATTCAAATCGAAGATGATCAGCGACGGTTTCTCTTCGCCGTTCTGCTCCATGCGGTCCATCAGGTCTTTGTCGGTCTTCACGAATTCGACCTTAACGTTCATCTTGCGCGCCGTCTCCTGAATCTTGGCCGCGAAAAACAAATCGTCGACGAAGGCAAAGATTCGCGAGTTCGCATCTTCGCGCATGGGCAACGGCTCCGGCTCCACCACTGGATACGTCGACCCGAAACCCGGCCTCTGCCGCGGCTTCTGCCCGTTGTTGCCTCCGGCCTGAGCCGCCCGGTAGCTGTGGTCCATGGGCGCGGTGTAAATTCCGTCCGGGTTTTGGCCACGAGCCTGACCCTGTCCCGGTCGCTGTCCCCGTTGATTGTTTGGACGGCGTCCGCGCCGCCTTCTGTTTCTCCCTCCGCCACCGGAGGCCTTGCCCGGTCCTGCGTTCATATTCCTCTCAAGTTCTACAGCGTGATAGTTCGGATTTCAGGATTACCAGCGTCGCAAAGTCTTGCGCCAGCCTCTGGCTGCGGGAGCCGAAGCGCGCATATCTCACAAACCGCATATACCGCGCAAACCGCGATTCTCTGGACTCGCGCGTGTGGGCGGCGAATCCACCGGCTCTGCGCACTTTCAGTGGGCTCGGCCGGACGCGCCTGCGCAATAAAGTTCTAGCCTTGAAACCAGTACTGCTCGCAAACCAAAACCTAAGTTGTTATGCGTCGGTTTTTACCGTTGTCGGATCCGTCGCGCCCACTCGGAATTTCTGGGGTGCGGAAGGCCTGCGCGGGAACGAGGCCAAATGAGAACATGATCATCCTACTCGTCTCCGCCGCGCCGCGCAAGGGGGTCCAGCGCCATCTTTTGCACAGAAGGACATGCCTTGCCGTTCCACCGCCCAGCGCCGAAGCGAATCAGCGTCCTTACCGAAGCGCCGCGCGCCTCTAACGCTTATTTCCACGGTCGCCGCTCTTACCGAAACCCGAAGCCCGATTCTACGCCCTCTGCGTTCCGCCCAGCCCTTGCAGTGCCGCCACAATCTTCGCCGACCAGTTCGCTACTTCTTCCTCGCGCAGCGTTCGTTCGCTCGATTGGAATTTCGCGCGCAGCAGAATCGAATATTTTCCTGCACCAATCGACGCGCTGCGAAACATCTCGACCGGCTTGAACTCGCGCAGTTCGTTTACCTGCTCAGCGGCAGCGGCCTGCCGCATCTCCCCAAACGAAACAGCATCATCGAAAATGAACGAAAAATCCCGCTCCACCGCTGGATATTTCGGCAGCGGCGTGGATAGCGGTTCCCGCAGTCCGCGCGGGTAAAGATTTTCCAGATCGAGTTCAGCCAGGAAAACGTCCTGTCGCAATTTCCGTGCCCCGGCCACGTCAGGATGAATCTGGCCCAACTGCGCGACCGGCACGCCATCCAACAGAGCCCGTGCCGATCTGCCGGGATGAAAATATTCCGCGGTCTGGCGGTCGAAACTCAAATTCTTGCCGGCAAAGGGCGCCAGTAGATTTTCCACATCTCCTTTGAACGCGCGAAACACCTCGGTCGCCGCTGCCTGCTCGCTTTTGCTTGCCTCCTTGCTCAAATCCAGAATTGCGCCCGCCGGCATCGCCCCCTTCACCGCCGCCAGGGTCGCGCCCAGGCACGCTCGCTTCGGCTCTGCCAGCTCGCCATCCACCAACTGGTAGACCTGAGCCATTTCGAACAGCCGCACATTTTCTGAATCGCGGTTGAGATTCCACGCCAGCATATCGAGCATGCCGGGCGTAAGCGACGTGCGCATCACGGACGCTTCTTCGCTCTGCGGATTCTCGAGCTCCAACACTTTTGCGCCCGCCGCAGAAAAAGAAAACTTCTCCGCGTCGGCATGCGAAATGAAAGTCAAGGAGAGCGCCTCGTTGTAACCCAGCGCCAGCGCTCGCTCGCGCACGGCGCGATCGGCCGTCGCATGCGGCAATTCCATCACAGCGCCGCTGTAGGCCGGCAGCGTGTTCTCGAACTTGTCGTAGCCATGCAGGCGTGCGATCTCTTCGATCAGGTCGATCTCGCGCTCTACATCCAACCGCCAGCTGGGCACCTTCACGTCGAACTGGCCGCCCGTCCATCCCGCGGGAACACATTCAAAAGCCAGCCTTTTCAGAATGCGGAGCATCTCCGCCTCTTTCAGCGTGCTCCCCAGAATCCTCCAAACTTCCGCCACGCGCAGCACGATCAGCGCCTGATCCATTTTTCTTGCGACCACGTCCACCAGGTCGCCCTGGAGTTCGCCTCCGCCCGATTGCAGGATCATCTCCGCTACCAGATCGCACGACAACACGGTCGATTCGAAATCCGCTCCGCGCTCGAAGCGATGCGAGGCGTCGGTGTGCAGCCCGTGTCGCCGCGACATCTTCCGCACGATTGCTGGATCCCACCATGCCGATTCGATCACAATATTTTTCGTCTTCTCCGTGATCATGGAGTCGAAGCCGCCCATCACGCCCGCCAGACCGACTGGCTTCTTTGCGTCGGCCACCACCAGGTCTTCGGAACTGAGCGTCCGTTCCACGCCGTCGAGAGTTTTCAGTTTCTCGCCGTCCCTCGCTTTGCGCACGATCAGCTTTCCGCCTTCAAGCAAATCCTGGTCGTAAACATGCGTCGGCTTTCCCATCCCCCAGAGCACATAGTTCGTCGCATCCACCGCATTGCTGATGGGCCTCTGATCGAGCAGTCGCAGCCGGTTCGCAATTTTTTCCGGCGAAGGCTGGATGCGAGCACCGCGAATCACCCGCGCCGTAAATCGCGGACAAAATTCCGGCTCCTCCAAAATGATGGGGAACGGTTCCCCCTCGAAGCCCCCGGGTGCGCCATTTTTCGCGTCCTTTGCGAGAAGCGGAGATTTCTCGCTGAGAGCCGAGAGCTGTTTGAGCGGAACTTCGTAAAGCGCAGCCGCCTCCCGCGCGACTCCATAATGATTCATCGCGTCAGGGCGGTTGGTGCCAATCTCCATTTCAAAGACGGCGTCGGCCCCCGACCCGCTGATGCCCTCGGCCGCAATTCCGACGGATGTCAAATCTTCGGCCAGCCGACTGTCATCGACGGCGAGATCGACAAATTCGCGAATCCATTGTGGTGACAGTTTCATGGTTATCGGTCGACGGCTTCTCCAGCAAAGAAATGCTGGCGTGACCGAGGTCATCCCCTAACTGAATTGTTCTAAAAACCTGACGTCCCCCTGGAAGAACGCCTGCAGATCATCCAATCCGTATTTCAGCAGTGCGATGCGGTCTGCGCCCATGCCGAAGGCGAATCCAGAAATTTTCTTGGAATCGTATCCGCTGTCCTTCACAAACTCGAACACGTTGGGGTCCACCATGCCGCAGCCGAGAATCTCGATCCATCCCGTCTGCTTGCAGGGACGGCACGGGTTCGCACCGCGACGGCCGCTGCCACCGCAGATGAAGCACGAGACAAACATTTCCGCGCTCGGCTCGGTGAAGGGAAAGAACGACGGGCGAAAACTCGTCTTCACGCTCGAGCCGAAAAATTCCTTCATGGCATGGTCGAGCGTGCCCTTCAAATCGCCGAACGTGATATTCGTATCGACCGCCAGCCCCTCAATCTGATGGAACATCGGCGAGTGGCTGGCATCGGGCGGATCGTTGCGATGCACTGTCCCGGGAATCACGATGCGAATCGGCGGCCGCATCTTCTCCATCGTGCGAATCTGCACTGGAGAAGTGTGGGTGCGCAGCAACAAGCGCTCGCGCAGAGGCTTGGCCTGCTGCCCGGCGATGAACAAAGTATCCTGCGTGTCGCGCGCGGGATGGTTCGGCGGAAAATTCAACGCCTCGAAATTGTAGTAGTCAGTCTCAATCACCGGCCCCTCTGCGACGGAATACCCTAGCTTTTGGAACACAGCTACGATCTCCCGCGAAGTGCGCATGACAGGATGTTCGGCCCCGATGGCGCGTCGGATACCGGGCAGGGTGATGTCGACGGCGCCGCTGGCGACCGAACTTGCGGTCGCCAGTTGGTGCTGAAGGTGTTCCGCCTTGGCGACTACATCTTCGACGTGACTCTTGATCTCATTTACTCGCTGGCCCACGGCTCGCTTAGAATCTCTCGGCGCCGCCTTTAGCCATTCGTCGTTCAATTGGGAGAGCACGCCGTTTTTGCGCGCCATCCACCGGTCCCGGAATGCCTTGAATTGCGATTCGTCGGTGACCGCCCGCGATTCTTCACGTAACGCAGACTTCAGCCCGTCCGCAGCGCTCTCGAGCGCCGCCGCCGAATAGTCCGTCAATTTGGGAACGGTGTATGCCATTGTGCTCTCGACAGTCGCAAAATCCGTCAGTCACAAAAAGAGGCCGCTATCCCGAGCGCAGCGAGGATCGGGTTCTTGCCAGCGCCAGCAAAAAGCAGGTTCCTCAAGTCGCCCTCGCCGCGCGTTGCGCGGCTATGAGCGGCTCGGAATGACAAAGGCAATCACAGCCAGATGCATTGACCGCAGCAGCTTCTGGCAATCCGCCGAGACGGCGGCGGCAACGCTAAAGGCTAAGAGCTAATTGCTAAAGGCTGGTTTTTCTACGCAGCTGCCGCAGTCTTGATCGCGTCCTTGGCCTGTTGCGCCAAGCTCGCAAATCCGCCAGGATCTTTCACCGCCAGATCAGCAAGAATTTTGCGGTCGAGCTCAACCGTCGCCAACTTCAAGCCGTGAATGAACTGGTTATAGCTCAGTCCGTTCAGCTTGGCAGCGGCGCCGATGCGTACGATCCACAGCGAGCGGTATTGGCGCTTGCGCTGCTTGCGACCGGAATAGGCGAACTTCAGGCCGCGTTCGACGGCTTCTTTCGCCGAGCGGTAGAGTTTTGATTTAGTAAGAAAGTATCCGCTGGCGCGGTCTAATATCTTTTTGCGTTTCGCGCGGCGTTTGGTTCCGCGTTTTACACGTGGCATGGCTTGCTCCTTTTTTATTCTCTATTACTGGCGGCTGGAGGTAAGGAAGATTCGCCCTGCGGCGATCTTTGACCTCTTCACACGCCTGAAACGGGGGTTAGGGCCAGAGCTCAGGGGTCAAAAAACCCTGTGCCCACGACCTGACCCCTAACCTCTGATCCCTAGCCCCTGATTTCTCACTGGTACGGGATCATCCGCAACACTTTGGGCAGATCTCCGTCACTCACCAAGCCACCATGACGCAGCTTGCGCTTGCGCTTGGTGCCCTTGGAAGTCAGGATGTGACGCAGGTGCGAACGCCCCCGCTTCACCTTCCCGGTTGCAGTTTTCTTGAAGCGCTTGGCGGCGCCTTTGTGGGTTTTCAATTTCGGCATAAGTCCTCAAAATCAGCTGTCGGTTTTCAGCCGACAGCCTTCAGAAATTCAAAAAATCAAAAATTCTAAATCTTGGAGTATGGCGAAAGGCAACCTTGCGCCGCTACGCTTGCGGAGTGGGATTGGGAGCCACCGCCGCGGCTGCGGCCGGCGCCGGCTGTTTCTCTTTCTCCTGCTGCAGTTGCTTCTCCTGCTTCGCCTTTTGCTTGGCTTCCTTCTCTCGTTCCTTCTCCCGTTCGACCGCCGTCTTCTTCGGCGCGAGAATCGCGTGCAGCGTATTGCCTTCCTGCCGCGGGCGAAATTCCACAATGCTGTGCGGCTCCACGTCCTTGATCAGCCGCTCCAGAATCTGCCGTCCCAGGCCGGTGCGCGTCATCTCACGGCCGCGGAAAAATATCGTCGCCTTTACCTTGTCGCCTTCGTCCAGAAAACGCAGTACGTGGTTTTTCTTGGTCTCGTAATCGTGGTCGTCCACATTGATGCGGAACTTGACCTCTTTAACCGTGATCGTCTTCTGGTGCTTCTTGGCCTCGCGCTCTTTCTTTTCCTGCTGATACAGGTACTTCCCGTAGTCCATAATCCGGCACACGGGAGGCTGCGCGGTAGGTGAAATCTCAACCAGGTCCAGATTCTTGGCTCGGGCCATCTTGAGCGCTTCAAAGGGCGGCAAGATTCCGATCTGCGCCCCTTCATCGTCAATCACGCGGATTTCGCGCGCCCGGATGCGATCGTTGGTGCGGATAAAACGCTTATCGATACAGCCCTCCTGCTAAACAACTGAGAATGAAAGATTATAACATGGCAAAATCGGGGCGGGAGCCAACCCCACCCGCACTCTCCCCGGCTCGAATGGACACAGCCTGGAACGGGGCGCGGCCTAAGAGCCGCTCATGATGCCCTGGAGCTTTTCCACGCCTCGGCAGCGGCCGGCGTACCGCGGAATCCCTTCACCGCGAAAATGCCGAGCACGATGAAAATCGCCAGCACGATCAGTTGAACCACCAGGAATGGCGGCTCTTTCTGCGTCGGAGCCAACGCATGCACCGGCGGTATCTTCAGAAACGACTGCACCACCAGGACGAACACGTTCAAATAGAGCGCAACTACGGCGGAAACCACATAGACCCAACGCCCCGAGCCCGCGAGATGGAGGGGGTAGCGCACCACGATTGCGACCGCCAGCACCAGCAACGAGATAATGCCGACGATATGCGACGCCAACAGATGCGTGAAGGGAAACAGGAATCCGGTCAGGCTGGTCAAGACCGTGGTCGCCAGAAAGATCGCAGTCCCGCCGTCGAACCGCTTCCCCTTGATCAGCCCATACACCACGAGCAATCCAGAGACGATTCCCACCAAGCTTATCAACACGTGAACGAGAGTGAATGTCGATAGACTCATCCCTAAGATCATATGCACCTCCTTTTCAGGGACCTGATTGTACGTTTGCCGAGCCGAAAATACTACGCGGATCGAGCCCTCGAACATCGCACTAAAAAGTGATCCAAGCCAGGCTTGCCGAAATCCGGCACTCTTTATCGAACCTCGGCTCGCCGAAACCCGCACCGCACACCGTGGCGTATATGGAGGACGTGGACCTGCTTCTTTCCCTCCCATCCGCGGTAGATCATGCGATCAGACGTGCGGGTTGCGGCCGTATAACAAATGCCGGAGGTTGCCGTTCTCGGCAGCGGCAGGACTCCGATTGGGAGTTTGTTCCCGGCTAAGGATTTCTTGTTCGAGGCCCTGGTACCGGCGTAAGGCTGCAGGGGACGCGCCGGCGTGAATGTGATCGAAGACCAATCTCAAATCCCGTCTGGCTCGGGGCATGAGTTTAACCATGAGTTCAACGATGTAAGCCATGCTTTTTCTTGATCTCGGCGTCAAATTCCCGGAAGAACTCGCGCCCCGCGGGGCCGCCGCTATGTCGAGCAGTCTTTGGTAGGCTCTCCGGCGTCCTGGACCTCGGCGGCGGCCTTGCCTTTCACCGTTGAGGACCAGGGCGCGCTTGCTGTTCCGTAGTTGTTTGAGGAAGTCTGCCGAACGGCGGCGGAACCGCCGTCACCGATTGGATGTCTTGGGTCAGGTCGATGGTGAGCTCGTTCATGATCTTAACTTCCTCCAGCACCTTTTTAGGTGCTCATGGAATCCACCGCCGTTTTGACTCCTGCTAAACTCAAATGTTTGGGGGCATGACCTTGCAGGCGGTCTATATTCTCTCCGCGGTGCGCACGCCGATCGGCAAATTCGGCGGATCGTTGGCGTCGCTCACCGCCGCCGACATGGGGGTGGTTGCGGCCAAAGCCGCGATCGAGCGCGCCGGAGTGCACCCCGATCAGATTGACGAGACCATCTTCGGCAACGCTCGCCAGGCCGGAGGCGGCCCGAATCCCGCGCGGCAGATTTCCATTCGCAGCGGTGTCCCGCAGGAAGCTCCCGCCTTCACCGTGAACAAAGCCTGCGCCTCGGGGATGAAGTCGATCGCGCTCGCCTATCAGTCCATTCTGCTGGGCGATGCCAGTTGCATTCTCGCCGGCGGCACCGAATCCATGTCGCGGGTTCCTTATTATCTCGAAGCACGCTGGGGATATCGCCTGGGCAATCAGGAACTGGTCGACGGCATGTATCGCGACGGTTTCTTCTGTCCTCTCGCGAAAATGGTGATGGGCGAAACCGCCGAAGTGCTCGCCGAGGAGTATAAAATTTCACGCGACGAGCAGGACGAATACGCGCTCCTGTCGCAAACCCGCGCCGCTCGCGCCATTGCCGCCGGACGATTCAACGAAGAAATCGCCCCGGTCACCATCGAAGGCAAGAAAGGCGCGACCACATTCAGCCGCGACGAGCATCCCTTCCCCGACGCCAATCTCGACAAACTCGGAAAGCTCGCGCCCGTGTTTTCGAAAACCGGCACCATCACTGCAGGCAATTCCTCCGGCATCACCGATGGCGCGGCCGCCGTAGTCATCGCCAGCGAAACTTTCGTGAAGCACAACAATCTGAAGCCGCTCGTGCGAATCGCCGCCGTCACTTCGGCAGGAGTGGATCCGCGCACCATGGGAATCGGTCCCGTCCCAGCGCTGCGCAAGCTGGAAGAAAAACTCGCCCTCAAGCTGCACGATTTCGGCCTGGTCGAACTGAACGAAGCCTTCGCCGCGCAGGTTCTGGCCTGCGACCGCGAATTGAATTTCAACCGCGACAAACTCAACGTCAACGGCGGCGCCATCGCCCTCGGCCATCCCATCGGCTGCACCGGAACGCGCATCACCGTCACCTTGCTCCACGAAATGCTCAAGCGCAACACAAAGCGCGGCATCGCCACGCTCTGCGTTAGCGGCGGCCTGGGCATGGCGCTGGCACTAGAGAACGTCGCGTGAGCGCCGCCCCACTGATCGGGGAAACATCATTCCGCCTGGCGACAGAATCTGACGCCGACACTCTGCTCCCGTTCATGCGCGACTACTACGCCTTCGATGGCCACGCCTTCGACGAGCAGAAAGCGCGCACTGCCTTGATCACCCTGCTGCGCGATCCAAGTCTCGGTCGCGTATGGCTCATCCTCGCCAACACAAACGAAGTCGAGAAAACCCACAATGGCAAACGGGATTACAAAAACAACAAAACGGAAGCCGAAGTCCCAGTCGGATACATCGTTCTCTGCTTCGGCTACAGCCTCGAATGGCTGGGCCGCGACGCCTTCGTCGACGAGTTCTACCTGAGCCCCGAATATCGCGGCCGGAGCTGGGGACGCAAGACCATGGCTTTCCTCGAAGACGCCGCCCGCTCGCTCAACGTGACTGCGCTTCATCTGGAAGTGATGCACCAGAACGCGGCCGCGCTGGCCCTTTACCGCAAACTGGGCTTCAAAGGGCATAAGAGTTCTTTCCTCTCAAAGTGGATTGCGAAGGATTTCTCGAAGCCCAAAAGACCAACCGGAACTTGATCGTTCGCCCCCCGGGGTGATGATCCCGTTAAGAACTTGGCTCGCCGTCGTGGCGCGGGGTGGAGATTCTGCTATGCTTCCTGCGCTCTTCCGGGGCGACACACCGATTCCAGAAATAAAGGAAGTAATCATGTTCCGATTGATCATTCGCATCTCGTGTTTCATGGCGGTCGTGCTTGCCGCGAGTCTTGCCTTGGCGCAAGCTGAGTTCTCTGCCGAGGTTGTCGACGTGCAAAAATCGGGCGCGCCAACCACCGCCAAGCTCTACTTCGCAAAAGACAAGATGCGAATGGAGACCCAGGCCAGCGGCCCTCATGGTGGTGGAGTAATCATTATGAATTTTGCCACTCAGACGGCGGACATTTTGATGCCGCAGCAGCACATGTACATGGAAATGACCATTCAGGCTCAGGGACAGCGCCAGACGTATTCCTTCTTTGAGGCCGGCGACGTGCAGGACGCATGCGGCGACTGGCAGAAAATAGCGCACACTCAAGCCGGGACTTGCCACAAAGTAGGCACTGATACCGTCAACGGCCGCAGCGCGGTCGAGTACGAGGCCACCAACTCCAGCGGGGATGCCACGCGCGTTTGGCTCGATGCCAAGGTGCGGTTTCCGTTGAAATGGCAAGGCAAGAGCAGCGGAGAACTGCGCAATCTCCAGGAAGGCTCGCAACCCGCCAGCCTGTTCGAAATCCCCGCCGGTTACACCAAGATGGACATGGGCGGCATGATGCAGCAGCACCAGCAGCAATAGGCTGGGCTGGCGCCACGCACATCAGGGTTCGTGAGCTCTCGCTGCCTCGGCACCGGCAAAACGCAGTATACTTTCGTTGCCCAGTCCTTTTGCCTGTCCGGAGTTGGAATGTCTTTATCCGCCGTAATCGTGGACGACGAACAGCTCGCCCGCGACGAACTCGCTTACCTGCTGAAGAATGTCGGCGACGTGGACGTCGTCGCCCAGGGCAAGAACGGCCTCGAAGCTGTCAGCCTCATCAAAGAGCATAATCCCGACCTGGTTTTTCTCGACGTGCAAATGCCCGGCCTCGACGGCTTCGGCGTCATCAAGAAGTTGCTGGACAAAAAAATTCCGCTGCCCAAAATCGTCTTCGCCACCGCCTTCGACCAGTATGCCGTGAAGGCTTTTGAAGTCAACGCCGTCGATTACCTGCTGAAGCCGTTCGACAAAAAGCGGGTCGCGCAGTCCGTGCAACGGGCGCGGTCCAAGCAGGAACCAGGCCTTCTGCCCGCCGAAAAAATCGACAACCTGGTTCGCATGCTGGAAATGCAAAAGCCGCAGCTTTCGAAGATTCTGCTGAAATCGGTCGGCCGGATGCTCCTGGTGGACCAACGCGAAATCTGCTACGCCTCCATCGAAGACGGCGTCATCACCGTGGTCACTGCGGGCCTGTCCGGCATCGAAGGTCATTCCAATTGCCGGACTCTGGAGGAGTTGCTCGACAGTCTCGATCCCAATCTTTTCTGGCGCGCGCACCGTTCCTTCCTGGTAAATATCAACCGGATTCGCGAAGTGGTGCCCTGGTTCAAAAGTTCCTACCAGCTGCGCATGGACGACAAGAAGCAAACCGAAGTCCCCGTCAGCCGCGCCCAAACCAAGCGCCTGCGCGAACTATTCGGTCTCTGAGTCGCCAGCACCTTCCTGCGAAAGAACGGACCCCTCAGCAAAACCTCCCATAAAAGATCTCTACAGCACGCCCCCAATAAACCTGCCTCCAGCAAAAAAAGAGAGGGCCAAGATTCCGGCCCTCTCTGGCACAGGGGGGACTTACACCGCTAAAGTCTCAAGCGCAATCCGGCTACGGATCACCAGCGTGGGCCCATCCCGCCGAATCAGTTGTTTACGCTTCAAGTCAGTCAACAATCGGGTGACGGTTTCGCGCGAGGAACCGATCCGCTGGGCCATTTCTTCGTGCGTCATCACGGACCTGAGGCGGAGCTCGTCGGAACCCGTTTGTTTGGGAGAACACGACAGCAGCAACCGCGCCAGTTTTCCCTCCGAAGAACGTGCCATCAGCAAATCGCGAATATCGCGATAGGCGGACTGAAAATTTCTGCTCAGGCTCTGCGCAGCGTGCACTCCCACTTCGCTGTGCGCATGCAGCATCTCCAGCAGATGCTTGCGGCCAACGAAATTAAGCTGACACGGCATTGCCGTTTTGGCAGTCATTTCGTAGCTCGCGCCGGTAACCGCCGCGCTCAGGCCCAGTACTTCCCCGGCCTCAACCGTCTTCAGAATCAGAACTTTACCTTCCCGCGAAGCGGTCGAGAGCTTCACCCGGCCCGAACAGAGTATGAAGATCCCGCGTGAGACTTGTCCCTCCACAAACAGAATCGCTCCGGCGGGCATAGTACTGTGGTGGCTGACTTGGTCAAGCGTTTCCACAACACTCGAGGAAAGTCCGCAGAAGAATCCGGCTTTTCGGCAGAAGCAACGGGAGCAGTTTTCGATAATCTCAAGTCCGTGAGGGGTCTTCATGTTCGCCTCCACCCTCCGATACCGCCGGGGTCTGAAAACCTGGAACCCGGCGACCGCCTGACTCCCGCCTTCGAGGTGCCGCGAACTCGCCAGTAGCTGCCTTGCGTTGGCCCGCGTGTCTTCGTGCGGGCTGTTTGTTGCCGAAAGCAGTTCCCAGGCGGAACTCGGGTCGGTTCGCCGCTCCCATTCCACCCGGCAAGCAAACAAGTAGAGCGGATCGATTTCTCCCGGACGGTTCTGGCTTGCGGCTTCCGGGCCAGGTGGGATCAGCTCCGCAATGGGGTGATGGGCGCTGCGAGTCTCGTCGCCGAACCCGGGCTTCCGCTGCGGCAGCAGCGAAACTTGAGTCACTCCTTCCCGGCGAATCGGCCGCAGAATCGCGGGTGCGTTCAACGAAACTTGAACGGCCACACTCGACTTCACGGTTTGAAACCTAGTGGGCACAAAAACCGGTTCCACTCGACGGCTGCGCCGTATTGCAGATTTTGTGAAGGAGGCTGGGCCGATCTCGACTCTGAGGCCAGCTTTTAAGAAGCGGCTGCCCCAAGCGCGATGCAATGGCTACGGCAATTTAGGTTCCGAAATGGGTCTGAGTTTCGGAATGGTACAACTTCCGTGCTTGGAATAAGTTCCATAAAAGACCTCGATAATTCCAAGTCCGGAAATTGCCGACCAGTCGGCGCGTTGCCGATTAGTCGGCAGGCTTAAGCATAACGGCGGCGCTTGGCGCTTAGCGCTTAGCTCTTGGCTGTCAGCCTCAGCCTTTCGTTTAGGGGGCTCAACTTTTGTTGTCGATCTTTGAGACTCCCCTTTCAGCCGTAACGGTCCCCTTTGGGTCCGCTCAAGGGGAAAACGACTGTGAAAGCAATTGATGACGTGTCCGTTCGACATTGAGAAGAAAAATCATCGCCCACGAGGCGACACAAAGTATCACCAAGGTTTTGCTCACGGGATTCCTTTGTGTGACTTTGTGTCCTTTGTGATAAATGCGGTAAATGCGGTCAGATTGTCCCATTACCGAACAAACTGGGGGGCGTGCATCAGAGCGCGCTCACGGCGCGTAGAAAGCTAAGAGCTAAAGGCTGAGAGCTAACAACTAAGAGCTTCGACCCTTGCGCCGTCACCGCCTGAGCCCTATTTCGGCCCAAGGTAGTCTTCGCGGGCGATGCGCAGCCGCTGCATCTTCGATTGCAGCGTCGTGCGCTTCAACCCCAGCCTATGGGCTGCGCCGGTGGGGCCGGAGAGTAAGCCGCCGGTCTCCCGCAAGACTCCAAGAATATGCTGACGCTCGGCGGTGTCCAACGTATGGTCGGAGGAACCGCCCTGCAGCATCTCGATTTCAAGTTCCGCCAGCGGCGCCCGCAGAACCGTATCCTCGCTGAGGATCACTGACCTCTCGATAAAATTTTCCAGCTCGCGCACATTCCCCGGCCAATGCCAGTTGGTGAGTGCGTTCATGGTTTCGGTGGGAATGGTTTCGATGTGGCGGTCCATGCGGAGCGCATAGTGGTGCAAAAAGTGCCGCACCAGCATTGGGATATCCTCACGCCTTTCTCGCAAACTGGGCACACGGATGGGAAACACGTTCAGGCGGTAAAAAAGATCGCTGCGAAACTGGCGTTCCGCAACGTTTTTTGCCAGATCACAATTGGTGGCGGCCACCAGGCGCAGATCAACTTTAATCGTGCGGTTGCCTCCGAGCCGCTCGAACTCATGATCCTGCAACACCCGCAACAGTTTGGGTTGCAACTCGAGTGGAATTTCCCCGACTTCATCCAGAAACAGGGTTCCATGGTCGGCCAGTTCCATGCGTCCTATCTTCTGGTTGACCGCCCCGGTGAACGCACCCTTCTCGTGGCCAAACAGTTCGCTCTCCAGCAATCCCGTCGGAATGGCGGCACAATTCACCTTGATGAAACTCCGCTCCTTGCGCCGGCTCATGCGGTGAATGGCGCGGGCCACCAGCTCTTTCCCGGTTCCGGTTTCCCCCAGGATCAAGACGGTGGCATCGCTGTCAGCGACGATCGGGATCGGATCCAGGGCCTTTTTCAGCGCCGGACTGTCACCGATGATTTCATCGAAATTCAGCTCCGTGCGGATCTCGCCCTCGAGATACTGTTTTTCCGCGGCCAGACGGTTTTTGAGTTGCTCGATCTCCCGGTAGGAACGTTCATTCTCCAATGCTCCCGCGAACTGTGCCGCGATCTGTGTGAACAACCCCAGATCTTCCGCCTGGAATGCATTCCGCCGGGTGCTTCCGAAGTTCAACGTCCCCAGGGTATCCTTGGAAGCAGTGAGGGGAATACAGCACAGGCTCTCGATACCCTCCTCGATCAGGTAAGTCGTAACGTCGATGCCGAAGGCGGCGATTTCTTCTTTGTTGAAAATCAACGGCACGCCGAGTTTCACTGCCATCCCCGCCGGACTGTTGTCAACCGGCTCGGTGATATCCAGCGGAAGACTCGCCTTCGCGAGGGGAAAGTCCGTGGCGTGCCGCCGCAAGAGTCCGGTGTCGTCGTCCAGCACCAGGAGGCTGGCAAATTCGTGATGCGTCAGGTGGCGCACGTGCGCCGAAATCGTCCGGAAAACCTGACGGATATCCAGATTCGAAGCCAGACTGGCGCCCGTCTTCAGCAAAACCCGCAGCCGTTGCTCCTCCGTCCGCAAGGCTTTGTGCGTTAGCGCATTCGCCAGCGATTGCGCCAGGGCCGTAGCCACTTGCTCAAGAAACCCAACGTCTTGCTCGTCGAAGGCCTGGTCGCTATGGCTCGACACAGTTAACACTCCCAGCGGACCTTTCGCGGTCAGCAGCGGAATAAAGCAGGAGGAGCGCACCCCCAGCTCGAGAGCCTTTTGTGTGGCTGCAAAGGGCACGCGCGCCAAGTCGGCATGTTTTAGCACTTTCGTCTTACCCTCGACGAACGCCCGACCCGTGAGCGTGTTATCCAACCCCAGCCACCCGTCGTCCGGAACGATTCCTCGCTTAAGATCCGTGGTGTCAGCATGGCTACGCAAAGCGTTCGCGCTCTCGTCGTACAGGCAGACCGCGACATGGTCGTGAGGAAGCGCCTTTCGCAGGAACGCGGAAACCACCGGAAGAAGTTCCTTGAGATCCAGACTCGACAGCAGTGTGGTGTCGATTTCCTGGAGCACCCGCAGCCTCTCCCTTTCCCGGGCCAGGGCTCTCTGGATAGCAGTGCCTTCCACCGCCAGCGCCATCTCCGACGCCACCCGCTTCAAGACATAGAAGTCTTGCACGGCGAAGGCAACGTCGTCCTTGCGGCCCAGAAACAGAAATCCAACCGTTCCCCGCGGGGTTCTCAGAGGAACAAAACACGCCGTCGAAAATCCCTGCTCCAGCAGTGCCTTCAGTCGAGGCGAGCGTTGGGCGAATTTCTCCAGCTCGCTGCGGTTCAGGTTCCTGGGCTCGGGTTCCTGCAGAAGCTGCCCCGACAGGCTTTCGTGGATCGGAATCCTCTGACCGTCCCTATATACCCCGTTGGGGAGGGACCCGCCCAAAGCCCGGACTGTCACCATTCCAGCGACCTGATCGACCACCGTGACGAATGCCGAGTCGTGCGCTACCGTTTTCTGCAGAATGGTGGAAATCGTAGGAAACGCCTGCTCGAAATCGGCTTTCGACTCGGTCAGGGCCATACTGACTTCGAGCACCGCCTGCAGGCGCGTTTTCTCCTGTTGCAGTTTGTTAGCAAGCGTTTCGATCTCCTGCTCTAGAACTTTTGGTTTGGTGGTGTCCACCACCAGGGCGCCGACCTGCTTCACGTGGCCGTTCTGATCCAGGATCGGAAAGTAATGCGCCATCCAGTGTCCAACTTCGACTCGACTGGGCAACACGCCGCTGATCTCGAGGTTCAAGATCGGCTGGCCTGTTTCGAGTACGCGACGCAAACTCGGCTCAATCTTCGCGGCGAAACCTCCAAAGATTTCACTGACGGTCCTGCCCAAATGGCCCGCCGCGGGCATGCCGTTGATAGCGGCCAGGGCATTGTTGATCGCGAGATAACTCAGATCTCTGTCCACGATGCAAAAGCCCACGTTGGAGGCGCTGAAGAAGGCCGCCAGCAGTTGTTCGGGCTCGCTGAAGGCTTCAGGAGTGGTGTAGGCGAGAACGCGGTGGATGAGAGCCTCGGCCTGGGCGCTCATGAGCTCAACTTCTCGACCAGGACCCCGGCAATGATTGCGGACCGGAGGCCGACGGGTGGAGTAAACAGGGTGAGTGGAACGGGGGAAGCGGAGATGAAGCACACAGCCAAAAAAGAGCCTTGCGGACTCGCGCAGGCTGCGAGCTCGCGCAGGCAAGGTTGCAAGCCGACTTGTGCCTGCAGCGGGGCGTAGCGCTGCAAAGCTGGCGCGCTCAAAGAGTACACAAAACCCGAGCCTTTTGGCGATGGCTGCACCCCCTCAAGAGCAGCCCGCCTTTTCCTCACACAGTTGTGGCCTTAACCTAGCCTGGTCGAAGACGGCTGTCTGTTCAGAATTGAACAGGCGGGTAGAAAATCTTGGCCCGGCCGCACCGCCGCCGCGCCCCGGACGAGGGCGTCCGGAGTTCCACGATCTCGAGCGAAAGCTGGATGTCTAGAAGCTTAGTCGTGCAGGACCACGCTCAAAAGCGAACTGTGCACCAATATCTCGCCGTTGTACTCGATCAAACCGAGCTTTCGGAAACGGTTCATGAAGAAATTGACTCGCGATCGGGTGGTGCCAATCATTTCCGCCAGAGTCTCCTGACTTATGTTGGGAATGACTTTCTCCGACTTATCTTTCCCGAAGTTGGCAAGCAAGAACAGAGCTCGCGCCAGTCGCCTTTCGCTGGAGTTGAATAGTTGATCGACCAGGTCTTCCTGAACGCGACTGTTGCGCGCGATCAGGTACGCCACAAAAACATCAGAGAACTCGTGCTGCGCGTGCAGGGTGCGAAGCATCTGTCTTTTTTCGATCTCGAGGATGGAACAGGCCGAGGTGGCAGTGGCCGTTGCCATACGAAGCGGCTGGTCCGAGGCTATGCATCCCTCGCCCAGGAAATCGCCGGGGCCAAACAGTCCAAGAGTGGCCTCTTTGCCTTGCTTCGAGACAATGCTGAGCCTCACTCTGCCTTTCTGAATGTAGAAGACAGAGTCGGCGTTGTCTCCCTGCGAAAACACAATCGCTTTCGGGCTATATTGATGTAGCGTTTTGCCAATACCGGTATTTGCGAGAAATGTGGCGGGATCAAAATGCGTAGATAGTTTCCTGGTGCGGAGCCGGCGAGCCGGCAACTGACGAAGAGAACTCATAAGAATTCGGATCGGGGTCACCCGTACCTAACCCCTATGGTCGTGCGAAATTATACCCGCGTGCGTCAAGGACGGAGCGATTTTTTCTCGAGCGTTACGTTTTCGTAACACGAATGGAGCAGCCGGAAGACCAGCTGGTTTGGTGTTTAGCATTTTAAAGTCATTCACCACAAAGGACACCGAGGCGCGCAAGGGAAAGCCAACGCTGCCGCGCGCTGCTCCGAAACTCATTCTTACCAGATGCGTACGCGGTCGGGAGGGGCCAGGTAGAGTTTCTCTCCAGGCTGGACATTGAAGGCTGCATACCATGCGTCGATGTTGCGGACAGTCGCGGCGCGAAACTGGTCGGGGGAATGCGAGTCGGTCATGACCTCCTCGCGGAGGGCGGCTTCACGCTCCTTCGATGCCCAGTTCTGTCCGAAGGCAATGAAGAACTGCTGGTCGCCGGAGAAATCGTTCTCGGTAGGAGCGGCCTTGCCTGCGAGGGAAGCGCGGTAGGCGTCGTAGGCGGCGGAGATTCCCGCGACGTCGGCGATGTTTTCTGCCAGCGTCTGCTTGCCATTCAGGGCTAGGTCGGGAAAAGGTTTGTAGGTGTCGTACTGCGCGGCGAGCCGGGCGGTGGCCGCGTTGAAATGCGCCAGGTCGGCGGGCTTCCACCAATCGCGGACTCGGCCTTTGGAATCGAACGCGCTGCCTTCGGTGTCGAAGGTGTGGCTGATTTCGTGTCCGATGATGGACCCGATGGCGCCATAGTTCGCTGCGGCGGGAGCCTGCGGATCGAAAAACGGCGGTTGCAGAATTGCCGCGGGAAAGCTGAGCGCGTTTTGCAGCGGCAGGTTGACGGCGTTCACGGTCTGCGGCTCCATGGTCCATTCTTTGCGATCGACGGAAAGGCCCAGACGGGCGACGTCGCGGTGATAATAAAACAGCCGGCCGCGTTCGATGTTGCCGAAAATGTCATCCGCTTTGATCTCGTAGGCGGAGTAGTCACGCCAGGTTTCGGGATAACCGATTCCCACATAGAGAGTGGTGAGCTTGGCCTGGGCTTCGGCCTTGGTGGCTGGATCCATCCAGGTAAGGGACTCAATGCGGTGCCGGAAAGCGACGATGAGGTTCGCAACCAGAGCCTCGGCCTGAGCCTTGGCTTCGGGTGAGAAGTAACGCTGGGCGTAGATTTGTCCGACCGCGTCTCCCAACAAGCCGCTGACCACGCCGACGCCACGCTGCCAGCGTGGACGCTGTTCCGGCGTGCCCGAGAGAGTTCTGCCGAAGAAGGCGAAGCTCTCATCGGCAAAGGCTTTGGGCAGGACACCGGCGTAAGCATCGATCAAGTGGAAGGCCAGCCAGTCTTTCCATGTGTCGAGCGCGGTGGATGCGACGAGAGCGGACTCTCCGGCGAAAGCGGTGGGCTGCCACACGATGAAGCTGGGCTGGTTGCTGAGATCGGCGGCGCGAAAGTATTCCGCCCAATCGAGGCCGGGGGCGTTGGCGGCGAACTCGGATTGCTTCCAAGGGTTGTTCGACTTCTTGATGTCTTGCTCATCCGCGAGACTGAGGTGTTTTTCCGCGATAGCGTGTTCGAGTTCGATGATGTGCTGGGCGCGGAGATCGGGCTCGGAGAATCCGGCAAGTCTGAGCAGGGAGGAAACGTGCGCCTGATATTTGGTGCGAATTTCGCGCATGCTGTCGCTCGAGGAAAGATAATATTCGCGGTCGGGCATCTCCAGGCCGCCTTGCAGCAGGTAGGCGGCATAGTGTTCAGAGTCGTTAAAGCCAGGTGCGACCCAGAGCCCGAAAAGGTTGGGGGTGTGAAAGTTGGTGTTGTTCAGGGCATCGACGTCAGCCCGGAGGCTCTCGCCTAAAGCCCGGGCCAGGTCATGTTTGTCGCGAATGGCAGCGATCGCGTCGAGCTGTGGGCGAAGCGGACCGAGGCCTTTGGCTTCGATGGCGGCCTCGTCCATGTAGGAGTTGTAGAGGTCGGCAATTTTGCGAGTGTTGGTGCCGGCAGGAGCCTTGGCCTTGGCCGCTTCTTCGATCAGGCCAGAGGTATGCTTGCGGCTCATGTCTTCCAGAGTGTCCCAGGTACCGACGTAGCTGCGGTCGGCGGGAATTTCGGCGTGCTTGATCCAGTCGCCGTTTGCGTAGTGGAAGAAATCGTCGCCCGGCTTGACTGAGCGGTCCATCTTGGCGACGACAATGCCGTGAGTCTCCGGCGTGGGCGCCTGCGAATAGGCGGCAAGCGGGGCGAGAGCTAACAGAGCGTATGCGGTGTTCCGGAAGCAGAAGCTAAGATTGAATATCATGATGAGTGCACTGGGTAATTCTCCAAAGAAGTTTTGGGGTAAGAACCCCAGACGGGATTAGACGGCGGCCAAGCCGAGAGGGTAGCACGGCCGACCGGGATGTTGCGTCTACAAGTGCGAGATGAAGAACCGTCCCCGAGACTTATAATCTCTTTATGGCGCGAGGCTGGGAAAGCAAATCCGTTGAAGGTCAACAAGCCGACGCTGCCGAAAAACCCGGTCCGCACCGCGTCGCGATGAGCCCGCAGGAAGCTGCCCGGCAGCGCGAACTTGAGAGCCTGCGGCTTTCCCGACAGAACATACTGCAGCAACTCGAACGCGCTCACGATCCCCGACATCGCCGGATGCTCGAAGAAGCGTTGGCCGAACTGCAACACCGAATGGACAGCGCCAAACGGCCAGTTTGAACCCCGACGCTGTCTCGGAACCGCACGTTCTCTCACGTATAATTAAGAAGCGATGAAAGCCTACGTTTACGTCTCGCTGAAAAAAAGTGTTCTCGATCCGCAGGGCAAAACCATTCAGGGAGCGCTCAAGAGGATGGGCTACAAGGGGCTCGAAGAAGTGCGCCAGGGTAAGTATTTTGAGCTCACGCTCGACGGTGGACTATCCCGCGATGCGGCCGCGGTTGAAGTCGAGCGCATTGCGCGTGAAGTGCTGACCAACCCGGTGATTGAAGAGTTCCGTTTCTCGCTCGCAGAGTAGAATGCGCAGACTAGAACAAGATTAGTTAACGATTGGGGCGCCGGTCATGTGTGGAATTGTCGGTTATGTCGGTAAGAAATCTGTCGTCCCCGTCATTCTGGATGGCTTGCGGCGGTTGGAATACCGGGGCTACGATTCCGCGGGAATCGCCGTGGCCGGCAATGCCGAGGGTCTGCAGATCCGCCGTGCCGAAGGCAAGCTGCGTAACCTGGAAGAAGCCATCCGCCTGCATCCGCTGGATGGAACCTACGGCATTGGGCACACGCGCTGGGCCACGCACGGACGTCCCACCGAAGAGAATGCCCACCCGCACCGCGACTGCACCGGCAAGATTGTGGTCGTGCACAACGGCATTGTCGAAAATTATCTCAGCCTGAAGAAAAAGCTGATTGAAGAAGGTCACACGTTTACCACCGAGACTGACACCGAGATCATCGCGCATCTGGTGGAAAAACATTTGTACAAAACGGGCAACGGCCGCCGACCGTCGCTCGAGGAAGCTGTTCGCCGCTCGGTGAAAGAACTTAGCGGCGTTTTTGCGCTGGCGGTGATCTCGACCGACGATCCCAACAAGATTGTGGCCGCGCGCAACGGGCCTCCGGCGGTGATTGGGCTGGGGAACGACGAATATTTCGTGGCCTCCGATGTACCGGCAATACTTGCTCACGCGCGCGACATTCTCTTTCTGGGCGACGGCGACCTGGCGGTGGTGACTTCCCACGGTGTGGAGCTGACTGATTTCGACGGCAAGCCGATTCAACGGAAAGTGCAGCACATTACTTGGGACCCGATCATGGCGGAGAAGGGCGGGTTCAAGCATTTCATGCTCAAGGAAATTTATGAGCAGCCGCGCACCGTCCGCGATACCACGCTGGGCCGCGTTTCGCAGGATACCGGCCACGTATTTCTCGACGAAATGGAGATCAGCGAAGCTGAGTTCCGGGCCGCGAGAAAAATCAACATCATCGCTTGCGGCACCAGTTGGCACGCCGGGCAGGCCGGGAAGTTCATGATCGAGACTCTGGCGCGGATTCCGGTGGAGGTGGATTACGCCAGCGAGTGGCGATATCGAGATCCTATTGTTTCCCCGGATACGATCACGCTGGTGATTTCTCAATCCGGTGAAACCGCCGACACCATTGCCGCGCAGCGTGAGGCCAAGCTGCGAGGCTCAAAGACTTTGGCGATCTGCAACGTGGTCGGCTCCATGATTACGCGCGAGGCGGCAGGCACGATCTACACGCATGCCGGCCCGGAGATCGGAGTGGCTTCGACCAAGGCTTTTACCGGGCAACTGACCGCGCTCTATCTTTTTTCGCTTTATCTGGCGCAGGTGCGCGGAGTGATGACGAGTGAGCAATCCATCGCTGCGGTGCAGGCGCTCACCCACATCCCTGCCAAGCTCGAACATCTTCTCACTCACGACCGGCACGTCGAAGAGTTGGCCAAGCAATACCAGCGGGCGCAGGATTTTCTTTTTCTCGGCCGGGGCATTCATTACCCCATCGCGCTCGAAGGCGCGCTCAAGCTGAAGGAAATTTCCTACATCCACGCCGAAGGCTATCCCGCTGGCGAGATGAAGCACGGCCCGAACGCGCTGATCGACGAGAATCTGCCGGTCGTTATCATCGCAACTCGGGATCTGAATAATCCCGGCTCCATGACGCGCTATGAAAAAACCAGTTCTAATTTAAAAGAAGTGAAGGCGCGCTCGGGTGTAGTGATCGCGCTGGCCACCGAAGGCGACGAAGAAATCAAAGAGGCGGCCGATCACGTCCTCTATATTCCAGCGGCGCCGGAAGAGCTCTCGCCGATTCTGGAGATCGTCCCGTTGCAGTTATTGGCGTATCACATTGCCGTCCGGCGCGGCTGCGACGTGGATCAGCCGCGGAACCTGGCGAAATCCGTCACCGTCGAATAAATAGAAAGCTTATGTGGGGACGGCCGAGCTCGGCTGTCCCACGCCGAGCGCAGCTCTGGCAGGTGATGGAGCCCTGCGTCGCTCACGCGGCTTCCGAAAACACATACTCATGCTGCCCATCGCGAATCACGAGCACGCGCTTGCCTTCGCGCTCGCCGACCACGAATTCAAATCCGTCCGTGCCGGGATCGATCGTAATAAACGAAATTGTCCCGTCATCATTTTTTCTCGACGCCACTCTGCTTTTCCACTCGCCTAAATCGAAGGTTGTGACTCCACCCTCAATCAGCACGTCAAGCTGACCAAGTTCCTTGCTGGAATATCGCTTGGCCAAGGCTGCCGCCAGCGCCGGAGCGGCGGGCACGACAAGGCGTTCCCGCTCTTTGGCAAGCCCCGCTTTGTAATTGGTCGCGCGGGCCGCAACATCCCCTACCGCTTCGGGTTTGCCGTCGAACACAATTTCAAGCAGACGACGCCCGAATGGACCCGTAAGCATTCCCCCTGTATCCGAGTTGGTGAGCACCACGGCGCCAATCCCGTTATCCGGCAGAAAGTAGAAGTCGCTCTTGAAGCCGGACATACTTCCGCCGTGGCTCACCACCGGAATGCCGTATTTGCGCTCGACGATCAGGCCCATTCCGTAACTCGAGTCCTCGCCGAGCAAGACTTGCGGCGTGCGGCGCATCAGCAGATTTTCGGGCGAAACCAGCTGCTTGCCATCGGGCAGCTTGCCCAGCGCGAGCTCGTCCTGCACATAGCGGATCAGATCGTGGGAGGAAGTCCACACCGCGCCTGCAGGACGTGCCGGGATGATCGAGTAATTAATTGCCATGCTGGCAACACTGGGCTTGCCATCGATGTCGTCGCCGTGCGGAGTCGCGTGGTTTCCCGCGAGGGCGCGTGCGTAATCGAATGTTGTCGATTTCATTCCCAACGGATCGAAAATCTTTTTCTGCATCGCTTCGTCGTACGCGGCACCGAGATCCTTGTTCGGATATTCCAGATGCGCGCCAATGTAACCCGCAGCCGCAGCCATCAGATTGCTGTACTGGAAGACCTCGCCAAACTTGCTGGTTGGCTGCATGGTTCCGAGCAGGGCCAGCTCGGATTCCGGCGTCGCGTTCTTGAATTCGAAAAGCCATTCCAAATCCTGCCGCGGCAGTCCGGTGCAGGCGCAGATCAGATTCTTGACCAGAACTTTTTTCGTGGTCTCTGCGTCGCCAAGCTTGAAGCTGGGGTAGACGTCGATCACAGGCTCATCCCACTTCAGCTTTTTCTCGTCGACCAGCTCCGCTAACAACAGCGTGGTCATTCCCTTGGTGTTGGACGCTGCCATGAACAGCGTGTTCTCGTCGACCCGCTCCGGCTTGCCGAGTTCGCGCACGCCGAAACCGCCCTCGTACACAATCTTGCCGCCATCGATAAGCGCGATCGAAACGCCCGGGACGCCGAGTTCCTGCATGGAGGTTTCCACGAATGACTTGAGCAGCGCGATGTGCGCGCCATCGAGGGGCCGCGCCTTGCGGCCGGCGAACGACTCGCGCTGGTAGCTCTTTGGGCGCAGACTTTCGAAGATCAATCCAATCGGAGCGCCGCGTTTCTCCACCGTAGGTTCGGTTCCATCCAGAATAAACACAGTCCACGCCTTCCCGGCACGGAGTGCAATCGCCTCCACGACGGCACGCTCGTTCGGCGAAGTCTCGTAATCGAACACCTGGCGCTCATCCCAGCCTTCGCGCGCGGGGCGAGGCGTGACCAGCTTCACCGGCCGCGTGGCCCCGGGCTTGTACGCTGCCCACGCCGCTGTGACCGCGGCGCCGGCATCGGCAGCCTGGGAATCGAAAATGGCGATGTGCGTGTCGGTCTCGGGCGGCGCCACGATGACGAGATCTTTGCCGTTTGTGATCGACCAGCCAGCGGGAACTGTGAACTTCGCGCCGCCCGGCGTTACTCGCGGCGTATCCGCCGTCACGAACTCGGGCGCTGATTTCGTTTCTGCGGTCTGTGGCCACGCCGGAGGGTTAGAAGCAGACACTCCGCCCGGCGCAAACATCGTGAGTGTCAGGAGCGCGACCAGCGCGCTTCGATACAAAGCGGTTCGAGATAGAGCGATTTGATCAACAAACATGCGAGTAACCCCGCCTGCAAGTAAGTGTAAGTTACGGAAATTGCGAACCCACCATACACGCAGCCCGCCCGGGTTGTAAACGATGCCAATTCGCCCATCGAGTTTTTCATTGAACGGGCGCCTGGGTGCGCGGGAGCATGACTCTGGCCTGACAGCCGCTTTGGTCAGTGCGGTTCAGAAGTTCTATGGAGCCGCCATGGGCTTCGGCGATTTGCCGCGAGAGCACCAGGCCGATTCCGCTGCCGGAGGGCTTGGTGGTGTAGAAGGGGACGAACACGTTCGAGGGATTGCCCAGCCCGGGGCCGTTGTCTTCGATGGTGAGGACGAGATCTTTCTCGGTCAATTCCCAGCGTACATCGACCACCGGCCTGCGGGGCGGTGCGATCGCAGCTCCGTTATGAGCGGGAGCCGGACGCTGGGGTTCCATCGCCGCTTCGACCGCGTTGCGCATCAGGTTGATCAGCATTTGCTCCAACAGATCAGGATCAACCATCAATTCGACGGGCGGACTGGGAAGCACCTGCACTGGCAGAGCGGCCTCGAGGGCAGCAACTCGTTGAACGATTGGAGTGAGCTCGGTCTTACGCGCGATGGGCGGCGGCATCTGGGCGAGTTGCCGGTAGGCTTGCAGAAAACGATTGAGGGAGTGAGCGCGGGATTCGATGATCGAGAGTCCGCGTTCGAAATCTTCGCGTTGATTGGAGTTCAGAGCCTCATTAGAAATTTGCGCTCGCAGGGTTCCGGCAATTGATTTGATGGGTGTGAGCGAGTTGTTCAGTTCGTGCCCCAGTACGCGAATCAGGCGCTGCCACGCACCGCGTTCTTCTTCGCGTAGAGCGCGGCTCACATCGGACAAAACAATGAGAGTGTGAGGCACGCCTTTCTGGCGAAATGAACTCCGCCGTACCAGCCAACGCGCGTTCGGGCCTTGGAACTGCAGCGGGACCACGGTTTCACTTTCCGCACTCATGCAGGCGGCCAAGCCAATCTCTTTTGCGGTACAGCCGAGGAGCCTGACGGCAGGCAACTGCAGCAGGCGTTCTCCGGCGGAATTTACCAGGCGGAGAATCTGGTCCGGGTCAAAGGTGAACAGCGGGACTTCGATTTCTTCGACCACGCGTCGCAACAAAGCGGCGGCTTCAATGGCGCGGATGCGCTGGTCCGAGAGCAAGTCGGCCAGGGCATTCACTTCGATGGAGAGTTCGCCGAGGGCATCGTCGGTGGCGGCCCCCCGGGCGCGGAAAGAGTAGTCTTCTTCGCGCAGGGCGGAGATCACGTTGGCGAGAGTCTGCAGGGGACGCGTGGTTTGCTCCTGCAGGGCCATCGCCAGCAACCACCACCCGAACAGCTCGGCGAACAGCAGAGCGAGCTTGGATTCGAGAGTCCAGGCTTGCAGCCAAATGAAGATGCCGCTGGTGAGCAGGGCGGGAAGCGCGACCAGCAGAGCGAACAGACTGACGCGCCGTTCATAGAGGAGGCGAACGCGTTTTGGTGGAGGCTTGCGCCCGCGGGGATTGAGGCTCCCTTGCGGGCTAAAGGCCATATTTCTCCATGCGCCGGTAGAGTGCGCCGCGGCTCAGACCGAGGGTTTCGGCGGCCTGGCTCACGTTTCCCTGGGAACGCTGCAATGCCTTGCGGATGAGAATCGCTTCCACGGATTCGAGGCTGAGTTCTTCGAGATTCTGGCTTTGCGGTCGCAGCATGTCGAGGCCGAGGTCGGCGCGCTGAATCTCGCTGCCACGGCACATCAGGACTGCGCGCTCGAGCGTGTGTTCGAGCTCGCGCACGTTGCCGGGCCAGGCGTATTGCAGAAGCAGTTGCAGGGCGGGAACCTCGAAACCCTTTATCGGACGCCGGTAACGCGAAGCGTAGCGCGAAAGGAAGTGTCCAGCGAGCGCGGGAATATCCTCGCGGCGTTCGCGCAACGCAGGCACGTGAATCTCGACTGTGTTTAGCCGGAAGAGTAAATCCTCGCGAAACTGGCCGGAAGCGCAGGCGGCGCGGAGATCGGCGTTGGTGGCGGAGACTACTCGGACGTCCACACGCAGGGCGCGAGACGAGCCGACGCGCTCGAGTTCGCCAGCTTCCAGCACGCGCAGAAGTTTGGCCTGCTGGCGCAGGGGAACGTTGCCGATTTCGTCGAGGAAAATGGTGCCGCCATCGGCGAGCTCGAAGCGTCCGATGCGGTCGAAGCGGGCGTCAGTAAACGCGCCTTTCACATGGCCGAAGAGTTCACTTTCAAATAAGGCCTCAGGCACGGCGCCGGTGTTTACGGAGACCATGAGGCGCGAGGCGCGGCCGGAGACAGCATGCAGCGTGCGCGCGACAACTTCTTTTCCGCTGCCATGCTCACCCGTGATCAGGACGTTCGCGTCGGAGGGTCCGACGCGCGCGATGGCGTCGAGGACGGGCTGCATGAGCGGAGCGGTGGCGATGAACTCGGGACGTCCCTCGGCTTGCAGCAGGCGATTCTGGGCGGCCAGGCGTTCGGCGCGTTGCAATGCGCGGCGCAGGTCGACCTGGGAGCGGATGATTGTAAGCAGGCGCGCATTTTCCCAGGGCTTCTGGATGAAGTCGCGAGCTCCGCGTCGCATCGCCTCGACCGCCAATTCAATGTTGGCCCAGGCGGTCATGACGATGACGGGAATCGTGCTGTCGAGGCCGACAATTTCGGAAAGCAGGTCGAGGCCTTCTTGTCCGGAAGTGGTGTCCCGCGTGTAGTTCAAGTCGATAAGCAGGGCATCATAGACGCCCGTAGCCAGCGCATCACGAACCAGCGCGGGGGATCTCGCGGTCTCCACTTCATATCCCTGAGGGCGCAGGAGGAGTTCGAGAGCTTCGAGAACATGCTGCTGGTCGTCGGCAGCGAGGATGCGGGGCCGCTCGAAGCTGGGCCTTTCCCGGTCCGCAGCGGCCGGGCTCACCGCGGAGAATTCTCCTGGTTTGGCAGAAGTTTGCATGGCTGGTTACGGGTTCGCGGCGTTGCCTGTGCCGCTGATGGTATCACTTGCCGGACCGCCGACCGTGCCGGTGACCGCATTTTGCAGCTGGATGCCATTATGTTCTAAAGTCGCGCCGGTTGCGCGGTCAAGCTCGACCTTGGCTTTTTCGAAAATCGTCATCGCCGTTACCAGATCGAGTTCCGCCAACGCGAGATCACGCTGGGCAGACAGGGTTTGATAGCTCGATCCCGCGCCCAGATCCTGCTCTTTTTTCGTGATGTCGAAGCTGCGCTGCGCTAGGTCGCGGGCTTTTCGGGCGGCCTGCACACGAGCACCGGTTTGTTCGACAGCATATTGGGCATTGCGGACTTCAATGCGGACCTGCTTTTTCAGCTGCTCCAGGCGCAACTCGGCTTGCCGGTACTCGAGCTCGGAGCGGTATTGATCGGCTTTTGCGACCCGATTGCGGAGCGGGATGCTCAGGTTCAGTCCTACGTAGTAATCGGGGGAGGAATTATTGAAAGTGTTCGTCAGAGCTCCTCCGAAATCGAGCGGCACGTTTGAGGTGCAGCCTGGAGGTGGGCAAACTGGATTCGGCTGGCCCGCCAACCCAGAGCCTGAATAGAAGCCCACCAGCGATAGTGTAGGCAGCAAAGCATTGCGCGCGGCCCGGCGGCTGATCTGGCGGTTTACCAGGTCGACGTCGGATTCCGCCAGTTCGGTGCGGTCGTGCAGCGCCTCAGAAATCAAATCCTGGATCGACTGGGTGGTCTGCGGCTGTACGCCTTCCATTCGGTCCGTCGGCACAACCGGCATCGCTTCCAGCAGGGGATCGTCCAGGCTTTTCGTGATGGCATTCTTCATCAGGGTGGCCTGGAGTTCGAGACTCGTACGGGCCACCGTCAAATCCTGGTCACGCTTGGAAACTTCGGCTTCGGCGCGCAGCACGTCCATCTCCGGAATGCTTTGCAGCTGCAATTGTTTTCGCGCATTGTCGAGGGTTTGCTGGGCAAAGGCCGAAGATTGTTCGTTCACTTGCGTCTGTTCGTAAGCGCTCACCAGATCCCAGTACATATTTTCAATCTGGGTGACGGTGGCAATCACCTGGTCTTTGAACGCGATGTCTGAAATTTTCTTGTTGTTCTTGGCGATTCGCAAATAGCGCAGGTTCGGTCCGAGCCCAAATCCCGCGAGCAGCTCCTGTTGTATCGTGAAACGATAAAGTGAGCTAAGAGTAGGAGACAGCGTGAAATCTGGACTATTCGTGGTCTGACGTTGGTTGTTAAACGAGAAAGTGATGCTGGTTCCCGTGGCAAACGCTTGCGAGTAAATGACGTTGAATTGCCCCGTGTTCAGCTGCAGGGATGGGACTCCGTAGATCGCCTGATTGACCACCGGCGAAGTCTGGTGCTCGTCGCCGACACTGGCGCTGATGAGGGGATCGTAAGAAGACACCGTCGTTCCGGCGCCCAGCGTAGACTGCACCAGCCCGGACGCGCCCGCTCCGGCTCCGCCCGCGCCGCCGGTTGTGCCGCCAGCGCCAGCGCCCGGAGCGCCTGTGCCGAAACCTCCGACACCGCCGCCGGGAGTTCCTTGAACCACCCCCGTATTCACGCCGCGAAAAAACCCTCCCGCCTGAGTGCGGAGAATATCGGTATTCGCGATCGGTAGATTGTAGCGGGCGATGGCCAGATCAAGATTGTTTTCAAGCGCGAGATTAATGCAGTCTTTCAACGAGAGATATAGCTTGCCTTCACGGATAAGCCGGTCCAGACGTGAAGAGTTCGCCAGCACCGGCGCGGGGACGTAGTCCGGCGAATAGGCGTTGAGCGGATTATGCGATTTTGGCATATCAAAGTGAACCGGAACGTTAGACTGCGTGGCGATGGGTGCGGACGTGGCGGCTGTCTGCGCCGGCATGGTTGAAGCCAGCATGGCATAAACACAAATCATTGCGATTGCTCTCAAGAAAATCGAGCGCTTCGAGAAAATCAACCGGTTCAAGAAAGTAGGACCCGAAACATTCACGATGCACTGACCTCCGCCGATTGGTTAAGAGCGGGATTGGCTGTGTCGCCCACCAGCCACCCGTCACGCAGTTGAATGGTGCGGCTCCCGTAGGCGGCATTCGCCTCGGAGTGCGTAACTTGCACGATTGTGGTTCCCTGCTGATTCAGGCCGCGGAACAGCTCCATGATTTCCCGCGCCTGACCGGAGTGCAGGTTGCCGGTGGGCTCATCGGCCAGCAACAGCGGAGGCCTGTGGATGACGGCGCGGGCGATCCCTACGAGTTGTTGCTGTCCGCCAGAGAGCTGATTGGGATAGAGATCCTTTTTCGCGACGATCTGGAAGCGATCAAGAGTGTCAGCGACCAGACTCTGGCGCTGGCCACGGGGAATATCTTTGTAGGAAAGCGGCAGGTCGATATTTTCCTGAACGGTGAGGTCGTCGAGCAGGTGGTAGCTTTGGAAGACCACTCCGACATTCTTCTTCGCCAGTTCGCTGCGCTGCTTGCGTTTGAGATCGTGAACGGCTTGCTCACGAAACCAGTACTCGCCTTCCCATTGGTCATCGAGAAGCGCGAGCACGTTCAGTAGGGACGATTTCCCTGCCCCGGAGGGTCCCATGACGGTGATGAACTCACCTTCGCGAATGTCGAGGTTCACGCGGCGGAGAACCCAGGTTCGGCCGGCACCGGTTTTGTAACTGCGGTCGACGTTTTTCAGTTGGATCATTTCCCTCTCGATTCCTAAAGCAAGATTTCTATTCGTAGCGCAGTGCCACGATCGGATCTGTTCTTGCTGCCCGCCGGGCCGGCAGCAGCGCAGATGCGAGCGCCACCAACGCGACCAGCAGAGTCGCGACGACAAGAGTCATCGGATCGCTGCTGGAGATGCCAAACAATTGACTGCGAGCCGCGTGCGTGAGCAACAGAGAAGCCGGTAGCGCGATTGCAATGCTGATTCCCGCCAGCCACAACACTTCGACCAGGACCAGGCGCATCACGGAAGCGCGAGACGCGCCAAGCGCGATGCGAATGCCAATTTCGCGAGTGCGTTGCGCCGTGGAATATGCCAGCACGCCGTAGAGGCCGACCCCGGCCATGAGGACAGCGAGAATGCCAAAGCTGGACGCCAGAATCGCGATCACACGCTCGGTGGTCAAGATTTCATCGATCTGTTCCTGCATGGTGCGGAAATTGTCCAGAACCAGCTTGGAGTCGAGGGTTTGCATGGCACGCCGCAAGGTTGCTTCCGCCGCTTCCGGCGACTGCCAGGTGCGGATGTAGAAAGTCATGGCACCGGGGTTCGATCGCTGCAAATAGGGAGTAAAAATTGTGCGGGTAATATCTTGCCGTACGCCGGTATGCTTTGCGTCCTTGACGACGCCGACGATCTCGGTATCGATGGGGACTTGCCCCCCGCCGTTGCCGTAGTAGTGGCCGACGGCTTTCTGAGGGTCTCCAAAATAATGGCGGGCGAAGCTTTCGTTCACCACGGCGACTTTGTGAGCTGCGTCGCGATCCTGGTCGGTAAATTCGCGTCCGGCCAGCAGCGTCATGCGCATGGTCGCAAAATAGCCAGGGCTGACGTGGGGCGATTCCACGTTCATGTCCTCGTTTTCTTTTTGGGTGTAGCCGGCGAGGGTAATGTTGTTGGAGGTGTTGTCGTCCGCCAGTTCCGGATCGGTGGTCCCGGCTGCCGATTGCACTCCCGGCAATCCCGCCAGGGTTTTCAAAACCTGTTCCTCGAGATTGCGGGTTTGATCGGGTTGATATCCCGCAAGCGTAGGCTGGACGCCGAAAGTGACGAGATGATCGGTTGCAAAACCTACGTTTAGCGATTTGAGGTTGTGCAGCGTACGCACGAACAAACCCGCACCGACAAGGACGAGCACGCTCAATCCGATCTGGACTGCGACTGACAATCGGCGGAAACGTAGCGCTCCGCTTCCAGCCGTCATGGCCTGCTGCTTGAGCGCGGGAGCCAGATTCGGCCGCCAGAACTGTGCCGCCGGAGCCAGGCTGAAAATCAAGCTCACCAGCAGCGCCAGCGAAAAATTGAAAAGCAGAATCCGCAAGTCGGGGTGCGAGGAGAACGGGAGATCTCCGGAGGTGCGGCTCCACATCGTGTTGATCAGCCAGGAGGATACACGCGGGGCGATCGCGATTCCGAGCGCACCTCCGACGAAACCGAGCAACAGGCCTTCGACCAACAACTGCTGCACCACGCGCGCGCGTTTTGCGCCCAGTGCGTAGCGGACTGACATTTCACGGATGCGGCCAGCCGCTCGCACCAGCAGAAGACTCCCCACGTTGGCGCAGGCCATCAGCGCGACCAGACCAACCATGGCCATGATGATCAGCAGCGGTTCCTGGACCTCGTGCCGCAGCGGAGAAAATCCTTTGGCGCCGTCGCGCACGAACAGGTGCGAGTTGGTCAGGAAGCTTGCCTTGAAGTTTTCGGAACTATGCCCGCGCTGTTTTAGTTCGTCGGCGCGAATGGAATACCAAAGTGGATTGATGCCCGCTTCGGCTTGTTCGCGGGTGAGTCCGGGCTTTAGTTTTCCGACGATATTGAGCCATCGGGACGTGCGGTCTTGAAGATCCGTGACTCCGGGTCTGATCTCGGCCTTCATCGTCATGGGAGCAAACAGATCCGGCGTGTCGCCCATCACCACACTGTGAAATCCAGGCGCCGCCACTCCGAGGACGGTGAAGGGATGCCCACTAACCAGAACACTTTGGTTCACGACGGCTGGGTCGGCGCTGAAGCGGCGCTGCCAGTAGTTGAAGCTCAACACCACAACCGGGTTCGCGTCGGGGACGACGTCATCGGATGCAACCAGGAGACGACCCAGGGCTGGCTGTACACCCAGCACGTCGAAATAGTTTCCCGAGACCAGTTCGGTCGCGACGAGTTCCGGCTGGTTGTGCCACTGCACGCCGGCTTGGGTCCAGGTGGTTGCGAGCAGGCCGCTGAACACCGAGTTGTGGTCGCGGAGATCGCGATACATGGGATAGGAGAAAGAAAAACTCTCATCGGTACGAGAACTGGTGTGACCGTTGAAGCTGCCTGTGGATTCGAGAATCACGAGGCGGTCGGAGTCCTTTACCGGAAGGCTGCGGAGCAGGGCCTGGTCGAGCAGGCTGAAGATGGCGGTGTTGGCGCCAATGCCGAGCGCGAGCGTGACGATTGCGACCGCGGCAAATCCCGGCGCTTTACCTAACTGCCGCAGCGCGTAACGAAAGTCTTGAGCGAGTCCGGTCATCATCAGTTTCAATCTCCTATTCGTAGCGCAGAGCGACCATGGGATCGACCTTTGCGGCCCTGTTTGCGGGCACATAACAGGCAAGCAGGGCCGCGATGAACAACGTAAGCGCAACTGCGCCGAACGCCGCCACATCGATCGTGCCCACGCCATAGAGCAATCCGCGCATGGCACGGCCGACAAAACAGGCGCCCACCAGGCCCAGCCCCAGGCCAATCACCGCCAGAACAATCCCCTCTTTCAGAATCAGTCCGAGTACGTGATCCTGACTCGCACCGAGCGCCATGCGTAATCCGATTTCGTGCGTGCGCTGCGACACGGCAAAGGCCATGACGCCGTAAATGCCGATCGCGGCCAGCAGAAGTGCGACGGAGGCAAAGCTGACATACAGCGCGGTCGTGAAGCGGTCTCCCACCAAAGACTGGCTGACTATCTGGTCCATGGTCTTGACGTCGGCCAACGCCAGTTCGGGGTCGATGGAGTGCACGGCGCCGGCAATACTCTTGGTCATCTCCGCAGGATCGCTGGTGGTTCGCACCGCCATGGAAGCTTGCGGCCACGGACTTTGCGCGAAAGGGACATCAATCTCGGGAAAGCCGTCGCTGCGAATGCCGCCGTTGTGAATGTTTCGAAACACTCCGACAATCTGCCACTCGATGGGCGGGCCCAGCTTGGTCACGCCGGGGATCAATTGCTCGACCAGAACCCGTTGGGTCAGTGGGTCCACTCCCTTGAGATACCGGTCCACAAAAGTCTCATTCACAACGGCGACTCGAACACTGGTGGCGGTGTCCTGGTCGGTGAAGGCGCGGCCCTTTGCCATCTGGATCGCGAAGGTCTCGAAGAAGCCAGGCGTGACCATCTGGAAGCCGGCTCCGGGCCGGGCCGATGGGTCAGCAACCGGTTTGCCCGCGATGGTGAAGGGCATTCCGAAATTCGTACCTTGCAAAGGCATGCCGGTCGCCGCTTCGGCGCGAATCACGCCGGGAAGAGACTCGATCCTGTCCACGAGCTGCTTGTAATACGCGACCATTTGTTCGGGTTGCGTCAGCCGCTTCTCGGGCACCGGAAGACTGAAGGTGAGAATGTGATCGGTGCGGAAGCCGGGATCGACGCGCGCCAGGTTCCAGAAGCTGTGAATGGCGAGACCCGCACCGGCCAACAACGTAAGCGCCAGAGCGAATTCGCCGACAACGAGCGCCCTGCGCAGGCGATGGCGTCCAGCGCTGGTGCCGGAGCGCCCGCCTTCTTTCAGAGTCTCGTTAGGATCGACGCGCGAGGCGTGCCACGCGGGGGCGCAGCCGAACAGCATGCCGGCAATGGTTGTGGCGAGCAGGGTGAATAACAGCACGGGGATATTCAGGGTCACGTCCGCTTCCGAAGGAAGCGTGAAGGGCGGCATCTTCGCCATCATGATCCGGATGATCGTCGCGCCCAGAGCAATCCCGAGCGCGCCGCCGAGTACCGCTAAGACCAGACTCTCCGTCAGGAACTGGCTGAACACCTGCCAGCGGGTCGCGCCGAGAGAGGTGCGCACCGCCACTTCTTTCAGGCGCGTCGTACCCTTGGCCAGCACCAGATTCGCCACATTCCCGCAGGCGATCAGAAGGATAAAACCAACTCCACCCATCAACAGCCAGAGCGTTTGCTTGGCCTCCTTCGGAAAAAAGTCATTGTGGAGTTCCTCCACGCTGGCGCCCCAGCCTTTATTCGATTGGGGATTGTCCTGGGCGATGCGGCTCGTTACCACTTGCATATCGGCTTGCGCCTGAGTCAGCGACACCCCCGTCTTCATCCGGGCCATCACCAGCAGCCAATGAAAATCGTGGTTGATCTGTTCCGGCTTGAAAGCCAGCGGCACATTGAATTGGCCGTTGAGACGGTCCGCCTGGCCCGCCGCCAGTACTCCCACTACGGTGTAGGGCTCGCTGTTCATCTGGATCGATTTGCCGATGATGTTGCGGTCGCCACCGAGACGTTCCCAGAGCCGATGGGTGAGGACGACTTCGTGGTCTTTGCCGGGCACGCCCTCTTCGGGCAGAAAATCACGTCCCAGAAAAAAGTCGTTTCCAGTCATGCGGAGGAATCCCGGCGTGTTCGAGGTTCCGTTGATCTGTTCCGGTTGCGCGGGAGTGGCGAAGTTGAAGCTGGCGCCGCTCCAGGCATTGATGTCCTCAAAAGTTTTGTTCTGCCGCTTCCAATCCAGATAGTCGCCCGCCGAGACGGAGTTGTTGCCACCCTGTATCTTCGACCACACCATGACAAGCTGGTCGGGATTGGGATAGGGCATGGGGGCCAGCAGCACGGCGTAAATAACGCTGAAGATGGCCGTGTTCGCGCCGATGCCCAGCGCCAGCGTGATGGCGGCAATGGCTGTGAAACCAGGATTTTTCCGCAACAATCGAATGCTGTAGCGGGCGTTTTGCCTGAGCGTTCTCATTAGGTCTCCTATTCGTACCGCAATGCCACCATGGGATCGACTCTTGCCGCGCGGCGTGCCGGGATGTAGCTCGAGGCCAATGCCACCAGAGCGAGTGCCACAGAGGCGATGACGAAGGTCCCGGGATCTGCTGGTTTCACGCTGTAGAGCAAGTTTGCCAACAGTCGCGTCAAACCCAGAGCGGCCGCCAACCCTACCGCGAGTCCAAACAACGCCGAGAACATTCCCTGCCAAATCACCATGCGAATCACTTCGCGCCGTTCCGCGCCCAGAGCCATTCGGATACCGATTTCGCGTGCACGCCGCGACACGGCGTGGCTCATCACCCCGTAAATACCGACCCCCGCCAGAACCAGCGCGACCGCGGCAAACGTGCCCAACAGGACCAGATAAAAGCGGGACTGGCCGGTGGCTTCCGCTACCACCCGCTCCATCGTCTGTACTTCGGAAACCGGTGCGCTGCGATCGAGGGCGTGAATTGTCGCTCGCATGGCTGGAGCCAGCGCTGCGGGATCACCGACTGTGCGCACCACAAGAGTGATGTAGGCGGAGGACGGAGCCGGATTCTCCGCAGATAGAGTCTGCTGGTAGGGGAGAAATACTTCCTCCGCGGGCGGATCCACCCAGCTGCTGCGAACTGTATTTTTGACTACGCCCACCACGGTAAGCCACGAAGGATTCGCGGTGGGATCGTCGAGAGTGATTCGCTTGCCGATGGGGTCTTCGCCGGGCCAGTACTGGTGAGCCAGATAGTCGTTGATCACTACGACTCTGGCAGCGGAGAGATTGTCGGATTCCCGGACGTCGCGACCCCGCAGAATGGGGATCTGCATGGTTCGGAAATAACCCGGAAAAACGACGCGGTACGTGGCGTTTGGTGCTTCTCCCGGACGCTCCAGTGGACGCCCCTCAATGTGGAACGAAAGTCCCCACTGGTCGCCGGCCAGCGGAAGGTGATTGATGCCGCTGGCGGATTCGACTCCTGCAACAGCGCTCACTTCCTGGAGAACTTGCTGGTAGAAATTGGCGGTGCGGCCGGAAGTTCCTACCTCAGTTCCACTCACACCAACCACCATTGAAAGCAGGTTGTGGGGATCGAGGCCCGGGTCAACCTGCTGCAGGGCGACAAAGGTGCGGACCATGAGCCCGGCTCCGGCCAGCAATACGATCGCCAGGGCGAATTCGGAACCGACAAGAAGTCCGCGCCAGCGCCTGCGGCCCGGAGCTTCGCTGGAGCCACGCTCTGCCTTCTTCAGTGCGTCACTGAGGTCGACGTCACTGCCGCCCCAGGCCGGAGCCATGCCGAAAACCAGGCCCGTCAGTAAGGAGATCGCCATCGCGAAGAGAAGAACGCGGCCATCCACCCCTACGGCTTCGACCCGGGGAATGTCGGGAGGAGCAAGCGCGAGCAGAACTCGCACACCCGACATCGCGAGGAGCAACCCCGCCGCGCCGCCCGCTGCTGCCAGGATCAAGCCTTCCGTCAGGAATTGACGGAGCAGGTCCCAACGCCGGGCGCCGAGCGCGGAGCGGAGCGCGCACTCCCTTTGCCGCGCTGCCGAGCGAGCCAGCATCATGTGGCTGACGTTGGCGCAGGCGATCAGCAACACGAACCCTACGGCACCGAGCAGCACGAGCAAGGTTGGCCGAATATTTCCCACCACCTTTTCGCGCAGGGAAATGACTTTCATGTTTTGATTTGTGCCGGGAAATGCGCGCTCCATTCGCGCCGTGATCGCCGCCATCTCAGCCTGGGCCTGCTCAAGGGCGACGCCAGGCTTCAGCCGGGCAAATACGCGGAGCGACGCGCCGCCACGGTCACCAACCCGTGACCCCAGGACCAGAGGCGCCCAGAGTTCTGCTTTCGTCGCCCAGAACGGAGCAAACTTGAACTCACGCGGCATCACGCCGACGACGGTGTAGGTTTCGCCACTAAGCTCCACCAACCGGCCCACTATCTTCGGGTCGCTCGCGAAGTGGCTTTGCCACAGGCGGAAGCTCAACACGATTTCGTGCTCTTTGCCGGCCTCTTGTTCTTGAGGCAGAAATGCGCGTCCCATTAAGGGCTGCACGCCAAGCATCGGAAAAATGGAAGGAGAAACGTGCAGCGCCCACAATTTCTCGGGATTGTCGGTGCCGCTCAGGTTCGGAGTCCAGTATTCTGCGGCGCCCATCGGTTCGAACACGTGGTTCTGGTTCTGCCAATCGAGGAAGTTGGCTGGAGACACGGGATTCCGCCCGTCCCGCAGAATCACCACCAGCCGGCTGTCATCCTGGTATGGAAGTGGGCGCAGCAGAACCGTATTGACCACGCTGAAAATGGCCGTGTTCGCCCCAATCCCCAGCGCCAACGTAATAACCGCCACCGCCGTGAACCCGGGAGCCCTTGCCAGTTGGCGTAGGCCGAAGCGAAGATCCTGAAAGAGTCTGTTCAAGGGTAATCTCCTACTCGTAGCGCAACGCGACCATGGGATCGACCTTTGCCGCCCGCCGCGCCGGGAGGTAGCTCGCCAGCAGACCGACGCATGTGAGCAGCAACGAAACAGTTCCAAGCACTACCGGGTTCGAAGGTTTTACGTCAAACAGCAAGGTCCCGAGCAAGCGGGTAAGGCCAAGGGATCCGGCGATGCCGACACCGATTCCCACCGCAACCCAAGTCATGGTTCCGCTGACCATCAGCTTCAGCACGTCGGCGGCGCGAGCGCCCAGCGCCATGCGAATGCCGACTTCCTGCGTGCGCTGCGTCACTGAATAGCTGACCACGCCGACAATGCCGACGGCGGCCAGAACCAGCGCCAGCAGCGCGAACGCAGAGAGCAAGAGAGTGGGGAAACGCCTCGAGCCGAGCGAGTCCTGCACAATGTTCTGCATGGTTTCGACATCGGAAACCGAACGGTCGGGCTCCACCTCGCTCATCGCTTTCTTGATCGCCGGCATGTACGAAATGGGAGCGCCAGCAGTTCGCACGACGACGCTCATAACGGGCCAGGCGGCCTGGGTATAAGGGCGGAACAATTGCGTGTCAGTGCTGCTATCCAGGCCCCAATTCCGCATATCGCCAACGACACCCACGACGGTGAGCCAGGAGTCATCCTCTAAAATGCGCCTGCCCACGGGATTTTCTTTGGGCCAATATTTTTGCGCCATGGTTTGATTGATAATCACCACACCCGGCGCTGCGACGGTATCCTGGTGATTGAATTCCCGTCCCGCCAGCACCGGCACGCCCAACACTTTGAAATAGTTAGGACAGGCCACGCCGTAGTGGGTGCTTGGTCGGTGTCCGCGGCCTGGGTCGGGTTGCCCCTCGACGGCGAAACTTCGTCCTGCATCGCCGCGCATCGGCAAAGAGGCAATGGCCCCGACCGCGGTTACGCCTGGAATCGCACTCAGGTGCTCGTCCAACTCCTGGCAAAAACGCGGGTGTCCGGGAGGCCCGTTGTAGAGGTCTTCCTGGGGTAGAGACATCTGCATCGTGATCACGTTCTTCGGATCGAATCCGGGGTCCACGCCGAGCAGGCGTGACATGCTTTGGATCATGAGGCCGGCGCCCGCGAGTACCACCAGCGCCAGAGCCACTTCCGATGAGACCAGGGCATGGCGCAGACGGCTGCTGCGCCCCGCGGTAGAACCGCGGCCGCCTTCTTTCAGAGGCTCCGCGACATCGCCGTGCAATGCGCTCAGCGCCGGCACCAGGCCGAACAGAATACCCGTTAGACAAGAAGCCAGAAGCGTGAAACCGAGCACCCAGCGATCGACGGGAATGGTATCGATCTGGCGGAGTGGAAGATCCAGATTGTTCCGGAGAATCGTCGACAGCAGGCCGGTGCTCCAAACCGCCAACACCAGACCACACACTCCGCCGAGCACGGCCAGCAGCAAGCTTTCTGTGAGCAACTGGCGCGCGATGCGGAATCCAGCGGCACCGAGCGCCTGCCGGAGAGCGAACTCCTTCTGCCGCGCGGCGCCGCGCGCCAGCATTAAATTGGCAATGTTCACGCAGGCGATGAGCAGCACGAAACCGACCGCCGCAAAAAGCGACCATACGGTTCGGCGCAGACCTTCGAGTCCGTAATTTCCCATGGGCACCACGGTGGCGCTCATGTCGGCGTCATCATTTGGGTATTGTTGCGAGAGCCGAGTTCCGATGCCCTCCAATTCCGCGCGCGCCTGTGCAACCGTCACCCCCGGCTTGAGGCGTGCAAAAGAAATAAAGCTGTTCGAGCTCCGACCCTTGTCGCCTTCGGTGTAACCGACCGGAACCCAGAGTTGACGGTGGCCACTCCAAAACTCCCAGTGGAACTCGTGGGGCATTACGCCCACTACCGTGAAGTCCTCGCCGTCGACTTTGATGGTCTTACCCACCAGCGAACGATCCGCGCCATAGCGGCGTTGCCAAAGCCCGTAACTCAAAATCACTTCATGATCTTTTCCCCGGATTTCTTCTTCCGGCAGAAAAGTGCGTCCGAGAAAAGGCTGCATGCGGAGTACGCTGAAAAAATTGGCCGAAACGCGCAACCCCGGAACCTGCTCTGGCTCACGGCTATTCCCGCTTGCGGAAAGGTTGTACCCGCTGCCCACGGAATCGCACAGCGCTATGCCTTCGAAGACATGATTTTGCTTTTCGAAATCCCAGTAGTTGGGCGCGGAAACAATGTTGTAGTTGTCCGGTGTCTTGCCGTAGGTTTGCCACACCAGAACAAGGCGATCCGGATCAGGGAAAGAGATCCGCTTGAGGATGGTTGCATTCATCACGCTGAAGATCGTGGTGTTAGCGCCGATGCCCAACGCCAACGTCAATACGGCGACGAGCGTGAATCCCGGACTCCTTCGAAGCTGGCGGAGCGCGTACCGAAGATCCTGGAGCAGGGTTGTCATCTGGCTTTCTCTCCTCACTCGTATCTGAGCGCGACCATGGGATCGACCTCAGCCGCGCGGAATGCTGGGATGTAGGCTGCGGCTAGCCCAGCCAGCGCCACTACTACGCAAACCATCGCCAGCACAGCGGGATTGCGCGCTCCGGTGCCATACAACATGTCCTGCAACACCGACGCCGAGAGCAGAGAGGCTCCGATGCCGATCACAATTCCGGCGCCCAGCAGGATGGCAGCGTCGCGCAATATCATGGCGAGAACCGCGCCCCGCTGTGCTCCGAGGGCCATGCGAACTCCGATCTCGCGCGTGCGACGCGAAACGGAATAGGTCATCACTCCGTAGAGGCCAACGACGGTTAGGGTAATGGCGAGTCCGGCAAACGTGCTCAGCAGGACGGTTGCGAATCTCGGTTGTGAGAGCTGAGTGAACATCAGCTCATTCATAGTGCGGACCTGTGTGATCGGAATATCTTTATCCTTCTCGGCGACAATCCGTTGAACGCTGGCG
>Ga0181537_10000130_pt1 | contig 66603 bp, 59 predicted proteins | sample PEATcosm2014_Bin_39_FD_119765 | JGI IMG/M metagenome (GOLD analysis project Ga0181537, IMG submission 119765) | Peatland microbial communities from MTU Mesocosm Facility, Houghton, MI, USA - PEATcosm2014_Bin23_10_metaG | ecosystem: Environmental > Terrestrial > Soil > Wetlands > Peat | place...
AGGCCCTCGCAAAGGTCGAACATCCGCCTCGAGACCTCGCCGTACACGCCGGAGCTGTGAGGAATGAGCACCAGGTCCGGGCAGACCCGCAGCGCGCTCGCCGTCGGCATGGGGGTGTAAACGCCACACGCCCTCGCCTCGTAGCTGGCGGAGGAGATGATGCCCCGCTCGCGGCCGCCGACTGCGCACCTCTTTCCCAGCAGGGTCGGGTCGCGCGCCTGCTCGCACGAGACGAAAAACGCGTCCGCATCCAGATGCACTATGGTGGGAGGTCTGGGCATCGGCATCGCGTCAAAGCGCGCTGCTTTCCGGGTAATTGGAGTACCGGAGGAACATCGGATTCACCCGATACAACACAACAGCCTGCTTAAGGCGTAAAGCGTCCTACGGAATCCGGTCATGCCGTTTGCCCAAATCGGTCCGAAATCAAATTGCAAAATGCACGAAATAGAGGGGTCCGCAAAGTGAGACAAATTCCTCGTCAATATTTAAGATATTATCCCGTAGCGGCTTACAATTACACAAAGGAGGCTGGCACGAAGAAAGGTATGTGTTTTGGCATCATGAATACTGAAGCCATCCAGGACGCCGAACTAGTTCGCAAATTCAACGGCGGAGATGAGTCCGCCTTTGGAGAAATCATGAACCGTCACAAGGCCCGAATCTTTGCGGCCGCGATGGCCCTCCTGCGCAACCACGCCGACGCGGAAGAAATAACCCAGGACACCTTTGTACGCGCCCACCGCGGCTTCTCGAAATTCCGCGGGGACTCCTCGGTCGCCACCTGGCTGCACCGCATCGCCGTCAATCTGGCCAGGAACCGCTACTGGTACTTCTTCCGGCGCCGCAGGCACGCGACCCTCTCGCTCGACGCGACCATGGGCAACGAGGGTGACTCGACTTTCTCGGACCTTCTCTCGACCGCCGCGCCCGACCCCTCGCAGGAGAGCTCCCGCAACGAGTTCGTGGAGGCCGTGCAGGCGTGCATGGACAAGCTTGAGCCGTCGCACCGCCGCATCCTCACGATGCGCAGCGTGCTTGACCTGCCCTACGAGAGCATCGCCGCCACCCTCGGAATCAACGTGGGAACGGTGAAGAGCCGCATAGCCCGGGCGCGCGAGCGCCTGCGCAACAGCCTGGCGGAGGAATGCCCGGAGTTCGCCCGCGACAGCGATCCCGCCGACTGGTTTGAGCCCGCGAGGGGCGAGGGCCAGGTCGCTTCCGCCGCGTTCTAGCTCAACCCGTCCCGAGTCCAAGGAACCGGGCCAGCCCGCCTATCGCGGGCGAGGTGGCATGCCCGCGCCGCACGCTGCGCGAGACCACAGCCAACCTGCCCTTCTCCCGGTCGGCCTTGAGGTCTACGTGGCCCACGAACTCCGTTCCCGAGAGCACAGGCAGCGCGTAATAGCCCCGCTTCCTCTTCGGGGCCGGAACGTAGACCTCCCAGGCGTAATCAAAGCCCCAGAGGTGACGCGTGACCCGCCGGTCATAGATAATCGGGTCCAGGGGAGCCAGGAGAAGCGGTTCCCCACCGGCTTCGCCAGGGGCGGGATCGAACCAGGGAAGGTCCTCCCTCAGGCAGTGCAGGATTGGGCATCCCTCGATCATGACGGCTTGGACCAGGTCCTCGATGTGCGGGAGTTCCGCCTTCTTGAGTGCGACCAAGCGGTGTTGCCTTAGCCGCGTCAGGGCGAGCCAGCGGGCCGTCTCGTCCGGAGTCCGCCTTCGCTCCGCAAGCACGGAGGCGGGAAGAACCCTATGGGGCAGATCGTAAAGCCTGCGGTTGTTCTGGCGGCCAACGATGAGCAGGCGCCCGTGGAAAAAGAGCTTCTGGAGGGTCGCCTTGGCGAGCGTCGCCGAGCCCCAGACCCTCCAACCCTTCCGGTCATCCTCAAAGTCCTCGGGGCCGAGCGCGCCCTCCCCCTCGAACCGTTCGAGGATCCGAGCCGCGAATTCCTTTTCGCGGGGGGTGAGTCGGCCCGACCATGCGCTGGTCACCTTCGTGCGGCTGTGCATCGCGTCCGAAAGGTGGGGCCACGCGTCGAGCGGGAAAGCGACAAGGATCGCCGTGGAGGGCAGGTGATGCTCGAAAGCGACGCGCTTCTCTGCGGGCAACCATTCACCGGATTCCCCACCGTGAAGGTGCCTCATGAGGCCCCCCTCCGTGTAGCCCTGCACCCGGTTGCGAAGGATGTGGTCGTGCATCCGGCCGCAGACGTTGATCGGATCGATCTGGATATAGCCGTGGTGGGCGATCGCAGACCCTATGTCGCGCACCCGGGTCTCGATCAGGTGCGCGCGCCTCAGGAAGGCGCGCGCCTCGACCGGTGAAACCTTTCGCGCCTGGGTCACGGGCCTGGGGACGGTCGCGTCGGCGGCGACCGCGGCGCGGGGGCCGGGCTCGCCGAGGGTGAAGCCGGCGCGGGAACACCCGGCGGGGTCACGGCGGGCGGGCGCAGCCTTCCCAGGAGCTCCGCATACCCCTGAATCCCCGCGAAAACCGCCGCGGCGATCGTGTCGCGGTACGCGGGCTGCGCGAGGCGCACCCCCTCGACGCCGCTCGAGAGGAAGGCGGGCTCGACGAGCACGGCGGGACACTTGAGCCCCGCGAGGGCCTTCAGGTGCTCAAGCTTCGCCCCGCGGTCGCTGCTGTGCATCGCGTCCAGGAGGCTGCGGTGCACGACGGCCCCGAGGACGGTGCTCCACGTGTCGAATGAATTGACGGGCTCGGGCGGGTTCCGGGAATCGTCCTTTTTTCCGGGGCTCCACGACTCCGTCGAACGCTGAGTCCTGGGCGGATAGGTGAGGATCTCGACGCCGGTCGTCTTGGTGTTCGGGAAAAGCGAGTTGAAGTGGATGCTGATGAAAAGGTCGGCGTCCGCCTTGTTCGCCAGCTCGAAGCGCTGCTCGTGGGTCACCGTGGCATCGCTCTCGCGGGTCATGACGACCTTGTAGCCCGCGGTCTCCAGGAGCGCCTTGAGTCGCTTCGCCACATCGAGCGTGTAGGTCTTCTCCATCGTGCCGAGCGCGGGGTTCTCGGTTCCGCGGTCCAGGCCCCCGTGCCCGGCGTCCACCGCGATCACCCGGGGCTTCGGGGGGATCGGCAAACACAGATCCGGCCGCAGGCGCGGGACCAGGTGCGTGTCGTAGTCGATGCGGCTCAGGTAGTATGCGCCGCGGACCTCGATCACCGGGTCCCCGAAGAAAACGCGCAGCCCGTTGATGTCGGTCTCGCGGCTGTGGTCCGCGAGTCGGGCGACGGGCTTGGGGCCGTCCTTGAGCAGCACGGCCGAGGGCGGGACCAGGCGCTCGATCCGCAATCCGAGGCGCGCGGCGCCCTCCTCAAGGCTTACGTAGTCTATGCCGTTGTTCCGGACGACCTTTAGGTCAGGCGCGGCGCCCGCGCAATGGACGAACGCGGCGAATAGGAAAACGAGGGCCGCCGGGCGCATGGCCGCGGCCCTCTCAGACCTCGGCGGCCTGCGACGTCGAAGGGGCTGCCTCATCCTCGCCCTCGCCGTCCTTCACGTGGAACTTCGCCTTGCGCTTGTTCGACGGGAGGGGGGTCAGCATGACATGGATGTTCCTGCCGATCAGCTTGGGGTCCGCATCGGGATGGCCCATACCCGCGAGGTCCACCACCGCCCGCTTCATGACCTCAAAGCCGAGCTCCGTGTGCGCCATCTCGCGTCCCCGGAACTTCAGGCGCAGCTTCACCTTGTTGCCGTGGTCAAGGAACTCCTCGGCATGGCGCAGCTTGGTGTTGAAGTCGTTCTGGGCGATGCGCGCCGTGAACTCGATCTCCTTGATCTTGCTCGCGGTGGACTTCGAGTGGGAGTGCTTCTTCGACTCCTCATAGACATACTTGCCGAAGTCCATGATCCGGCAGACGGGCGGGGTCGCGTTCGGCGCCACCTCGACGAGATCGAGGCCCACCTCAAGCGCGAGGTTGACCGCCTTGGGCGTTTCCAGGATGCCAAGCTGCTTGCCCTCTGGCGAAATCACGCGCACCTGGGGAACCTTGATGCGGTGGTTGCGGCGTATGCTCGCGAACGGATCGTTGTTACGGCGCTGATATTGCCCGCTGGGACGATTGCCGCCTGGGGCGGCCGAAGGAGTCGGTATGGCCATCAAATATTACGCTGCTTGCTGGGTGTGTAGAGTCAGGGGACGGTCGTCCTAAGCTGCCTCAAACACAACACCTAAACGCTGAAGCTTTCGCCGCACGAGCAGCTGGCCTTGGCGTTGGGATTGGTGAACTTGAACCCGCCGGCAATCAGCTGGCTCGAGTAATCCACCACCGTCCCTTTCAGGTAGAGCGCCGTCCTCGGGTCCACAACGACCGATATCCCGCATGAGCGCACGAGGATGTCCCCGCGCTTGGGCTCGGGGGCGAATTTGAGCTTGTAGCTCAAGCCGTTGCATCCGCCGCCCGTGATCGCGATCCGGAGGTATTCGCCCTGTTTCTCCCGCGCGATCAAGGCGCGGACCTTGCCACCCGCGGGCTCCGTCAGGCGCACAAGGCCCTCGCCCCCCTCCCGGATCGACGGGGGGGCGGGCGGCGCGCCAAGGATTGCGGTCTCGGACATCAGGTCCGGACTATCGCCCATTGCGGGCGAGAATCAAGCGCCGGGCGACGGCGACTGCGTTTGAGAAGCTGCTGGGGTTTGCCACGCCGCGGCCCGCGATCCCGAATGCGGTGCCGTGGTCGGGGCTTGTGCGCACATGCGAGAGTCCGAGCGTCACGTTCACCGACTCCTCGAAATCCACCACCTTGAGGGGCCCGAGGCCCTGGTCGTGGTAGAGCGCGACGGAGACGTCGAACTCGCCGCGCAGCTGGCGGCCGAAGAGCGTGTCCGCGGGCTGGCAGCGGGAAAGCCCGGGATGGCGGGCCCGGAGCGCGTCGAGGATCGGGTCGATGAGGTCGCGCTCCTCGGTCCCGATCAGGCCGCCCTCGCCCGCATGGGGATTGAGCCCGCAGACGCCGATCCGTGGGGCGGCGACGCCCTCGGACCTCGCAAGCTCGTCCGCGGCCGCCACGGTCCGGCCGATGCTCGCGGCGGTGAGGGATGAGGGCACCTCCCGGAGGGGGATGTGCCAGGTGACGAGCGCCACCCTCAGCTTGCCGCCGCAGAATGCCATCGTGGGCTCGCCGCCCCAGCGCTGCGCGAAGAACTCGGTGTGCCCGGGAAATTTCCATCCAATCGCGGCCATGCGCTCCTTGCTGATGGGGGCTGTCACGACGCCCGCGAATTCCCCCGAGCTGCACAGGTCAGCCGCGCGCTCGAGCGCCGCCCATGCGACGAGCGAGCTCTCCCCGTCCGGCTTTCCCGGCCGCGCCTCGTAGTCCTCGGTGCCGACCGCGATCTTGCGCGGTCCCTCGGCCAGCGTAGCGAGCCATCGTGAGGGCCCGATGACAGCCACGTCCCGCGCGTCAGCGTGGTTCGCCTTGAGCCACGCCGAGATGATCTCGGGGCCGATCCCGGAGGGATCCCCGCAGGTGATGGCGATGGGGCCGCTCAAGGGTTTCAGGCTGCGCTCAGCCGCCCTCCTCCTCGGAAGGCGCCCCCGAGCGCCGCGCCCGCGCGATGCCGCGGGAGCCCGCCTTGATGAATTCGAGGAACCTGCGCGCCTCGGCGGACTTGAACGTCGACTCTAAGAGGGCTTTCGAGGCGATCTCGCGGATGTTGCCCGTCGTGAAATACACGAGCCTGAAGGCCTCCTTGATCTCGTTGATCGCCTCGCGCGGGACGCCCCGGCGCCGCAGCCCCACCAGATTGAGCCCCGAGACCTCGTTGCGCTCCGCGGCCATGATGAACGGCGGGATGTCCTGGGTGATGCGAGACAGGCCCCCGACAATGGCGCCCTCCCCGATGCGGCTGTACTGGTGGTACGCCGATCCGCCCCCGAGGACCGCATGGTCGCCGACGACCACGTGCCCCGCGATCAGGACCGCGTTCGCGATGACGATGTTGTCCCCGACGATCGCGTCGTGCGCCACGTGGGAGCAGGACATGAGCAGGCAGTTGGATCCGACGACGGTGTGGGCTCCCTTCTCCGTGGAGCGGTTGATCGTCACGTACTCGCGGATGATCGTGCCGGCGCCCACCTTGACCCCGGTCGGCACCGCCGGGTCGAAGCGGATCACCTGGGGATCTCCGCCCACGACGGCATACGGGTGGACGGCCACCCTTTCCCCGAGAACGGCGCCCGTCTTCACGATCGCACCGGCGTGAATCACGGATCCGTCGCCGATCACGGCGCCCGGCTCAACGATCGCGGTGGGATGTATCGAGGGTTTCATCGGGTGAATCTCAAAATTGGCGGCGCTCAGGGCGAGAACGATCTGGGGGGAGCGGGGGTCTACTCCAGCGCGGCCTGGGATGCCCGGGTCCTGCGGGCCGACTGCATCCGGTCGGACAGGAGATCCAGCTGGGCATCCTTCAACAGGTCGTAGTTCTTCAGGAGCCGGATCACCTGGAGCGTGTCGCTCTTCCCGTAGTTTCGGTTCGCGTCGATCTTCTCGATGATATCGAGCAGCATCGCCCGGAAGGAGATGATGCCGTCGACCCCGCGCTCCTTGAGCATCTGGACGCTTTGGGAGCGGAAGGGCTCGGCGGTCGGGAGCGCCGGGAGGACGAGGATCTTCGTGACATCGCTGCCGACGCCGTCCCCCTCGGCCGGGAAAAGCCGGGCCGCCTGCTTCAGCACGTTCTGCTCGAGGAACCCGAAAATCTCCGGGGAGCCCTTGAGGGTCGCCGGCGTGAAGACACCCGTGTGCCAGGGCTTCACCGAAACGACCGCCTGGTGGACAAACTGCAGCTCCGTCGAAAAAAGCAGGAAATCCGGCTTACGGCTGCCCTTCCGCCAGGCGGGATTGTGGACGAGGAGGTCGATCTCCTCGTCGCCGGTCTTGCGGCGCGCCTGCACCTGGTACTTGCGGACCTGCCGGACAAAAAAACCGTTCTGCTCAAAGTACTCCCGGACAATGCCTTCGTCTATCGCGGACATGCCTCAAGCCTTAGCCGGACCGCGGCGGGAACACACGAATTTTCTCCCACGCCTCAGGTGCACCCCACCTCGCGCCAGATGGCCTCGACGTCGGCGCCCTGGACGCCGCCCCGCACCACGGCCTCGCCGAGCGAGGTGAGCAGCACGAAGCGCAGCGCCCCCGAGCGGGCCTTCTTGTCGCGCGACATCGCCTCCATCAGGGCCCCGATGGCCAAGGGGGAGCGCAGCCGGGTCGGGAGGGCATGGGCCGCCACGACCGACTCGATCCGCGCCACCTCGGTGTCCCCGAGCAGGCCCAGGCGGGTCGAGAGCCGGGCGGCCGCGCAGAGGCCGATCGCGACCGCCTCTCCGTGGAGGTAGGCGCCGTAACCGGTGACCTGCTCGATCGCGTGCCCAAAGGTGTGCCCGAGGTTGAGGAGGGCCCTGCCGCCGCTTGCCGCGAGCTCCCGCTCATCGGCCTCGACGAGCTTTGCCTTGATGCCGCAGCAGACCCGCACCGCCCACGCGAGCCGGATGTCTCCCGCCGAAAGCGCCGCCCTCTCGAGGTCCTCGAAAAGGAGCCGGTCGCCGAGGAGCGACGTCTTGATCACCTCGGCCATCCCCGCGGCGAATTCGCGCGGAGGCAGGAGCTTCAGGAATCCCGTGGCGATGAACACACGGCGGGGCTGGTGAAATGCCCCGGCGAGGTTCTTGCCGGCCTTCAGGTTGACGCCCGTCTTCCCGCCGACGGAGCTGTCGACCATCGAGAGGAGGGTCGTCGGCACCTGGTAGTAGTCTATCCCCCGGAGGTAGGCGGCGGCGGCGAATCCGGCGAGGTCCCCGACCACGCCGCCGCCGACGGCAAATACCGCGCCGGAACGATCAAGCCCCTGGGCCGCCAGGAAATCGAGCGCCCGGCCGAGCTCCGGTATCGACTTCGATTCCTCGCCCGAGGGGACCACCATGGTGGGAGCGTCCCCGAAGAGCGTCTTGAGGGTCGCCGCCTGGATGTTCGCGACATTGCGGTCTGTGATAACGGCGATCCTGCGGGAAGAGCCCGCCAGCTCGGTCACCAGGGCCCGGACCTCCGCCGTCAGGTCCTCGGCAAAGAGGATGGAATAGGACCGCTCGCCTAGGTTGACTTGGAGTGTATCGGGCATCGGGGCCGTCGAAGTTGAGGGCTCGCGCGCGGTCTGTCCACGGATTTGAGGCCGGGATCCTACGGCCCCCGCGGCTCCCGCAACGCCGCCCGCTTGCGCAGGTGGCGGACGATCGGGCCGCGGAACCCGAGGTGGTAGACACCAAGCACCACGATGATGCCGGCGCAGGCATAGAGCGCCCCCTCCACGGTGGTCGGCACGGCCGGGCGGTAGATCGACAGGGTGGCCCGGGCGATTCCCCAGTCGGCATGCGAGAGGAACACGAACGGCCGGCTCCATGCGGAGGCGCCGCGCAGGGCTGCGTCGGCGGCCCCGAGCTCATCTACGCGCGCGACCGCGGCGCGGACCACACCGCCGAGTTTGCCCATGGAGGGGTCGGGATTCTGGGACGCGCCCGCGATCAGCTGGTCCAGGCTCATCCCGGACTGGCGCGCCGCGTCGTTGAAGCGCTCGACCGCCAGCTTCGCCTCGTCCAGGTGGCCTTCGAGGCGCTGGAGGTACTGCTGCATGAACTCCGGGAACTGCGAGAACAGGATCGCCCCCGCGACGCACAGGACCCGGTCTAGGAGGCTTTCGGCCCTCTCGGAGGCGGAGCGGATGAATCGGTGCAGCGGCAAGGGCGCCACTGTCGCATGCCGGCCTAGTGCATGCCACCCGAAAGATCGACCGACCTGGCCGCGCTCGACATGGACGCCGCGCCCCGGCGCCCTTCACCGGGAAAATTTCCCAGGGAAGCGGCCTCCGCCGAAAGGGCCCCGGCAAGGCGTTCGCCGGCCCGGGCTCCCCCGGCCCAACCGCCGAGGCTTCCCGCCAGCCCGGCGGACTGCGCCTTGTCGAGGGCCATCCGGGCGGCAGCGGCGGACTGCCTCCCGGCGGCTCCCGCCGCCTGGGCCATGAAGAGCGCGCCCGTCGCCAGCATCCTGTGCAGGAACGCGGGGCCGAGGATCGAGACGATCAGGACCCAGAGGACAAACCCGATGCCGCCGACAAGGATCGAGAGGAGCGCGGCGAGGTTGCCCATGAACCAGTTGCCGAGGGCGGCCTCGGATGCGTGGACCTGGGCCTCCGACACGGCGCCCGCGGTGATCGAGCTCCATTGGAGCAGGCTCGCCATCTCGGGAACCCTGCTCGTTCCCGCGATCAGCGAGATGAGGGCGTTGTAGAGCTGGATCGTGCCGGTGTGGCCGATCGCCCAGGCGACGGGCCAGAGCGCAAGCGAGACCATGTGCATGACGTAGCCCTGGGCCGCCTGGCGGCTGAAGTGGCCGTCGGGAAGCGAGAACATCCCGGTGAATAGCGGCAGCATCATCGTTCCCGAGACGGCGAGGAAGAAGCGCAGCTGCTCCATGAACCACACGATGGCCGCCGCCGAAAGAAGCAGCAGGTAGAGCGGCACGATCGTCAGCGCGATGAGCAGGCACTTGAGCATGGCCGATCCGAAGCCGGTCGCGAGCGCCGCGAGCCTCACCATGCCGTTCCAGGTCTGGGCGGCGCCCGATGCGTAGCCCGCGGCGGTGTCCCACACCGCATACCCGAAGGCCTCGATGTACCCGAGGACGCTTCCGTCGTCGGCGCTGTCTATTAGGGCCTGGTGCTGGCCGGGGGCGGGGCTCGGCTGGGCCAGCGCCTCCCTTCGAAGGACGTCAAAGAGCTGGTTCAACTCGGGCATGGCGTAGGCGGCCTTCACGCAGGCCACGGTGAGGTTGCGCGGCCCGCCCACGGACGATTCGTAGACTGCGTCCGCGGCCTGCATGGCGGAGCGCATGAGGACGGGGCCTGCAACCATGAACGCGATGACGATCCAGGTCTTGGCGATCTCGCCCATCTTGCCCTCGCCCCCGGAGCGCTGCGTGCGCAGTACAAATCCCCACAGCACGAACAGGGCGCCGAACCCGGTGAATATCCATCCCACCCGGCCGAGCATCGCGGGCTGTCCGCCCGAGCCGTCGGCGAGCCCGCGGAAGATGGCGCCCCCGTCGTAGGCGCTGAATACGTCGAGGAGGTCCGTAACCGGGGACGCGTCGGCGAGGAGGGGATTCAATTCGAGGACCCTCCCGCGTCGGCCGTCGTCCACATCCTGAGCCCGGAATAGTCGGTGGCGGCCGCGGGGGCCGCCTGTTTCTGGAGGGTCGCCATGCGCTGGGCCTCGGCGTCCTTCGCGCGGCCCGACGCGCTTGCGTTCAGGAGCGCCGACTCCGCGAGCAGCTGCTCGTCCGCCGCCTTCGAGATCGTACCGGCCGCCGTGCGGTCCTGCCGATCGGAAAGCTCAAGGTCGTCAAGAAGGGCGCGGCGCCTCGTGTCCATCACCTGGTTTTGCGACTGGAGCTGGCTGATCTCGGTCAGGATGGCCTGCTTGGAGGATTCCGTGGTTGCGGCCCTGAACTGGCTCCAGGCGAGGGCAAGCTCCCCTGCGATCGTGGAACGCGCCGTCTGCTCCTCCGCCACCTGCACGCGGATCCGGTCCGAGGCATCCGCGTTCTGTGCGAGACCGGCATAGAGCGAGGGGTCCCGGGCCTGCACCTTGCCGAAGACCGTCATGGTCGCGCCGGCGCCGGAGCCCTGGAGCAGCGTGGCCGCAGCCAGGAGACGCTGCGAAGCGCCAAGCGCCTGCCATGCCTTCAGCAGGTCGGCGTCCGTCTGGGCCCCTGATGAGAGGGCCCCCAGCTGCGCGGTGATCTGGTTCAGGTCCCGGAGCGCCGCGAGGGCGGCCCTCGGGTCGCCCGCATAGGTCCGGAGGTCGCCCACGGTCTGGAGGGTCGACCGGGCGGCCTCGAGCTGGCTGTTCAGCTTCTCGAGGTCGGCCGCCCAGTTCGAGGCCTCGGCGGGATTTGCGATCACCGTCACGAAGGACGTGTCGGCGATCCCCAGGAACCCGTGGGCCGAGCGCAGGGATACGAGCATGAGTGCCGCGGCGGCCAGCGAGCGTTTGGCGAGCGTTGTCATGGACCCGCTGGAACCGGGGCGGGTATGAAGACAGGGACCCCGACCGTCTCGGGGGCGAGCCTCCGGCCGTCGCGGGTGGTTCCGGATTCCTCCCACGTGTAGTATTCGGTCTTTCCGGCCGGCCTCGTCCGGCACGGAGCCTCGAGGGCCTGCTTGGCCCAGTAGAGCTGCTTCACCGCGTCGGCCGAGCCGAGCAGGTAGCCCTGGTCGATGGCCCTGCTCTGGGACCGCGTGGGCGCGGACTCGCACCCGGCAAGGGCCAGGGCCGCTCCCAATGTAAGGAATTTTCTTATCGCGGTTGTCCTCCGGATTCGGCGAGCACGCCCTCGTAAACGGACGGGTACCGGCCCAGCGCCTTCATGCGCCTGTCGAACACCTCGCCCGAGGACTCCGCGACGTAGAGCATGGCCGGGTCGATCTCCACGCGCACGGTCCCGCAGACCGGCGCCGGGGCCTCCCGGGAAAAATAGGTGAAGTAGGAAGCCCTGGACGAGCCGGCCTGGTGCTCGACCAGCGGGTGCTGGAGGATGGAGCGCTGGGCGGCCCCCGGAAGCCCGATCACGCGGGCCATCCGCCGCACCTGGTCCGCGTTGTTCTGGCGCATCAGGAAGTACTGCTTGCACTGCCCGAGGAGGAGGTCCGTCAGGGCCGGGTCTATGTCGTCGATCTGCGAGGGTTCCTGGAACGCCCCGATGAACACGCACCGGTACTTCCTCATCTGCGCAAGCAGCTCCTTCACGAATTCCGTCGCGCCGGGAATGAGGAGTATCCGCCGCAGCTCGTCGAGCAGCATCACCTTCGAGGCGCCCCGGGGCAGCGTCAGGATGTGCTGGCGCACGTGGTCGAAGACCACGAAGCCCGCGAGCTCCTTCAACGTCCCCTCGGGCAGCCTGCTCGTGTCGAAGTGCAGCCCTGCGCCGCGGATCTCCAGGTTCGTCGGACCGTCGATGAACCCGCCTACCACGCCGCCCGCCCGCAGCCCCTTCGCGAGCTCGGAGGAGAGGAAATCAAGCTCGGACCCGACGCTCGCGCCCCGGTGGTGGGCGAGGCGCCCGTGGCGCATCAGGGCCACGAGCCCGTCGAAGCGCGGATAGTCGCCGGCTCCGAGGCGGCTGAAGGTCATCGCGTCGATGTTCCTGCGGCCCTCAGGAAGGATCGCGTGGCGCATCACCTCGTCCTCGCCGGGGGCTGCGACAAGTCCCTCGGCCGCCTGCGGGTCCACCCGCTCGAGTTCCAGGAGCGCGAGGTGCCCGTCGAGGAAATCATCGTCGCCCGACCTGATCCGCTCCGCGGCCAGGGCGCGCCTCGCGAGCAGGCGCCAGCGGTCCTCGTCCGCGTTCTTCCAGTCCTCGGCGCAGTCCTCGAAGTGGCTGCGGACGTACTCGCCGATGAGGCCCTCCCGGCGGCGGTTGCGGTCCTCGTCTCGGGACAGGCCGACGAGCTTCATGCAGGTGCGCACCACCCGCGAGATCGTCGTCGACGAGAGCGGCAGCCCCAGCGTGTCGAACGGGTTCAGGGTGCACTCGCCCGACTCCCTGAGGACAAGGCTCTGCATGCCGCACAGCTGGGCCTGCGTGACGAAGGCCATCCCCTCCTCCTGGTAGAACCGGTAGGACCATTCGCAGTCGCACTGGCTCATGAGGTCCATCAGGAAGGCGGACTTTCCCGAGCCGTTGACGCCGACCACGACCGAGTGCTGGGGGGTCCCGTTCGGGGTGACCAGGCGGACACCGACGACGCTTCGGCCGGGGCTGTCGTAGAGCGCCTGCGCCGCGTCGAGATGCCCGGTGAACGTCGAGGAGATCGGCATGAGGTCCGCCAGGTTGTGGTTCTCGACGTAGATGTCCCATCCCCGGTAGGTGCCGCCGAGATTCCCGGGGATGGTCTCGTAGAACAGGTGCCGGGCCTGGGCGGCGTTGTTCACCTGCAGGAACTCGGCGCCGTCGACCCCCTGGAGCGCGGTGCGCATCGCGAGCGCCTTGGCCGCGATCCCCTCGGGAGTGTCGCTCCACACCCGCACGGTGAAGAGCAGGTTGAACGGGATGGTGACCGAGGAGAGCAGCGAATCGATCCTCCCGTGGCGAAGGCGGATGTCATTCTCCACGCCGGCGGCGCGGCGGTCGGAGAGGAATGCGCTCAGCTCGTCGATCTCCCTTCGCAGACGCTCGATCTCGCCGCCCACGGGGAGCGGCCGGATGCCGAGCGTGATGGAGGCCCCCCGGTTCACAGCGTCCAGTATCGGTATCAGCATGCCGGGCCTCGTCCCTCGGGGAAGCTCGCGCATAACGAAAAGCGCATGGTAGTTCCCGTCAAAGCAGAGGAGGCCGTTTCGCTCGCCTCCCCCGCCGGAGGAAAACGCATCGAGGTCGCTCCTGAGGCAATTGGCCCGGACCGAGCGGTTCTCGTCAAACCCGCTGAGCGCCGCGTCCGAGGAGCACGAGAAAAGCCGGCTTAGGCTCGGATTCAGGAACCTGCGCAGGTGCAGGGCGTGGGCGCCGTTGTCCATGGGCTCCCAGTTGCCGAGCGGATGGACCATCGCCAGCATGCGCAGCTGGGAGTCGAGGGCCGAGGCGGACTGCCGCAGGAACGCCTCGCAGGAGGCCACCGAGCGCACGTCCCTGGCCGTTAGCCCCGTGCAATGCTTCGCGACGTACACGTGGACGCGCTCCCGCCTCAGGCTGCCCTCGGCGATCCGCTGGTCGCAGTAGGCGCGCCGAACGGCGCAGGTCCTGCGGCACCACGGGTTCCCCCCGCCCTTGCGCTTCGAATACGCCCCGAGTGCCGCCTCGAAGTCGTCCTCAACGGTCCACTGGACCTGAAGCGCCGACGCGGCCCCCACCAGCGCAAGCAGGTGCGCGTTCTGCCTTCTCAGGTCCAGGATGGTCCGATTGTCCGCACTCCGCAGGTCGGGCACCTGGACGCTGGCGCCGCGGGAGAGACAGGTTCGCGCGTCCAGGGCCGCGCCCCACCAGAGCATGTCGCGCTCAAACCATCCGACCGGGAACGTCCGCGCCATGGGCTCACCCTCCGGACCTGGCCGCGCCCGCCGAGCGGAAGGGATTGCGATGATCGGCCGGGCGGGCGGGCCCGGTCGCCGCCGAGGCGTCAAGGACCACCCGCGGCCACAGGGGGAAAAGGCGCCACCTCGGGTCCGTGAAATCCATGCGCAGGCCCGCCGAGGTGGCCCAGAGGTCCCCCTTGAAATGCGGTGGCCGCCCCACCACGAGGAACCTCAGGTAGCCGAAACCCACGACGAATGGGACCAGGGCCACGATCGTCTTCGCGAGCCAGTGGCTGCCGTCCGCCCCTTCGCCAAGGAAGGACCGAAGGGCCAGAACGATGCTTAGGACGAGTCCCGCGAAGAGCGGCCAGAGGTCATTGAAGCCCACCCCGTCGAATCCCAGGTAGCCCACCCGGGCCTTTCGTCCGGTGTTGCTCGGGGTGTAGGGCAAGGCGGGCTCCTCGGGGTCAGGGTGCATGGATGTCCTGCTCCCGCCGGCTACCAGGCCGGCAGTGTCCCCAGGGTCCAGACGGGATTGATGATCCCGATCCGTATCGAAAACCAGTATACGCCCGCGGATATTGCGGGGATCCCGATGGCCCAGGCTGCTTCCTCCAGCTTGTCCTGCTTGTCCTGGGCCCTGTATGCGCGCTGGGCGTGCTTGATCCCCTGCCAGACGGATCCGGCGAGGCCGAGGGTGAAGAGCCATCCGAGGACGTCGGTCGCCTGGAATGCCGAAGCAAGAATGAGGAGGGGTGTGCGTCGAGCCATGATGTTAGACATGTCCAATTATGCGTCGTTATCAAGCCCTTTTTAAAAACTTCCGCAGGGAACGCCCGGGCTGAAGGCTTGCGTGGCCGCGCCCCTAATCCAACTCCCGGGTAGGGTGCGCCGACCGATCATCCTGACCCTGACGGAGCCCCTGTCTCCGCTCGCCTGCCCGCCGCCCTCGTTGTCCCTCAACGGCCGCAGCTTCGCCGCCGACGAGAACAGAAATTACCTTGAGTCCATCAACCGCATTTCGGAGCACTTGCCGGCGCGAAAATGCTCACTCGACCCGTGGAACAGCCAGTCGAGCGCTGGCGCAGAAAGGCCGTCTGAGGGCGGCACGGATCGCCGGGTTCATTTCCCTCACGACAAAGGCTCAACATTGCTGCGTCCGAATGCTTCGTTCCTTCTCCAACTACCGCCTTCGCGTCATCGCCCGGTGCGGCTAACCCAAACCATCAACCCATCCATCCAAGCCTGTCCCCAATCTTTTTCCTGGACCCCATCTTTTTCCTAGACCCAAATGGTGCGGGTGCGGGGAATCGAACCCCGATTTCAAGCTTGGGAAGCTCACGTGATAGCCGTTATACTACACCCGCGGCGAGAGTGATGTGGTCACCAAAATGAGACTGGCGGTCAAGACGCTTCCGAAATTTTATTGGAACACCAACCTATGTGGCACCGACTCCGATTGTTATGTCCCGAACCGTTGAAGCGGGTGTTTCGACGGGTTCGCGGGCGGCTAATCGACCCCCTCGACCGGGGAATCACCACCGTGGTCAGCGGGGTGCCCGTCCGGGTGCCGGCCTATTTTAGGGGAGGAGGCCACGCCGACTACGAGCTCGCCTCCGCAAGGCTGTTCACGCGGTGGCTGAAGGCGCACCCGAGGGGGCTGGTCATGGACATCGGCTGCTCGGTCTCCACTTATGGAATTATCGCCCTGTCGGCTTCGCCTGAGAACCGCCTCATCGCGATCGACCCCGACCTTGCGAGCCTCGTATGGACCCGATTCATGTGCAGCAAGGCCGGGAACCCCCAACGCATGCGCCTGATCCGCGGGTTCGTGGTCGCCCGGGCCGACCCGGCCAGGAGTGCGGACGGCGCTTGCGCCGACACTGCGGGCGAACTGGACCGCAAGTCCGCGGATCTGTTCGCGGAGGTCAGGAAATACCAGGACAGCCATGACGCGTCCAACGTCGCGGTGGCGCGCCATTCCGTGGACGCCCTCATGGAGGGCGAGGCCTGCGACGGCGGTCTCCTGGTCAAGATCGACGTCGAGGGCAACGAGCTAGGGGTCCTGGAGGGCTCGAGGCGCACCCTCGCACGGACGGGTGCGTGCGTCCTCGTCAGCGTTCATCCCCAGTTCGGGGTCGACGTCGCCGAGGTGCGCAGGTTCTTCGATTCCGTCGGCTACTCCGCCGAGCACTTCGCCACGGACCACGAGGAGCACTGGTGGTGCGAGCCGCGGGCGGCGAAGGTCAGCTGAAGGCCCGCCTGCTGTCCAGGGCGCTCTTGAGCGTCACCGAGTCCGCATAGGTGACGCCGCCGCCGCTAGGTATCCCGAAACCGATCCGGGTCACCCGGATGTCGCGGTCCCGGGGCAGGCCCTCCTGGATGAAGTGGCAGGTCGCCTCGCCCTCCACGTCGTTGGACAGGGCCAGGACGAGCTCGTCCACGTCGCCCGACTCGATGCGGGTCCTTAGGCTCGCAATGTTGAGGTCGCCCGGTCCCACCCCGTGCAGGGGCGAAAGCTTCCCGTGGAGGACGTGGTAGCCGGCGCCCCATGAGCCGCTGCGCTCGATCGCCACGAGGTCGGGGACGGTCTCCACGACGCACACCGAGCGTTGGTCGCGCCTCGGATTTGAGCAGATGTCGCACAGGTCGCCCTCGCTCAGGTTCCCGCAACGGCTGCAGCGCCGGATGACCTGCGAGGCGTCCTCGAGCGCGCCGACGAGCGCCTTCAGCTGCTCGGGCTTGCCGAGGAGCAGGTGCAGCGCGATCCGCTCCGACGACCGATAGCCCACGCCGGGCAGCTTCCTCAGCGCCTGCTGCAGATTTTCAAGTGCGCCCGGCACGTCAGAAGATCCCCGGCATCTGGAAGGCCGATGTAACCTTCTGCATTTCGCTCTCGTTCAGCTCCTTGGCCTGCTTCGCCGCGTCCTGGACCGCGGCTAGGATCGTCTCGGAGACCAGCTTCGCATCCTCCTTGAGGAATTCGGGGTCGAGCTCGACCGAGACGAACCTCCCGGAGGCCGTCACCTTCACCTTGACCGCCCCGCCCCCCGCCGCCACGTCGATCTCTCGGCTGTCCAGCTGCGCCTGGAGCGTCTCGATCGATCGCTGCATCTTCTGCGCCGTCTTGAGGAGTTTGCCCACGCCTGCCATTTGCCGTCGAGAATGGTAGGCGCCTGAAAAATAACGAGGTGATTTTGGCATAATTGCCGTGTGCTGGGCCCGAGGGCCCGTTAAATCGCGGATATGCCTCCGCCGACGGTCCTCGTCCCCCTTGCCGATGGCTTCGAGGAGATCGAGGTCGTGACCCCGGTCGACCTCCTGCGCCGGGCCGGCGCCCTCGTGACGACTGCGGCCCTGGGCGACGGAATCCACGTGACCGGCCGCAGCGGCGTCGTGGTCCATGCGGACACGACCCTCTCCGCGGTCGGCACATCCGTTCACGACTGCGTCTTCGTCCCCGGGGGGCCGGGCGTGGCCGTCCTAAGGGCGGATCCGCGCGTCGCGCAACTCCTCAGGCTGCAACGAGAGCGCGACGGCTGGATCGCCTCCATCTGCGCCGGGCCGCTCGTCCTCAACGATGCGGGCGTCCTCGGCGGAAGGCGCTTCACCGCGCACTTTTCAACGGCGGCCGAGCTGCCCGATGCGCTCGCCGAGGAGCGCGTCGTCGTCGACGGAAAGCTGATCACGTCCCGGGGAGCGGGGACGGCCCTCGACCTCGGCCTCATGGTCGTCGAGAAGCTTTTCTCGCGCGAAAAGGCCGACGCGGTCGCCCGCTCGGTGTCTGCGTGAAAATACGCCGCCGTACAGGGTTGCGTTAGTGGCGCAGCGCTGTTGAAATCCCGCTTGGGTCGAACCCAGCGGAAAACTCCCATGTGCGACCAAATTGGATCGGTTTCGTCGGCCTCACACGAGACGGCGGGGCCTAACATTCCCCCAATAAAATGTGCGGCATTGCAGGACTGATCGACCCGGGATGTCCCCAGGGTTCGAGGGAGGACCGCGTGCGCGGGATGTGCGACATGATGATCCACCGCGGGCCCGACGACTGGGGAATCGCCTCCGTAGGCGGGGCGACGATCGGGATGCGTCGGCTGGCGATCTTCGACCCGGCCAACGGGCACCAGCCAATGGTGACTCCCGACGGGCGGTTCACCCTGGTGTTCAACGGCGCCATCTACAACTACGGCCCCCTGAGGGAGGAGCTCGAGGCGCTGGGCTACTCGTTTCGCACTCGCTGCGACACGGAGGTGCTTCTCGCCGCGCTGGCGCACTGGGGCGAGGACTGCCTCATCAGGCTGCGCGGGATGTTCGCCTTCGCCCTTTGGGACTCCGCCGAGGAGTCCCTCTTCGCGGCGAGGGACCCCTTCGGGATCAAGCCCTTCTACTTCATCCAGGACGGCCCGAGGCTCGAGTTCGCCTCGGAGGTCGCCGCGCTGGTACACGGAAAGGCGGGCGCCGCGCAGGTGGACCCGGTTGCCGTAGCCGACTTCCTGGCGTGGTTCGCCGTGCCAGCACCCCGGACCATCTACCGCGGCGTCGTTTGTTTGCAGCCCGGAGAATGCCTCAGGTTCGGCGCCGGGGGACTTGCCGTCCGGAAATGGTGGACGTTCAGGTCCATTCCGGATGGAGGGATCGCCTGCGCGACCAGGGAGGAGTTCGTGCGGAGCCTTCGCGCACGACTTGAGGACACGATCCAGGCCCACGTCCTGGCCGACGTCCCCGTCGGGGCCTTCCTCTCAGGCGGGCTGGACTCGGCCATCGTCGCGGCCCTCATGTCACGGGCCTCGGGGAGCGTCCTCAAGACCTTCTCCATCGGCTTCGAGGAGGATGATTATTCCGAGGCTGACGACGCCGAAGTGACGGCGCGCCACATCGGATCGGTGCATCACACCCGAATCCTCACGGGGGACGAGGTCGCGCGCGATCTCGACCGGATATTGTCCTCCCTGGACCAGCCCACGGGCGACGGCATCAACACCTATTATGCGAGCCAGACCGCGCAGGAGGGCGGCGTGAAGGTGGCGCTCTCGGGGCTCGGCGGGGACGAGCTCTTCGGCGGGTACCCGTCCTTCCGGGCGATCCCCAGGCTCGGGAGGCTGCTGCCGCGGTGGGCGAGCATCCCGGAGTTCGCCCGGACGCCGCTACTGTCGGCCCTGGAGTCGGGCGGCGCGCGCTCGAGGAAGCTCGCGGACTTCCTCAGGAACGCCCGGGACGCCCACGAGCTCGCGTCACTTCAGCGCAGGGTCTTCTCGATCGCGAGGAGCCGCTCGATGCTGTCCCCGGAGGCGGCGGCGCTGGTCGGGGACCGCTCTCCCTTCCATCCCGGCCTGGGGGCGATCCGCTCGGAGATCGGGGACGCCGACACATTCTCGATCGTGAGCGCGTGGGAGCTGCGGACCTACATGGCCGATGTGCTCCTCAGGGACAGCGACGTGATGAGCATGCGACATTCGCTGGAGCTGCGCGTCCCCTTTATCGACCGGCCTCTCATCGAATGGCTCTGGAGGCAGCCGGCGCGCTTCAGGCACGACCTGCGCCGCCCGAAGTCCGCCCTTGCCGACGCGACGGCGGACCTCCTGCCCCCGGGGCTTCTCACGCGGAAGAAACGGGGCTTCACCCTGCCCTTCGGCGTATGGATGCGCAGGGACCTGCGCCCCTTCCTCGAAGACACATTCTCCGCGGAAAGCACGGGGCGGAGCGGGCTCTTCTCACAGGACAACGTGAAGGCGCTCTGGGCGGCCTTTTGCGCCGGGGGCGACGACCGCGAATGGTCCCGCGTGTGGAGCCTTGCCGTCCTCATCGCCTTCGTCAACCGCCGCCCCGGCGCCCGATGAGCATCGGCACGGCACAAGGCAGGATCCTTCTCGCGGTCATCGTCGCCCACCTATGCTTCTTCGCGACAGCGCTCGTCGTGCGGCCGAAGGTGGACTCGGACGCGGCGGCTGGAATGCTCGTCTGGAGGTCCATGGAAAGAGGCGCCCACTGGAACAGCGCCATTGAGCCGGACCCCGCGGACATCGCCAGGGACAGGCAGAGCTTCATGACGTGGTGGAGCCCGGGCCAGTACCTCGCGGTCGGGCCGCTGCACTCGCTGGGGGCCAGCTGGGGAGCGTCGATCGCCACGGCGACGCTGCTCTGCTCACTAAGCGGGCTGCTTGGATACTGGTGGCTCTACCGGAGCCTGGGCTTCGCCCCGGCGACGAGCGCCTGGGCCGCCGGGATCCTCGCCGTCGCATGGCAGGTCACCAGGAACTACGGGGAGTTCTCCGGCGGCGAACTTGCGCTCCTCGCGGTGGCGCCATGGCTCGTAGGCTGCATCATGCGCCTGCGGCCGCTCAGGCTGATCGGCGTCCTTCCCTTCGCCTGCATCTACCTGGTCGGCGCGATGACGAAGCTTTCCTTCTGTGTGACCGCGGCCGCGGCTCTGGCGGGGATATGCTGCGTCGAGTTCGCGGAGGCGCCGGGATTCCGGCGCCTGGTGGGCGTCGGCGCAAGGGCCGCGGCCATGATGCTGGCAGCGCACCTCCTCCTTTGGCTCGTGTTCCTGCGGCACGGTGCGAACCCGAGCTCCATTGGGGCCCACGGGCTGCCGTGGTGGTACGTTCTCCCCGCGGTCCTCGTCCTTCCGGCGGGAAGCGCCCTCGGCATGGGGAGCCTGCTCTCGCGGCTGTTCCTGTTCCCCGGCCACGCCCTCGTCGCCGGGCCAACGTCCCTGGCGCCCCTCCTTTGGGCCCTCGTGCTCGTCGTCGCGGCCGCCTACTGGGCCCTGGCGAGGCGGACCCGGCTCCCGAGGGACTACGGGCTCCTTGTCGCGGGAATGGCGGGCACCTATGCCGTCGTGCTTGGGTCCCTCATCGTCGCCGGGGCCCCCATATCTCTCGAGGACCGACAGTTCTTCCCCGTCGGCGCCCTGATAATCCCGGCGTTGGTTGAGCTCGCGCGCTCGGGGACGGCGGAGGCGTGGAGATGGACCGCCCGCGCCGCCCTGCTTTTCGCCAGCGCTTACGGCCTTGTCGCCCTCGTCGTCCATGCGCGCCAGAATTTGCGGACGGCCAACGTCGGCAGGAGCGGCTTCACCCAGCACATCGTCTCCCCGCGGGCGATGTCAGTCCTTCATTTCCTCGACGACGGCGACCCCGGGTCCGCGGCGGGGACACTCGTCTATGTCCCCAGTCCCGAGATTTCCTTTGAGCTTCAGCATGCCCGCGTCCTGAGCACCTTCGATCTCGCTCTCTCGCCGGAGGAGCTGCGCCGGCGCACCCGCCGGGGCCGCGTTCCGCTCCTGGTGGTGCTCTCAAACCCGGTCCTCGAGTCGCAGGGCCGCGACGCCATCGTGATGCGCTCGTTCGCCGACTACTCCCCGTCGGAGTGGAAGGAGCACAGGGTTGGCGAATGGACCTTCCACTACCAGGGTGCATGGCCGCCGGGGGGCCGGGACGACCCCATGGACGAAACCCACCAAGCGACCGAATGAAGACCCTCCTCCTTGCTCCTGAATTGTTCACGGGCGGCGGCGGAATCCCCCGCATCCTGCGCGTCTACCTGAAAGCCATTTGCGAGCTCTCGGGGGAAGCCGACCGCGTGCGATTTCTCTCGCTGAACGACCGGAACGTTGATGCCTCGGACCTGCTGCGCTACTCGGGACCGAGCCTCGTCGAATGGCGGATTTGCAGCAGGGGCAAGGCCTCGTTTGTAAGGGCCGCCTTCCGGATGGGCCGGGTGTCGGACCGGATCGTCTGCGGCCACGTCGCCCAGCTGCCGATCGCGATGGGGGTGGCCATGCTAAACCCCGGGGTCCGCTTCAACCTGGTGGCCCACGGCATCGAGGTGTGGCGCCCCTTCACGCTTCTGGAGAGGATGGCCCTCAGGCGGGCGCAGTGCGTGTGGTGCGTCAGCGAGTACACCCGGCGCCAGCTGCTTGAGCGGTGCCCGCTTCCGGAGGGAAGGACCGCCGTGCTCCCGAACGCCCTCGATCCCTTCCTCGTACCGCCCGTGAAGCCAACCCCGCCGACCGGCGGCCCGCTCATTCTCGCGATATCGAGGTTGTCGGCGGCGGACAGCTACAAGGGCCTGGACCACCTGATCGACGCGATGCCCGCCGTCGTCGAAAGGGTCCCCGGCGCCAGGCTGCGCATCGTCGGCCGGGGGGACGCCCTGAATTCCCTGGTGGCCAGGGCGCGCAAGCTGAGGGTCTCGGGCTCGGTCGAGTTTCCGGGCTACAGGAGCGACAAGGAGCTTCGCCAGGACTTCGCCGACTGCAGGGTCTTCGCGCTGCCGAGCGAGAAGGAGGGGTTCGGCCTCGTCTACGTCGAGGCCATGGCCCATGGCAGGCCCTGCCTCGGGGCGAGGTCCGGGGGCACGCCCGAGGTGATCGACGCGGCGTCAGGGATGCTCGTCGAGTACGGCGACATCCCCGGGATATCCGCTTCGCTCGTCGCGATGCTCGGACGGGACTGGCCGGTCGCCCCGCTCCTTGAGCGGGCGCGCGCCTTTTCCTATTTGCGATTCAAGGAGCGTCTGGCCTCACTGCTCTCCTGATGAACGGCCGTACCGATTGCCTGGCTTCGGCGGACCCCGGCAACCCGAATGACCTCGTCATCGAGGCGGGCCGGGCCAACGCGCACTACTGGCGGGACCTCTGGCGCTACCGCGACCTGCTAGGCTTCCTGACGCTTCGGGACATCCGCGTCCGCTACAAGCAGACGGTCCTCGGGGTCGGCTGGGCGCTCATCCAGCCCATCGTAACCACGGGCATCTTCACGTTTGTCTTCGGCAAACTCGCGGGAATGTCCCCGGGCGGCGTGCCGTACCCGCTCCTCGTCCTCGCCGGGCTGCTCCCGTGGCAGCTTTTCTCGGCGGCCCTGTCCGGCTCGAGCGCGAGCCTGATCTCCAATTCAAACCTCATTTCAAAGGTCTATTTCCCGAGGCTGATCATACCGCTCTCCTCGCTCGGCGTCGCGGCGATCGATTTTCTGGTGGTGCTCGGGCTCTACGTCGCAACCTCGGCCTGGTTCGGCCGCATCCCCACCTGGCACTGGGCGCTGCTGCCGCTGTTCATCGCACTGGCCCTCCTGCTGGCCTTCGGGGCCGGGATCTGGTTCACGGCCCTCACGGTCAAGTATCGTGATTTTAGATACATCGTGCCGTTCATGCTCCAGGTCGGGGTGTTCCTGTCGCCCATCGGCTACAGCACGGGCACGGTGCCCTCGTGGCGCCCGCTCCTCGACGCAAACCCCATAACGGGGATCATCGACGCCTTCCGCTGGTGCCTCTTGAGCGACGGCCAGCCCTTCGATGTGCGCGGCACCGCCTGCTCGCTCCTGATATCCTTGGTCCTGACGTTCTCGGGGCTGTGGTACTTCCGCAAGATGGAGCGGACGTTTGCGGACATGATATAGCCGAATCCCGTGGCGACCGACACCGTCATAACCGTCGAAAGCCTGTCCAAGCTCTACGTGCTCGGGCACCAGACGCGCGTCGACACGCTGCGCGACCAGCTGACGCGCAGGTTCCGGTCCTTCGGCGACGCGCTCCGCGGAAAGGGGACCGCCGGGAAGCCCGTCGACGAATTCTGGGCCCTGAAGGACGTGAGCTTCGAGGTGCGGCGCGGCGACGTGCTGGGCGTCGTGGGGCGAAACGGCGCCGGGAAGTCGACGCTCCTCAAGATACTCTCGAGGATCACCGAGCCCACGAACGGCACCGTCCGGATCCGCGGGCGGCTGGCCAGCCTCCTCGAGGTCGGGACGGGATTCCATCCGGAGCTGAGCGGGCGGGAGAACGTCTACCTGAACGGCGCAATCCTCGGGATGCGCCGGGTCGAGATCGACCGGAAGTTCGACGAGATCGTCGCCTTCTCGGAGGTGGAGCGGTTCCTGGACACCCCCGTGAAGTACTATTCGAGCGGGATGTACGTGCGCCTGGCCTTCGCCATCGCAGCCCACCTTGAGTCCGAGATCCTGGTCGTGGACGAGGTCCTCGCGGTCGGGGACGCCCAGTTCCAGAAAAAGTGCCTCAACAAGGTCAGCGAGGTGACGAAGAGCGAGGGGCGGACGGTCCTGTTCGTCAGCCACAACAGCGCCGCGCTCCAGGGGATCTGCACCTCGGGGATCCTCCTAAGCCAGGGTAAGCTTGTCGGACAGGGGCCGATCGGCGAGTGCCTGGGCACCTACCTCAAGACCGGAAGCCAAAGGGCGGAGTTCGCCGCTCCCCCGCACGGGAAGCCGTACATCAGCTCCGTCAGCGTCGACCCCGCGGCCCTTGCGGCGGGACGGATCCAGGTCGACGTAGGGTTCAGATCCCCGTTCCCGCTGTCGCCTCCGGTTGTCGGGATAATACTTTCCTCCAAGTTCGGCCAGCCGATATCGGGGAGCAACGGCCGGATGACGGCCGAGACCTTCAAGCCGGCGCCCGCGCGCAGCGGGATCGTGAGCGCCCACCTCGACAATGTGCCTCTGCACAGCGACACCTTCCTCATCTCCGTCTACCTCGGGGACGCTGCGATGGACTACGACCAGAAGCTCGACGTCATCCAGTTCGACTATGTTTCCCCGCGCTTCTACCCGCAGCTCCCGCCGCTGCAGATAATCGGGCCCGCTGACTTCCCCTGGCGCTGGGGATTCAAGGCCGACTGACCCAGGCAAGTCCCCACCATGTCCCTCAAAGAGAAATTCAAGCAGTTCGCAGCCAGGGCCATCCAAGACCACAGGCGCGCTTGGGTCGTCCGCCTGGGCGCCAAGGCCGCCCGCTTCTACAACAACGCCTGGGAGTTCCCGAGCTACTCGATAGACGAAAACGGCGAGGGCGCCCTGCTGCAGTCGCTGAAGGGCGAGGACATCGGGACGATTTTCGACGTGGGAGCCAACATAGGGGACTGGTCGGCGCACTGCGCCGGGATCTTTGGAAAGGCCGCCATCCACTCGTTCGAACCCGTGCCGAGCACGTACGAGGAGCTCGTAAGGAGCGCCGCCGGCCAGACCAGGATCACCCCCCACCCCTTCGGGCTTTCGAATGCCAACGGCGAGGCGGAGTTCACGTACTATGGCCCGGCGAACAGCTTCCTTTCGACCATGGTGGCGCCCGTGCACGATCACCTCCAGAGTTCGCGGATATCCATCAAGCTCCGAAAGGGCGACGACGTGGTGGGGGAGCTCGGCGTCACGCGGATTGACCTCCTGAAGATAGACGTCGAGGGAATGGAATACGAGGTGCTTGAGGGCCTCGGCGCCACGCTCTCCGAGGGGCGAATCGGCATGATCCAGTTCGAGAAGCAGCCCGGCAGGCGCCTCCTCAAGGATTATTACGTCCTGCTGGGCAGGCACAACTACCGCATCGGGAAGATCTACTCAAGGTACGTGGACTTCCGTCCCTATGACTCGGCGCAGGAGCGCACCGCGGGGCCGAACTATTTCGCAGTCCAGGCGTCCAATGCGAAGCTGATCGCGAATCTTCAGACGGGCCTGGTTCGCACGCGCAATGACTAGTGCCGCTATCGCCGTGCCGCCGCAGGAATGGAAAACACTTCCGCCCGGGGGCCGGCAGCGGCTGGCACGGTGAACATCCTATTCCTGGAGCAGAACCCGCGGTTCGGAGGAGGCTCCGAGCGCATCGGCCTCTCGCTCTGCACCCACATGCACAGGGCCGGGCACTCCACTCACTTGCTCTATGAGGACGACGGGGACATGGTCGGGGCGTTTGCGCCGGTCACCTCAAGCATCACGCGCGCCCCGGTTCGCCCGCTCGCCGTCAGGAACCCGCTGGAGGCGGCGCGGAGCATCCGCGGGCTGCTGCGGGAGGCAGGGGCGCGCCGAATCGACGTGGCCTTCACCTCCCAGCTTGGCTACGTCTCCCTGCTGGCCGCCGCCGGTTCCCTGGGCGGCCCGCCGGCGGTCGTCCACCTCGGCCTCGCGCTCTCGTTCACGTCGCCGCTATACAGATGGTCCCAGCCGAGGATATCGGCCGCGGTTGCGCCGTCCGAGCCGATGCGCCAGACCTGCCTGGGGCTCGGCTGGCCCGCCTCGCGGATGCACATGGTGCCGAACGGCGTCGACCTCGAGCGGTTCCGCCCGCGCCAGGACGGCGCTGCCGTGCGCTCCGGACTCGGCCTGCCGCAGGGGGTTCCCCTCGTGGTCTTCCTCGGGCGCCTCGTCGAGGAAAAGGGAATCTTCACGCTGGTTGACGCCGCCGCCGAGCTGAGGCGGCGAGGCGTTGCCTTCCACCTCGCGATGGCCGGCCTCGAGGGCGGCAAGCGCGAGCTGCTGAAGAATCGGGCGGCAGATGCCGGGCTCGACGGGGAGCGCTTTTCCCTGCTCGGGGCGACCGGGCGGCCCGAGGAGCTCCTGGCCGCCGCCGACGTCGCGGTCGTTCCCTCCCAGTGGCCGGAGCCCTTTGGGCTCGCCGCGATCGAGGCAATGGCCTGCGGGACGGTGCCCATCGTCAGCGACGCCGGCATACTTCCCGAGATCATCGGCCCCGAGAACGCCCGCTGCGTCTTCCCGCAGGGCGATGCCTTGCAGCTCGCCGACAGGCTAGCCTCCGTGCTCGCCGACGCGGAGCTTCGGCGCTCGGTCCGGGCCAGCTGCCTTGCGAGGGTAAGGGAAAAGTTCGACCTGGCCATCTGCGGCCGGGCCTACGAGGCCATCTTCACCAGCGTGCTGCGGAAGCGATGAGCGGCCCACTCGTATCGATCCTGATCCCGTGCTTCAACGCCGCCCCGTACCTGAGGGCGACCCTGGACTCCGCGCTGGCTCAGACGCATCCGGAGATCGAGGTCATCCTCGTCGACGACGGCTCCAGCGACGGGTCCCTCGAGGTCGCAAGGGAATACGAGCCGCGGATCAAGGTGCTCGCCGGGCCCCAAAGGGGCGCCAGCGAGGCGAGGAACACCGCCACACGGGAGTCGAGGGGCGAGTACATACAATACCTCGACGCCGACGACCTGCTCCTTCCCGGCGCGGTTGCCAGCCGCGTGCGCATGCTCGGCGAGTCGGGCGGGGACGTCGCCTGCGGCGACTGGCGCAGGATACACCCCCGTCCCGACGGCACCTGGGAGCCCGGGGCGATTGAGGTTGCGGACTTCAGGAGCTTCGACGACGCACCCGACCTCGCCGTGTTCAAGGGATTCTGGGCTCCCCCGGCGGCGCTGCTCTATCGCCGCTCCATCGTCGACAGGATCGGGGGATGGAACCCGTCGCTTCCGGTCATCCAGGACGCCCGCTTTCTCTTCGACGCCGCCTTCCGCGGCGGGCGCTTTGTCCACGTGCCGGGCGTCGAGGCGCACTACAGGCAGCATTCGGCAAACAGCCTGTCCAGCCGCAGCAAGGCCCGGTTCTGGTCGGACGTCCTGAGGAACAACCGGGACATCGAGGGGCTCATCGAGGGCGCCGGCCGGATGGACGCCCCGAGGCGGGACGCGGTGGGGAAGGCGTATGCCCTTGGGGCGCGCGTGACTTTTCTCATCGATCGCGACCTCTACCACGCCAATCTGGGTGACCTGCGCCGCTTCCCAGAACAACCCTGGTCCCGCTACCTTCAAGCCGCATCCCTGCTTGAGCGGGTATTCGGCTACGCCGCCGCCTCGCGTATGATGGGGATCCTCCGGCCCGACCGGTACGCATGAAAGTAATCATAGGAGCCGCGGCAAACAACGCCCACCTGCACCAGATCGGGCAGGCGATGGACGAGGCCGGGGCGCTGTCGCGCTACATACTTCCCCTTGGGGGGTTTCCGCTTCGCCACCCCCTGGTGTTTTCGCGGCGAAGTCCGGCCGGGATCCCGAGGTCAAAGCTCAGGCACCATCCCGCATGGGACATCGCGCGCCTGGCGGCATCAAAGCTGCGGTTGCCCGGGCCCTGGGTGGACCTGATCTGGGAGCAGGAGGAGCTTTCCTTTGACCGGGCGTGCGCGAAATCCGTGGAGTCCGAGAGGCCCGACGTCTTCCTCGGGGTTGAGCATGCCGCGCTGGCGTCGCTCCAGGCCTCCAGCCGCTGCGGCACGGCCGCGGGGCTCATCTTCCCCAGCCTTCACCACTCCTTCCGGAAGAAATGGATGGAGCCGGAGCTTGACCGGTATCCCCAGCTCCTGGGGCCCTCCGCGCGGGTCATACGTGAGCGCGACGCGGCGCGCGACGCCCGACGCGACGAGGAGATGCGGGCCGCCGAGTTCATACACGCGAACTCGGCGACGACCGCCCTCTCCCTCGTGGAGGCGGGATATCCCGCGGACCGGATCATCACGGTCCCCCTGGGGGCCCCGAGGAGCGCCGACGATTCCGAGCTTCCGGCCGGGCCGCCCGCGGAGCCAACGTTCGTGTTCGCGGGCAACGTGGCCCTCCACAAGGGCGCGCATCACCTCATCGAGGCCTGGCGCCGTGTCGCCGCCTCGCGCAGGGCCAGGCTTGACCTGTACGGCGCCTGGGCGCTCCCGGAAAGCTTCAGGCCCGCAGCGGGCGAGAACTTCTTCGCGCACGGCCGCGTCCCCCAAGACGTCGTGCGCGGCGCGATGCGGCGGGCCTCCGTCCTGGTCCTGCCATCGGTGTGCGACGGCTTCGGGATGGTTGTCACGGAGGCAATGGCGCAGGCGATTCCTGTCATCTGCTCGCGCAACGCCGGGGCGTCCCAGCTGGTCGTCGAGGGGGTGAACGGGTTCGTCGTGCCAGCCGCAGACCCCGAGCGCCTGGGAGACCGCATCGCGTGGTGCCTCGACAACCCCGGCGAGCTTCACGCGATGGGCCGCAACGCGGTCGATACAGCCAGGAGCTGGACCTGGGCGGACTTTCGCGCCCAGTTCACCCGGGACCTGGGCTCCATGCTCGCCCACATCGTGGCGTCGCCGTCCCGCCCACCGGGGATGAAATGATGACGACGGACGTCTGCCTCATCACCCCGGGCCACGTGGCCTCGACGCCGCGGCTGGTCAAGAGCGCCGACGCCCTGTCGGAGGCGGGGTACAGGGTGCATGTGGTCGCTGGGGCCCCCTTCCCTCCCGCGGACCGCCTCGATGCCGAGATCCTGTCCACGGCGAGATGGGCCTATACGGGCGTGAAAACGAGGACCGGGGCCGGCGTGTTCACCCGCAAGGCCCTTCGCAAGCTCTCGCGCAGCCTCATCGAGAACATCGGCATCATCTCGCCCGGCCTCGCGGCCAGGGCGCACTATGCCGAGTCTCCCAGCCTTCTCCGAGCAGCCGCCGGGGTGGAGGCGAGGCTCTATATCGGCCACTGCATAGCCGGGCTCTACGCGTCGGCAGGGGCCGCCGCCATCCGCGGCAGCGGGCATGGATTCGACATCGAGGACTACCACGACGCGGAAACCGAGGAAGCGATCGCCGATCCGGTCGAGCGGCGCTCGAGGTCTCTGCTCCAAACCAGGCTCCTGCCCTCCTGCAGCGTGCTCACTTGCGCCGCCCCGCTGATCGGGAAAAAATACGCGGAGGTATACCATGTGGAGCCGACCACGCTGCTGAACGTCTTCCCGCTGTCCCAGTCACCCGCCGCCCCGCTGCCGCCGAAGGCCGTCACCGAGGAGTCCCCGGCGATATTCTATTGGTTCTCACAGACCATCGGCCCGGGGCGCGGATTGGAGGATGTCATCAAGATCATGGGTGCCATGCGGACCCCCTCGGAACTCCACCTGAGGGGATTCGTCTCGCCCGGATACGCCAGGGCCCTGCACGGGGCCGCGCTCGACTCGGGGCTCAGGAGGCCGATCAGGTTCCTCGAGCCGGGCAGCCCAAACGAGATGGCGAGGCTCGCGGCGGCGGCCGACATGGGCCTTTCGGTCGAGGTGTCGACGCCGATGAACAAGGACCTCTGCCTTCCGAACAAGGACTTCGTCTATCTCCTCGCCGGAATCCCGCAGCTTCTCTCCATCACCTCGGCTCAGAGCGCCCTCGCGGCCGAGCTTGGAGACGCAGGCCTCCTTGCCGACATGGGCCGCACGGATGAGACGGCGTCGCGGCTTGACGCCTTCTTCTCCGACCCCGGGAGGGTGGCGGGCGCCAGGGCTGCCGCATGGGGCCTTGGGCGATCAAGATTCAACTGGGACATAGAGAAGGAAATCCTCGTTCGACTGGTTAAAGGCGCCCTGCCGCTCAACCGGTGAAAATCCTCCTCACAGCGGATCCCCCGATACCCGTCCCGCCGACCGGCTATGGCGGCATCGAGCGGATCGTCGATGCGCTGGTCCGGCGCTACCGCGGCCTCGGGCATTCTGTCGGCCTGGTGTCCAACCCCAACTCAACTTGCGAGGTGGACGCGCGATTCTCCTGGCGGACGGAGCCAGGCGCCTGGAGCGGAGTTTTGAATACCCGCGAGCTCATGCGCTCGGTGGACTCGTTCAGGCCGGACGTACTCCACAGCTTCTCCCGCCTGGGGTACATGCTGCCCCTGCTCCCGAGGCGCCTCCCCAAGGTGATGTCCTACCAGCGCCACACCGGCGGGCGCCAGGTCGCCTGGGCGGCCCGGATCGGGGGCCGTTCGCTGCGCTTCACCGGGTGCAGCGAGTTCATCGCCTCAATGGGAAGGGCAACGGCCGGCAACTGGCAGTCCATCCCAAACTTTGTCGAGCTGGAGAAGATCAGCTTCACCCCAAGCGTGCCGGCCGACGCGCCTCTCGTCTTCCTCAGCCGCATCGAGTCGATCAAGGGCCCCGACATCGCGATCGGGATCGCTAAGGCGAGCGGAAGCCGCCTCATCCTGGCCGGCAACCGCGCCGAAAGGGGCCCCGAAAGGGAATTTTGGGACAGCCGCATCGCGGGCCAGATCGGCAGGGACGGGATCGAGTGGATAGGCGAGGTCAATGACGCCCAGAAGAATGAGCTGCTTGGCAAAGCCGCCGCGCTCGTGGTCCCGATACAGTGGGACGAGCCGTTCGGGATCGTCTTCGCCGAGGCGCTGGCCGCAGGCACGCCGGTGATCACCTGCAGTCGTGGCGCGACACCCGAGATCATCGAGCAGGGCCGGACCGGCTTCTTCATAACCGATGTCGCGAGCGGCGCGGAGGCCGTAAGGCGCCTGGGCCAGATCGACCGCTCCGCCTGCCGGCGCACCGCCGCGGAACGGTTCAGCCGCGATGTGTGCGTGGAACAGTATCTCGAGCTTTACCGGGAAATGACGACATGAGTACCGCCGAGACCATCGATCCGCTCGACCGGTATACAGAAATCGGCGAACTCAGCATAAAGGTCAGGTCCGCCGTGCAACGCATCATGATGCCGCTCACGGTGCTCCTTGTATTGGAAAGCGCCTACCTGGCCGTCATGACCCGCCCCGGTGCCGCCGCCTTCCTCCTTATCGCGATCGGCACCTGCACCGCACTCTATGTCTGGTGCCAAAGCGGGATCGGCCTTCCGCTGATGCCCATAATGGCCATCCAGAGCCTCTTCATCTATGGCCTGCCCGTTGCAGCGAGCCACGAGAACATCCTGACCTATCCGGCGCAGTTTGTGTTCCAGGCGGGGATCGAAGTGCTGGTGTTCTGCGTCGCAATGTCCATCGCCTGGTACCTCGCGATGAAGATGTTGCACCCGTCGCCTCCGGTCAGCTACGCGATGAATGAGTTCAACCGCGAGGGGGTCAAGGGCTGGGGTCGCCTCGGGTTCGGGATGATCGTTGGGACCACCGGGATCGAAGTGCTTCGAGGGCTGGGATTGATGGATGCGGTGTTCGGCATGCTTCCGAGTGGTGCCGACATACTGATAAACACGCTCCTCAGCGTGATGAGCGCATGCGGCTTCCTGCTCATCTCGATGATCGTCGGAGCGAACGAGGCCTCGACGTTTGAGAGGATCGTGTTCTGGGTGCTCCTGGTCGCCAACTCGATGATCGCGTCGATGGACTTCATCCTGGCGTCCGCAGCAGCGAACCTGGTCACCGTGGCGATCGGCCTTTTCTGGAGCGGCGGGCGCATGCCCTGGACCTATGTTACGGTTTCGCTCGTGTTGCTTTCCTTCCTCAACACCGGGAAGAGCAACATGAGGGCCCGTTATTGGGCGAACGACTATGTGCCCGCGACGCGGGTGACCTTTCCACAGCTGCCGGCAGTCTACGCTGAATGGATAGCGGTCAGCTACAATGCGGTGCTGGAAAACAACGTGGGCAAGCAGCAGGGCCTCGCCGGCGTGGAGGAGCAGAAGAAGAACCAGACGCTTCTCGACCGCATCGACAACCTTCAGAACCTTCTCTTCGTCATCGACGCAACCGAGACCGAGCACATCCCCCTCCTTGGGGGCTCGACCTACGCGCTCATCCCTCCCCTTCTAGTCCCCCGGATATTCTGGCCCGACAAGCCCCGCGCCCACGAGGGCCAGATCATACTGAACGTGCACTACGGCCGCCAGGACCTCGAGTCGACATCCACCACCTACATCGCTTGGGGGCTCCTGCCCGAGGCCTATGGCAATTTCGGCCCTATCGCCGGCTCCTCAATCCTCGGGATTTTCCTGGGGTTCCTGTTTGCCTTGGTGGAGAACTTGACCGCCAGAAAGCTGGTAATGTCCATGGAGGGTTTCCTGTGCTTCTCCATCCTAATGAATCTCATGAATTCCTTCGAGATGGTGGCGAGCGTGCTGGTCACCTCGACGTTCCAGTCGATGGTGATCATCATCCTCGCGAGCACTCCCTTCGTGCGCCGCACCATCAACAAGCGCCCCATAGTGGAGGAGGATTGAACACCCCGGACCCAACGAGCCCCCCGCGAAGCACCCTGTCCCGGATAACGGGGGCGATCACTCTTGGATATTCGGACAGCCCCGGGGGGCGGCTCCTTCTGAGGCGGGCGGCAAGCCGCGCCGTCCGCCTGGGGCTTCATCTGCGCAGCCGCCGCTTTTCGCCCGAGGGCCTAGGCTCCGTCCTCGTCCTGGCTCCCCATCCCGATGACGAGGCGCTCGGATGCGGGGGAACGCTTGCCCTCTTCGTGCAGGCAGGCGCGCGGGTACACGTTGCCTATCTCACTGATGGGGGTGCATCCCATCCGTCGCATCCGGTGTTTTCGAACCGGGAGATCCGAGACCTTCGCCGGGAGGAGGCCCGCGTCGGGGCCGGTGCGCTCGGAATCGACCGATCCCATTTGTCATTCCTGGGGCTGGAGGACGGTCGCCTCGCAAGCCTGAACACGGAAGAGACGAGGCAGGCCGTCGCGGCGATTTCCCGTGTGATCGCAAGTGTCGCGCCGGACGCCGTTTTGCTGCCCTGCCGCCGGGATGGCAGCTCCGAGCATGATGCGGCCTTTGGCCTAGTCACCCAATCGCTCGGCCTTGCCCGCAGGCGCCCGCGCCTCCTCGAATTCCCGGTCTGGTCCTGGTGGAACCCGGTGCTTCTGATCCGGCCCCTGCTGAACAGCCGCCGCGTGTGGCGCACGGACACCCGCGCCGCCAGTGAACTGAAGGCGCGGGCGGTCGGCTCCTATGGCTCGCAGGTGCTCCCGCTTGCGCCGGAGACCTCAGCAGTGCTTCCTCCGGGATTTGTCGCGATGTTCTCGGGGAGCGAGGAATACCTGTTCGAATGCTGAGCAAGAACGTGAACCCCTCGTCAAAATCAGGAAGGCGGCTCGCGGTGGTGCTGTCGCACCCGACGCAGTACTACAGCCCGTGGTTCCGGTGGATTCGTGAGCATACCGACATCGAGCTCCGGGTCTTCTACCTCTGGGACTTCGGCGTTACCCACCGGCGAGACCCCCAGTTCGGGGCCCAATTCAAGTGGGATGTGGACCTGCTCTCCGGCTACGATTCCGAGTTCATTCCCAATACCGCGAAAAACCCCGGGGCCGAGCACTTCTTCGGGTTCAGGAACACCGGGCTTACGAAGCGCCTCGGGGAGTGGCGGCCCGACGCGCTGCTTCTGTACGGGTACCGGTGGGCGAGCCATATCCGCGTGGTCGCCTGGGCGCGCCTCCATGGTGTTCCGCTCATATTTCGGGGGGACTCGCACCTTCTCGGCCGAGGGGCACCCCGCGGCCTGAAGCGCCTGGCACTGAGCTCGCTTTTCTCGCAGTTCGCATCGTTCCTCTACGTGGGAGCGGCCAACCGGGACTACTTCACGGCATTCGGGGTGCCCGGAACGAAGCTGCATTTCGCACCCCATTCCGTCGACGCAGCCCTCTATGATCGTGCGGAAACCATGCACGCCGAGGCCGCCGCGCTCCTGCGCGCAAGGCTTGGGCTGGAACCCGGCACGCGGGTCGCGCTCTTTGCCGGCAAGCTCATTCCCGCCAAGCAGCCGATGGAATTGCTGGAGGCCTTCATCAAGGTCAAAGCGGAGGGCGCCGCGCTCGTGATCGTCGGCGACGGTCCCGAGAAGGACCGCCTCGAACAGGCCGCATCGGCAGATGCCGCCTTGGCAGGGCGCAGGCGGGTGTTCTTCCTTCCCTTCGCCAACCAAAGCGAGATGCCCTCGCGCTACCTCCTTGCAGACGTCTTCGTCCTGCCATCGCGCGGCCTTTACGAGACCTGGGGACTCGCGGTCAACGAGGCGATGCACATGGGCGTGCCATGCCTCGTGAGCGACCGGGTGGGATGCCAACGGGACCTGGTGACCCAAGGCGAGACCGGCTGGGTGTTCGATCCGGCCGATCCCGCGGGCCTTCCTCGGGCGCTCGCCGAGGCGTTTGAGGCACTTGGGTCGGAGTCCCGGCGTGAGGCGATCCGGGGCGCCGTTGGCCGCCGGATCGCGGGCTACGGCTACGAGCAGACTACGGACGGGCTGGTCGCCGCACTTGCGGCGCTAGGCCGATGAGCCCAGGATGCCGGCCGGATCTCCCCTATTGAAAATCTCGATCGTGACCGGATTCTTCCTGCCTGTGCCCGCCGTCGGCGGCGGCGCGACCGAGAAGTCCTGGCACCGCCTGGCCGAGATGTTCGCGGCTGCGGGCCACACGGTCACCCTCGTGTCTCGAAGCTGGCCGGGCCTGCCACCGCGCGAGACCGTCAACGGCGTGCAGCATGTGCGGCTGCCCGGATTCAACCACACCCGACGTCTGGTGCAGAACCTTTTCCTCGATTTCATCTGGGGCGTCAGGGTCGCTCGCGCGCTGCCACCCGGTGACGTCGTGGTCTGCAACACCATCACCCTTCCCGTGTGGCTCCGCAGCCTGCGCCCTGGGGCGGGGGTCGTCTGCGTCATGATAGGCAGGGTCCCGAAGGGGCAGGTCGGATTCTACGGCGCCGTGTCGAGAATCTATGCCCCGAGCACCTTCGTAGCGCGCCAATTTTCGCCCCGCGCCCTGGCCCGCACGCGGGTCATCGGATACCCCATCGAATGGTCCCTCATGGAGCGCTCGGCCGCCAGGAAGGGCGACCCCGTGGTCATCGGATTCGTGGGCCGCCTGCACCCCGAGAAGGGCATAGAGCTCCTGGTAAGAGCGGCCGGCTTGCTTGCGGAACGCAAGGGGCTTCCCGAGTGGCGCCTCAGGCTGGTCGGTCCCCTGGGAGTCCCCCAGGGGGGCGGCGGCGAGGCATGGGGGGAGGCGCTGCGAAACGCTGCCGCTGCGAATCTCGGCGACCGGGTTGAATGGCTCCCGCCGGAATTCGATTCCGGTAGGCTGGCGCGTGTCTACGGGGGCATGGACGTCTTCTGCTATCCCAGCCTCGCCCTGAAGGGCGAGACGTTCGGCGTCGCCGTGGCCGAGGCGATGGCTTCCGGCTGCGCGGTCGTGGTCTCCGCCCTGGACTGCTTCAGCGACCTGGTCACCGACGACGCAACGGGTCTGGTCTTCGACCACACGGCTCCCGACGCGGACGGGCGCCTCGCCGATTGCATGGAGCGCCTGGTGGCCGATGCCGGCCTGCGGGGGAGGCTGGCGAGGGCCGGTCAGGCCCACGCCCGCCTTTTCGACTATCCCGAGGTCAGTAGAAACATCCTAGGGGACCTGACGTTTTTGACGGGCGAAACGGCGGAAAAACGTCAACAATAGGAACATGCCCAATGAAGAGCCCTATCTCGGCGAGGGATGCGCGATCCCATACACCGCAGGGGAGATCGCCATGCGAACCCTGTGGGCGGCCGTCCAGGCAACGGTTTTCCGTTGGAGCCCGAGGCCCCTGCACGGCTTCAGGGCCCGCCTTCTGAAGCTTTTCGGGGCGGACATTCCGGAGCCGGGCAAGGTCGTCGTCTTCCCGACGGTTACCGTGACCTTCCCGTGGAAGCTCTCCCTCGCGCCCCGGGCGATGATAGGTCCGAGGGTGGCTGTCTACAACCTCGCCGCGATCACGCTCCAGCGGGGGGCAAACATCAGCCAGAACTGCCACCTGTGCGCGGGCACCCATGACTACATGAGGTGGAGCATGCCGCTCCTTGCCCGGCCGATCGTCGTGGGGGAAAACGCATGGCTCGGCGCCGACGTGTTTGTGGGGCCGGGTGTCTCCATTGGGGAGCTCTGCGTCGTGGGGGCCCGCTCGGTGGTCGTGAAGGACCTCCCGGCCCGGAACGTGTGCGCCGGCAACCCCTGCAGGCCCATCAAGGAGCGGTCTCTCCCCTCGCCCTGATGAAGTCCTGCCATATCGTACCCAGCCTTGAGGCCCGGCACGGGGGCCCGAGCAAGTCTGTCCTAGGGCTTTGCAATGCGCTCGCCGAGAACGGCGATACCGTGGAGCTCCTAACCACCGAGCCCGGGCCGGGGTGGCAAAGGACGCAGGGTCGCCTCGAGATCCGCGCTTTCCACCGGGGCTGGCCCAGGACCATCTGCCCCTCGGCGGGCCTCCGGGAGCACCTTCGGACGGTCTCTGCGGATGTCATCCACCACCATTCCATCTGGCTGCGGACCCTTCACTACGCCCACCAGGCGGCGCGGCGGACGGGTGCGACGCTTGTGGTGTCCCCGCGGGGGATGATGGATCCGTGGGCCTGGAGGCACCACTCGAGGAGGAAGTCATTTGCCAGGACCTTCATCCATCCCCGCGCCTTCGAGGCGGTCGACGGCTGGCACGCGACGAGCGAGGCCGAGGCCATCGACCTGGCGGTCCTCGGCTTCAAGCAGCCCTCGTGCGTCGCCCCAAACGGTGTCGCCGCGCCCTCCCCGGAGGAGTCGGCCGCCGCCGCCGCCCACTGGCTTGAGCTCGTGCCCGCGTCGGCCCAGCGGCCCGTGGCCCTGTTCTATTCGAGGTTCCACCGCAAGAAGCGGCTGCTCGAGCTGATCGACGCGTGGCTCGAGTACGGCCCCGAGGACTGGCTTCTCCTGGTTGTCGGCATCCCCGAGGACTACACCCCGCGCATGATTGAGGACTATGTGCTGCGAGTGGGCCATTCCGGGCGCGTCCGGGCCTATGACGGCGCCGGGCACCCCGCGCCCTATGCGATAGCTTCGCTCTTCCTGCTCCCCTCTCACGGCGAGAATTTCGGCCTCTCGATCGCCGAGGCCCTCGCCAATGGTGTTCCGGCGCTCGTGACCGACTCGACGCCGTGGTCCGGATTGAACAGGACCGGCTCGGGCTGGTGCGTGCCCTGGGCGGAATTTGGGCCGGCTATCCGGAGCGCCACCTCCGAGGACCTCGGCTCGCTGCAGCGCCGCGGGCTCGCAGGCAAGGAATGGGTGCTCCGCGAATTCTCGTGGGGCAGGTCGGCCCGCATTCTCTCCGATTTCTACTCCAGCCTGCGCGCCGGCACCCCGGCCCGTGCCGTTCGATGAGCCTTGAGCGCGCCGTTGCAGCGCATGTCACGCTCCTCCTGATAGGGGTTTCATGGGCCTTCGGCGGGAATGCGGACTGGGTGCGGACGCCGATCTCGGTCTTTGCGTCGGTGGGGTTCCTCGCCACGCTGGCGATTGTCGCCGGGCGCGGCCCGCGCTCGAGGATCCTCAGGGGCACGCTCCACTGGGTCTGGCCCGTGGCCATCCTGAACGTCCTGGTGTGCGCTTCCTGCCTCACCCCGGGGTTCCGCATCGTGGCGACCGGGGGAACCCCCCTCATGATGCCTCTGTGGGTGCCCTGGTGGATTCCCACCGTCACCAGCCGGGCAGCCGCGCTGCACTCCCTGTGGCTCTTTGACGGGATTTATTTTTCCTGCCTCAACCTCGCGCTTGCCGTCCGCCACAGGCGGACCCTGCGGTTCGTGTTCGGCGCCGCGGTCGCGAATGCCGCCGCCCTCGCGGTGTTCGGGACCGTGCAGAAGCTGGTCGGCTCAACCGGCATCTATTTCGGGGCCGTCGACGCCCCGGGGCTGTTCTTCGCCTCGTTCGTCTATGACAACCACTGGGGCGCGTTCATCATCCTGATGATGGGGGCGTGCATCGGGCTCACGCTGGGCTACGCCTTCGGCCGCCGCGGAGAGGGATTCTTCAAGGGCCCGGCGGCGTCTGGCCTGGTCGCAGCCACGCTCCTCGCGATCTCCGTCCCGCTGAGCGGCGCCCGGGCGTGCACTTTCCTGCTGGGCCTGATGGTCGCCGTCGCCCTGGCGCGGGGCGGACCGAGGATCTCGGCGGCTCTCATCGCCTCGGGGATTCCCCGCGCGGGGGTGTTCGCGGGGATGGCGGCGGCTGCGATCATCGCCTGCGCGGGCGCCTGGCTCGTCGCGGGGGACACGATCGAAGCCCGCGCGCTCAAGACACGGGAGCAGGTCTCCGAGATGTGGGTCCACCGCGGGATCGGGTCGCGGACCATCCTGTACCGGGACACCTGGAGGATGGCCAAGGAGAGGATCGTCTTCGGCTGGGGAATGGGAAGCTTCCCCACCGTGTTCGGCCTCTACAACACGCAGGAGTCAAAGATAGACCGCATCCCCGTCGTCTACCATGACGCGCACTCGGACTGGCTCCAGTCGGTGGCGGAGATCGGCCTCGCGGGCACGGCGATGATCGCCGCCGCGGTCCTGCTGCCCGCGCGCTCGCTCAGGAGGTCGAGGATCTCCGCCCTCCCTTTTTTCCTCCTTGTCGGCTGCGTCCTGACGGGCGCCTACGCCTGGGTCGAGTTCCCTTTCGGCAATGTCGCCGTGGTGCTCGCCTGGTGGCTCTCCTTCCTCGGGGCCGTCCAATACGTCCGGCTGACCGCGCATCCGGACGGGGTCCAACATTCCCCTTAGGCGATGTACTCGGCCGTCATTCTGACCCTTAACGAGGAGAAGGCCCTGCCCGAGTGCCTTGCGTCGCTGGCCGGCTGCGACGACATCGTCGTGCTCGACTCCGGATCCACCGACGCGACCGTTTCGATCGCCAAGGCCGCGGGTGCGCGCGTCTTCTCCCGGCCCTTCGACAACTTTGCCGGACAGCACAACCACGCCCAGAGCGACATCGCCTTTCGGCACCCCTGGGTGTTCCACCTGGACGCGGACGAGCGGATGACCCCGGAGCTGAGCGCCGAGTGCGAGCTCGCCTCGGCGCGGGCGGACCTCGATGGGTTCAGGGTGGCCCCGAAGATGATCTTCGAGGGCCGCTGGATCCCCCACTGCACCGATTACCCCGCCTTCCAGGCCCGGTTTGTCAGGGCCCCGGCCTTCAGGTTCGCGCAGGTGGGGCATGGCCAGCGCGAGGCCCCGGGGATGAGACTGGAGAACCTGCGGGAGGGCTATCTCCATGACATCTCGATCTATGGCCGCGATGCATGGGTGGCGAAGCACCGGACCTATGCCGCGGCCGAGGCGGCCGCGCAGGTGGGAAAGGGAGGCGGAATCCCATGGAGGGACCTCCTTTCGGCGGACCCCCTGGTGCGGCGCAGGGCCCTCAAGCAGGCGAGCTTCAGCCTGCCCTTTCGACCGACTCTCCGCTTCTTATATCAGTACATCCTTCGCCGGGGTTTCATCGACGGGCGCCAGGGGCTCGACTACTGCCTGCTGCTTTCGCGCTACGAGGGCTTCATCGCGGCCGAAATTGATAAATTGAACCGCGCGGCCCCGGGCGCTACCCATTAGCCAGCCAGAATCGGCCTACTCACCTTGTCTTTCCACTCAAACCGCAAGATCTCGCTGCTCCTTTTCGGCGCCGACCTGGCGTCGGTATTCCTGGTCTTCAACGGGGTCATGTTCCTGCGCGGCGTGAGTGCCGGGCCGCAATTTCTGCCGCTGCTGGCGCCGGCCCTGGTATTCGTGATCGCCGTCCACCTGATCGACGGGTACGCCGCGCATTCGGACATGCTGAGCCTGGACTATGCGAGCCTTCACCTGATCGCCTCGGTTTCGGCGGGCCTGGTGATGCTGCTGCTGACCTTTGTCTTCATCCCCGCCGGCTTCGAGCTTCAGTCCAGCCGCGCCGCGGTCGTGCTGAGCTACGTCCTCCTGGGTCCGCTGACGCTCGCCTACCGGCGCTTCGTCTATTCCCGGGTGATCCTCACCCGGGGCGAGCGCAATATCGTGTTCCTGGGCAAGAAACCGGACTTCGAGGACTTCCGGGAGGAGTGCGAGAGGATGGGAACCCTGACGAAGATCCTGCACGTGGATCCGGACGCGGACCACGCCGCCTTCGAGGCCGTGCTGGCCTCGATGGCCCAGGGGAACCTTCCCGTGGAGGCCATCGTGATCAAGGAGTCGGGGAGCCCGCTCCCCCCGGAGGTGCCGATGAGCCTCGTTCAGCTCTACTTCCAGGGAATCCCGACCTACACGCTTGAGATCTTCCACCAGGTCTACTGGAGGAAGATTCCGCTCTATCGGATCAATCCCATCTGGCTTTTCCAGGAGGGATTCAAGGTCGCGAGAGAGCCGGTGTTCGAGCGGATCAAGCGGGGCTCCGACATCGTGCTGTCTGGGCTTGGGCTGCTGGTGTTTTCGCCGCTGATCGGCCTTGCGGTCATCCTCATCAAGCTCGACGACGGCGGACCCGTCTTCTTCACGCAGACGCGGATCGGGAGGCACAAGGTCCCGTTCCGGCTGGTCAAGCTCCGCACCATGCGCGCGAGCAACGTGACGGGCGACCTCTACACCCAGAAGAACGACGTCCGGATCACCCGGATGGGGAGCCTGCTCAGGAAATCGAGGCTGGACGAGCTCCCCCAGCTCTGGAACGTCCTCGGGGGCGAAATGAGCCTCATCGGGCCCAGGGCGGAGTGGGACCGGCTCGTCGCCGAATACGAGCGAGAGATACCCTGCTACCACTTCCGTCACCTGGTGAAGCCAGGCATCACAGGCTGGGCCCAGGTGAACTACCGCTACGGCTCGGGGGTGGCGGACACGCTCCGGAAGCTCGAGTACGACCTCTACTACATCCGGAACTTCTCGTTCACGCTCGATGCGTCAATCGTCCTCAAGACCCTCCATGTGATGCTCCTGCGGAAGGGGCACTGAGCATATGAAGGATTCCTACGACCTTGTGGCGATCGGTGGCGGATCTGCCGGCTTCAACGGCGCCCGGGTGGCCGCCACCCTTGGAATGCGGGTCGCGGTCATCGACGGGGCGCGCAGCCTGGGGGGACTCTGCATCCTGCGGGGGTGCATGCCCTCCAAGACCCTGATCTACGCGGCGGAGGTGCTTCACTTGGCGAAGACGGCATCTGCGTTCGGCCTTCGCATCAGGGGAGCCGGGGCCGACATGAAGGCGATGCATGCCCGGAAAAAACGCATCATCGCGGAATTCGCGCTCGACCGGGTGATGCAGCTGGAGTCCGGGAAATTTGACTTCATCCGCAGCCACGCGCGCTTTGTCGATTCGCACACCCTCGAGCTGGAGGGGGGGCGCAGGATCAAGGCCAAGCATTTCCTGGTGGGCACCGGCTCGAAGGTCTGCGTCCCCCACATCCCGGGACTCGCGGACACGCCTTTCTGGACGAGCGACGAGGTGCTGGACCTGGATTTCATACCGCGGAGCGTCGTCGTCCTTGGAGGGGGCATTGTCGCCTGCGAGCTCGCGCAGTTCCTGAAGAGGATAGGGACGCGGGTCTGCCTCGTGCAGAGGAGCCCAGACCTACTCCGGGGCCACTCAAGGGAGGCCTCGGGTGTTGTCAGGAAGGCGTTTGAGGACGAGGGGATCGAGGTCATGACGGACACCCAGATCCGGAGGATCCGGAGGCAGGGCGGCGGGGTGTGCGTCGAGTTCAGCCACCATGGGCAGGCCGTCAGCCGCCGGGCCGATCACCTTTTCAACGCCCTGGGAAGGGAGCCGAACACCTTCTCGCTATCGCTGGATGCCGCCGGGATCAGGACGGCGCCGAATGGCCGCATCGCAGTCAACCGGTGGCAGCAGACGAGCGCGCCGCACGTCTATGCCGCGGGCGATTGCTGCGGCCCGCATGAGATCGTGCATGTGGCGATCCAGCAGGCCGAGCTCGCCGTGCGGCACGCCGCAAGGGTCAGGGGCCTGAAGCCCCTCTCCGACGCGACGCTTCTGAGCGTCGTCTTCACGGACCCCCAGCTGGCGACAATCGGCTGGAGCGAGGCGGCGCTCGCGGCCAAGGGGGCCGCGTTCGTGACGGCGTCCCATCCCTTCGACGACCACGGCAAGTCCATCCTCATGGAGGCGAAATACGGCCAAGTGAAGGTCATAGCGGACCGAAGGACCGGCAGGATCCTGGGCGCGGAGATCGTCGGGAAGGACGCCGGCGAGCTTATCCACTGCTTCTCGACGCCGATCGCGATGCGCGCGACCGTCCATGACATGCTTCGCGCCCCCTGGTACCACCCCACCCTTTCCGAGATCGTCACCTACCCGCTCGAGGAGATCGCCGATGCCATCGGGCACGCGAAGCAATCCTCATCTACGCGACCCCTGCGCCACTGAGCGCGATCAGGTCGGCAAGGTCCACCCTGCCCTCATAGATCGCCTTCCCCACGATGACGCCTTCCAGGTTTGGTCGGCCTTTTTCTGCCGCGATCAGCCGGACCACGTCATCGCGGCACCCGACCCCGCCGCTTGCGATCACCCGGGCCTTGACGACGTCGAGCATCGCCTCCTGGGCGGGCATGTTGGGCCCGCTCAGCATCCCGTCGGTCCCGACGTCGGTGTGGATCAGCGTCTCGACCCCGAGCCCGTCCATCCTGCGGGCCATGTCGATCGCGGTGACCTCGGTCGTGTCGACCCAGCCCCGCACGGTGACCCGGCCTGCCTTGGCATCGATGCCCACCGCCACGCGCTTGCCGTAGCCCTTGACGAGGTCGGCGATGAAGGAGGTGCTCTCGGCGGCCCGGGTGCCGATCACGACGCGCGCCACACCCACGGCCGAGGCGCGCTCGAACCAGGTGCGGGTCCTCACGCCCCCCCCGAACTGGACCTTGAGGCCAAGCCCCGCGATCTTGCCCACGATGTACAGGTTCTTGGGCTCGCCGGAGAAGGCCCCGTCCAGGTCGACGACATGCACCCAGATCGCGCCCGCCTCCTTGAACTTGGCCGCCACCGAGAGCGGGTCGTCGGAATAGACGGTCTCGGCGTCGGCCCGACCCTGGGATAGGCGGACGCAGCGGCCCCCCTTGATGTCGATCGCCGGATAGATGGTCATCGGTTGAGGGTCCAAAATCCCACGTCCGGGGGCCGACGCCAAGGTCATTTTCCCCGTTGCGGTAATGGCAAGTCGGATCGAGAATGCCCCCTCACACGCAACCCGACATGACCACCTACGCTGCCCCCGCCTTCCTCACGGAACTTCTTCATGCACGCTCCCCTTCGGGCTACGAGACCGAGGCCCAGGCGGTGTTCGAGAAGCACGTGAAGCCGGCGGCCGACGCCTATACGGGCGACGCTCTGGGAAACCGGATCGCCACCCTCAATCCGAAGGGGGACCCCACGCTCATGCTGGCGGGCCACATGGACGAGCTCGGCCTGATCGTCACCTACGTGAACAAGGACGGCTTCATCTATTTCGACACGATCGGCGGGCACGACCGCACGGTCATTTCGGGGCGCCGGGTGCTGATCCAGACCGAGAAGGGCCTGGTGGTCGGCGTCACGGGCAAGCGCGCCGTCCACCTCATGGACGAGCACGACCGCAAGAAGGTCCCGGAGATCCACGAGATATGGATCGATATCGGGGCCAAGTCCAAGAAGGAGGCCCTGGAGAGGGTCTCGATCGGCGACGCGGCCACCTACGACCACGAGTTCCAGATCATTCACGGCAGCATCGGCACCGCCCGGGCCTTCGACAACAAGGTGGGCGCCTATATCGTCGGCGAAGCCCTCATCCGCCTGTCGCGCGACCGCAAAAAGCTCGCGGCCCGCGTGGTCTCTGTGGCGACCTCCCAGGAGGAGATAGGCACGCGCGGGGCAATCGGTTCCGGGTTCTCGGTGGATCCCCAGGTGGCGCTCGTCGTCGACGTGGGCCACGCGACCGACCATCCTGACTGCGACAACCGGAAGTTCGGCGAGACCAAGCTCGGCGGCGGACCGATGATATGCCGCGGACCCAACATCAACCCCAAGGTCTTCGACGGCCTCGTCAAGGCCGCCAAGAAGCTCAAGATTCCCTACCAGGTCGAGAGCGACCCCCGCCCCACCGGCACGGACGCCCGCGCCATCCAGGTCGCCCGCGGCGGCGTGGCGACGGGGGTCATCAGCATTCCCCTTCGCTACATGCACACCCCGAGCGAGGTCGTGGACCTCGAGGATGTGGAGCGCTGTGTTAAGCTCTTTGTGGAGTTCGCGAAGGGAATCACCAAGGGCGACTACCGAAACTGGTGACGCGCCCCCTTATTCCCAGTCACGACGCCTAGCTAAGAGCGGCGAATCCCTGCGAACAAAGAGAAAATCCGTCTGCCAGAGCGCCCGGTCGAGCGGGCGGTAGTTGAACCCCATCACGTCGTAGAGCTGGTAACCCCGGGCCGAGACGGTGGCGATCACCTCGGCCGCGAGGGGGCATTCCCCGATGGGCAGCCACGAGCTTTCCAAGAGAATGGCCTCGGCCGAGCCGAACAGCGCGCCGGCTCCAGCCAGGGCCTCAAGCTCATGGCCCTGGAGATCGAGCTTCAGAAACCCGCAATCCGTGAAACCCTCCTCGGCTGCGACCTCGGCAAGCGTGACGACGGGGATCGAGACGACTTGCCCAGCGGGCCAGTTCTCCGGGTCGGTGATGATTCGGCTGATGGTTTCCTGGACGACGAAATCGGCGCGGCCGGATTGACGGCCGAGGAGTGCGCCCCGGTGCCGGGCGCGGCCCATGCCGGCACAGAGCGCCGCGAGCGGCTTCGCGAGCTGGGGCTGCGGTTCGATGAGGAGCAGGCTTGCCTCGGGAAAGATGCCAGCGGCCATTTTCGACCAGTCGCCGACATACGCGCCGGCATCGATGATCTTTTTCGGGGCGAACCCGGCCGCGCGAAGGTTGCTCAGGCGGTCGGCAATCGTAACGGCCCCCGCCCGACGTCGGATTCGGTCCTTTATTGAATCGGGAATGAGAGAAAAGAGGCCCATATGAAACTAAGTCACGAGAGTCATCGAACCATCGGGCCAAGGCACAACCCCCAAACGAGCGCCGGGAGATGAGAAGGGGATCTCAAATGGATCCAACAACCTACTCAGGCCGTGCAACTGGGGTCGATGCCTTTGATTTGAGCTTCAAGAACGGCTTCTCAACAGCGTACCAGCTCACAAACGCCATCGCAAAGGAGACTGCAAGAGCGAGGGTGAGATAGGCCGCAAACCCCCGATGATTGAATCCCAGCGCCGTGAGGAGGTGAAGCACCGGGAAATGCAGCACATAGGTCCCGTAGGAGAGGTCAAAGGGGAGCCTAGCGCGAAACGCGAGGGCGGTGTTGATCAAGGCGAGCGGCAGCACAATCGGACCGAGGAGCGCCCACCCTCCGAGTTTCAGCAGGAGGGCCGACGCGAGAATCCACCCCACCGCCGACTTGGCCCCAATTCCGAGCCGCTCCTGGTAGCAAAAGATCGAGGTGCCACCCAGGAACGCGGCGACGTAGGGGGCCCACCCGGTCAAGGTGAGGAGCGGGGGGCCGAGATTGGGCAGCGACGGGGCGAGGATGTACGACACATGCAGGGCGGCCACCGCCGCAAAAGCGAGGAGCACGTTGGCACTCCATGCCTTTAGCCAACCGAGCACCCCAACGATCAGGATCAGCCCGTAGCAGCAGACCTCCGGAAAGAGCGACCAGAGGGCCCCATTTAGAGATTCCGTGAATGGCAGGCCCTTCAGGACATCCCCGATGTTCCATCTCGCGATTTTCACAAACGCGTTGCCCAGGACAAAATGGGCCGCCTCGTCGCTTTGCCAGTGCCCTCCTCCTCGGTTGAAGCGGGCGATCAGCGGCGCGAGCACATAGGCCGTGACCACCAGGGCGAAGTAGAAGCCGGGCAATATGCGAAGGAGCCTGGCCTTGACGAATTGCCACGCGTCGCCCCGCGCGGAAAAGCTCTGGGCCACAAGGAACCCGCTGATCCCGAAGAATCCGATCACGGCCAACCTGCCCGCGATGGTCTGCCCTTTGCACAATACGGAAAACCCCTCCTCCCCAAACCCTCCGAGGAGATGAGCGTGGCTGTAGACGACAGCGACCGCGAGGAGCAGGCGGATCAGATCGAAAGCATTGCGCCGTTCCGACGCTAAAGTCCCGATGTTCAAGCAGACCGCGTTAGCACGATTCGCCCGATTTGCCGGGGACCACCAACGCCATCCGCGCACCCTTCACAAGCCCTATCCCGCGTTCCCCGCTCAACATGGGCCTGCGGCGGGCCGTCTTCATGCCGCGTCTTCCGCGGGCGCCGCCTTGGGGGCGCGCCTGAGCGTCGGCCGGCGCTTCCCGGCGACCGCCGCGGCGTCAATGATCACCTCGGTCACGTCCTCCTGCTGGGGCAGGTCGTACATGATCTCGAGCATGATACCCTCGAGGATGGCCCGGAGGGCGCGGGCGCCCGTCTTGAGCTCGATCGCCTTCAGGGCGACGGCCTTCACGGCATCCGAGGTGAAGCGCAGCCGCACCCCGTCCATCGCAAAGAGCTTCGAGTACTGCTTCACCATGGCGTTCTTGGTCCGCAGCAGGATCTTCTCCAGGTCCGCGACCTTGAGCTGGTCGAGCACGGTCACGACCGGAAGGCGTCCCACGAACTCCGGGATCATGCCGAAGCGGACCATGTCCTCCGGGGCGATGCGGCGCATCATCTCGTCCGGGGCGATCTCCTTGTCCTGCTCGTTCTGGTGGAAGCCTATCGAGCGGTGCCCGAGGCGTTTCTTGACGATCTGGTCCAGGCCGACGAAGGCGCCGCCGCAGATGAAGAGGATGTTCGCCGTGTTGACCTGGATGTACTCCTGGTTCGGGTGCTTGCGCCCGCCCTGCGGCGGCACGTTGCAGACCGTCCCCTCCAGAATCTTCAGCAGCGCCTGCTGCACGCCCTCCCCCGAGACGTCGCGCGTGATCGAGACGTTCTCCGTGGTCCTGCGGATCTTGTCGATCTCGTCGATGTAGATGATGCCGCACTCGGCCCGCTTGACGTCATAGTTGGCGTTCTGCAGGAGCCTCAAGACGACGTTCTCGACGTCCTCGCCGACATATCCCGCCTCGGTGAGCGTGGTGGCGTCGGAGATGGCGAAGGGCACGTCGAGGATGCGCGCGAGCGACCGGGCGAGGAGGGTCTTGCCCGAGCCCGTCGGCCCCACGAGCAGGATATTGCTCTTCTCGACCTCGACGTCGCTGAACTCGGGCGAGACCGCCGCGGGGTCCCTGGGCGACTGGCCCGAGTCGAAGTTGAGGCGCTTGTAGTGGTTGTAGACCGCCACCGAGAGGACCTTTTTCGCGTGGTCCTGCCCGATCACGTAGTCGTCCAGGACCTTCTTGATCCCGGAAGGCTTGATCATCCGGAACGCCGGCTTCACCTCGATCGCAGGCTGCTTCACCTCGCGGTCGATGATCGTCTTGCAGACGTTGACGCAGGAGTCGCAGATGTAGACGCCGGGGCCCGCTATGATCTTCTTAACCTCCGCCTGCGACTTGCCGCAGAAGGAGCAGAGCGTCATGCGCGACGATTTGGCCATGGGCTTGTATTCTGTTTTTCGACGCGCCGCTGTCGAGGGCGGAAAACTACCTACCGAACCCGCCTCAGGCGGCCGATTTTACGACGAGCGTCTCGGCCTCACGGGTCGAGGACACAACGTGGTCGACTATCCCGTAATCCTTCGCCTCAAGGGCGCTCATGTAATAGTCGCGGTCCGAGTCCTTGTCGACCTGCTCGTGGGACTTGCCGGTGTGCCGGGAGATCACCTCGCTGAGCGTCTTCCTCCAGCGCAGGATCTCCTTGGCCGCGATCGCGATGTCGGCCGCCTGGCCCCCCGCACCGCCCGAGGGCTGGTGGATCATCACGCGGCTGTTCGGGAGCGCGAAGCGCTTGCCCTTTGTCCCGGCCGCCAGGAGCACGGTGCTCATGCTCGCCGCCATGCCTATGCAGAAGGTCTGCACGTCGCACTGGAGGAAATTCATCGTGTCGTAGATCGCCATGCCGCCCGTCACCACCCCGCCCGGCGAGTTGATGTAGAGGTGGATGTCCTTCTTCGCATCCTCCATCTGGAGGTACAGCAGCTGGGCGATGACGAGGTTCGCGACCATGTCGTCTATCGGCGTCCCGATGAAGATGATCCGGTCCTTCAGGAGCCTCGAATAGATGTCCATCGACCGCTCTCCGCGGCCGGTGTTCTCGAGTACGATGGGGACGTAGTAGCTCACGGTTGTGTCACGGACAAGCTAGCCTTCGAGACAAGAAAATCAACCGACTTGTCGAAAATTATGGACTGCTGCACCGAGCGCAGGGCCTCGCGGTTCCTGCCGAGGTCCTTCGCCACCTTGTCGGGCCTCTGGTTGGAGCGGGCCGCCTCGCTGCGGATGAAGGCCTCGATGTCCTTGTCGGAGACAGAGATCTTCTCGGCCTCCGCGATCTTGGCGAGGATAAGCTGCACCTTGACCCGGCCCGCGGCCGCCTTCCTCGCGCCCTCGAAGAGCTCGTTCTTGTCCTTCTCGAACTGCTCGGCCGGTATCCCGCGGCGCATGTTCTCCTCGATGAACTGCCTCAGGACGCCCTGGGTCTCCGACTCGACAAGGCTTGCCGGCGGCTCGAAATTGACCCTCTCGGCGAGCGCCTGGGTCACCTGGTTGCGCTGTGACGCCCGGTTCTTCTGCTCCTTCTGGAACCTGAGGCTCGAGCGCACCTGGCTCCTGAGGCCCTCGAGGTCGTCCACGCGCCGCGCCTTGAAGAATTCCGCGTTCAGCTCGGGAAGGACCCGCTCGCGGACCTCAAGGATCTCAAGCGCGTACTCGGCGGTCTTCCCCGATAGGGCCGGGACGGGCTGGAAGTTGGCGGGGAAGGTGATGGGCACGGTCCTCTTGTCGCCCTTGGAGACGCCGCCCAGGTGCTTGCCCAGCCCGGGGATGATCCCCTCGTTGGCACCCTCGACCTCCTCCCAGGTCTGGGGGACTTTGGCGTAGAGCTGCTTGTCGCCCGCGATGTCCGCGATCTTGCCGCCGTCGACGGACCCCTCGTAGGCCAGCTTGATATAGTCGCCCTTCACGGCGGCGCGATCCGTGGGCTTGAAGTCGGCGCCCTCGGAGCGCAGGCCCTCGATCACGCTGTCGATCTCGGCGTCGGTCGGGTCGACCGGCTCCGCCTTCGTGGGGATGCCGACATACTCGGGAAGCGTGAACTCCGGCCGAACGTCGACCGTCACCGTGATGGCCGCGGCCGAGCCCTGGGCGATCGTCCCCTCGTCGACGCTGACGACGGTCAGGACGTCCAGCTTCTCCTTCTCAAGGGCCTCCTTGTACGCGCGCGTGACGACCTTCTGCTTGAGCTCCTCGGCGATCTCCTTCGCGAAGCGCTTGGTGACCAGCGCCGCGGGCGCCTTGCCGGGGCGGAATCCCGGCAGCCGGGCCTGGCGGACATATTCGCCCAGGACGGCCTTGTGCTCGGTCTCAACCTCGTCCCGGTCAAGGGTGACGACGAGGTTCTTGCGGGAATCGGATACGGGGTTGAGTTGGACGTTCACGGCGAGGATTCGGATGCAGTTATGCGTGGAAAGTAAGGGTTCAGCGTAGGTTTGAGGGGGGTCGGGTCAATGCCGGATTGCCCGGGCCACATCAGGGCCACATCCGGGGCTTGCCGGGGCGCCTTCAGATGCGGAGAGTCGGTTTCGCAAGATGCCCAGCCTCAGCCAGATTCTCAGGGATAACCCCAATGTGCTCGTGATGGACACGGCGTCGGAGAGGACCCAGGTCGGGCTTCTTGCCGCCGGTTCGGCGCCCCGCTGGTCCTCGCGCAAGGAGGAGGCCGGGGTTGCGCTCTTCGAATGCCTCGACGAACTCGGCATGGAGGTCTCCGGGGTCCGGGCCTTTGCCTACTGCGAGGGCCCGGGCTCCGTGCTCGGCATCCGCACGGCGGCTATGGCGGTGCGAACGTGGTGCGTCCTGGAGACCCGGCCTGTGTTCGCCTATCAGAGCCTCGCCGTGGTGGCCCGGGCGATCGGCCGGCCCGGGTTGGGAATCATCGCCGACGCCCGGCGGGGGCTGTGGCACCGCGTCCTCCTGGGAGGCCCGCTTGAGCGCGTCGGCGCCGCCGACCTTGCCGGCGAGCTCGTGACCCCGGACGGCTTCCGGCATTGGGATCCCCTCCCCCCGGGAACCTCTTCCACGTCCTACGACCTGGCCTCGCTTCTCGCTCTTCCCGAGGTCGCCGGGGCCGACCTCTTCCGCGAGTCGGCCTCCCCCGACGCGTTCCTGCACCAGGAGCCCGCCTATGCCCGGTGGACCCCGCACATCCACAGAGCCCCCTGATGCCCTCCGCCTCCACCCTCCCGCTCCGCTGCTGGGCCGAGATCGACCTCGCCGCCCTTGAGCGCAACCTGCGCCTCATCCGGGCGTCCCTCCCCCCGCATATCCGCTACGTGGCGGTCGTGAAGGCCGACGCCTACGGCCACGGGCTGCAGCAGGTCGCCGGCCGACTGATGCACGCGGGCGCGGACCTTTTCGGCGTCGCCAACATCACCGAGGCGGCCCAGCTGAGGGAGCTCGGGCCGGGCTGGCCTATCCTGCTCCTGAGCCCGCTGCTTCCCGAGGAGGACCGCTTTGTCGCCGAATACGACCTGGCTGCGACCGTCTCGACCTCCGACGAGGTGTCGCGGCTGGACCGCGCCGGGCAGGCGGCCGGCAAGCCGATCCAGGTCCACCTGAAGGTCGACACGGGGATGGGCAGGCTCGGCGTGTGGCACGAGGAGGCCGCCGCGCTCGTGCGCCTGATCTCGGGATCGAGGGGACTGCGCCTCGCCGGCATCTTCACCCACTTCGCGAGCCCCGACGATGATCCCGCGTTCACCGAGGAGCAGCGCCGGCGTTTCCTCGCGGTGCTGGCCGAGAGCGGCCTGGACAAGTCCCCGCCGGAAGGCCTCCTCGTCCACGCCGACAACAGCGCGGGCCTCGAGACGATGCCGGGGTCCAGCCCGTTCAACGCGGTCCGGGTGGGTCTCCTCCAGTTCGGGGTCCTGCCCCACCCGGGCTCGTTCCTGGCGCAGGTGAGGACGGAGCCCGTCTTCAGCTTCCGCACAAGGGTCGGCATCGTTAAGCGGCTTCCCTCGGGCACGAGCGTGAGCTACGGCCGGACCCGCACGCTCTCGCGCGACTCGACCGTGGCCGTCCTCTGCGCGGGCTACGGCGACGGCATCCCGCGCTCGGTCAGCAACAAGGCGAGCGTCCTCATACGCGGCGTGCGCTGCCCCGTCCTCGGAAGGGTCACCATGGACCAGACCGTCGTCGACGTCACGGGTGTGGAGGGGGTGGCCAGCGGCGACGAGGCGGTCCTGGTCGGCCGCCAGGCGGGCGACGAGATCTCGGTCGTCGAATTCAGCCGGTGGGCGGACACGATACCGTGGGAGACGCTGTGCTCCGTCACCAAGCGCGTCCCGCGGGTCTACCGGACCGCGCTGGGAACCTGACCGGCCCCTACTTGCCGATACCCGAAGTCCGGAAGCCGATCTCCCTCAGCTTCTGCAGGTCGAGGATGTTGCGCCCGTCGAAGATGAAGGCGGGCTTGGACATCACCCCGTAGATCCTCGCAAAATCGAGCGTCTTGAACTCGTCCCACTCCGTGGTGATGGCAAGCGCGTGGGCGCCCGCCGCGGCCTCATAGGCGCTGGAGACCACCGTCAGGAGCGGATTGACCGTGTCCTTGCCGAGCACGTCCCTGCGGATCTCGTCGGCGGGCACCTTCGGGTCATAGACGCAGACCTTCGCCTGCTCCGCGATGAGGTCCCGGCACACCGCGATGGCCGCGGATTCCCGGGTGTCGTTCGTGTCCTTCTTGAACGCGAAGCCGAGCACCGCGATTTTCTTGTCGGCGACCGAGTTGTAGAGGGCCTTGACGATCCTGCCCGTGAAGCGGTGCTTCTGCCAGTCGTTCATCTTGACGACCCCCTCCCAGTACGTGGCCACCTCCGGGAGCCCGAAATGCTCGCACAGGTAGACGAGGTTGAGGATGTCCTTCTGGAAGCACGACCCGCCGAACCCCACGGAGGCCTTCAGGAACTTGGGGCCGATGCGCGAGTCCTTTCCGATCGCGTTGGCGACCTCGTCGACGTCCGCGCCGGTCGCCTCGCAGAGGGCCGAGATCGAGTTGATCGACGAGATCCTCTGGGCCAGGAACGCGTTCGCGACCAGCTTCGAGAGCTCCGACGACCAGAGGTTGGTCGTGATGATCCGGTCCCGCGGGACCCACCGCGCATAGACGCTTGAGAGCGTGGCCACCGCCTCGGCCCCCTCCGGCGTGCGCTCGCCGCCGATCAGGACGCGGTCGGGGTTCAAGAGGTCGGCGACGGCGGTCCCCTCGGCCAGGAACTCCGGGTTCGAAAGCACCTGGAACTTTATCCCGCGGCCGTTCGCGGCGAGGATGTCCTTGATCGTCTCGGCCGTCTTCACGGGGATCGTGGACTTCTCGACGATGATCTTGGAGCCCGTCGCGCACTCCGCGATCGTGCGGGCGACCGACTCGATGAAGCGCAGGTCGGCGGCGCGCCCCGCGCCCACCCCGTAGGTCTTTGTCGGGGTGTTGACCGCCACGAAAACGATGTCGGCCGCCTGGATGCCACCCTTCACGTCCGTCGAGAAATGCAGGTTCCTGCCGCGGGTCTTGTTCACGACCTCGTCGAGTCCGGGCTCGTAGATGGGGAGCGTGCCCGAGCTCCACGCGGCGATCCTCGCCGCGTTCATGTCGACCACCGTGACCTCGATGTCGGGCGCCTTGAGCGCAATCATCGCCATCGTGGGGCCGCCGACGTAGCCGGCGCCAATGCAGCAGATCTTCATGGAGGGCCCATGTTGGGCTACCCCCCGCCAAAACCAAGCCGGAAAAGGGGCCCGGGGGCCCCTGCTCTGCTCAGGCCGGCGCCGGCGCCGGACCGCCCAGGCCCTCGGCGGGGGACGGCTTGTCGGCCACCTTCTTCTCCTCCGGCTTCTCGACGGGCTTGCCGATGAAGGCCGCCGCGATCGGGGAGCGTATCTCGCCGAATTCCAGGATCTCCAGGACGTGCCTGCCCTCGAGGGTCTCGTGCTCGAGGAGGGCCTCCGCGATCTTGTCCAGGGCCGCCCGGCGATCGCCGATGATGGTCTTGGCCCGCGCATACTGCTCGGAGATGATCCTCTGGATCTCGATGTCGATCTTGTGCGCCGTCTCCTCCGAGACGCTCTCGTTGCGGGTGATGTCCCGCCCCAGGAAGACGGTGTCGTGGTTGCCGCCGTAGGAGATCGGGCCGAGGGGGCTCATGCCCCAGTCGCAGACCATGTGGCGGGCGATCGCCGTGATCTGGATGATGTCCCCCGCGGCGCCGCTCGATATGTCGTTCAGGACGAGCTCCTCGGCGACGCGGCCGCCGAGGCCCATGGCGATCTGGTTTAGCATCCGCTTCATCGCCTGGGTGAGGACGTCCTTCTTCGGGATGAACATCGTGCTCCCGAGGCTGCGTCCCCTGGGGATGATCGTGACCTTGTGGACGGGCATGTGGCCGTCGTCCAGGACTCCCTGGATCAGGGCGTGCCCGGCCTCGTGGTAGGCGGTGAGCTTCTTTTCGTCGTCGTCCATCAGGCGCCTGCGCTCGCGCCCGAACTGGACCTTCTCGCGCGCGTCCTCGACGTCCAGCGCGTCGATCTTCTTGCGGTTGCGGCGCGCCGCCAGGAGCGCCGCCTCGTTGAGAAGGTTGGCGAGTTCGGCTCCCGACAGCCCGGGTGTCCCGCGCGCGATCACGCCAAGGTCCACGTTGTCGGCAAGGCTCAGCTTGCGCGCATGCACGCGCAGGATCTGCTCGCGCCCGATCATGTCGGGCAGGTCCACGTAGATCTGGCGGTCGAAGCGGCCCGGCCTCAGAAGCGCGCTGTCCAGCACGTCCGGGCGGTTGGTCGCGGCGATGATGATGACGCCCTCGGTCGTGTCGAAGCCGTCCATCTCGACCAGCAGGGAGTTGAGCGTCTGCTCGCGCTCGTCGTTGCCGCCGCCGAGGCCCGCGCCGCGCTGGCGGCCCACCGCGTCGATCTCGTCGATGAAGATGAGGCAGGGCGCGCTCTTGCGACCCTGCTCGAACATGTCGCGAACCCGGGAGGCGCCGACGCCGACGAACATCTCGACGAAGTCGGAGCCGGAGATGCTGAAGAAGGGGACGTCCGCCTCGCCGGCGACGGCCTTCGCGAGGAGCGTCTTGCCGGTGCCCGGGGGTCCTACCATGAGGATGCCCTTGGGGATGCGCCCGCCCATCTTCGTGAACTTCTTCGGATCCTTGAGGAATTCGACGACCTCGGAGACTTCCTCCTTGGCCTCGTCGCAGCCGGCGACATCGCCGAAGGTCACCTTGTCCCGGTCGCGCGTGAGCAGCTTCGCGCGGCTCTTTCCGAAGTTGAGGGCCCCGCGACCGGCCTGGCGCAGCTGCCTGCTGAACAGGAAATAAAGGAACCCGATGATGATCAGCACCGGAAGGACGCTGATCAGGAGCTGGGTCAGGAGCGGCGACGGCTGGCGCTCGACGAACTTGTTCGTCTTCTGGAGGCGCTCAAGGTTGGAGTCCGTCAGCCGGCCGGCGGCCCGGAAGGAGGCGGTCTTCGCGCCCCTCTCGTTCATGCGGGTGGGGCTGTTCAGGTCTCCGCTGATCAGCACCCAGTCGCGCCCGCCCGTCGAATCGGGCTGGATCACAGCCGCCTTCACGTTGCCAGCCTCGGCCTCGGTGACGACCTCGAACACCGTCAGCTGGGCGGGGGAAACCGTGATCCCGGGCGACCAGAAGAGAAGGGCCACGACCGCCAGCATCAGGGCGACCCAGAATATGAGCACCTTGGGCTGAAAGCGGTCAGGCGGTATGTTCTTCAGCTGCCTTCTCGGTTTCTTTGTTTCGTTGTCGGGCATGTGGGTATGACTGGGTAAACACCGTTGTTGTTCCGGCGTTACAAGTCAATGACGTGACGTAGTTTTGGACGCTGCCTGAAAACGCAGCCGGCCGCCCTTAAGCGCCGCAAATCCATGCCTTCCAAGGCTGTGCCTGAAAGGAGCGCCGCACTCGACCGCGAGAAGCAGGGCCTCAAATCCCTGCCGGGAGAGGTCCCCTGGCGATTCCTGGGCCAGAAGCCAGCGGTGCAGGGCGCGCCTTACGACGGCCCGGGGACGCCCGGCAAGGTGCGCCACGTCGAGGGATCCATCGGCCGCCACGGGGTCCAGGGCGTCCACCCATGACTCCAGCGCCGAGTCGTCCTCCTCAAGCAGCTCGCGGGAGAGCGCGGCACCCGCGAGCGCGTCCCTCTCCGACGCCCGGACCCACCGGGGGATCACCCCCAGCCTCACCCGGTTCCTGAAATGCACGCTCCCGGCGTTGCTCGAATCCTCCCTCCAGGCCGCACCGGCCTCCCTGAGCGCGGCCTTGAGCTCCTCCTTCTTTAGCGCCAGGAGCGGGCGAACGTGGAACCGGCCCCTGCCGCCCGCGCGCGCCGGCACGAACGCGTGGACGGCACGGGGAGCGGCTAGCCCGGCGGAGCCGCTTCCCCTGGAAAGGCGCATCAGCATGGTCTCGGCGATGTCGTCCTGCTGGTGGCCGAGCCAGAGGACGCGCATCCGGCCCCTGGCCATCCCCCGCTCGATGAACTTGAAGCGCGCGGCGCGCGCCCCGGCCTCGTCCGAGGGCGGACGACCGCGCACGGACCAGCGGCCCGACACCAGGGGAACACCCAGGGCCGCGCACAGCCGGGCGCAGAAACGCGCGTCGGCGGAGGATTCCGCCCCGCGCAGCCGGTGGTCGAAATGAAATGCCTTCAGGCGGGCGCGCCGCGCCGGCCAGTGCGCCCAGAGCAAGAGGAGAAGCGCCACGGAATCGGCGCCGCCCGAAAGGGCGACCGCCCACCCCTCGGTCCTCGGCCTCGCGTCGGCCCAGAGGGAGACCCCCGGGTGGAGCCGCGAGCGCGGGACCAATGAGGCGATCCTTGCCGCGGCCGCCGTCCACTGCGCGGTGCCACGCGTCTTCATCGCGGGTCCCGCCCTCAGGCGAAGGTCAGGTGGGACTTTCCGAAATAGGGAACGAGCACCGCGGGGATCCTCACCCGTCCGTCCGCCTCGAGGTTGTTCTCGATGATGGCCGCCAGCACGCGGGGCACGGCGAGTCCCGAGCCGTTCAGCGTGTGCACGAGCTCCGCCTTCCCCGAATCCGCCGGGCGAAAGCGGATCTGGGCCCTGCGGGCCTGGAAGGCCTCGAAGTTCGAGCAGCTCGACACCTCGAGCCAGCGCTTCTGCCCCGCGGCCCAGACCTCGAGGTCGTACTTCTTTGACTGGGCGAAGCCCAGCTCGCCGCCGCACATGAGGAGGACGCGGTAGGGCAGCTCGAGCTTCCTGAGGAGCCCCTCGACGTCGGACCGGAGGCCGTCGAGTTCCTCGTAGCTCCTCGTGGGATGGACCCATTTCAGGAGCTCGACCTTGTCGAACTGGTGCACGCGGTTGAGCCCCCTCACGTCCTTGCCGTAGCTGCCTGCCTCGCGCCGGAAGCACGGGGTGTAGGCGCAGCGCTTCACGGGAAGCGCGCCCTCGTCCAGGATCTCGTCCCTGAAGAAATTGGTGAGGGGAACCTCGGCCGTCGGCACCGCGAAGAGCCGGTCGGGCGTCGTCTCGTACATCTGCCCCTCCTTGTCGGGAAGCTGGCCGGTCGCCGTCGCGCTCTCCGCGTTGACGAAGATCGGGGGCGACACCTCGACGTACCCCGCCCGCACGTCCTCCTCGAGGAAGAAGTTGATGAGCGCGCGCACGAGCCGGGCCCCCTCTCCGATGAAGAACGGGAAACCCGCCCCGGTCACCTTGGCCCCCCGCTCGAAGTCGAAGAGCTTGGAGAACCCCGGGATGTCCCAGTGCGCCGCGGCGTGGGCGCCCACGGAGCCAGGGTCCCCGTGCGTCGAGAACACCACGTTCTCCTCGGGCGTGCGGCCCTCGGGCACGCTGGCATGAGGGAGGTTCGGCAGCGTGAGCATCGCCTCGCGGCATTTCTCCTCCAGCGCCTTGAGCCCGGCGTCCCGCTCCTTCACCTGGGCCGACACCGCCTTCATCTCGGCAAGCTTCGCGACGAACTCCGGCGAACCCTTGGGCAGCGAGGCCATCGCCGCGTTGGCCGCCTTCTGCACCGCGCGCAGGCTCTCGACCTCCTGGAGCAGGCCGCGCCACGCGCCGTCGGCCGCGAGCGCGGCTTCCAGGTCCACCTTGAGGTGCTTCTTCGCGATCGCCGCGCGCACAAGCCCGGGGGATTCGCGGATCAGTTTGGGGTCGAGCATCGCTGAAAGCGTCTAGGGCCGGCGCGCCCGCGTCAACGGCTCCTTATCCGCTGGAAGCGGCTGAAGACATCGCGCACGGAAAGGAGCTTCAGGTCGCCCACGGGCGCCTGGATCACGTGGTTCAGCGGCCCCCCGATCGGGTAGGGCCCGAAGAGGCGGGGATCGGTCGGGCCGAAGATGGCGAAGACGCGCACGCCCAGCGCCGCCGCGAGGTGCATCGGCCCGCTGTCGTTGCTGATGACCCAGTCCGCCTTCCTCACGAGCGCCGGCAGGGAGACGAGGCTCGTGTTGCCGGTCAGGTTGAGGAACTGCGCCTCGGGGAAAGCGCCCCGATCGGGCAGGAAATTATTGCCGGCCCACACCACCTTGCGCGCCTTGTCCTCGCGCAGGAGCAGCTCGGTCAGCTGCTTGAACCCGCCCCACTTCTTGTCGGCGCGCCGGCTGTCGGGAAACATGATGATCGGCTTCGCCCCGCCCCGGCCGTCCGCAAACTTCAGGTTCAGGCTGTCGGCCTCCTTGAAGCGGAGCGTCCCCCTGAGCTCCGGCTTGGCCCCGAGGACGGGGCAGAACTGAAGCAGGATGTCGAGGGCATGGCTCCTGCGGCCGTCGGGCGGGAGGGGCACCTTCTGGTCGTAGAATATCCCCGCCCATTCCCGGGAGTCGCTCCGCCCCACCTTGTGCTTCGCCTTCGCGCGCGAGGTCATCAGGCCCGTGCGCAGGAGCCCCTGCATGTCGAAGACGTAGTCGAAACGGGTGGCCCTCACCTGGCGCATCAGCTTGAGGAAACCTTTGGCGCCGCCGTTCCTCTCAAAGACGTACACCCGGTCGATCGCCTCGCACGAACGGACGATGGGCGCGAACATCTCGCGCACGATCCAGGAGATGCGCAGGTTGTCCCGCTGGGCCTTGAGCGAGGTGGCGACCTGCAGCCCATGGACGATGTCGCCCAGGGAAGACGGCTTGATGACAAGGAGTTCGGTCATTGACGCGCGAGCTTAACGTTCCATGGCTTTTCCTCGGCAAGATCAAATGCCAAATCCCACACCGCCGCCCATGAACGCGTGATACTCCTTGCCCTCAATGTCCTAGGCCGGCTGGTCGCCGTGATGCCCGAGGCGCTGCTTCGCCTCCTGGCGGCGGCCGGGGGTGAGTTGATCCTCTGGCTCGCGCCACGCCGACGGCGCGTGCTTCACTCCAATCTCCACCATGCCTTCCCGGACAAGCCGCGCGCCTGGCGCCGGCGGATCGCCCGCGAGAGCTCGCGAAGGCTGGTCGAGACGGCATTCCTCTCGCTGGCCGCCCCGTTCCTCTCCGAGAGGCGGATCCGCGCGATCGCCTCGCTCGGACCCTCGGTGGAGGCCCTCGCGCTCGACCTCTCGGCCAAGCCCCGGCCGCTGGTCCTCGCCACCCTCCACCTCGCGCTCTGGGAAAGCCAGACCTGGTTCAAGCTCCTGAGCCCCGCCCCGCTTGGGGAATTCGGGATCATCTTCCGCCCGCTCGACAACGCCGCGGCCGACGCCTTCGTCAAGCGCACCCGCGAGCGCCATGGGATGCGCCTCCTCTCCCGCAGGGAGGGCTTCGCGGAGGCGCTCGGCATCCTGAGGGCAAGGGGAAGCGTCGGCGTCCTCTTCGACCAGAACGCCGGCAAGCAGGGCGCCCTCACCCTCCTCCTCGGGCGCGTCTGCTCATCGACGGAGCTTCCCGGCCTCCTCGCGTCCAAGTTCGGGGCCGAGCTGCGGACCTTCTATCCCCGGCGCACCGCCTTCTGGCGGGTCACCTTTGAGTCGGATCCCATCGCCTTTGACGGCACGCCCCCAGGCGCGACGCTCTCCCTCAACCGGTGGTTCGAGAAGGCGATGGAGGACGAGGACCTGTGCGCCTCGTGGCTCTGGGCCCACGACCGCTGGAGGAACCAGGACATCCCCGCGCTCCGCCTTCGCCTTGAGGCGAAACGCAACCTGATCGCCCCCGACCTCAGGGCCCGCGGCCTGGCGCGCATGCCCCGGAACACGCGGGTTTGGATCCGCCTACCGAACTGGCTCGGGGACGTCGCCATGGCGCTCCCCCTCGTGAGGGCCATCAGGGTCTCGCGCCCCGACGCCGAGATCACGCTCCTTGCGAGGGCCCCCTTCGTCCCGCTTCTCGGGTCCCTGGGCGTCGCCGACAAGGTCATGGCCCTTCCCGCCCGGGGACCCGCCTACCTCGCGCGCTTCGCGGGCCTGAGGGCCTCCTACCCGGACGTCTGGATCCTGTTCACCAACTCCCTGCGCGGGGACCTCGAGGCCAGGGTCGCCGGGTGCCCGCAGCGCTTCGGGATCGCGAGGCCGGGCAGCAGCCGCCCGCTCCTCTCCCACACGTACACGCTCCCGGCGGGCTTCGACGAGGGCCGGCACCATCAGCTCGAACTCTGGGAAAACTTCCTGCGGCACTTCGGGCTCGATGCGCCCCCCGACTGCTCCCCCCTCCCCTGGAGCGGCCCGGGTTTGCCCGGGCCGGGCCCGGTCGGGCTCATCGCGGGCTCGGAGAACAATCCGGGCAAGCGATGGCCGGTCGAACACTGGCGGCGCCTGATCGGGTCCTTTCCCGCGGAGCGCTTCGCCCTCTTCGGGACGGCCGCGGACGCCGTCATCACCTCGAGGATCTCCGAGGGATTCGGGGAGCGCGTGGAGAACCTCGCGGGGACGACGACGCTCGAGGGGTTCGCCACGGCCCTCGCAGGCTGCCGGCTCCTCGTCTCAAACGACACCGGGGGCATGCACCTTGCGAACGCGATCGGCGTCCCCGTGGTGGCCCTTTTCGGCCCCACGAATCCGCTCCGGACGGGACCCGTTTTTTCCGCCCCCTACCGGATCCTCCAGCCGCCCGGCTGCCCGCCGACCGGCGGGCGGCCGCTCGAGGACCTTTCCCCCGAAACCGTCATTGCAGAGGTGGGGGCATTGACGTAGCGCGGCGTTCCCCGACATCCTCACGCCGCCGATGCCGCTCCTCACCGTCTCCGACCTGCGCACCCATTTCCACACGCGCAACGGGATCTACCGCGCGGTGGACGGGGTGAGCTTCAGCGTCGAGCGCGGGGAGACGCTCGGCATCGTGGGCGAGTCCGGCTCGGGCAAGTCGGTCACCTGCTACTCCATCATGGGGCTCATCCCCCAGCCGCCAGGCAGGATCGAGAGCGGCTCGGCGATGTTCGACGGCATCGATCTCCTGCGCTGCAGCCCCAAGGTCGCCCGCTCGATCCGCGGAAAACGCGTCTCGATGATCTTCCAGGACCCGATGACGTCCCTCAACCCGTACCTGCGGGTCTCGGAGCAGGTGATCGAGCCGCTCCTCATCCATGAGGACATCACGAAGAAGGAGGCGCTCTCCAGGGCGCTCGAGATGATGGAGGCCGTCGGCATCAACGACGCCGCCCGCCGCATCCACTTCTATCCCCACGAATTCTCAGGCGGCATGCGCCAGCGCGTGATGATCGCGATGGCGCTCGTCACGCGGCCGGAGCTCCTGATCGCCGACGAGCCGACCACGGCGCTCGATGTGACCGTGCAGGCCCAGATCCTCGACCTTATCCGGAGGCTCCAGCGCGAGCTCGGCATGGCGGTCATCTTCGTCACCCACGACCTCGGCGTCGTCGCCGGCCTCTGCGACAAGGTCCAGGTCATGTACGGGGGCCGCGTCATGGAGACGGCGGACGCCTCCACCCTCTTCAAGTCGCCGCTCCACCCCTATACCCGGGCGCTGCAGCGCTCAATCCCCGCGCTCCAGCCCAAGGGCCGGGAGCTCTTCACGATACCGGGCCTTCCGCCCGACGTTTCCAAGCCCATGCCGGGGTGCGCCTTTGCGCCCCGGTGCGGGTTCGCCGCCGACAAGTGCCTGGCGAGCGTCCCGGAGCTGGTCAGCGTGTCCCCGGGGCATTCCCACGCGTGCATCCGGGCGCTCGCCGGTGAGATCGGCGCCGACGCATGAACACGGGACCCCGGGACATGCCCGAAAACATCCTCGAGCTGCGGGACGTGAAGACCCATTTCCCGATCTATTCGGGATTCCTCGTGAAGAAGCGCACGGGATCGGTGCGCGCCGTGGACGGCGTGACGCTCTCCGTCGCCCAGGGCGAGGTGCTCGGGCTCGTCGGCGAGTCCGGCTGCGGGAAATCCACCCTCGCGCGCACGATCCTCCAGCTCGTCCCCACCACGGGCGGCGCCGTGATCCTCAACGGCCGCAACCTCGGCCAGGCCACGCGGGCCGAGATGCTGCGGTGCCGGCGCGACCTGCAGATGATCTTCCAGGACCCCTACGCGTCGCTGAACCCGAGGATGACGGTCCACGCGGCCCTCGCAGAGCCGCTCCTCGTCCACGGGATCTGCTCCCCTGCTGAGGTGGGCTCGCATGTCGACGAGCTGATGAGGATCGTGGGCCTAGCGCCCCGCTTCGCCCAGAAATACCCGCACGAGTTCTCGGGAGGCCAGCGCCAGAGGATAGCGATCGCCCGCGCCCTCGCCCTGCGCCCGAAGATTATCATCGCGGACGAGCCGGTCTCGGCGCTCGACGTCTCGATCCAGGCGCAGATCCTCAACCTGCTCTCCCAGCTCTGCCGGGAAATGAACCTTGCGCTGGTCTTCATCGCCCACGACCTCTCGGTCGTCCGGCATATCTCGGACCGGGTGGCGGTCATGTACCTCGGCAAGATCGTGGAGCTCGGGCCGGCGGCGGACGTGATCGACCGGCCCCGGCACCCCTACACCCGCGCGCTCGTGAGCGCGATCCCGGTCCCGGACCCGGCGGTCGAGCGCTCCCGAAAGCGGATCGTCCTCGCGGGGGACCCCCCCTCCCCGATCAACCCGCCGCCCGGATGCGCCTTCCACCCGCGCTGCCCCTATGCGATCGCCCGGTGCCGGGAGGCGGTTCCGCCGCTGGTGCCGAGCGGCCCGTCGCGCGAGGCCGCCTGCATCCGCCTCGGCGAGCTGCCCGAGCTTTCAGGCTGACCCGGACTTGTCCCGCTCCTCGAGCGCCTCGACGCGCTTGAAGAGTTCCGGCAGTCGCCTGCGCAGGATCGTGAGCTTCTGCTCGAGGAGGATCGGATTGCTGGGGGACCCCCAGACGGAGGTCTTTGCCGGTATGTCGTCCTTCACGCCCGACTGCGCCGCGATCATGGCGCCCGAGCCCACCGTCAGGTGGCCCGCGAGGCCGCACTGGCCGCCGACCACCACGTAGTCGCCCAGCGTGCAGCTGCCGGCGATCCCGACCAGGCCGCAGATCATGCAGTGCCTGCCGATGATGACGTTGTGGCCCACCTGGACCAGGTTATCGATCTTTGTCCCCTCGCCTATCGCCGTCTTCTCGAAGCGGGAACGGTCGATCGTCGTGTTGGCGCCGATCTCGACGTCGTCGCCGATGACGACCGTGCCCACCTGGGGCACCTTCTCGTGCCGGCCGGCCACGAGCTCATAGCCAAAGCCGTCCGCCCCGATCACGACGCCCGGATGCAGGCGCACCCGCTTTCCGATCGTGCACTCCGGCTGCACGGCGACGCCCGCCATGAGCCATGACCCGTCGCCGACGACCGACCCCCTCCCGATGAAGACGCCGGACTGGAGGTAGGCCCCCTCGCCGATGGACGCCTCCGCCTCAACCACGCACAGGGGGCCCACAGTGGCCGAGGCGGCCACCCGCGCGCCCTTCGCCACGACGGCGGACGGGTGCACCCCCGGCTGGGGCTTGGGCCACAGCGCCTGCTCCAGGCGCGAGCAGAGGCGCGAGAGGCCCGAGGAGGGATTGTCGACGAACAGGTGCGCCTGGTTCGGCCCCGGCGAGCCGTCGTAGTCCAGGGGGACCAGGACAACCGAGGCGCGCGTCGTGGCGACCGCCCCCTTGTACTTCGGATTGCCGAGGAAGGAGAGGTCGCCGGGCTCCGCCAGGCCCAGGGAGGCGATCCCGCGCACGGGTTCCGTCGTCGCTCCCGCGGTCCTGGCCGCCTGGACGATCCCGGCTACCTCATCCAGTGTGAACGAGACCTTCATGGGCCATAGACAAAGAACCCCGCATGCTCAACGCAAGCGGGGTTCCATCTGAAATCGAGGGGCCTCGGGGGCCCCGCTTTACTTGCTCGGTGCGATCCCGGGGACCGTGATCTTCGGCGAGTCGCCTGCGGGCGCCGGGGCGGCTGCCGCGGGGGCCGTGGTCACCGGGGTCGGCGTGACGGCCGGCCTGTCCTTGTTGACCTCGGTCATGACCTCGTCGGTGATGTCGAGGGTCGGGTCGAAGTAGAGGACGTTGGACACGCCGACCAGCGTCGGGCCCGACTTGTCGAGCAGGATCGTCGCCCCGTGCTTCTTCGCGATCTCGACGGCGGACTTGGAGATTTCCTCGATCATGAGGGTCTTGAAGGTCTGGAACCGCTGCTGGAGCGAGTTGCGCGAGTTCTGTGCGAACGAGTTCTGCTCGCTGCGCTTCTGCTGGATCTCCTCGTAGAGCTTCTGGGCGTCGCCCTGGGCCTTGGCCTTGGCCTCGGTCGTGGCTGTGGGGTTCTTGGACTGCTCGTCGAGCTCCTTGAACTGCTCGACCAGCGCGTTTCCGTCCTTGGCGATCTGGGCCAGCTGGTCCTGCGCCTTCGAGAGGTCGGCCTGCAGCTTAGCCTGCTGCTCCTGCGTCTTCCAGTGGTTGTCGAAGAGCTTCGCCAGGTCTACGACGAGGATCTTCGGTGCCGTCTGGGCGTGGGACGTCAGGGCCGTGAAAGCGATCGCGGCGATGGCGACAATGGACTGTAGGGATTTCTTCATGGGATGTTAGCGCAGGGTGTGAAGGGATAATCAGATCGGATTTAGAAGCGGGTGCCAAACGAAAAATTGAATTGGCCGCCGTGCTTGTTGTAATGGTCCCCCTTGATGGGGATGCCGTAATCGAGGCTCAGCGGGGAACCCGCCACCATCAGCCGGAGGCCGGCGCCGAAGTCGTCGTTGTAACCGCTTGGGTTCCAATCGTAGGCGGGGGTGTTCACGAAGCCGACGTCGTAGAACATCGCGAACCGGATCGGGTCCACGATCTCGACCGAGTACTCCGCCGTGAACATGCCGTAGGTCTTTCCGCCGATGGGCTCCGAGAACGGGTCGCGGGGGCTCACCTCGTGGTACTCGAAGCCGCGCAGGTCATAGGGACCCCCCAGGTAGAAGGCGTCGTAGAAGGGCAGCGTCTTGAATCCGCCGTAGTTGTCGATCACGCCCGAGCGCGCCACGAGGGTGAGCACCTGCTCCTGGGTGTCGAAGACCTTGAAGTTCTGGGAGCCCTTGAATTCGAAGCTGTAGAAGCTGTCGGTACCCCCCAGGGGTCCGCCCGCGACCGACGTGATGAAGTCGATACGGTTTCCCGAGGTCGGGCTCACCAGCTTGTCGCGCGTGTCCCGCACGATCTCGAACGAGAGCTGGGAGACGTCGTGGTTGCCGGCGTAGCTCTGGATGAGCTCCGAGGCCGACGGGTTCAGGTTGTAGATGTCGATGACCTGGTACTGGTAGGTGAGCGTCCCGCTGAAGAGGCCGAAGAGCTGCTTGCGCAGGTTGACGTTTCCGCCCTCCTGCAGCTCCTGGTAGTACGTGCTGACGTAGGTCGACTGCTCGCGGAAAATGCTGAACCCGAACGCCAGCTGCTTCTCGAACAGGTAGGGCTCCTCGAAGCTGAGCACCGCCTCGTTCGAGAGTTCGCCGAGCGACACCTTGATGCTGAACTTCTCGCCGTCTCCCTGGAATAGGGACCGCCGGTTGAAGAGGTCGAAGTTGGTCTGCTGGATCTGGGCGAAGACCGTGGCGCGCTCGAGCGAGCTGTAGCCGGCGCCGAAGGTGAACGTGCCCGTCCTCCCCTCCTTGACGACGACCCTCATGTCGCGCCTGCCGGGGATGTTCGTGTCCTGGGGCGTGATGTCCACCTCGTCGAAGAAGCGGGTGTTCTCGAGCCTGTTCTTGCTGATCTTCATGCGCACCGTGTCGAACACGTCGCCCGGCCCGAGGATCAGCTCGCGGATGATGACGACGCTCTTGGTCTTCGTGTTGCCCTCGATCTCGATCGACTCGACGCTGAACTTCTCGCTCTCGTCTATCTTGAACTCGAGGTCGATGTCGTTCGTCTGGAGGTTGGGCCTGCGGGTCACGTGGGCCCGCGTGTCGAGGTAGCCGTCCTTGCCGTAGTAGTCCTCGAGACGCTCGACGGCCTTGTCGATCTTCGACGGGGCGAAGATGGCGCCCGGCTTGGCGTAGAGGGCCGCGACGCGCTTCAACAGGACCGTCGAGTGGAGCTTGTTGCCGGTGATGGAAATCTGGCCGATCCGGTACTGGCGGCCCTCGCTGACCGTGATCGTGATCACGAGGCCCTCCTTCTTGGGATAGCTGAAGACGATCTTCTCCTCGGGGATGTCGATGTCCAGGTAGCCGTGCTCGCGGTAGTAGTCCCTCAGCTTGTCGAGGTCGTCCTGGAAGTCGTCGTCCTTGTAGCGGCCGGTGTCGGTCAGCCAGGAGAAAATCCACCACTTCTTCGTTTCCATGACCTTGCGCAGCGCCTTGGACCTGATGTGCGCGTTGCCCGTGAACATGACGGCGCGGATCTTCACCTTCGCCCCCTCCCTGATCTTGAAGGTGATCGTCCCGAGGCCGGTCGCGCGGTCGCGCGCGATCGTGTAGCTGACCGATACCTGGTTGAACCCCTGGCCCTGGTAGTACTCCTTGAGCTTCTCGGAGTCCTCCTTGACCTGGCGCTCGTCGAGGGACGTGTTGGGCGCCGACTTGACCTCGTGCTCGAGGCGGCGGGTCTTCACCTGCTTGTTGCCGACGTACTTGATCGCGAGGATCCGGTACTTGGGAGTCACCTCGATCGTCAGGTTGAAGACGCGCGCGTTGACGGCCTCGCGCTTGATCTCGATGAACTCGAAGAGGCCGGTCTTGTAGAGG
>Ga0181537_10000132_pt1 | contig 65893 bp, 62 predicted proteins | sample PEATcosm2014_Bin_39_FD_119765 | JGI IMG/M metagenome (GOLD analysis project Ga0181537, IMG submission 119765) | Peatland microbial communities from MTU Mesocosm Facility, Houghton, MI, USA - PEATcosm2014_Bin23_10_metaG | ecosystem: Environmental > Terrestrial > Soil > Wetlands > Peat | place...
ATCCTGATCACCGATCCGGAGCATGCAATCTCGGTGCAGGTGGTGCGCAACAATCTGCGAACGATCGCGGTTGGCTCCGGCAGTTCTGGTGAGCTGCTGCTGCGGGACCTGGCCGTCAATTCCGACGTCAAGAGCGGCGACCTGCTGGTGAGCTCCGGGCTCGGTGGCGTGTTCCCGGCCGGCTATCCGGTGGCGCAGATCATCGGCGTGCGCCGCGAGGCCAATCAGTTGCTGGCGCAGGTGCGCGCCGCGCCGCTGGCACAGATCGAGCGCGCACGCGAAGTGATGCTGATTGAATTTGATCCGGCGCATCCGGCGGCACCGGCGCCGAGTCCGCCGATTGCCCCGCCCGCGCCGCCCCCCAGCTCGAAGCATCCGGTGCCGGTGGAAGCCGAAGACTGATGAGCAACCGCAGCAGCTTTGCCCTGATTGCGCTGACAGCGCTGGTGGGCTTGATCCTGACACTGGTGCCGCTGCCACACTGGCTCGCTATCGTACGACCCGCCTTCCTGGTGCTGGTGGTGCTCTACTGGTCGACGATGACGCCGTTTTCCGCCGGTATCGGCCTCGGCTTCGTCAGTGGCCTGGCGCTGGATGTCTTCGAGGGCTCGCTGCTGGGCGAGCATGCGCTGGCGCTCGCTTTCCTGACTTACCTTGCAGTGCGATTGCACCTGCTGATGCGCGCCAAGCCGCTTTTTGAGCAATCGATCTTTGTATTTGCCGGGCTTCTGGTTTATGAATTCCTGCTCTGGGTGATCGATGGCTGGAGTGGCCACCCGACGACCGGACCCGCACGCTGGGTCCATACGGTCAGCGGCGGCCTGATCTGGCCCGTGATCGCCGGGTTCCTCGGGCGCTTCCACACGCCGCAATAGCCACTGAGCAGCATGAACAGCCGGGTACGCATCAAGGATCTCTGGAACGAGCAACGCATCTTCCTCAGCCGCACCGTCGCAGCGATGACGATCGTCGGCCTGTTGAGCCTCGCGCTGATCGGCAAGCTGGTCTACCTGCAGATCATCCGCCACGATTACTACCTCGAGGCCTCGCAGGGCAATCGCGTGCGTCTCGAGCCGGTGCCGGCGAGCCGTGGCCTGATTCTGGATCGCAACGGCAAGGTGCTGGTCGACAACGAGCCGGCCTATCAGCTCGAGCTGATCCGCGAGCAGACGCCGGACTTGGATGACACGCTGCACCGACTGGTGGGCATCGGCATGATCGCGCCGGAGGATCTGAACCAGGTCAAGCGCACGATCCTCGCGCATCGCGGCTTTGACAGCGTGCCGATCCGCCTGCGCCTGACCGATGAGGAGATCGGGCGCTTCGCGGCGCATCGCTTCGAATACGAGGGCGTCGACCTGCATACACGCCAGACCCGTCACTATCCTTACGGTGAGCTGGGCGTCCATGCCCTGGGCTACGTCGCTGCGATCAGCGAAGAGGATCTGGAGAAGATCGATCGGGCCAAGTACGCGGGCACGACGCTGATTGGAAAACTGGGCGTCGAGGCCGCCTATGAGAACCAGCTGCACGGGCACAACGGCTACCGCGAGGTGCTCGTCAATGCCCAGGGCCGCTCGGTCGAGCGCCAGGGCGCCTACACGCCGGATTTGAAATCCGAGGCGCCGACCGCTGGCACGAACCTGCAACTGGCGATTGACCTGGCGACCCAGCAGGCTGCCGAGTCCGGCCTCGGCGCGCGCCGTGGCGCGGTGGTCGCGATGGATCCGCACAACGGCGATGTGATCGCGCTGGTGAGCCATCCGGGCTTCAATCCGAGCCTGTTCGAGCGGGGCCTGACGCGCGATGAATACGCCTCGATGAATGATGACATCGACAAGCCGCTCTTCAACCGTGCGCTGCGCGGAACCTATCCCTCAGGTTCTACGATCAAGCCGGTAATTGCGCTGGCGGGGCTGACCTACAAGGTCGTCGACCCGGATAAGGAAGAGTTCTGCGCCGGCGTCTACCACATGCCGGGCAGCGCGCTGCTGTTCCGCGAAGGCAAGACTGGCAAGCACGGCAACGTGGACCTGGTGCACGCGATCGCCAGGTCCTGCGATGTGTATTTCTATGGTCTTGCCCACGAACTGGGCGTTGATCGTATCGCCGCCTTCATGGCCCCGTTCGGCTACGGCGCGCTCACCGGCATCGACATCAGCGGCGAGAAGCCCGGCGTCCTGCCCTCACCCGAATGGAAGAAGCATTACTTCAAGAACCCGGCCGAGCAGGTCTGGTTCCCCGGCGAGACGATCAACTTCGGCATTGGCCAGGGCTACCTGCAGGTGACACCGCTGCAGCTGGCCCACGTCGCCTCGGTGCTCGGCACGCGCGGCAAGAGCTATCGGCCGCGGCTGGTCACGGGTTTTCAGGACAGCCTGGGGCGCACCACATCGTTTGCACCGACCGCCAATCCTGACATCACGAATGTGGCCGACGCTGACTGGGCGCTCATCCTGCAGGGCATGGAGGGTGCGACCAGCTACGGCACCGCCGCGGCCATCGGCAAGGATGCGACCTACACGATCGCCGGCAAGACCGGCACGGCGCAGGTCTTCACGGTCTCACGCAGTGCCAAGCTGACGCAGAACGAGCCCGAGCGGCTCAAGGACCACGCCTGGTTCATCGCCTTCGCGCCAGCGGCAGACCCGAAGATCGCCGTGGCGGTGCTGGTCGAGAATGGTGGCTTCGGCGCAAGTGCGGCGGCGCCAATCGCGCGCGCGGTCATGGATGCCTACCTGCTCGAAAAACCACCCGATGCACCCATTGCAGGTGGCAAGCCATGATTCGCGAGGAAGTCCAGAGTTCAGCCGCGCGGCGCACGCTCTCAGCCAGCGCGCGGCTGCTGGGCGCCCTGAAGCTCGATGGCGCGTTGCTGGTCGGCCTGGGTCTGGTCGTCACTTACGCGCTGATCGTGCAGTTCAGCGCCTCGGGCCAGGACCTGCCGACGATTCTCAGAACGCTGTTCCGCGTCGGACTCGGAATCATCGTGATGCTGGCGCTGGCACGCACGACGCCGAACTTCCTGCGCAACCTGGCCCCATGGCTGTACCTGGGCGGCATCCTGCTGCTGCTGGTCGTGATCGTAATGGGCCACGTCGGCAAGGGCGCGCAGCGCTGGCTTGATCTCGGGCTGATCCGATTCCAGCCCTCCGAGATCATGAAGCTCGCCGTGCCGATGATGGCGGCCGCATTCCTGCATGATCGCCCGCTGCCACCGGACTGGCGCGCGTTGCTGATCCTGGCCGGCATGGTGGCACTGCCGGCGGGCCTGGTTGCGATGCAGCCGGATCTGGGCACGGCACTGCTGATTTTTGCCAGCGGCGCGCTGCTGATCCTGATGGCCGGGCTCCCGGTGCGCATCATACTGCTGCTGCTGGCCATGGCCGTGGGCGCGGCCTTGATCGGCTGGCGCTTCCTGCATGGCTACCAGCGCGATCGATTGCTGACCTTCCTCAACCCCGAGAGTGACCCGCAGGGGGCGAGCTACCACATCAACCAGTCGCAGATCGCGATCGGTTCGGGCGGGCTGTTCGGCAAGGGCTGGATGAACGGCAGCCAGTCGCAGCTGGACTTCCTGCCCGAGCGCTCCACCGATTTCATTTTTGCCGTCATCGGCGAGGAATTCGGACTGCTCGGTGCGGTGGTACTGCTGCTGCTGTACCTGTTCATCGTCTCACGCTCGGTTTACCTGGCGAGCCAGACCAGCGACACCTTCTCGCGACTGCTGGCTTCATGCCTCGCGCTGACCTTCTTCGTCTATGTATTCATCAACGCCGGCATGGTGTGCGGGCTGGTCCCGGTCGTCGGCGTGCCGCTGCCGCTGGTGAGCTACGGCGGCACATCGGTCGTGACCCTGCTGGCCGGATTCGGCATCCTGATGGGCCTGCACTCGCATCGCAAACTGGTGGGCTCATGAGGCCACTGCGGCGGCTGCGGCAGGCCGCCCTGGCACTCGCGCTCTGCGCAAGCGCCGCGGTCTCGGCCGAGGCGCCAGCGCCAAAGGCTACTCACTTTGATCTGAGCCGCCCGGAGATCAGCCGCTTTCTGGACGAGATCAGCGCGCAGGGCGTGGACCGCGAGGCGGCGGCCGCGACGCTGGCGCAGGCAGAGCCGCAGCCGCGGATCATCGAGTCGATGTCCAAGCCGGCCGAGAAGACCCTCACCTGGTGGGAATACCGCTCGCGCTTCATAACCAGCGAGCGCATTGAGGCGGGCGTGCGCCTGTGGCGTGCGCACCGCGAGCTGCTCGATCAGGTGGCGCTGCGCTGGCATGTCGAGCCCCAGTACGTGCTGGCGATCGTCGGCGTCGAGACCTACTTCGGGCGCACGATGGGCCATTACCGGGTGCTCGATGCGCTGGCGACGCTCGCCTTCGATTATCCGCCACGATCTGAATTCTTCCGCTCCGAGCTGGCCCAGTTCCTGCTCCTCGCGCGCGAGGAGCAGATTGATCCGCTGACAGCCACGGGCTCCTATGCCGGCGCCATGGGCGCCTCGCAGTTCATGCCCTCAAGCTACCGGCACTTTGCGGTGAACGAGGATGCCTCCACGCAGCGCAATCTGTGGAGTGACTGGGGCGATATCTTTGCCAGCACCGCCAATTACCTGCAGCTGCACGGCTGGCGCTACGGTGAGCCGGTACTGGCCGAAGCCCAGTACAGCGAGGCCGCGGAGCTCACGCTGGCCAGCCAGGTGGCGCTTGGCGATACGCTGGGCGCGGTGCGCGCGCGCGGCATCCAGGTCGATTCCAGGCTCCCCGATGACACCCCGTGCGTGCTGCTGGCCGCGCCGCTGCAGACCGGGATGAGTTACCGCGTCGGCTTCAACAACTTCCACGTCATCACGCTCTACAACCGCAGTCCCCTGTATGCGATGGCGGTGCATGATCTGGCCGAGGCCCTGGTCGAGCGCATCCACGCCCAGGCCGCGCCTTGAGAGGCATCGCGCCAGCGGCGATGACGCTGCTGCTCGCAGCTTGCACAAGTCTGCCAGCGCCCCGCCCGGCACCAGAGCCGGCCCCGGCAGCGCCGCTCGCCGCAGCGGTTCCGGCACCGCCGCTCGATCTCGACAGCATCCCCGATGCCGTGCCGCGCGCCGAGCCGCGCAGCAGCCACGGCAACCCACCCTACTATGATGTCTTCGGCCAGCGCTATACGGTGCTGCCGACGTCCGAGGGATTCATCGAACGTGGCGTGGCCTCCTGGTACGGGCCGAACTTCCACGGCAAGAGCACTTCCAGCGGCGAGCCCTACGACATGTATGCGATGACCGCAGCGCACCGGACGCTGCCAATACCCTGTTATGCGCGCGTCACAAACCTGAGCAACGGACGCAGTGTCATCGTGCGCATCAATGATCGCGGTCCCTTTGCCTCCAATCGGATCATCGACCTCTCCTACACTGCCGCGGCCAAGCTCGACATGATCCGCGCGGGCACTGCCTTCGTGCAGCTGCAGACCATCAGCACCCTGGGTTCGCCGATTCCGGCCGTGCCCGGGATCGATGCCGCGGTAACGCCGGCACCGGCTGCTGCCCAGGCGGCCGCTGGCTCGGCGCCTGAGTCCATCGTCCCCGACACTGCAGCACCAGCGCCATCCGCAACCATACTCCCGGCCGAGGCGTCGACTGCGGCGCCGGCGGGTGCCCCCGTGCCCCCAGCCGCGGGTACCCGAGCGGTCGCGCTCTATATCCAGGTCGGCGCCTACGGCGATCAGGTCAATGCCGACAAGGTCGTCGAGCGTCTGCAGGCTGCAGGCATCACCCATGTCTACCAGAGCGGCGCGAGCAGCGCTGGCAAACCGCTCCAGCGTGTGCGTGTCGGCCCGGTCAGCAGCGTGGAGGAATTCGATGCACTTATTGCGCGCCTGAGCGCCCTTGGCTTTCCCGGTGCGCGCCTCGCACCCGAATGAGCGTGGCTCGGCGTACACTTGCGGCCGCGCCGGCGCGCTGCCGGACAGATTTGTCTTGATGCCGTTATTCGCAGAGGACTGCCCATGAAGCTCCCGGTCCTGATCGCGTTGTGTCTGAGCGCCCTTGCTGCCGCGGCGCCGGCACTGGCCGTAGCACCGGTACCGAATCCGCCCGCGGTCCAGGCCAAGGGCTATGTCCTGATGGATTTCGCCACCGGACAGGCTTTGGCTGGCTCCAACGCCGACCAGCGACTCGAGCCCGCCAGCCTGACCAAGCTGATGACGACCTACGTGGTGTTTGACGCATTGCGCTCGGGGCGGCTGAAGATGGATGAGCAGATTCTCATCAGCGAACACGCGTGGCGGGCCGAGGGCTCCCGGACCTTCGTCCAGGTCGGCACGCGCGTACCGGTCGATACGCTGATCAAGGGCATGATCGTGCAATCGGGCAACGATGCGACGATAGCACTGGCCGAACGCGTTGGTGGCACCGAGCCGGCATTCGTCGAGATGATGAACGGGTACGCCAAGCGCCTCGGGATGCGCAGCTCGCACTTCGAGGACAGCACCGGCCTGCCCTCGCCACAGCACTACACCACGCCGACCGATCTGGCGACGCTCTCGCGCGCGATCATCCGTGATTTCCCGGAGTACTACGGCCTGTACTCGCTCAAGGAATTTACCTACAACAACATCCGGCAGGAGAATCGCAACGGCCTGCTCGAGCGTGACCCGAGCGTCGATGGCATGAAGACCGGTCATACCGATGCCGCCGGCTACTGCCTGATCAGCTCGGCCAAGCGCCAGAACATGCGCCTGGTCTCCGTCGTGATGGGCTCCCCGAGCGTCAAGGCGCGCGAAGATGCCAGCGAGACGCTGTTGAACTACGGCTTCACGAATTTCGAGACGGTGAGCCTGAAGAAGGCCGGCGAGACGGTTCTCAAGCCGCGCATTTACAAAGGCAGCATGGAATACGTGGCGGTCGGCCCCAACAGCGAAGTGCAGCTGACCGTGCCACGGGGCGAAAGCGGCATGGTCGTCACGCAGGCCAGTGTGCGCCGGCCGCTGCTCGCGCCGCTCGATACCCATACCGCGATCGGAGAACTGCAGGTGAGCGTCGGGGACAAGCTCGTGACCAAGCTACCGCTGTTTGCGCTGACCCCGGTGCCTCAGGGAAGCCTGTGGACACGCATGGTCGATACGATCTCGCTCTGGTTCTGAAGCGGCGGGAAGGAATTTCAAGGAGAGCCGCGTGGCCGAGCCGCTGCCAATCTGCCACCTGAACGGACAGCTGCTGCCGCTGCGTGATGCGCGCATCTCACCGCTGGACCGCAGCTGCCTGTTCGGCGATGCCGTATACGAGGTGGCCGCCGTCCGCCACGGTCGTGCCGCCCGCCTCGCGGCCAACATCGCACGCTTGAGCCGCAGCCTGGGCGAACTGCGGATCCGCAACCCACACTCGGCCGAGCGCTGGAGCGCGCTCGTGAACGAACTGATCGCCGCGAACGGCGGCGGCAATCTGTATGTCTATCTGCAGGTCTCGCGTGGCACGGAGTTCGGTCGCAACCATGCCCCGCTACCCGATCTTGAACCGACAGTGTTTGCCTTCTGCGCACCGCTCCCGCCGCCGCCATCGGAGGTCCTCGCCGACGGGGTACGCTGTGTCACGCTGCAAGACACACGCTGGGCGCGCTGCGACATCAAGTCCGTCGCGCTGCTCGCCAACGTGCTGCTGCGACAGGAATCGTTCGAGGCCGGTGCCGCCGAAGCGATCCTGCTGCGCGATGGCTACCTGACCGAGGGCAGTTCCTCGGCAGTGCACGTGGTCATCGCCGGGGAGATCCGCACACCACCGCGCACCCATCAGGTCCTGCCCGGAACAACCCGCGGGTTCATTGAGGAACTGGCCAGTGCCAATGGCATCCCTTGCCGCAGCGTGGCCGTGAGCGAGGCCGAGCTGCGCTCGGCCGATGAGATCTGGCTCAGCGCCGCGATCCGCGGACTGGTTGCTGTCACGACACTCGATGGCCATGCGGTCGGCAGCGGACGACCCGGCCCCTTGTGGCAGCGCCTCTACGCGCTGCTGAGCGCCGTCTGGTAGCAGCCGGCACTGGCGCTAGCCGCGCAGCGCCTCGATGAGCAGATCGGCGAGCTGCTGATACTGTTCAATATGGTTGTAGAGCTGCGCCGAGAGCCGTACCGCCGCAACCGGGGCTACGGGAAACATGCTGCGCACACCCCGATCGTGAAACCACTCGCCCAACGCATCGCCCTGGAGGCGCGCCGCAGCGGAGCCCGGTGCCGCAGGCGGCAGCGGGATCGCGGCGGTAGCGCCAACCATCGCTTCCGGCGCCGCCGGCGCCACGCCCAGGCGCGCGCTGACAAGGGTCCGAGCCTCGAGCACCAGCGCGTGGTTGCGCGCCATGAGTGCCGGCCAGCCGCCCGGGAGCAGCTGCTGCATGACATCGAGCGCCTTCGGAATGCACAGCCACGGGGTCGGATCGCTGGTGCCGACCCAATCGAATTCGGCGCGGAATCCCTGCCCATAACCATGGCTGATGACGCACGGGTGGATCAGCGGCTGCAGGTCGCGCCGCACATGCAGGAAGGCCGAGCCCTTCGGCGCGCACAGCCACTTGTGGGCGTTGCCGGTGTAATAAGCCGCGCCGAGTCGCATCAGATCAACCGGAACCATGCCTGGGCCATGCGCCCCATCGACCAGAGTCTCGATGCCGCGGGCCTTGAGTGCATCCACCAGCCGCGCTATCGGCAATATCAGCGCGGTGGGACTCGTGATGTGATCCAGCAGCGCGAGTCGCGTGCGCGGCGTGACGCAGCCAAGCACCACATCGATGACCTGCTGTTCATTTGCCACCGGGAACGGCACGCTCGCGCTCACCAGCCTGGCACCGGTGCGCCTGCAAACGTAGTCGACCGCCTTGTGGCAGGCCGCATAGGTGTGCGAGGTGACCAGCAGTTCATCGCCGGGCTGGAATTCCAGCGAGCGTAGGATCGCATTCACTCCGGCGCTGGCGTTCGTGACGAAGGCCAGGTCTTCGGCCGCCGCCCCGAGAAACTCGCCCAGCCTGCCAAGTGCCACCTGCAGGCGCCCGGGCAGCGTGGTCCAGAGAAAATCGCCCGCGTCCCATTCCATCTGCGCGTGCAGCTCGGCCTGCAGCGCCAGCACCTCGCGCGGGCAAGCCCCGAAGGAGCCGTGGTTCAGGTGCGCGAGCGCCGGATCAAGGGCCCAGTGTGCGGCGTAGTTCAGGTGCGCCTCAGGCTGCCCGGCAGGCATGAAAATGGCTCTGGCGCCAGCTGCCATGCTCGTTGATCCACACCTGCGTCACGAGCGCATCGGCAGTGATTGGTTCGGGCTTATCCGGGCGGCGCATCGTGTTGTGCATGCGGCCGGTCATGATGGCGACATCACCGCACAGCTTGATCGCGAGCTCCGAGCGCGTGATGCTTAGGAACTCGAGTACGTTCATCACGTAGTCAATCAGTTCGGACTTGTTCATGCGCGTGCCGGTCGAGTGGATATGCACCAGATCCGGCGTGAACAACGCCTCGAGCTGCTCACGGTTACGTTCCACCAGCGCTATTCCGCGCCGCTCCTCCAGAGCGATGAGATGCTCCATGAGCTGCTGTGAATTCACGACCTGCTCCTCTGGACCTGGTGATCAATGCCTGCCTGGCGTGATTTCCTGCCGGCTACTGCAACGGTGAAAACGGCGTCGGCATCAGCAGCTTGGACTCCATTGACTGGATCAGCGGCATGCCGCGCTGCAGGTATTGCTGCCACAGCGGCTCGGCCGCCAGCAGCGCGCGCCGGCGCAGGCGCTCCTCGAAGCTCTCATAGCCCCACAGGTGCACAAACTGATTGAGCGGCCCGACTTCGACCGCGAAATAACCCAGCAGATTGCCGAGGATGTGCCGCTGCAACGCGAGCGCATCCGGTAAGTAGTAACTCAGGAATTCGGGAATCTTCCCCGGATGAAAGGTGTAGGTTCGCTGCTCGACAACCATGGCATTCGTACTCCGGCCAATTACTGCAGGTCGGTATTCCCGTAGGCGCGTCCGAGACTCAAGCTGATCACCCGCTGCTCGGGGCCGACCTCTACGAGGACGGCCCAATCGCCCACCGGGTACATTGCCTGCGCGCCCTGCACCAGCGGAGGCTCGCCCCAACGGGCACGAATGTCCTCGCGGCGATCCCCGACGCGCGCGCCATCGATGCTACCTGCAGCACGCCTCAGCAGATAGATCATCGACACCAAATGCGCGCTGACTGCGGCCGGCGGCGCTGCTGGCGGCGGCGGTTCCTGCGAATAGGCATCGGTGCCTGGAGTGAGCAGGGCCAATCCCATCATAGTTCTCAGACCGCTCAAGGCCACTGCGTCGCATGCTCCGCGAAGTGGGCGGTCTGAACGCGCACGACGCAGAAGCGCTGGCCCGTCGGCGCCTCCATCACCCACCAGGTATGCACTGCGGCAATGCGCCGCGCACCGAGGGCCTCGAGGCGCCGCACCTCGGCATCAACATCGTCGGTTTCAATATCGAGGTGCACGCGGCTGGGATGATCGACGGCCTGGACCTCGATGCTCAGGTCCAGGTGCGCGTCGCGCAATTTCTGGTAACGGCCAGGCAATGCAGCGGGAGTCGCCTCAACCTGTGCCATGCCCAAGGCCGCAGACCAGAAGTCGGCCGCCTCGCCAACCTCCTGTGCCTGGCAATCAATGATGAATCCGGCCAGTTTGCTTCTATGCATCGCAGATTCCCCGGGACTCAGGGCACACGCGCGGGTAGCGCGAGTGCGCGACCGGACGGCCAGGGGATTATCGGCTGCTCGCGTGAGCGCGGCCAGCACCGCTGCGGCGGGGTTTGGGAAGCCCGCCAGCACCGCCGAGGCAGTGCTGGCGGGGGACAGGCCTTAGAACGAGTAGCCGACCGCGACAATGGCCGCGAATGGGTCAAAGGTCACTCGCGTGGTGCGGTCCACGCCGGCAGTCGTCAGCGTGATGTCCGACCTGACCAAAGCGTAGTTGGCCGATGCGATCACGCTCCAGTTCGGAGCGAAGCTGTATTTGAGGCCCACTGTTCCTGCAGGCCCGACCGAGGCCGTCTGGTCGATCGAGGTCGGACCACCGCCCACCGCATCACCCCCCGCCGAGGACTGACGGCCTTCAAAGGCGGTGTAGTTCACGCCAACGCCGACATACGGCCGGATCGGTGAATCCTCCTGAAAGAACTTGTACTCGATCAGCACCGTGGGCGCGACCCACCTGGCCGAGCCGAGCACCACACCGTTGTAGGGTACCGATCCTACCGTCGCCGGTCCCTTGCCGAGGGTCTCGGTCTTTGGTGGCACGCCGAAAGCAAGTTCCGCATCCCAGTGCGTCGAGAGACGGCGGATATAGGCAACGTAGGGCGTCTGGACATTCTTCGCCGTCAGATCCAGCGCCGGCGTGGCCGGCACGAAGGGTCCGGTGATCGGCGTCGACGATGAATTAAAGAACACAAAGTAGTAGCCCAGTCGCACCGTGTTCTGCGGCCCGCTGTCATCGGCCCAGGCCAGCGATGTCACGCACCCCAGCAGTACCAGCGAGCAGGCAAGTATTTTTGAGTTTTTCATGTTCAGCCTCTTACTGCTTTCAGGGTCCGCCGAAGACGGTGGGTGCAAGGAAATACTCGAACACCGCTGCCGCGCATATCGGTGGCACCAGGGTGCCGTGGTAATCGGCCTGCGCCTGCGCATACCCATTGTTCGTCAGATCGGCGTCGTATTCCTCGGTGAAGGCGTCCTCCAGCGGCGCAAACACCCCTGTTCCATTAGGCACCGAAACCTGCATCGGGTTGGTGCTGGTATCGACGCTCAGCAGCGCGAAATATGGCGGCACACTGCCCGCGACATTAGCCCAGTAACCGGCCATCGCCTGGCTGTTGAGGAAGTACACGGTCGGATCATTCTGCCCGCCGCACAGCAGCGTCGCTCCGCTGGGTACCCACGGCGTCGGGTTGTTGCGCAGGTCATTCATGTACAGGCCCCAGCGCAGAAAGTTGATCGACGGCGGCGCAGCAGCCACCGTCGGCAGCGCCGGTTGGCCGGTCAGGTACGGGGAGATCACGCCATCCAGATTGGTGAAGGCATCCAGCGCATAGCTGGCGCGGAAGCTGTTCTGTATCAGGTTGCTGCCATCGGTGCCATAACCGAATGTGCCTGGCGTCAGTATCTGCGCCAGCTCACCGGCCTGCATCGCTGTCAGCGGGGGCTGGGGAAACGCCGCCGCCGGAATCGGTGTCAACGAAAACAGCGCGGTCTCGGGCAGTAACCCGGTGCCAATAATCGTATCGATCGAAGTTGTGCTCGGCAGCAAGGTCGTGATGCCGCTGACGTAGGCAGGCTCATAGACGTCAACGGGCGCGCCGGTGAACTGGAACACCGGGTTCGGTGTTGCCGCCGTGCCGTAGGCCTTGTTGTAGCTGGTGGTGATGAACGGGGCGAACACCGTATCGTCCACACCGACCTGGCCGAGCAGGAAGATCGAATCGACGAAGGCCTCCAGCGCATGCGGCCCGGACATCGGCGCCACCGCGGTGTACTGGCCAGGCTCCTGCAGATCCAGCGCGCGCGCCGTGGCCAGCGCCACGTAGCCGCCCTCGGAATAACCGGTGATGTATAGACTGCCGTTGTCCGAAGTGCCTGAAGTCAGCGTCTTGGGCAGTGCGGTGCGTGCGGCGGAAAGTATGTCGAGCATCTCGCCCGACTGCTGGTTGGCGAGCACGTAGGGATGATAGCCGAGCGTCGAGATATCGTAGCCGGCGTAGTTCGGCGCCACCACGATGTAGCCCTGCGCGGCGTACATCGCGGCAATCAGTGCGCCTTCGGTATTGGTCGGGTCTTCCAGATTGGCAATGTTCAAGGCCTTGTTGGTGTTGGTACCGTGCGCATAGAGCAGGATCGGGCGCGGGCCCGAGCAGCCCGGTGAGGCACCGGTCGGCACCATCATCGCGCCGCTTGATTCAGTCGCTTCGCCGGCGGCGCCGGTGGTGCGGAACAGCAGGTAGTAGACATCGATGCCGCAGTTGCTGGGCGTGTAGCCCGGAAGGACCGCAAGGCCCGCCTGCACAGAGGCAATGAGCTCCAGCAGCTGCGCGCCTGAAGGGCTTGCACCCAGCTGCGCCTGCAGCGTGGCGTTATTGACCGAAACAAGCCGCAGTGGCGGATTTACCACGAGCGTGCCGTGTGCCGTACTACTGCTGGGTACCGCTGAGCCCGTATTCGAGCCGCAGGCGCTCAGTGCAATCGCGATCGCCGCTGCACCTAAAATCAGCCTGATAGACGCCATTGCACCCTCCCGAGAGTCACAGGCCTTGTCGGAGCTAGCCATAACTGGCTTCTCCACCACCCCTGACCCGTAGTTTTTAAATCATTCTGGAACTAGTCGAGCTTTCGAGCGGCGCGATTGCAACATCTTCGGAACGCCGACGCAAGCTCCTAAACAGACCCAGCGCCACGATTTCAAGTTATCGACCGCCCCTCTATCGCAGTGCGGGATTCTGCTGCTCTGCTAAGGGCCACTTTACGCAGAAGGGCCCGCACTTGGCGGGCCCTTCTGGTGTTTCACTTAACTAAACGAGGCAGCCTGGACGGTCCTTACCAGCGGTCCCCGCCGCCTCCGCCGCCGCCGCCACCGCCACCACTACCGCCGCGAAAGCCACCGCCCGGACGACCACCGCCACCGGTACGCGGCTTGTCCTGGGCTTCATTTACGCGCAGCGGACGACCGCCCATGTTGTAGCCGTTCAGGCTCTGGATGGCCCGGACCGAATCGGCCTGGCTCATCTCGACGAACCCGAAGCCACGTGGCCGGCCGGTCTCACGATCGGTCGGCAGCGATACTGACTCAACAGTTCCGTGCTGCGAGAACAGCGTGCGGACGTCCGCCTCGCTCGCACTGAAAGGCAGATTGCCAACATAAATCTTCGCCATGAATAACACTCTCCAATCTACTCGAGCGGCGCCTGGCCAGGTCCCAATGAAGGCCGGAGCCACTCCACACGGCAGGAACACCAGCGAGGTCAGGGAGAGAGAGTCTCACGAGCCGTCGAACCGTAGATCCTGTCACCCGATCGCAGGCGATTCGGCTCGAGCTCGAATGCGCAGATGAGCGCATGCAACCAAACGCGACGTCAACGATCGCAGGCAACTATACCACATTCTCCTTTTGTCAAGCAGCAGGGCCATGGCGTCCCAAGTGAGCTCTAAACCCTTAGAAACCATGGGTTTTCAGCGCCGCTCGGCAACGCGCCGCTGCCCGAAAAGCGGCCGATCGGCTAGGCTTGCAGCTGTGGAACAACACTCCCTTCTGGCCTTTCCCTGCGACTATCCGATCAAGGTGATGGCGCGCGTCGGACCGGGCTTGCGCGAGCAGCTCGATGCGATTGTTCGTCGTCACGCCGCCGATCTGGATGGGAGTCGCATCAGCGAACGGCCGAGCGCCCAGCAGAACTTCGTCGGTGTGACCTACATCATCCGCGCCCACAACGCCGAACAGATCGCTGCGCTGTTCGCTGATCTTAAGACCGTGGAGTCGGTGCTGCTGGTGCTGTAGCGGCGCGCCAGGGCTCAGGCGGCCTTGGAAGCACCCTGCAGATAGCCCAGCAACAGTGGTGCGATCTCGCGACCGACGTGCTCGACTTCCCGCGGGCCACCCAGCATCGACAGCTGTGTCATCTGCAGGCCCGCGTACCCGCACGGATTGATGCGCGCGAACGGCGCCAGATCCATGTCCACATTCAGCGCCAGGCCGTGGTAGCTGCCGCCGCGCCGGATGCGCAGCCCCACGCTCGCCAGCTTGCGCCCATCCACGTAGACACCTGGAGCGTTGGCGCGACACTCCGCACGAATGCCGAAGCCGGCGGCATAGTCGATGACCGCACGCTCCAGCGCCGTGACCAGACTGCGCACGCCAAGGCCCGAACGACGCACGTCGATCAGCGGATAAATCACCAGCTGCCCAGGGCCGTGATAGGTCACCTGGCCACCGCGATCGATCTGGATCACCGGGATATCACCGGGGGCCAGCACGTGCGCGGGATCAGAGTTCATACCCAGCGTGAAGACTGGCTCGTGCTCGAGCAGCCAGATCTCATCGGGGGTTTCGCCGACCCGGGCATCCGTGAGCTGCTGCATCGCGCGCCAGGTGGGTTCGTAGGCGACGCAGCCAAGCCAGCGGACCAGCGGCGCATTCACAGCGGCAGTGCGCTACCGGCCAGCGGCAGGCCGACGTTATTTCCGGCCAGTGCCTGTTCGGCTCGATAGCTGGAGCGCACCAGGGGACCGGCGACGATCTCGCGAAATCCAAGCGCCAGGCCCTGCTGGCGATAGCGATCGAATTCCGCCGGCGTCACGAAGCGCTCGACCGCCAGGTGATTGCGGGTCGGACGCAGGTATTGGCCGAGGGTCAGCAGATCCACGCCGGCGGCGCGCAGATCGCGCATGCATTCGAGCAGTTCTTCCTCGTGCTCGCCGAGGCCCAGCATCAGGCTGCTCTTGACCAGGATGTCGGAGCGCCACTGGCGCGCGTGCGCCAGCACCGCGAGCGTCTGATCGTAGCCGGCGCGCGGATCACGCACCGGGTGTGTCAGGCGGCGCACGGTTTCGATGTTCTGGGCAAATACCTGCACACCCGCATCCACCACTTGCTCAACGGCGGCGAGGTTGCCCTGGAAGTCGGGTGTCAGCGCTTCGACGGCGGTGGCTGGAGTGCGCCGCCTGATCGCGCGGATGCACGCGGCGTAGTGCGCGGCGCCGCCATCGGGCAGGTCATCGCGATTCACCGAGGTCAGCACCACGTAGCGCAGCTTCATCAGCACCACGCTGTCGGCAACGTTCTCGGGCTCCTCGGCATCGAGCCAGCCGCGGGGATTACCGGTATCGACGGCGCAGAAGCGGCAGGCGCGTGTGCACACGGCGCCCATCAGCATGATCGTGGCGGTACCGGCGTTCCAGCACTCGCCAATATTCGGGCAGTGCGCTTCCTCGCAGACCGTGGCGAGGCGGTGCTCGCGTACGGTGCTGCGCACGAACTCGTAGCCGGCCCCAATCGCCAGTGGGGCGCGCAGCCAGCGCGGCTTGCCGCCCAGCCGGGGTGGATCCGCGCCGGTGCCGCCCTTGATGCCATCGCGGATCGCCGTGAATCCCTGCGGAGTCAGGTATTTCTCGCCGCTGCGCGGGGCGCTCTCGGGAACGATCGGAATGCCTTTTATCTGGGTCATGACAGCCGCGGTTAAGCTAAATTCCAGCGCCTTGGACGGCGCCGCCGCCCGGGCAGTCATCGTGCGGGATCGGCGCCCCCAAAGTCCAGCCGCACCACCTATTCCTGGGCCTCAGACCCGTTGAGCGCCGCGAGGCGCCCGGGACTGCCGACATCGACCCAGGGGCCGGTATAGAGCTCGCCGCGCAGCTGGCCTGCACCGATGGCCCGGTGCAGCAATGGCAGCAGCGGGAATTTTCCGTCGCGGCAGCCTTCGAAGAGCCTGGGCGTGAACAGGCCTATGCCTGCATAGGTGTAGGTTGGCGCGCCGCCCAGCGACACCATTCCGTGCTCGAGCCCGAAGTCGCCGCGTGGATGATGGGGTGGATTAGGCACCAGCACCAGGTGCGCCTGCGTTCCCGGTTCGGGCATCAGGCGCCCGAAGTCATAGCCGGTAAACACATCGCCATTGACCAGCAGAAACGGCGCTGGACCCAGCAGTGGCAGCGCCCGGAAGATCCCCCCGCCGGTCTCGAGCGGCTCGGCTCCCTCTTCGCTGTACTCGATACGCAGGCCCCACTCCGCTCCGGAGCCGAGTCGGCTGCGGATCTGCGCGCCGAGCCATGACAGGTTGATGATTACATCGGCCACCCCGGCACGCGCCAGAGCCTCCAGATGCCAGATGATCAGCGGCTTGCCGCGCACCGGCAGCAGTGGCTTGGGATGCTGATCGGTCAGCGGTCGCAAGCGCTCGCCGCGGCCCGCGGCCAGCAGCATCGCTTTCACGCCATGCTCCCGCGCAGCTCGCGCTCGTTGGCGCCCGCCAGCGCTGGAATCACGCGCTGCTCGAGCCAGGCATGGAACGGCGCGAGCTCTGCGTACAGCGACGCCGCCTCGCGCACGTAAGCGAGCACACGCGGCAGATCGGCGAGATAGCCGCGCTTGGCATCCCGATACCACAGCCGCGCAAAAATCCCGAGCACCTTGATATGCCGCTGCACCCCGATCAGATCAAACCCGCGCACGAAATCTGCTGCATCGGCCGCGGCGCCGAATCCCTCATCAAGCACCTGCCGCCGGTACTGCTCGACCCAGTCGAGCACGCGCGCGCGCGGCCAGGCGATATAGCAGTCCTTGAGCAGTGAGACCAGGTCATAGCCCAGCGGCCCGCCGACGGCGTCCTGAAAATCAATGATGCCCGGCGAACGCTCGGTCGTGATCATCAGGTTGCGTGAGTGGTAATCGCGATGCACCAGTACCACCGGTTGCGACAGGGCTTCGCGAATCAGGAAGGCAAAGGTTGATTGCAGCAACTCCTGCTCCGGTCCGCTCAGCTCGATGCGCAGGTGGCGCGCGCAAAACCATTCCGGCAACAGCTGCATCTCGCGCCCGAGCGCCGCGGCATCGTAAGGGGGCAACTGCCCCAGTGCGCTGCCACCGCGCAGCTGGATCAGCGCCAGTGCATCGAGCGCATCACTGTAGAGCGCATCAACGTCCCCGCCAGCCTGCAATTGCGACAGCAGCGGCATCGAGCCCAGATCCTCGAGCAGCAGCAGGCCGAGCCGGGTGTCCGCCGCTTCAATCCTGGGCACGTGCACGCCACAGGCATCGAGCATCTGCGTAACCCGGCAATAGGCCGCCGTATCCTCCTTGTCCGGTGGCGCGTCCATAACGATGCGGCTCGCCCCATCGGCACGCCAGATGCGAAAGTAACGCCGGAAACTGGCATCGGCCGAAGCCGGCTCGAAACGCACCACGGACCAGCCTGCGGGGCCTGCCAGCCAGGCCCGGATTGTGTCGATTCGTTGGTCACTTACAGTCATTGAATGCCGCGGCTCGCTTGCATGGAGTCTCCTTTAGATCGAATACGTCCGCCGTGCTCGCCAGCAGTCCAGGCCGCTGCATGCGAACGTGATTATAATGACTGCACTCATGATTGATCTCGGGCTTCGGCGCGCCACGGCGGGCATCGGTGTATTGCTGGCCTTGTGCGGGTCGGCCCACGCCGAGCCGTCGCTGTGCGATCCGGCACCGCTGCGGATCGCAGCGGCACCGGCCTACGGCAACAACACGATCCCGCCAATTCCCTCGCTTTCCAATGGCCCGATTCAATACCGGGCCGATTCCGGGACCGGCGATGTCGCGCATGGCCAGGGCATCCTGTATGGCAATGTCATCCTGAAAATGGGTGACCGGCAGCTTGGCGCGGATCAGGTCAACCTCTATACGAATCCCAACCGCGCGCAGCTGTTCGGCAAGGTCAGCTACCAGGATCTGAACCTGCGCATTCAGGGCACCTCCGGCAGCTACAGCGACAGCGGCGCTGAGCTGGCCAACGCGCATTTTGAACTGATTCGTATGCCCGGTCGCGGCGATGCCGCAGTGATCCGCACCACCCAGCCCGGCATCATCGAGCTCGACCAGGTCGACTACACCACCTGCCCGGCGGGGGTCAGCGACTGGGAGATCCGCGCGCACCGGATCAACCTGGACACCAACATCGCGCGCGGCGCGGCGCACAGCGCGATCGTTGACTTCAAGGGCGTGCCGATCCTGTATCTGCCCTACCTCTCCTTCCCGATGAGCGATGCGCGCCAGAGCGGCCTGCTCTATCCGAGCATTGGCACTGCGAGCGGCAGTGGTCTGATCGTCTCGGCCCCCTGGTACTGGAACATCGCGGCCAATCAGGACCTGACACTTGCACCGACGATCTACAGCTCGCGTGGCGTCGGCATCGACAGCGACTACCGGCTGCTCACCGAAGCAACCAACGGCACGCTGCACGTTGATTACCTGCCCGATGATCACACGGTGCACTACAACCGCAGCTACGAGAATCTGAACGACGTCTACCTGCTGCCCGCTGACTGGCGCCTGCACGTCAATGCCGAGAATGTCAGTGACACCGCCTATTTCGAGCAGTTCTCGCAGAGCACCTCACAGAGCAGCACCGTGTTCCTGGGCCGCGAGTTCGACGCCCAGTACCGTGACGATGTCTGGAACGTGCGCGCCATGCTGCTCGACTACCAGACACTCGATCAGGAGCTGATCGTCAACGAACCCTTCGATCGCCCGTATGCGCAGACACCGCGCATCGATGCAAGCGCCGTGCTCCCCGGGCCCGGTGGACTGAAGGCCGGGATCACGACCGAAGTGGTCGATTTTACGCGCGGTGATGATGTGAATGGCTGGCGCGCCGATGCGATGCCGACACTGTCCTGGGATTTTACCCGCCCGGGCTACTACGTACGCCCGAACCTTGCCTGGGACTTCACCGCCTACCGGCTCGAGGATGTCGCAGCCGGCCAGAGCACCAGCCCGACCCGTGAATTGCCGCTGGCCAGCCTCGACATGGGCCTGGAGTTCGAGCGTGCCGCGACCTCGCCCAACGGCTATCTGATCACGCTGCAACCGCGCCTCTACTACGTCTACATCCCGTACCGCAATCAGAATGAACTGCCGATCTTCGATACCGGGCTGCCGGATGCGAACATCGTCTCGCTGTTCCGTCCCAACCGCTATGTCGGGCTCGATCGGATCGGCGATGCCAATGACGTGACCGTCGCCCTCACCGCGCAGGGCTTCCAGAATGCGACCGGGCAGCGCGTGCTGAGCGCCACCTTCGGCGAGCGCTTCGATCTGTCCACGCCTCATGTGGGCTTGCCGGAGCAGACGCTACCCGGCACGGTGCCGGTCTTTCCGGCCACGAGCGAGCTCATCCCGGGACGACGCTCGGACATCGTTGCGGATGTGGATCTGACCGCCTATCGCAACTGGAGCCTGCACTACGATCTTGCCTGGGACCCGCATCCGGAGGAGACCGATCGCAGCATCCTCAGCCTCCAGTACCGCGCCAACGGCGGGCAGGTCATCAATCTGGGCTACCGCTTCGACAACGGCCTGTTCGAGCAGGTCGAGGCCTCCGGCGCCTGGCCGGTCGGCGGCCACTGGGAGCTGTACGGACGCAGCGTCTACTCGCTGATGGACCACGAGGCGACCGAGAATTTCCTTGGGGCGCAATACCATGGCAGCTGCTGGGGGCTGCGGGTGGTGGTGCGCCGCGCCCTGACAACGCGTGAGGGCACCAGCGACACCGGCGTGTTCCTGCAGCTGGAACTCAATGGCCTCTCCAGTGTCGGATCCGGAACCGACACTTTCCTGAAGTCTGAGATTCAGGGATACTCGGCCGATACCCCAAGCCGTTGAGTGAAAAAGGAATCTTGATGTTGCGTACCTATTCGGGCCTGTTGCTGGCCGTCGTATCCCTGGCCGCCGCCGTGGCCCAGGCAGCCACCCCGGCGGCTGCGGCGCCCGCCACGCCTGCCCCGACGCGCGCCACTGCGACGCATGGGCAGCCTCTGGATCGGGTCGTGGCGGTCGTCAATGACGGGGTCGTGCTCGAGAGCGAGCTCGAGACCGAGACTAACGATGTATCGGCCCGCCTGCATAACGAAAAGGTCCAGCTGCCCAGCACCGACGTGTTGCGCGAGCAGGTGCTCGATCGCCTGGTGCTCGAGGAGATTCAGGCGCAGCGCGCTGATCGCGCCGGCATCCACGTGACCGATGAACAGGTCAATGCCGCGCTCGAGGATATTGCCCGGCGCAACAAGGTCGGCCTCGCCCAGCTGCCAGAGAAGCTTGCCGAGCAGGGCTTCGTGTACAGCGACTACCGCAACAATCTGCGCCGTGAAATCCAGCGCGAGATGCTGCGGGCCCGCGATGTGGTCCAGCGCATCAACATCTCGCCGCGCGAACTCGATGAGTTTCTGGCCGTGCAGAAGCACACGGCGACCGCGGACAACGAATACGACGTCTCCCACATCCTGATCGCCGTCGCCCAGGATGCGACGCCCGAGCAGCTCGAGAAGGCGCACCAGAGGGCGCTTGACGTGCTCACGCGCGCCAACAAGGGCGAGCCATTCAAGCAGCTGGCGGTCGCTTACTCGGACAGCCAGACGGCGCTCGAGGGTGGTGCCCTGGGCTGGCGCAAGGGACCGCAGCTGCCAACCTTCCTTGCCGATGTGGTCGCGCGCATGAAGCCCGGGCAGGTCAGCGACCTGATTCAGACCTCGAGCGGCTATCATCTGGTGCGTCTCAATGATCTGCGCTCCAGTGACGGTCCGCACATCATCCAGCAGGTGCACCTGCGCCATATCCTGCTCAAGACCAATGAGCTTGAGGACGATGCGACGGTCAAGCAGAAACTGAATGCGATGCGTACCCGCATCCTCAACGGCGAGTCCTTCGGCGTGGTCGCCAAAGCGAGCTCCGAGGACACCGGCTCGGCGATTAACGGCGGCGATCTGGGCTGGGCCAGGCTCGATGTGTATGACCCGGATTTTGCCGCCGTTGCCGCCAAGCTGCAGGTCGATGAGATCAGCGAACCGGTCAAGTCACGGTTCGGCTGGCACATCGTACAGATGCTGGGCAGCCGCGATTTTGACAACACCGAGTCGGCGGTCCGCGAGAAGGCTTTCGAGCAGCTGCGCGACAGCCGCGTAGACGAGGCGACCGAAATTTGGCTGCGCCAGATCCGCGACGAGGCCTATGTGGAGACCCGCCTGTAGTCGAGGCTGCGCCGACCGCGGCACCTTGCGCTAACGAACCCATGGCCGCGATCACCGCACCGCTCCTGCCGCTGGCGCTCACCAGCGGCGAGCCGGCGGGCATTGGTCCGGATCTGTGCCTGCAGCTGGCTGCCGAGGCGCGCGCCGAAGCCTTCGTGTGCTTGGCCGACCGCGCGCTGCTCGAGCAGCGCGCCCGGCAACTGAAGCTGTCGATCTCTATGTCTGATTACCAGCGCGGAGCGCCCATCGCCTGCGCCGCGGGCACACTCACCGTGCTGCACGTGCCACTGCCCGAAGCGGTACATGCCGGCCAGCTGCGGACCGGCAACGCCCGCCAGGTGCTGCAACTGCTCGATCGGGCCGTCGATGGCTGTCGCAACGCAGAATTTGCCGCGATGGTCACGGCACCGGTGCAGAAGAGCATCATCAACGATGCCGGTGTGCCCTTCAGCGGGCACACCGAGTACCTCGCTGCGCGCTGTGGCGTGAAGCTGCCGGTGATGCTCCTGATCGCCGGAACGCTGCGGGTCGCTCTGGCCACGACGCACCTGCCGCTGCGCGAGGTGAGCGGCGCGCTGCATGAGGCACAGCTGGTGAAGATCCTGATGATCCTCAATGAATCCCTGCAGCGCTTCTGGGGCATTGCCAAACCGCATCTGGCCGTCTGCGGCCTGAACCCGCACGCGGGTGAAGGCGGACACCTTGGCGATGAGGAGATTCGGATTATTGCGCCGGCCATCGAGGCGGCGCGCGCGCGCGGCGTGCGTGTCAGCGGTCCCTATCCGGCCGATACGCTGTTCGTGCCGCGCCACCTCGAGGGCATCGATGCGGTGCTGGCGATGTTTCACGACCAGGGCTTGCCGGTGCTCAAGCATGCCGGGTTCGGCGAGGCGGTGAATGTCACGCTCGGCCTGCCAATTGTGCGCACGTCGGTCGATCACGGCACCGCGCTCGATCTGGCCGGCACCGGCCGCGCCGATGCGGGCAGCCTGCGCGCCGCGATGCGCCTCGCGGCCCAGATGACCGCGCAGTCGCGCTGATGCGCGCCCGCAAGCGCTTCGGCCAACACTTCCTGCATGATCCTGCGATCCTTGAGCGCATCGTGCGCCTGATCCGGCCGCGGGCGGGCGAGCACCTGATCGAGATCGGGCCCGGCCAGGGTGCGCTGACCCGACCGCTGCTGGAGGCGGCCGGAACACTCGACGTGGTCGAGATCGATCGGGACCTGGCAGCGGCGCTGCGCAGCGATGCCAGCCTGCAGGATCGCCTCACGGTGCACGAGGCCGATGCGCTCGAATTTGACTGGGGAGCGCTGGCTCGAGCGCGTGGCGGCAGGCTGCGCGTCGTCGGCAATCTGCCCTACAACATCTCGACTCCGCTGCTGTTCCGTCTGCTCGGTTTCCGTGAGCACATCGCCGACATGCATTTCCTCTTGCAGCGCGAAGTGGTCGAACGCATCGTCGCACCGCCCGGGGGCGGTGAGTACGGGCGCCTCGGCGTGATGCTGGCGCCGTTCGTTGCGGCGAACTCATTGCTCGAGGTCGGACCCGGCGCCTTCCGTCCGCCGCCCAAGGTCTGGTCCGCCCTGGTGCGCATGGAAGTGCGGGCCGCACCCCCGGCCTGGGCGCAAGATCCGGCCTTCGCGGCGGTCGTGGCCGCCGCTTTCGGCCAGCGGCGCAAGACCTTGCGCAATGCACTCGCCTCATTACTTAACGCCGAGCAGATCCGCGCCGCCGGAATCGATCCTGGCGCCCGGGCCGAAACCTTGAGCACCGAGCAGTTCGGAGCGCTGGCGCTGGCCGCAGCCGCTGTGCTTCACTAGGCCACTTCCTGGCGTAGGTGGGTTGCCTCGCATGGCCGATTACCAGCGCATTCTGACGGCCGTCGACCTGAATGATCAGAGCGCTGCCGTAGTTGCCAAGGCGGCCGAACTCGCCGCGCAGTGGCATGCGCAGCTGACACTGCTGCATGTGGTCGAGTTCGTCCCCATCGAGCCCATGAGCGATGCGCTGGTGCCGGCGATGCAGGTGGATGATCAGCTGATCCACCGCGCCCAGGAACGGATTCAGGCACTTGCGCGCGCCGTGGGCCTGGCCGATCAGTGCTGCCGCGTTGCGACCGGCAATGTAAAGACCGAGGTGCTGCGCCTGGCACGCGAAAGCCGGGCCGATCTGATCCTGCTGGGCAGCCGCGAGCGTCACGGGCTCTCCATCCTGGTCAATCTGGTCGAGGATACCGTGCTGCACGGTGCACCTTGCGACGTGCTGGCGATCAGGGTCCGATAGAATCCCTGCTACACGCCATGAACCAGCCACGTCATCTGATCAACGTCGAAGTCGAGACCTCCTATCTCGAGGACCAGTCCGAGCCCCGCGAGCAGCGCTTTGTATTCTCCTATACCGTCACCGTGCGCAACGACGGTGATGTACCGGCGCGCCTGGTCTCACGCCACTGGATCATCACCGACTCGAATGGTCGCACCCAGGAAGTGCGCGGCGAGGGCGTGGTCGGCGAACAGCCGCATCTGAAGCCCGGCCAGGGTTTTCGCTATTCCAGCGGTACTGTGCTCGAGACCCCGGTGGGCGCCATGCACGGCAGTTATCACATGCTCGGTGATGATGGCGAGCGTTTTGAGGCGCCAATCCCCGCATTCCGGCTCGCAATGCCGGGCGTACTGCACTAGGCGCTGCTGTACCCATGGCCCGCTGGGGCATAGGGGATCTGCAGGGCTGCAGCCGCGAGCTCGAAGCGCTGCTCGGGCGCATCCAGTTTCGCAGTGACCGTGATGAACTGTGGTTCACCGGTGATCTGGTCAACCGTGGGCCGGCATCACTGGCCACGCTGCGCCGCGTGCATGCGCTGCGCGCCAACGCGCGCGTGGTCCTTGGCAATCATGATCTGCACCTGCTGGCCATCGCGCTGGTCCCGGGTCGCACGCCGCGCCGCTCCGATACGCTGGATGATGTGCTCGCGGCGCCGGAGCGCGAGACGCTGCTGGCGTGGCTGCTCGAGCTGCCGCTGATCCACCACGAAGCGGGCAGCGGCGACCTGCTGGTACACGCCGGACTCCTGCCGCAATGGGATCCGGCGCTGGCCACCGCGCTCGCGGCCGAGGTGTGCACGCAGCTGCGGCGCGATCCGGTGCGCCTGCTCACCCAGATGTACGGCGATCAGCCCGATCACTGGGATCCGGCGCTCACCGGCATGGAGCGCTGGCGCCTGATCCTCAATGCCTGTACGCGCCTGCGCTTCTGCACGGCCGAGGGGCGCATTGATCTGAAGCGCAAAGGGGCGCCGGGGCGCAGCGCCGACCCGTGGATGCCGTGGTTCAGCGTGCCGCAGCGCCAGAGCGCCGCGGTGCGCGTGATCTTCGGCCACTGGTCAGCGCTCGGTCTGTACCAGGCGCCGGGCCTGCTCGGCCTGGACACCGGCTGCGTGTGGGGCGGATCGCTGACCGCGGTGAATCTGGATGATCCGGAAGCCATGCCGGTGCAGGTGGCCTCGGGCACGCATGTGCCGCTCGAGGAGTAGCCGCCAGCAGCGTCGCGCGGCGCCGGGCTTTAGGGCTCCCAGGATACGATCATCGTCTTGGTCGTGGGCGCATAGGTGCCCGGCGGCAGCGTGAAAGTGATCGGCGCGCCGCCGGCCGGGATCGCGAACACCACGCGCTGGGCGGCACTGACCTCAAGCTGGCGCGCGCTGCCGGGCAGCACGCGCAGCTCCACGCGCACCGGCCACGCCTGGCGCGGCGCACGCGTGAACTGCAGGCTGCCACTGCCGCTGAGCGCGCCGAGCTCCACACGCAGCGCGTTGCCATCCCAGAACTCGGACACCGGAATCAGGCTCGCATCACCGACAGCGCCCGGCACCAGCACGTTGACAGACTCCGGCGCACTGGGGCTCTTGTGATGCCATGGCCACCAGCCCGATATATGCGAGCAGCCCCCGAGCAGCAACACGAGTGGCAGGGCCAGCCAGCCAATCCCGAAGCGCGCAGCGGTCTGGGTGTGGAGCAGTTTCAAGATGCGATCCTTGGCGGTCGATTCATTCGCGGGCAGGGCCCGGTTATGCGTACCATACGCTCAACAGTTGGCATGTTACTAAGTGTCTGGAATTTTCGACATGGGCCCACTTCAAAGTTTGAACCTTCAGCGCTGGATTGATGAGCACCGCCACCTGCTCAAGCCTCCGGTGGGCAACAAGCTCGTCTTCCTCGACACCGAATTCATCATCATGGTGGTCGGCGGTCCCAACGCGCGGGCCGATTTCCATGTCGATCCGGCCGAGGAGTTCTTCTACCAGCTCGAAGGCGACATGCACCTTGAGGTGATCGAGGCCGGCGAGCGCCGGCGCGTACCGATCCGGGCCGGCGAGATCCTGCTGCTGCCCCCGAAGCTGCCGCACTCGCCGCAGCGGCCGGCGGGGAGCGTCGGACTGGTGATCGAACGCCGGCGGCGGCCGGGCGAGCTCGACGGCCTGCAGTGGTACTGCGACAAATGCTCGCAGCTGCTCTACGAGGAGTTCTTCCCGCTCACCGATATCGAGACGCAGTTTCCACCGGTGTTCCAGCGCTTTTGGGGAAGCCTGAGCCTGCGCACCTGCAAGCGTTGTCACGCGGTGCTCGAGCCTCCGGTGCAACCCCAGGCCAGCGCGCATGCCCAGCAGTGAGCCCAGCCAGAGCGCCAGCGTAGAGATCGCCGGCGCGCGCTGGCGCGTGGATCTGGCGCGACCCCATCAACTGGCGATCCCGCTGCGGCCAGGCGCAGCGCAGCCGCGCTGGTTTGCGGCGCCTGCGGCGCGCGCGACACCGTTGCACGTGGGCAGTTTCACCGGCTCGGTCAGCAGCGGCGCCAGCTGCAACTGCAGCACGCTTGAGCTCACGCCGCACTGCAATGGCACCCATACCGAGTGCGTCGGGCACCTGACCGAGGAGGCCGTGGATGTCTGCGAGGTGCTGCCGCACGCGCTGCTACCTGCGCTGCTCGTGACGATCACGCCACAAGCGCCCGGCAGCGGCGAGCCGTGCGATCCACCAGCGGTCGCTGCCGATACGCTGATCACCCGCGAGGCACTGCTGCGCAGCTGGCCTGTCGGGCCCGTGCCCGCACCGCGCGCGCTGATCCTGCGCACCCGTCCGAACGCGGCGGATAAATGCGTGCGCGACTATCAGCGGCAACCGGCGCCCTACCTGACTCCGGCTGCGGCAACCCTGCTGGTCGAGAGAGGCATCGAGCACCTGGTGCTGGACGTCCCTTCGGCGGATCGTGCCGACGATGGCGGCCGCCTGAGCGCACACCGCGTGTTCTTCGGCCTGCCACCCGCAGGTCATTCGCTCGCCGCGGCGACCCGCGCCCAATGCACGATCACGGAACTCGCATTCGTGCCCGATGCCATCGCCGACGGTCCCTGGCTGCTCGCGCTGCAGGTGCCGCGTATCGCCGGGGATGCCTTGCCCTCCCAGCCGTTGCTGTACGCCGTGAGCGCCGTATGAGCGAGGCCGCGCTGCTCGGGGAGGCTGCTGCGGCCGATCGCGCCGATCCACTGCGTGACTACCGCGAGCACTTTGCCCTGCCGCAGGCGGCCGATGGCCAGCCGCTCTGCTATCTGAGCGGTCACTCGCTCGGACTGGCCCCAAAGGCTGCGCGGGCACGACTCGAAGAGGCGCTGGCTGACTGGGAGCAGCGCGGCGTGCTCGGCCACGAGCAGGGGCCGGCGCCCTGGGTGGACTATGCCGAGCCGCTGCGCCTGCCGCTGGCAGCACTCTGTGGTGCCCAGCCGGATGAAGTGGTGGCGATGAACTCGCTCAGCGTTAACCTGCACCTGCTGCTCGCCAGTTTCTATCGGCCTGCAGGCGCCCGAAGCCGTATCCTGATCGAGGCCGGCGCCTTCCCCTCGGATCGGCATGTCGTCACTTCGCAGCTGCAATGGCATGGCATCGATCCGGCGCAGGCGCTGATCGAGCTGGCCCCGCGGCCCGGAGAGAACCTGCTACGTAATGCGGACATCCTCGAGGCCATCGCGGGTGCCGGCGAGCAACTGGCCCTGGTGCTCTGGCCCGGCGTCCAGTACCGCACCGGACAGGCCTTCGACCTGTTTGCCATTGCGAGCGCCACGCGCCGCGCCGGTGCCGTCCTGGGCGTGGATCTGGCCCATTCGATCGGCAACCTGCCTTTGGCGCTGCATCAGTGGGGCGTGGATTTTGCTGCCTGGTGCAGCTACAAATATCTGAATGCAGGTCCCGGCGCGATCGGTGGCGCATTTGTCCACCAGCGCCACGCACGCAATCCGCAGCAGCTGCGCCTGGCGGGCTGGTGGGGTACGGAGCGCGCGAGCCGGTTCAAGATGCCGCGCGAGTTTCTCGCCGCGGCCGGCGCAGCCGGCTGGCAGGTCAGCAATCCGCCGATCTTCTCCTGCGCGCCGCTGGCTGCGGCGCTGGCCGAATTCAGCGGCGCGGGACTGGCTCGTCTGCGTGCCAAGTCCCTGGCGCTCACCGGGTTCCTGGAACGCTCACTGCAGGCGCTGTGCGGGCCGGCCGTAAAGATCCTGACCCCAGCCGATCCGACCCAGCGCGGCTGCCAGCTGTCGGTCGCGCTCGATGCCGATGCGGCGCGCGCGCGCCGCGTCTATGAACTGCTGGAGGGGCGCGGGGTCATCGTTGACTGGCGCGAGCCCAATGTCGTGCGCATGGCACCGGTGCCGCTCTACAACAGTTTTGCTGAGGCCCTGCGCGCCAGCCAGGCGCTCGCTGGCGCGTTGCGTGACACGCACTAGCCCCGCGGCGAGCGAGCCCGTCACGATTGCGGGCGCCGGTCCGGTGGGCACGCTGCTGGCGTTGCTGCTCGCCCGTCGCGGTCGGCAGGTGCAGCTCTTCGAGCGGCGTGCCGATCCGCGCCGCAGCAGCCCCGAGCGTGGCCGGTCGATCAATCTCGCGCTGGCGGCGCGCGGCCTCAAAGCACTCGAGCGTGCCGATGCGCTGCGGGCGATCGCTCCGGAAATGGTGATGATGAAGGGTCGTCAGCTGCATGCAAGCGATGGCACGCAGTCATTCCTGCCCTATGGCAGCCGCGACTCGGAGGTGATCCATTCGATCAGCCGTACGCGCCTGAACTGCGCGCTGATCGAAGCCGCGGATGCCTGCGACAACATCCGGTTCTTCTTTGACGTGCGCTGCACGGGCCTGGATCCTGCAAACGGATGTTTGCTGCTGCAGGAATCCGCCGGCGCGACCCGCGCGGTGAGCGCCCCGCTGCTGGTGGCAGCCGACGGTGCCGGTTCAGCGGTGCGTGGCGCATTGGCAGCGGGCGGGCGGCTCGCGGTGCGCGAGACCCCGCTCGCGCACGACTACAAGGAGTTCCACATCGAGGCGCGTGCCGGCACCTGGGCGCTGCAGCCGCATGCGCTGCACATCTGGCCGCGCGGCGGATTCATGCTTATCGCGCTACCGAATGCCGATGGCAGCTTCACCGGCACATTGTTTCTCGCGCGCAGCGGCACGCCGAGCTTCGAGTCCCTGCACACACCAGCAGCCGTCAGTGAATTCTTTGCACGCGAATTCCCCGACGTGCCACCGCTCCTGCCACAACTGTGTGAGCAGTTCGAGAGACACCCGCAGGGACATCTGGCCACGCTTGAGTGCCGGCCGTGGAGCGCCGGGGGCTGCCTACTGATCGGTGATGCGGCCCATGCGATCCTGCCGTTCCATGGGCAGGGGCTCAACTGCGGCTTCGAGGACTGCGTATTGCTGGATGAGCTGCTCGCGACGCACGCTGATCCGCGCGCAGCTTTCGTGGCCTACGAGCAGGCCCGTCGCCCCGACACCGAGGCGATCGCGGCGATGGCGCTCGAGAATTACCAGGAGATGCGCGATACGGTGCGAGTGCCGGACTTTGCACGGCGCCGGGCGCTCGCGCTCAAGCTTGAGCAGCTGTTTCCGCAGCGTTTTATCCCGCGCTATTCGATGGTGATGTTCCACGCCGAGATCCCCTACCGCGAGGCGCTGCGTCTCGGTGTCCTGCAGGAAAAAGTCCTCGATGTGCTGCTGCCCCGGAGCGACGATCTGGAGACCGACCGCGGCGCCCTGGAGCGGTTACTGACCGGGATGGGACTCTAGCTTTACCGCGATATTCCCTGGTAGCTGTGGTCGGCCGGCCCGAGGTACGTTCACGAAATGGGCCCACTCATCCGCATATGACCGAATGTCGCGACTGGCAGCTGATATATAGTATCGTCGCGATCCAGAAGGAATTGTCGAACAGCGATTCTGCTCATGGTCGAGCGCCCGTTGAAGAGTTCATTTATCGGCGAAACTTGCTATCTAGCACGCCCGGGCCGATGCGCTCGAGATGCACAAAGCTCATCGCGTAGGCGTTGCGATCATCGGCTGGCCACTCCGAGCGTTCCAGTTCCCGCCACTGCGTGAGATCCAGCGGCGGAAAATAACTGTCGCCGGCGATGTCCCCGTGGACCCGCGTCAGATAAATCTCATCGGCGCGCGCCAGTGTCAGGCGGTAAAGTTCGGCACCACCAATCACGCACAGCTGCGCGTCCGCAGCGCAGCGCTCGAGTGCCTCGGCAATCGAGGCGACCACCTCGATGCCCGGCACCGGTAGCGCCGCGGCGTGCGTCAGCACCAGATTGCGCCGCCCGGGCAGCGCACGCCCGATCGACTCCAGCGTACGTCGGCCCATCAGGATCGGCTTGCCCAGCGTCGTCGCCTTGAATCGGCGCAGATCCTCGGGCAGGTGCCACGGCAGCGCCTGGCCACGGCCGATCACGCCGCTGGTGGCCACGGCGGCCACCAGCGCAAGGCGCGTCACAGCTCGACCTGGGTCGCCAGCACCATGACACCATGCTCGGGCATTTGGAAAAATTCGGCCGCCTGCGTGCTGCTCCGCTGCATCCAGGCGAAGCTGCGCAGTCGCAGTCCCTCGTAGCCGGTTCGGGGTCGCGGCACGACCAGGTGCCAGCCGAGGAAGAACGAGCAGTCCTGGGCAAAGAGCTTCAGGTTGTGTGCCCGGCACTGGCGCAGCGCCTCGCTGACATCCGGGGTCTCCATGAACCCGAAGCGGGCCGTCACCAGATAGACATTCGGCAGCAGCGTGTCGATGCGCACGCGGTCGGCCGCATCCTGGCGCGGTGAACGCACGAACTCCATGTTCAGGAAGATCACGCGCTCGTGCAGAACGTGGTTGTGTTCGAGGTTGCGCAGCAGCGCCGTTGGCACGAAGTTCGGCTCGCTGACCAGGAACACCGCCGTGCCGGGCACGCGCACCGCACTGGCCGTGAGCTCGGGCAGCTTCTTGAGCGGTACCGCCATCTGGCGCAGTGCCGCGCGCAGCAGGCGGCGCCCGAAGCGCCAGGTCATGAACACGCTGAACAGCACCATCGCCAGCAGCAGTGGTACCCAGGCACCCTGCGCGAACTTGGTCAGATTGCTGATGAAGTACACCGCATCGATGAGCAGCAACGGACCGAAGACCAGCACGATGAGCCACGGCTTCCAGCGCACCTTGCTCTGGGCCAGTACGATGGCCAGCACCGTCGTGATGGCCATTGTACCGGCCACCGCCGCACCGTAGGCATTACCCAGCGCATCCGAGGAGCCGAAGGAAATCACCAGGATGCACACCGCGACGAATACTACGACGTTAACGACCGGCACATAGATCTGGCCATGCTCATGCGCGGAGGTCTGCAGGATGCGAAGCCGCGGCAGCAGATCGAGCTGGATGGCTTGCCGGGTCATCGAGAAGGCGCCGGTGATCGTGGCCTGCGAGGCGATGATCGTCGCCGCGGTGGCCAGCACCACGAACGCCGGCAGCAGCGCGGCCGGCAGCAGCGCGAACAGTGTCTTATGCACCGCGCCCGCATCCTGCAGCACCAGCGCGCCCTGGCCAAAATAGTTGAGGATCAGCGAGGGCCAGACCACGGTGAACCACGCCGCCCGCACCGGTCCCTTGCCAAAATGTCCCATGTCAGCGTACAGCGCCTCGCCGCCAGTCAGCGTCAGGAATACCGCGCCGAGCACCGCCAGCGCCACGCCCTGGTGGCGCATGAGCATCATCAGACCGTAGCGCGGATCGACCGCGCGCAGCACGCCCGGATTGTTAAGAATCGCGATGGTGCCCGTGACCGCAAGCACGCCAAACCACAGCAGCATCACCGGGCCGAACAGGCGGCCGACGCGCTCGGTACCGCGACTCTGGAACGAGAACAGCAGCACGATCAGCACCAGCGTGATCGGTATCACGAACCGGGTCGCCGATGGACTGAGCACCTCGAGTCCCTCGACCGCGCTCAGGACCGAGATCGCCGGCGTGATCAGCGCGTCGCAGTAGAACAGCGCCGCACCCAGCACCGCGAGCGCCACGACATAGTGACCCCAGCCGCGGGCCCCCTCGATGCGCCGCTGCACCAGTGCGAACAGCGCCAGAATCCCGCCCTCGCCGTCGTTGTCGGCACGCAGCATCAGTACGATGTACTTGAGCGTGACCACGATCAGCAGGCTCCAGAACATCAGCGAGAGGATCCCGAGCACCATCGGCACTGTCTGCTGCGCACTGCCGGTCGCCTGCATCGTCTGCTCAAAGGCATATAGCGGACTGGTGCCAATATCACCATAAACGACACCCATGGCGCCGATCGTCGCGGCACTGGTGATCTTGCTGGCTTTCATCGTGCCGGGTTCCTGCGCGAAGTCACTTGGCGCGACGCGGCCGGCGCGCGCTGGACTTGCTGGTCTTGGCGCGTGGCTTGGGTCGCTTGGCCGGCCACAGCATCGTCCCGCGGCAGCTCTCGGCACCACAGCGGCACGCGAACACCTCATCGACGTTGGCCGGATCATCCTTGTCGCGTCCGATCTGGTAGTCGTAGCACAGCTCATCGCCCGGCTGGATCGTGCGGATCGCCTCGATGAATACGCGCCGATCCTCGATGACCGATTCGCAGTTCGGATCGCACCCGTGGTTGATGAAGCGCGCCTCGTTGCCGGCCACGCCGGCGTCAATGATCACGCCACGATCGACGATGAAGAGGAAGGTGTGATTGTCATTCTGCTCCTTGAGCTCGTAGCGTCGATCCGCCTCCTTGTGCGAAATGCGCTCACCCAGGTACTCGACCACGCGCGTGCCTTTGCGGATGCGGCGCGCGGCAAATACACCCCGGCCATGAACGCGCGAGCGGCGCACGCGATATAGCGGCGCGGCGGCCTTGCGGGCAGGCTTGGCGCCGCTCATTTGGAGACCGCGGCGGGGATCGCCGCAAGCGACTGATAATTCACGAATTCAAAATCCTCATATTGGTAGTCAAAAATCGTTGCCGGACGGCGCCTGATCACGAGCTTAGGCAGTGGCAGCGGGGTGCGGGCCAGCTGCAGATCAGCCTGCTCGAGGTGATTTAGGTAGAGGTGGCAATCGCCGCCACTCCAGATGAATTCCCCGGGCTCGAGGTCGCACTGCTGGGCCATCATGTGGGTCAGCAGCGCGTAGCTGGCGATGTTGAACGGCACGCCGAGGAACACATCGGCGCTGCGCTGGTACATCTGGCAGCTTAAGCGACCGGCCGCGACATAGAACTGAAACAGCGCGTGACAGGGCTGCAGCGCCATCTGCTCCAGCTCCCCGACATTCCAGGCACTGACGATGATGCGGCGTGAATCCGGATTGTGTCGCAGCAGTTCAACCGCATTACTGATCTGATCAATGTGGCGTCCGTCGGCGGTGCTCCAGGCACGCCACTGGTGGCCGTAGACCGGGCCGAGCTCGCCGTGCGCGTCGGCCCACTCATCCCAGATGCTGACGCCGTGCTCATGCAAGTAGCGCGTGTTGGTATCGCCGCGCAGGAACCACAGCAGTTCGTGAATAACCGAGCGCACATGCAGCTTTTTCGTCGTGAGCAGCGGAAAGCCGGCGGCCAGATCACAGCGCAGCTGGTAGCCGAACACCGAGAGCGTGCCGGTGCCGGTGCGGTCGTTCTTGCGCACCCCCTGCGTACGCACGTGCCGCAGCAAGCGCAGGTACTCGATCATTTTCCAGCCGTGTAGTTGCCCGAAGGCACGCGCCAGCGATAAGCGAGCACCAGCAGGACCAGGCCCGTGAGCAGCATCGGCGTCGACAGAATCTGCCCCATCGTGACCCAGCCGAAGGCCAGGTAACCGATGCCTTCATCCGGCATGCGCACGAACTCGATGCAGATGCGCGCGATCGCGTACAGCACCAGAAACAGGCCCAGCGGCGCATAACGCGGCGGGCGGCGCGCGGTGAACAGCCACATGATGGTGAACAGCACGAGGCCCTCGAACAGCGCCTCATAGAGCTGCGAGGGATGGCGCACCACCGCCGGGCCGCCGCGTGGATCCTCGACCAGCATGCCCCACGGCAGCTTCGTTGGACCACCCCATAGCTCACCATTAATGAAATTGCCGATGCGGCCAGCAAACAGCCCGATACCTGGTAACGGCGCAGTGAAATCAAACACATCGCCGATATGGCGGTGGCGCTTGATCGCAAACAGCGCGGTGGCCGCCAGGACGCCCAGCATCCCGCCATGGAAGGACATGCCGCCCTGCCAGATCTTCAGCGGGTAGAGCCAATCGGCGCGCCAGTTAGCCAGTCCGTAAAAGAGCACGTAGCCGACACGGCCACCGAGGATGACGCCCAGCATCGCATAGAAGAGGAAGTCATCGACCTGCACAGCGTTCCAGCTCGAACCCGGCTGTGCGGCGCGACGGCGCGCCAGGAACCAGGCCACCGCGAACCCGACCAGGTAGGTGATGCCGTACCAGTGGATGCTGAGCCGCCCGATCTGCAGGGCAATGGGATTGATGTGCGGATAGACAAGCATGCGGGTGCCAATTCTAGCGGTTTTGATTCGGGGACGTGGCCGCGGCGCCTAATCGCGCGTCACACGGCAGAAAAATGCCTTGAGGTAGCGGCTCTCGGGGATTGCCGGGTGCACCGGATGGTCGGGCGACTGGCCGCCGGCGGCCAGGATCTGCACGAAGCGGCTCGCCTGGCGTGAAGCCGACTGGATCAGGCCCGTCAGTTCCTCGGCGGCCAGATGGAAGGAGCAGGAGCAGCTGACCAGCAGTGCATCGCGCTCGAGCAGCCGCATTGCCAGCTGGTTGAGCTTGCGGTAGGCGGCCTGGCCACGCGGGATGTCCTTGCGCCGCTTGATGAAGGCCGGTGGATCGAGCACCACGACATCAAAGCGCGCGCCACTGCGCTGCAGCTCATCGAGCACATCGAAGGCATCGCCACGCTGCACATTCACGCGTACGCCGTTGGCCGTAGCGTTGCGCTGCGCGCAGGCCAGCGCGCCCTCCGAGGAGTCCACGCACAGCGCCTCGCGGGCGCCCGCATGCAACGCCGTAATGGCCCAGGCACCGGCATAGCTGCACACATCCAGCACGCGCGCCGCAGGCGGCAGCAGGTGGCGCATCTCGGCGCGGTTGGCGGTCTGATCGTAGAACCAACCGGTCTTCTGTGCGCCGGCCAGCGGCACCGTGAACTTGAGCGGCCCCTCCTCGACCTGCAGCTCATCGGGCGGCTTGCCGATGGCCGTCAGCTGCTGCTTGGGCAACTGCTCCAGGTCGCGCGCGCTGCCATCGTTCTTCCAGTAGAGCACCTTGGGCGCAATGACTTCGGCCACCGCGGACTCCACATCCGCGCGCAGCGCTTCCATGCCGACGGTCGCGATCTGCCCGACAACCACATCCCCGTAGCGATCCAGCACCAGGCCGGGCAGCCCGTCCGACTCGCCGAACACCAGGCGGTAGTACGGCGCGCGGTAGAGCCGCTCGCGCAGTGCCAGCGCCACCTTCAGGCGGTGCACAATCAGCGAACGATCCGGGACCTGCAGTGCCGAGCGGCTGAGGATGCGGGCGCAGATCAGTGCGTGCGGGTTGACGTAGGCGAAGCCCAGAAACTGGTCACGGTCGCTGACCACGCGCGCCAGCGAGCCGGGCACGAAGTCAATGAGCGGGGTCGCCTCGGTATTCACCTCATTGGAAAACACCCACAGGTGACCGGCATTGAGGCGTCGGTCCTCGCCGCGCCGCACGCGCAGCACCGGCAACTCGCTGCTCGCTGCGCCCGCAGGCGGCGACATATCGGCTTCGTTCATGGGGGGATTCCGGCCTTGGGGTATAGTGGCGCGCCATTCTACTGAAAGCCCGCCCTGATCCCTATGGGTTTCACGACGCCACCGGCCCCCGCCAACCGACTGGCGACGCAGACCAGTCCCTACCTGCGCCAGCACGCCACAAATCCCGTGGACTGGTACCCGTGGTCGGCCGACGCGCTGGAACGGGCGCGGCGCGAACGCCGCCCGATCCTGCTCTCCATCGGCTACGCGGCCTGCCACTGGTGTCATGTCATGGCGCACGAGTCGTTCGAGGATCCCGAGACGGCGCGCGTCATGAACGAGCTGTACGTGAACATCAAGGTGGATCGCGAGGAGCGGCCGGATCTCGATCGCATCTACCAGCTGGCGCACCAGCTGCTGACTGGCCGCGGCGGCGGCTGGCCGCTGACGATGTTTCTCACGCCCGAGCAACAGCAGCCATTCTTTGGGGGCACCTACTTTCCACCGCAGTCGCGCTTTGGCATTCCGGGCTTTCGCGAGTTGCTGGCGCACGTCGCCCGCTACTATCGCGAGCACGAAACCGAGCTCAAGCACAACGCCGCAACGGTGGTGCAGGCGATTAGCGAAATGAATCCGCCGGCGGCGAGCGCCGATGTGTCGCTGACCGGCGCGCCGCTGCGCGCGTGCCGGGCGGCGCTCGAACGGAGCCTGGATCCTGCGTGGGGCGGATTTGGCGCGGCACCGAAATTCCCGCATGCCGAGCTGGTGATGCGGCTGCTGCGAGACTGGCACGCCAGTGCCCATGATGCGGCGCCGGACCTGCAGGCGCTCTACATGGCCACGCTCTCGCTGACGCGCATGGCCGAGGGCGGCCTGTTCGATCAGCTCGCCGGCGGCTTCAGCCGCTACTCGGTCGATGAGCGCTGGGCCATCCCGCATTTCGAGAAGATGCTCTACGACAATGCGGCGCTGCTGGCCGCCTATGCCGAGGCGGCCTGTGCGACTGGCGAGCCGCTGTATGGCGAGATCTGCGCGCGCACCGTGGCGTGGCTGATGAGTGAGATGCGGGCCGCATCCGGCGCCTTCTTCGCGAGTCTCGATGCGGACTCGGAAGGGCACGAAGGCAAGTTCTACGTCTGGGACGTGGCCGAGGTTCGCGCGACACTCGGCGCGCAGGAGTTCGCGGCCTTCGCGCCCCGCTACGGGCTTGATCAACCCCCGAATTTCGAGAATCACGCCCATCACCTGGTGATTGCGCGTCCGCTCGAACAGATCGCCACTGAACTGGGCCGCAGCGTCGAGGAGCTTCAGAACCTGTGCAGCACGGCGCGTGACAAGCTGCTTGCGGTGCGCGCTCGGCGCGTGCGCCCGGCGCGCGATGAGAAAATACTGACCAGCTGGAACGCGCTGCTGATCCGCAGCCTGGCGAGCGCCGCCCGCCTGCTGCAGCGCTCCGACTATGGCGACGCAGCCAGTCAGGCGCTTGCCTACCTGCGCGCGCATCACTGGCGCGCGGGGCGCTTGCTGGTCACCGGCACTGAAGGGGGCGAGGCAGCGCTGGAGGCCTACCTTGATGACTACGTGTTCCTGGCCGCCGCTATTCTGGAACTGGCCAGCGTGCGCTTCGATGCGAGCGAGCTGGCGCTGGGCGCGCAACTGCTCGATGCTGTGCTCGCACGATTTGCTGCTGAGGATGGAGGGTTCTACTTCACCGCTTCCGATCACGAGGCGCTGATCAGCCGCCTCAAGACCTTCAGCGATGACGCCCTGCCCGCTGGCAACGGCGTGGCTGCGCAGACGCTTCTGCGTTATGGCTACCTGCTGGGCGAGCCGCGCTACCTGCTCGCCGCCGAAGCGTGCCTGCGCGCCGGCTGGCGCGCGCTTGAGAAATACCCGGAAGGCCACTGCTCGATGCTGCTGGCTCTGGAGGAGTGGCTCACGCCGCCGCAGATCGTGATCTTGCGCGGCTCGCATGAAGCCATGGCGGTCTGGCAGCAGGCCCTGGCGCGAGTCTACAACCCGCACTGTCTGGTGTTCGCGGTGGCAGCCGATGTTACCGATCTGCCCGAGGCAATCAGGAGCAAGCCTGCCGCCGAGCAGTTGATCGCCTATCTGTGCCGGGGAAGCGTGTGCTCGGCACCGCTGGGGACGCTTGAATCGCTGGCGGCCGCACTCTCCGGAACCAACCTGTAGCGCCGCCTGGAGTGGCGCTCAGGATCGACCACAAGACTTACGATGCCAACGGCCGGTTCCTGTCCGCCGACCCAAATATACCGGACCCGATGAGTGCGCAATCTTGTAACCGCCTCTCCTAAGCCAGCGATAGTTGGTGAGACCCATCGGCCTCAGGAACTCCCGGCGCAGCATCTCACCGGGCGAGGTCGGTGTAATTCGCTTGCCGCCAGCCACCGTTACTCAGTGCTTCCAAATCTCTACATCTTCAGCGCCGCACCAAGCTGTTGTAGTTTCGCGGGCGCACGCTTTCGAATGCCCTGCGGATGGGAACGGACCGGCAGTTGTGCAAACGCCGCGGCATTTGCCTTGTCCTTGATCGACCTGGTCGCCACGATCCTTAGTAACGAATGTCATTATTAATGACAAGCGTTATTAGGCGCAGCGCTGAGCTCCAGTTCACCCTACTTGGTGGGGGTAAACGAAAACCCCATCATGGGGGTAAAGCGGATTGCAACACAAAGGGGAGGACTTCAATTTATATCTATATATGTAGACTTGTTGACCATGACTCGTCAGCGAAAGCTCTCCAGCCAGACAGCCGCGCTACTCACAGCTTTGCTCGAGCAGCCGAAAGTCTGGCGCCACGGCTATGATCTCTCGCTCGACACGCAACTGAAGTCGGGAACGCTGTATCCGTTGCTCATGCGGTTAAGCGATCGCGGTTTGCTGCATTCCAAGTGGGAGCCCGCTGAGGCGCCGGGCAGGCCCCCGAGACACATGTATCGCCTGACTTCGCAGGGCGTTGCGTATGCAAACGAGCAGTTGGCTGCCCTTGCTCGGCAATCGCGTCGCGGCAAGACTGCCGGAGTTCGGGCATGAAGCAGACCGGCACGCTGGCGCGACAGTTCGCGGTCCGGCTGCTCAACATCGCGGTGCGGCTGCTTCCCAGATCCCGCTTCGAGTGGGCGCGGGCAATGCTTGCGGAATTTCACTACCTGGAAAATGACCACCGAGCCGTCCTTTGGGCGGCTGGGTGCTGCATCGCCAGTATCAAGGAGAGGGCTAGCGCCATGCTCACCGGTAACCTGAAGATTTCGCGGTGGGTATTTTGCCTTGAGATGATTCTTTGCTTCGTTCCGCTGAGTGTTGGCTGGCTGGATTCCCTGTTCGGTAGCTCGGGGATCATCAGGTTGAACAGCGAGATCATTCATCGGTATTTCATCGATGCTTCGGGTAGCGAGATTGTCCTGGCGATGATGATCTCGGCAGCAATCCTCGGAGCGCTGGGCCCGATTGGTTTGGTTGCCGCATTTCGACTGATCGTGCTGGGTCGTCCGCTGCAAAGCCCGTGGTTGGGTAGCGTCTTGGTAGGTGGTCCACTTCTCTATGGCGTGCTGACCCTGGTATCCCGATTTGCCAATGGGGGCTCAGCGGCCATCGGTTTCAATGCTGTTGATGCCTTCGACCTGTGGAGCGGGGTGCTGCTACTTTCGCTGCTACCCGCCTTGGGTGCAGCACACATGCTTCTTATTGGTTTTGGCCGAAGCGCCGCAGCGGTGCCCACCTAGTCGATCCGGCCGACCTGAAAATTCCGGCCCAGGGCGGCGCCACTTCTTGCCCTGTGTGAGCACTACCCTTGCGGCCGCTCCCAGCCCCCGCCCAGCGCCTTGATCAGCGCGATGCTCGCACCGAGGCGCCGCTGCTGGATGTCAGCCGCCGAGAGCTGCGCCTGGAGCGCGGCGGTCTCTGCTGTGACCACTTCCAGATAAGTCACCAGTCCCCCCTGGTAACGGTAATTGGCCTGCTCAAGCGCGCCCTGCGTCGCGGTCACGGCAGCCGCCTCGCTCTGGCTCTCATTCTGCAGCTCATGCAGTGCCACGAGGTTGTCTTCCACATCCTGGAAGGCACCCAGCGCCACGCCGCGGTAGTCCGCTACCTGTTCGTCGTACACGGCTTTGGCCTGCGCTGTCTGGGCGCGGTGCAAGCCGGCATCGAACACCGTCAGCGCCGCCGAAGGCCCGATCGACCACAGCCGGCTGGGTGCCGAAAACCAGCTGGAACTTTGCAGGCTTTCAAAGCCGGCCGCCGCCGCGAGGCTGAAGACCGGAAAGTAGGCCGCGCGTGCCACGCCGATGCCGTAGTTGGCCTGGGCAACGCGCCGCTCGGCCGCCGCCTCATCAGGGCGGCGCTGCAGCAGCGTCGAGGGCAGACCCGGATCAATGGGCGGAGGCGCGGCATCGGCCGCCAGCGGCTGCGCTGCCAGCGCGAATGTCGAGGGCGACTCGCCCACCAGCACCGCGATGCCATGCTGCATCTGGGCGCGGCGCAGGCGTATGTCGGCCGCCTGGGTCTTCGCGCCCTCGAGCTGCGCCTGCGCCTGCTGCAGATCGGAGATCGGGGCCGCGCCACCATCATACAGATGCTGTGTGAGCTCCAGCGCGCGCGTGTAGGCCTCGACGGTGTGGGCAAGCAGCGCCTGCTGGGCATCGAGGCTGCGCAGCTGGAAGTAATCGCTCGCAAGCTCCGCATGCAGCGCGAGTTCCAGTGTCGCGGCGTCGGCGGCACTGGCCTGCTCACCTGCGTGCGCGCCGCGCACGCCATTTCTGATGCGTCCCCACAGGTCAATCTCATAGGAGAGATCGCCCTCGGCAAGCCAGTCGTTGTGGACGATCGGCAGATTCGGGTTGTAGTCGGGTGCGTTTCTCGAGGTGCGCGAGCGCGTCACGGCCGGCCCGGCGGTGATCGTCGGAAACTCGCCAGCGCGGGCGATGCGCGTCTGGGCGCGGGCCTGCTCGAGGCGTGCCAGCGCCGCCTTCAGATCCTGATTCGCCACTACGATTTTGCCCTCGAGCGTATCGAGCGCGGGATCCTGGTACAGGCTCCACCACATGCCGCGCGGCTGGGCATCGGCGGGCTGCGCAGTCTGCCAGTCGCCGCTTTCGTGATAAACCGGCGGCGCCGGTGCCATGGTCGGCTCGTGATAGCGGGGTGCAAATGAGCACGCCCCGAGCAGCGCCGCAGGCCAGAGCACAAGCACTCGGGTAGCTCGATTCATGGATCGCTTACTTACCGCTGGCCGCTTTAGCCGGCGGCTGATTCGGGGCGGGCGCCGGCACCATGTGCACGAGCGCCCCATCGGCCAGGGAATCAGGTGGGTTGATGATGATGTCCTGCTGCGCATCCAGACCTGAGACCACCTCGATTGAAGTGCCGAAGTCGCGGCCCGGCGTCACGGACTGGAGCTTCACATGGCTGTCGGCGCCGACCGTGGCCACCTGCATGCCCTGGGCGCGAAACAGCAGCGCGTTGATCGGTACGCGTATCGATTCGCCAGCGCGGCCCGTCAACTTGAAATGCACCTCGGCGTAGGCCCCGGGGAACAGTTCGCCGCTGGGGTTATCGACCTGCAGTTCAACCTGCAGGGTGCGCAGCGCCGGATCCAGGGCATTGGCGGTGCGCACGATGGAGGCCGGAAAGCTCTGGCCAGGATGTTCGGTGAAACGCACTTCGGCGCCGACGCCCGGTCGCGTCGAGGCAGCGTACGGCTCCGGCACCAGCACATAGACACGCAACTTGTGCGTGTCCGCCTCCCGGAACAGCGCCGCCCCGGAGCTGGAACCCGGGTTGATGAGCGCACCGACATCCGTGTTTCGCTGCGTGATGACACCATCGAACGGCGCCAGCACGCGCGTGAAGGATTCCAGATCGCGCAAGCGCTCGACATTGGCGTTGGCCGACTTGGTGGCGGCCTCCTTGGCGGCCAGGTCACCTGCCTTGGCATCGGCATCCTGCTGCGATACCGAGTGCGTCGCCAACAGCGACTGCCAGCGTTCGTTGGTCGTCAGCGCCAGTTGCGAGTTGGCCTGTGCCGTGGCCAGGTCAGCCTGCGCCTGGTGCAGCTGCTGGTCGACCTCCGGAGCATCAATCTCGGCCAGAAGCTCGCCCTGCCTGACGTGCGCGCCGATGTCTGTGACCCAGCGGCGCAGGTAGCCACTGGTGCGCGCATAGATCGGCGCCTCGATGAAGGCCTGCACGCTGCCGGGCAGCACCAGCTCCTCGGAGGCCGGCGCCGCTGTCGGCTTGGCGGTGATGACCGGGAGCGCGGTGGCCGCGAGTGCCTCGCGTGCCAGCGCGTTGCGGAACAGCACCCGATCGATGACGCCCCACAGGGCCAGCACCAGTGCCACGATGCCGAGGATCAGGGCATAGCGGCCTACGGGTATGGGCGGCCCCTTGCGGGTGGGCGGCGAGTCAGGTTCATTCATCGTCGTGTGATCTCCGGATAAATCCTAGGCAGGCTGCGTCGCGCGCTTGCGCCCGTGGATCAGTGCGAACATGGTCGGCACGAAGAACAGTGTCGCCACCGTGGCAAATACCAGACCGCCGATCACGGCCCGGCCCAGCGGCGCGTTCTGCTCGCCGCCATCACCCAGACCCAGGGCCATCGGGATCATGCCGATGATCATCGCCAGCGCCGTCATGATCACCGGGCGGAAACGCCCGAAGCCCGCTTCCAGGGCCGCGGTCAAGGCATCGCCGCCCGCATTGAGCCGCTCGCGGGCAAAACTGATGACCAGCACGCTGTTGGCCGTGGCAACACCCATGCACATGATGGCGCCTGTCAGCGCCGGCACACTGACCGTCGTGTGCGTCAGGAACAGCATCCATACGATGCCGGCCAGCGCCGCCGGGAGCGCGGTGATGATCACAAACGGATCAAGCCAGGACTGGAAGTTCACGACGATCAGCAGGTAGACCAGCAGGATTGCCGCCAGCAGGCCGATCAGCAATCCCCTGAAGGAGGAAGTCATCGTCGTCACCTGGCCGCGTACCACCACTGAGGAGCCGCGCACCAGCTGGCTCTTGCTCGCAGCGACGATGCGATTGACCTGCGCGGAGATGTAGCCCAGGTCCGCATCCTGCGTTGAACCATAGATGTCGATAACCGGCGTCGAATTGTAGTGGCTGACCACCGCCGGCACCGCTGCGCGGCTAAAAGTAGCGAGGTTGCCGAGCACCTGCTCGCTGCCCCCTAAGCCGTTGGTCACCGGCGTGGTCACCAGCGCATTGGTCGAGTCGAGCAGGTACTGCGGTGTCTGCGCCACCACGAAGTAGGAGGTGCCGGTACGCCCATCGATCCAGAAGGAGGGCGAGGTCTGCACGCTGCCGGCGAGGGACTCGAGCATGTTGTAGGCCACATCCTTCTGCGTGAGTCCGACCAGCTGCGCCTTGGTCCGGTCCACGACGACGTTCAGCGCCGGATAGTCGTTGGCCTGCTGGATACGCAGGTCCACCAGCCCCGCAACACCGTGCAGCTTTTGCAGCAACGAATTGGCATAGTCACGATTGGCATCGACATTGAATCCGGCCACCTGCACGTCGACCGGGCTTGGCAGGCCAAAGTTGAGCGTCTGGCTCACGATATCGGCCGGCAGGAATGCGAAGGTCGTGCCGGGGAACGCCGCGGGCAGCAGGCCGCGCAGCTTGCGCACGTAGTTGACGCTCGGATGGTGTCCGTCCTTAAGTGAAACGAAGATATCCGCATCCCCGGGGCCGACCGGCGCCGAGGTGCTGTAGCTCAGGTTGATACCGCTATAGGGCAGGCCGATGTTGTCGACGATGCTGGCGATTTCCTTGGCCGGAATAAACTCGCGGATCTTCGCTTCGACCGCATCGGTCAGCGCGGCGGTCTCCTCGATCCTGAGGCCGGTGCGGGCGCGCAGGTGCAGCTTGATCTGGCCCGAATCCACCTGCGGGAAGAAGTCCTGGCCGAGCCCGGGCAGGTAGCGGCCGAACGGAAAGGCGAGGATCGCAGAGCCTGCCATCGCGCAGAAGAAGATCAGCGCAAACCGACCGCCGTTATGCAGCGCCCGTTCGAGCAGCGCGTGATAGTGATCGCGCAGGCTCGAGAAGCGCTTCTCAAAGCCCAGCTGGAAACGCGCGAATGCGTTGGTCGCATGAGCTTCGGTGTGCGGCTTGAGCCAGTAGTTGCTCAAGGTCGGTACCAGCGTACGCGAGAGCAGGTAGGAGGCCAGCATCGCGAACACCACGGCCTCGGCCAGCGGCACGAACAGGTACTTGGCAATGCCCGTGAGCAGGAACATCGGTACGAACACGATGCAGATCGAGAGGGTCGAGACCAATGCCGGCAACGCGATCTGGTGCGCGCCCTCCAGAATCGACTGCTCGACGGCCTGGCCCTGCTCGAGATGAAAGTTGATGTTCTCGATCGTGACGGTAGCATCGTCCACGAGGATGCCCACGGCCAGCGCGAGGCCGCCCAGGGTCATGATGTTGATCGTCTGGCCAAGCGCCGACAGGCAGGCCAGCGAGGCCAGGATCGAGAGCGGAATGGACAGGGAAATGATCGCGGTGCTGCGCCAGCTGCCGAGGAACAGCAGGATCATCAGTCCGGTCAGCAGTGCCGCAATGACCGCCTCGCGCACCACGCCATTGATCGCGGCACGCACGAACAGCGACTGATCGCCGATCAGCTCCGCCTTCAGACCCTGGGGCGCCTGGGCAAGGAGCGCCGGCAGTTTATCCTTGATGGCATTGATGATATCGAGCGTTGAGGCCGAGCCGCTCTTGAGCACCGTCATCAGCACCGCACGCTTGCCACCCATGCGCGCGATATTGGTCTGCGGCGGAGAGCCGTCGCGCACGTGGGCGACGTCGCGCACATAGACCACGCTGCCGTTCTGGGCGCTCAGGGGCAGGTCGTTGAGTTCCGCGACGGTCTTGGGGCTCGCATTCAGGCCCACGAAGTATTCGAGGTCGCCGATCTTCTCGGTGCCGGCGGGCAGGATCAGGTTTTGATTGCTGATCGCATTGGTGACGTCGGCACCGGAGAGGCCATGGGCGCGCAGCGCCGAGGGATCCAGATCGACCTGTATCTGGCGCTGCTTGCCGCCGTAGGGATAGGGCATCGCCGCGCCCGGGATGGTACCGAGACCGGTGCGGATGATGGTGTTGCTCAGATCAAAGATCTGGGACTCCGTCATCGTATCGCTCGAGAGCGCGATCTGCACGATCGGCACCGTCGAGGCATCGTAGGCCAGGATGAACGGCGGCGTGGTACCGGGCGGTGAATACTTGAGGAAGGTCTGCGACACGCCGGTGATCTGCCCGAAGGAGAGATCCTCATCGACGCCGGGCTGGAAGAAGTACTTGACCACCGCGACGCCGTTGAGCGACTGCGACTCGGTGTGCTCGATGTCATTGACGGTGGTCTGCGCGGCGCGCTCGGTCGCCAGCACGATCCGGTTGGCCATGTCACTCGGGGGCAGCCCGACGTAGCCCCAGATGGCGGCCACGATCGGGATCTTGATGCCGGGGAAAATATCGGCCGCGCTGCGCAGGATGGCGTAGGTACCGAGCAGCAGGATCAGGATCGACATCACGATGAACGTGTACGGCCGCTGCAGGGCAATTCTTACAATCCACATGGGCGATGGTGCTCGCTTCGCTGGCTACGGCAGTGGGCTCAAACTAGATCCAAGTATGGCGGGCGCAGGCGTGACAGCTCATGTCGTGATGCCACATGTTCCGTTGCAGTTGAAATTATCCAGGCATTAATCCGCGCGGAGACGGTGCCCGAACCTTCATATTATGCATGAATTCCGCATCCGGCTGTGATTTGAACCGGTTTGTTAACCGATGTTAACTCAGGCGCAGCGACCCGCGCCGCGTGGGCAGGCGCCGCTGCGCGGGCAGATGACACTGGCCTGGGATTCAAGCGCCTCGGCAATCCAGGCAATGTTCAGCACCTGTGCCACCGCGCGGATGCTGGCTGCGGCAGCCTCTGGTATGGCTCCGTCACCATTGCCGCGCCGGCATGATTCGGCCACCTGCGCCACGATGGCCTCGCCATCAAAGCCCTGCGCCTCGAAGGCCGGTACCAGATCGACACCGACCGAGAGCACATGGGTCACCCTGGCCGCATCCTGTGTCACCAGCGAGTGACAGCAGTACAGGCGCGCGCGCTTGCCATCCTGCATCACCGAGATCTGCGACCTGGGCTTGTGCGTGGCGGCTTTCTGCGATGGTCCCGGACGCAGCATCCGGAACACGGCCCAGCGCGGGCACGGATCAGAAATCAGGCTCATGTTGCCCCACGGCAAGGGAATGCCGTTGCCCCGATAGACCGCCCGCAGGTAGCCCGGGGGATAGGCATCGAAGAAGTGCCAGTAGCGATACGGGGACACCGCCGTCATGCGGCGCATGACCACGGCCGCGGTGACGCCGAGCTTGGCGCAGGCCGTGACCCGGTGGGCCTCGCGGGCCAGGAAACGCCGGAATGGCATCTTCGGGCACAGCAGCGCACCGGCAAAAAAGCTGCATTCAAAGTCGCGCCACGCGTACAGCACATCCTGCGGCCCCATGCCGGCAAGTCCGCTGCTGCCCTCGCTCTCGGCGCTCTGGGTGGCAAAGTGCGGCGTGATCAGTCCGTCGCCGTTATGCAGGATCTTGTGGCCGATGAAAAAGGCCAGTTCGTACTTGAGTCGCTCGGGCTGATCGCGCAGCGACTTGTTGACCAGCACGCTGCCGGGTGGCTCGAAACGCGATCGCACCTGCGGCTTTGCTGCAGTGCGTGATTCGCCATCGAACCACTTGATCGCAAGCTCGTGGCGACGACAGACGCCGAGCAGTTCCTCGAGGCTGATCGGCAGCTGGCGCTTGCCGGCCTCCTCCGCCGCCCGCTCGATGTCCGGAAAGTCATTGTGCCGCGTCTCCTGCCAGACGCGGATCAGCAGCTGCGCAAACTGCCGTCCCGAAGTGCCGGTCTGCGACAGCAGCTCTGGCAAGGCGTTCTGCAGCAGCTCGTGCGAGAACAGGAATGCAGGCTCGAGCGGCATCGCTTCGAGCCCGCCGCGGTTGGCACGGAGCGGTGCGACCTCGAGGGCCGTGTTCTCATCGAGGAACCAGCGCGGGTCCTTGCTGAAGATGCCCGCGAGCATCGCCAGCATCTCCGCCGAGGGTGTGCGCTTGCCGGTCTCGACCATGCTCAGATAGGACACCGAGGGCGCGCCGGCGGCATCGATCTGCACGCAGCGGGCCGAAAGCTCATCGAGCGTCAGGCCATTGCGCTTGCGCAGGCTGCGCAGCTTCGCGCCCAGGAAATGTCCCTGCCGTATCAGTCCCGCCATAAGTGAAATTCACACTGTGAAATTTCTATTGTGCAAATCATCACAGTGGCACTTTAGGCTGGAGCTGCTGCTGGCGCAAGGCCGGGCTGCCGGCAGCGACTTTATATGGAGTGGGCCATGCCAGCACGAGCGTTGAGTAAGTTACCGGAGCAGACCCGAGGAACAGCGCGGTGAACCCAGAGTTCTCAGCCAGCGCCGCTGCCCAGGAAGTGGCCGAGACCGTGGTCGAACACTTTCGCCAGTACCACGAGGAGTTCGGACGGATCACGCGCCGCGCCGCCGACCATTTTGCGAGCGGCGACTGGGGCGCCGCACAGCAGGACGCCGTCGCCCGCATCGAGCTTTACGAACGACGGGTTCTGCAATGCACGCAGGCCATCGGTGCGCTGCTGCGCGCGGAGCGCACCAGCACCGAGATCTGGAGCCAGATCCGCAGCCTCTTCGAGCCGGCGATCAGTCGCCGACCTGACTCGGATTTCTACCGCACCTTCTTTAATTCGATCACCCGCAGCCTGTTTCGCACGGTGGGCATCACGGCCGGGGTGGAATTCACCGCCGCCGATGCCGGACGCGCCTCCGGCATCGTGCCGCTGCGCCTCTACCCGGTCGGCAAGTCGCTCCAGGGCGCGATCCGCGAACTGCTGCTGGATCTGAACTTTGCCGCGGCGATCACCGATCTGGATGCGGTGGTCCGGCGCATTACCACCGAGGTGGGCCAGCATTTTGAACGCGGCCGGCAGAGCGCCGCGCCCGAGTCGATCGAGCTGATCGAACCGGTGTTCTACCGGGCCCACGAGGCCTTTCTGGTCGGGCGCCTGATCGGCGATGGCGCCGTGACGCCGCTGGTGATTGCCTTCACGCGCTCGCGCACCGGGGTCGAACTCGAATCGATCCTGCTCACGCGCAACGAGATCAGTTCGCTGTTCGGCTTCGCGCGCTCCTACCTGCATGTGGATCTGCCCGCCGTCGGCGCCGCGGTGACGCTGCTGCGCTCGTTCATGCCGCACAAGCCGGTCGATGAGCTCTACACGGTGCTGGGCCGCGCCAGGCAGGGCAAGAGCGAGCGCTACTTTGCGCTGCAGCGGCACCTGGACAGCTCGATCGATGCCTTCGTGCACGCCCCGGGCGAGCGCGGCCTGGTGATGATCGTATTCACGCTGCCCTCGCACGATCTGGTGTTCAAGGTGATCCGCGACCGCTTCGGTCCACCCAAGAACACGACGCGTGCCGAAGTGATGGAGCGCTACCAGTTCGTGTTCCGCCATGATCGGGCCGGCCGGCTGGTCGATGCGCAGGAGTTTCGGCGCCTGCGGCTGCCGCGCGCGCGCTTCATGCCGGTGCTGGCCGAGGAGCTGCTGCAGGAAGCCGGCTCCTGCTGCCGGATCGAGGGCGAGGAGCTGATCATTGAGCACTGCTATATCGAGCGACGCCTGCGGCCGCTGAACCTGTATCTGCGCGAAGCTGAACCGGCAGCGGCGGAGGCCGCACTCATCGACTACGGCAACGCGCTGCGGGACCTTGCCAGTACCGGAGTGTTTCCCGGCGACCTGCTGCTGAAGAATTTTGGCGTGACGCGCCACGGCCGCGTGATCTTCTATGACTACGACGAGCTGTGCCTGCTGGAGCAGTGCCAGTTTCGCGAGCTGCCGGCGGCGCACAGCGATGAGGAGGAGACCAGCGCCGAGCCGTGGTTCTACGTCGGCGAACACGACGTGTTTCCTGAACAGTGGCTGCCGTTCCTGTCGATACCCGATGTACTGCGGGAAGTCTTCATCCGCCACCACGGCGAATTGCTGACACCGAAGTGGTGGCGCGCGCAGCAGTCGCGCTATCGCGAGCAGGCGCTCGAAGCCCCGTTCCGTCCGGCAGCGCTGCGCTCGGTGGCAGCCTGAACAGTCTCGGGCCGGCCCCTGAGCTCGAAGGCCCCTAGAGCACGCCGCCGGCGTCGCCCCGGTGGCGATTGACCGCGACCAGCGTTGCGCGCGGGAAGAAATTAAAATCGGTCGCACTGGCCCAGGTGTAGGCGCCCATCGAGCGCCCGATGATCAGGTCACCGCACTTGAGCTGCGGCAGCATCAGGTTCTCGGCAATGACATCGATGCTGTCGCAGGTTGGACCCGCAAGCACCGAGGGGTAGAGCGCCCCGCCGCTGCGCAGCGCCTCGACCGGGTAGGCGGCGTGATCATAGAGCTGCCCGCTGTAGGAGCCGTACAGGCCATCATCGAGGTAGTACCAGCGATGGCCCTCGCGGGCCGCCGAGCCCATGACGGTGGCGACACCGATGGCGGCGGGGCCGGCAATGTAGCGTCCCGGCTCAGCGATGACGCGCACGCGCCTGGGCAGCCTGGCAAGCGCCGCGCGGATCGGCGCGCAGAAGCGGCCAATGTCCGGGACCCGCTGGGTGTATTGGATCGGAAAGCCGCCACCAATATCGAGTGTATCGAGCGTGCCGAGCCTCTGGCGCCGCGCGGCCGCGAGCAATGTCGTGCAGGCCGCGATCGCCTCGACGTGCTTGAGCGCATCGGGCGCCTGCGAGCCGACATGAAAGGAGAACCCCCGCACATCGATCCCCAGCTCGGCCGCCAGGCGTGCGAGCTCGAGGGCATGCTCCGGATCGCAGCCAAATTTTCGCGACAGATCGCAGACCGCGCCGGGGCTGCGGAACGAGACGCGCAGCAGCAGCGCGGCGCGGGCGGCGTAGCTGCGAAATTTGCGCACCTCCTGCGGGTTGTCGGCAACAAACACGCGCACGCCGAACTCGAGCGCATTGCGGATATCGGCATCACGCTTGATCGGGTGTGTGTGGATGCAGCGGGCCGGATCACCGCCGATGTTGCGCACCAGCTGCACTTCACCGGTGGTGGCCAGATCAAGCCAGCCGCCCTCATCGAGCACCGTGCGCACCACGGCCGCATGCGGCAGGGGCTTGAGCGCGTAGTGCAGATCGACGCCTGGCAGCGCGCGCCTGAGCCTGCGGTACTGCGTGCGCACGCGGGCACAGTCGAGGATCAGCAGCGGGGAGCCAAATTCGGCTGCCAGGCGCTGGATGTGCTCGGGCTTGAAAGGATCAATGAATCCGGCCATCGCTAGCGCGCCCCGCCGGCGAGCGCCTGGAGCGCTTCTGCTTCGGGGGCCGATCCGGCTGCGGCGCGCTGCAGGCGGTCACGCACCGCGGCCCAGCGCTCATCCTCCGACACCGCCTGCACCAGAATGCGCGCGCACCCGGCGCGATCGAGTGTGCGCAGGTGTGCATACAGATCGCGGGCGTAGCTATCGACGCGCGTGCCCGCATTGACCCAGGTCACGTGCCGGTAGGCCCGCAGCGGCGGCCGCTGGGCGAGCACGGCGATGCGCTGGCCGCCCTCAGAGAGCGAGGAAGCTATGCCATCCAGATCGCCCTTGGCGACGATCGACAGCGGGGTCAGCGGCGCGTAATGGCCCGCGACCGCGCCCGGTACCCGGGGCGCGGGCTGCTCCGAATCGGTCAGCACCTCACCGACCGCCTGCCTGAGCTGCGTGAGCGATACCGCCCCGGGACGCAGCAGCCGCACGCTGCCATCGAGGCAGGCGACGATCGTCGATTCGAGCCCGACATTGCAGGCACCGCCATCGAGCACCACCCTGAGGGCGTCGCCAAATTCCTCGCGCACGTGCTCGGCACGGGTCGGGCTGACGCGGCCGTAGCGATTGGCCGAGGGTGCCGCAATACCGCCGCCAAAAGCATTCAGCAACTGCAGCGCCATCGGATGCGCGGGCACGCGCACGGCCACCGTGTCCTGACCGCCGGTGACCAGATCATTGACCTTGTCGGCGCGCGGCAGCACCAGGGTGAGCGGGCCCGGCCAGAAGCGCTCGGCCAGCCGCGTTGCGGCCTCGGGCACTTCCCGCGCCCAGCGCTGCAGGAAGCGCAGGCTGTCGAGATGCACGATCAGCGGGTGCGTCAGCGGCCGGCCCTTCAACTCGAAGATTTTGCGCACTGCGGGAGCGTGCAGCGCATTGGCACCGAGTCCGTAGACGGTTTCGGTTGGAAATGCCACGAGCTCACCGTCGCGCAGGGCCTGCACGGCGATATCGAGTTCCAGCTGCGTAGCGCGTACGTGCTTGACCATCGAAGCATTCTAGCAAGCGCGCGCGCTATTCGAGTGAGCGCCGCTCCCAGCCCTGAGCAGTCCGGCGCAGTTCGTAGGCTGGCCAGTAATGCCGGTCGAGCTTGAGGGTAATCACCTGCGGGGCACCATTCCAGTCAAGCGTCATGATGCGCACCGAGGAGCGATCCGCCCGCCCGGTCACGGCCTTGACGAAGGCATCCAGGTCCGGGGTCGGTTGACCGTCGATCTGCACGATGCGGCGGCCCGGCACCAGTTCGTAACGCGTGGCCGGCGAGCCAAAGGCAAAACTGGAGACATACACGCCCTCGGGCGCCAGGCCACGCTGCGCACTGATGGCACGGTGCGGGGCCTGGAGCGTGGCTCCGGCCCACAGCAGCACCCGATCCATATCATCGCCGGTCAGCGCCGCGTTCTCGACCGTCACGGTCTGCTCCGCATCGGTACGCCACACGGTCGCCTGGACGCTCTCCTTGCCGATGACAGCACGCTCGACATCGCGGAAGTGGGTCACGGGTACGCCATCGATCGCCAGCAGGATGTCGCCCGGCTGCAGCCGGCGCGCCGCATCCGAGCCCCCGACCAGGCGCACGATGCTCAAGACCTGGCGCGAGGAACCTCCGGCCTTCTGCAGGCGGTTCATCCACGCCTCGCTCAGGCCAAATTGATGCGCCGAAGCCAGCGACTGCGGCACGAACTCGGCCTCGAGCGAATGCAGCGGCTGGCCACTGCGGATCAGCCGCAGCGTCTCGGCGATCAGCTCACTGGAGATGCCGCGGCTCTCCTGCATGAATTCGCGGCCGTTGTCGAATGCAAAACTCGCCCACAGCCCGCGCACGCGCCCTGCACTGTCGGCCAGCACGCCGACCACATCATCGGGAGGATTCAGGAGCGTGGCGACCTCGAGATTCGAATCGCGAAAGCCCACCGAGCGTGACAGCGGCAGCACCAGCGGATCGACGGTCGCGATGCTGGTGGATCGGGCCTGCAGATCCCCGTTGGTGTCGAGGCCGACGACATTGACGCTCTCGCCGGGCTTCAGCTCCTCGCTCGCGAGCACGGCGGCACGTACGGCAGTGGCGCCGATGAGTTTCGGATCGTAGTGAATCACCGCGAGGTTATGCAGCGGGTGGATGTAGATGACTTCGCCGGGAATCTCGAGCGTATCGGCGAAGGTCAGGCGCACATCCCCGAGCGACACCGGCACGGTGTTGCGATCGGTGATGATCAGTCCGCGCTCGGCATCGATGATCAGGCCGGTGCCGTGGTAGCTGCGCTCGGATACGCCCGAGAGCGGCGCGTAGGGCATATCGAAGGTCACACCGACGAGCGATGGAGCCAGGTGATTCTCGACCGGATCCGGGTAGCTGGGAAACTGCGCCGAGCTGTCGGCGCGCTGCACTGCCGGAGCCGGTGTCGGCAGCTCGGTGCAGTCCCAGTAGCCTTCGGCATCGTTGCGCTGGCAGTGGCGCGCCGGGAACCAGCGGCGGTCGATGCGCACCGAGTGCAGCTGGCTGCGACTGGCATCATCGAGCGTCACGAAGCGGAGCGCGACACGCGCACCATCACCGAGCGGCGTAATCAGCGCTTCGAACTGCGCCAGGTCATCCACCGGCTTGGAATTGACGCTCGTGATGACCGCGCCGCGCGGGATTCCGGCAACATCCAGGCTGTAGCCAGGCGATGCGACGAACACGCCGCGCGGCGCACGATGAAAGTGCCGCGCCTCCTCGTAGGAGAGCGTGTGCACGACCGCGTCGCCAAATTCGAGGTAGGCCGAGGGCGTGATCGAATCCAGATCCTCGACGCGGATGATCGCCTTGTAGGCTTGGCCGCCGCGCTCGAGCTGCAGCTCGACATCCTGCCCGACACTGTCATCGAGCACCGCCTCGAGCGGTTCGAAACTGGCCACGAGCTGGCCGTTGACGCGCACCAGCACGTCACCGGGCTGCAGCACCTTGTCGCCGGGCGAGCCCGGCAGCACATTGTCGATGACCAGCATGCCGGTCTTCTCCGGTCGCGCGCGGCGCGCCTCGGTCTCGGTCGCCGTGCTCAGACCCAGGCGGCGCAGTTCATCGTAGGGTCGGTAGCGAAATTCGGTCTGCAGCGTTCCGCGGGTAACGATCTTGCCCTGCTGCAGCAACTGCAGTGCACGCTTGACCCGGCCAAGCGGCAGGTAAAAGCTCGAGGCGGCCCCGGTCGCGCCGCCGGCATTGAGCGCCACGACGTGGCCTGCGACATCGATCACCGGGGAGCCTGAGGAACCCCCCGAGGTGCCCGAGGCGGCCTGGATGTAAAAGGTGTTGAAATCGTTGTAGCGACCGAGGCCATATTCGGGCGCTTCCCGATCCAGGCGCGCGAGCGTCCCGGCGAGGATCGAGAGCTGCTCGCCGGCGTTGTTGCCCACGACGCGAATCTCGCGACCCACCTGAGCTTCCTCCGGTGCCAGCGGCAGTGCTTTGGGCGCAATGAAATGGAGCTTGGAGGGATCGTAGTGATAAATCCCAAAGTCATGCACCGGGTCGCGATACACCGGGTAGAGCTGCACCTCCTCGCGATTGAGGAAGATCGCCTCGGCGGTGACCGGGCCCGGGGTCACGACATGGCGGTTGGTCAGGATCAGGCCGCGCTCGGCATCGACCACGAAGCCGGTCGCCTGCGCCGAGGTGTTGTGCTCGGTATCAAAGGAGCGGGTCATGTCCACCTGGATCGTGACGACGCTGCCGGCGATGTGCTCGAGCGTGCGTGCCCAGTCGGCATCGGCCTCTCCGGCCCCGGCAGGAGCCGACGGCGCCAGCAAAGCGGTCAGCAGAAGCAGGGCAAAGGCGGGTAAGGCTCTGTTTATCATGGTTCTCTTTTCACTTGTTGCGCGGTATGGGCCTGGCGTGAGGCGACAGCCAGCCTCTACTGTCTTATATAGACAACGCGCGAGGCCGGATGTGCGCTGCTAGTGCCCCAGCAACACCAGCGCCCAGGTAACGCCCAGAAGTATGAAGGCCATAAGGACGGCCGCTGAGCCGATGTCCTTGGCCAGCCCGGCCAGGACATGTCGCTCCAGCCCGATCCGATCCACGGTCGCTTCGATGGCGCTGTTGAGCAGCTCGACGATCAATACCAGCAGCACCGGGCCGGCCAGCAGCGCCCGCTCGATGCCGCTGTGGCCGAGCCACAGCCCCAGCGGCAGCGCCACGACCGCAAAGCCCACTTCCTGGCGGAATGCGGCCTCCTCGCGCCAGGCGCCGCGCAGCCCCTTGAAGCTGGCCCCGAAGGCCCGGAACAGCCGCGTGGCCCCGCGCGGTTTGTCGCGCTGCATTAAGGTGCGGCTGGCCGCCAGGCCAGATCCAGCTCGCGAGCGGCGCGCACATCATCCAGGCGTCTGACGGGCATCGAGTGCGGTGCACTGTGCAGCAGCTCGGGATCCTTCAGTGCCTCTTGGCGAATCGCGCTCATCGCCGCAACGAAGGCATCGAGGGTCTGCAGGCTCTCGGTCTCGGTGGGCTCGATCAACAGGCACTCGGCCACCAGCAGCGGAAAGTAGGTGGTCGGCGCATGGAAGCCATAATCGAGCAGGCGTTTGGCGATATCCATCGCGGTAACGCCCTGCTCGCGCGCCATCTCCTTGAGCGTCAGGATGAACTCGTGGCTGGCGCGCCGCTCCGGATAGGCGGCGACGAAGCCGGCCTGGCGCAGCCTGGCGAGCAGGTAGTTCGAATTGAGCGTCGCGAAATCACCGACACGGCCCATGCCATCGCGCCCCAGCATGCGCATGTAGACATAGGCACGCAGCAGCACGCCGGCGTTGCCCATGAATCCGGTCAGCCGGCCAATCGACTGCGGCAGCTCCTTCTCATCGAGCAGCCGGTAGCGCCCCGCCTCGTGCGCGACGATCGGCACCGGCATGAACGGCAGTAGGCGCGGACCCACGCCGACCGCACCGGCGCCGGGGCCGCCGCCGCCGTGCGGCGTGGAGAAGGTCTTGTGCAGGTTCATGTGGATGACATCGAACCCCATGTCACCGGGGCGGACCTTGCCGAGGATCGCATTCAGGTTCGCGCCATCGTAATAGAGCAGGCCGCCCGCCTCGTGGACGATGCGCGCGACTTCCTCGATGTGGCGCTCGAAGACGCCGAGCGTCGAGGGGTTGGTCAGCATGATGCCCGCGGTACGCGGTCCGACCGCGGCCCGCAGCGCCGCCAGGTCCACGTCCCCGTCGGCACCCACGGCCACCTCGCGCGCCACGCAGCCGCACATCGCCGCGGTGGCCGGATTGGTGCCGTGCGCCGCCTCGGGCACGATGATCTCGCGCCGCTCGAGATCTCCGCGCGCCTTGTGGTAGGCACGGATCATCGCGACGCCGGCAAACTCCCCGTGCGCGCCTGCCATCGGCGAGAGCGCCACCCCCTGCATGCCCGAGACCGCCTTGAGCATCTCCTGCAGCTCATACATGCAGGCCAGGAACCCCTGGCTGTGCGTGGTGCTGGCCAGCGGGTGGCGGCCAGCGAACTCCGGCATCAGCGCCGCGGCGTTGCAGGCCCGCGGGTTGTACTTCATCGTGCACGAGCCGAGCGGATAGAAATGCGTGTCGATTGAGAAATTCAGCTGCGAGAGGCGTGTGTAGTGACGCAGGATGTCGAGCTCGCTGGCGGCCGGCAGCGCTGCAGGTTGCTTGCGACGCAGATGCGCCGGGACCGCGGGCGCTGCCCCTTCGGCGCTCGGCCAGAGACTGTAGGCACCACGTCCCGGCCTTGAATATTCAAACACCAGCGGCTCGGCGGCCGCGAGGCTTTGCTTCGATTGTGCGGCGGCGGTCATGAACTAGGCCGCCCGCGCATTCTTTAGTACTTCGCCCAGTGCGAGCGCGTAGGCACTGATCTCGGCGCTGGTGCGCGACTCGGTGGCACACACCAGCAGGCTCGGTCCGAATTCCGGGTAGTAGGGTGTCAGATCCAGTCCCCCTTCAATGTTGCGCGCCGCGAGCGCCTCCAGGATCGGTGCGACCGGCCGATCCAGGTGCAGCACCGCTTCGTGAAAACGCGCGCCGCCAAACAAAGGGCGGACACCCGGCAAAGCCGTCAGCGCGGCCACCAGTTCAGCGGTACGGCTCATGCACGCGCTGGCGACGTGCTCAAGTCCCTGGGCGCCGAGCAGTGCCATGTAGACGGTGCCGGCCATCATCAGCAGGCCCTGGTTGGTGCAGATGTTCGAGGTCGCCTTGCCGCGGCGGATGTGCTGCTCGCGGGCCTGCAGCGTGAGCGTGAAGCCGCGGCGGCCCTCCAGATCCACGGTGCGCCCGACGATGCGGCCCGGCATCTGCCGGACATGCTCCATGCGCGCCGTCATGAAGCCAAAGTACGGGCCGCCGGAAGATAACGGACAGCCAAGCGGCTGGCCATCACCAATCGCGATGTCCGCGCCCTTGGCTCCCCACTGCCCGGGAGGCTTGAGCAGCGCGAGCGAGGTCGGATTGACGGCCGCGATCACCAGTGCACCCTGGGCATGAGCCCAGTCGGTCAGTTCATCCACTTCCTCGAGCACGCCAAAGAAATTGGGCTGCTGGATCACGAGCGCCGTGATGTCCGAACCCTCGTAGCTCCTGAGGGTCTCGGCCGGTGTCTGGCCCGAGGCGCGTGCGAATGGCAGTTCTTCGAGCACCAGGCCCTGATTGGCCGTGGTGGCGCGCGCGACCGCGCGATAATGCGGATGGACGCTGCGCGGTATCAGGATCCGCGCCGATTTGGACTTGCGGTTGGCGCGCACCGCCATCAGGCAGGCCTCGGCCACCGCGGTGGCGCCGTCGTACATCGAGGCATTCGAGACCGCCATGCCCGTGAGCGCGGTGATCATCGACTGAAATTCGTAGATCGACTGCAGCGTACCCTGGCTCGCCTCGGCCTGATACGGCGTGTAGGCACTGTAGAACTCACCGCGCGTCACGATCGACCAGACCGCCGCCGGGATGAAGTGGTCATAAGCGCCGGCGCCGATGAAGCACAGCGGCCGGCCATCTTCGCGGGCCCGTGCCGCCATCAGCTGCAGCACCTGCAGTTCATTGAGCGCGCTTGGCACGCCCTCGAGTGCACCGATGCGCAGCGCCTTTGGAATTTCCTCGAACAGGGTCTCGATGTCCGGGACGCCGATCACCTCGAGCATGCTCTGCACATCTTCGGGCGTGTGGGGAATGAAGGGCATCGGCGCGCTCGCTACTCGCTGTCCGCCACGGCGAGGTAGGCCTTGGCATCGAGCAGCGCCGCAAGGCCCGCGCCATCGCTGGGGCGCAGGCGGAAAATCCAGCCGCCCTCATAGGGCTGCTGGTTAATCAGTTCCGGAGCGCTCGCCAGCTGCTCGTTGACTGCCACGACCGTGCCGCCCAGCGGACTGTAGATATCGGAGGCGGCCTTCACGGATTCAACGACCGCGCAGGCTTCACCGGCTGCCAGCGTCCGCCCGGTCTCGGGCACTTCGACGAACACCAGGTCGCCGAGCGCGTTCTGGGCATGATCGCTGATGCCAACCTCGACGGTGCCATCCCCGAGATCACGCGCCCACTCGTGGCTGCGTGCATAGCGCCGGTCGGCTGGAGCATTACTCATGGGCAGGTCTCTCCATGCAAGGGATGTCGTGCGTGCTCAAGATTACACCTGTAGCAGCGCGCGCCCGTGGCGCACGAACGGCGGCTTGACGACGCGCGCTGGTAACAGCTTGCCGCGTACCTCGACCTGCACCTCGCGGGCCTGCCCTGCCGGCAACCGGGCAAGGGCGATCGAGCGCGCCAGCGTCGGAGAAAACGTGCCACTGGTGATCATGCCCTCGCCCTCCTGCGGCACGATGACGTGCTGGTGAGCGCGCATCACGGCACGCTCTTCGAGCACCAGACCGCACAAGCGCCGCGCCGTTCCCGCAGCGCGCAGCCCCTCCAGCACCGCGCGGCCGATGAACTGGCGCTCCGCGGGCTCCCAGGCGACGGTCCACTCGAGGCCCGACTCGAGCGGGTGGGTCTGCTCATCCATGTCCTGGCCATACAGGTTCATGCCGGCCTCGAGGCGCAGTGTATCGCGGGCACCGAGCCCGCAGCAGCGCACGCCACGCGCGATCAGCGCACGCCACAGTCCGGCCGCAGCCTCGGCCGGAAGCATGATCTCGAAGCCATCCTCACCGGTATAGCCGGTACGGGCGATGAACCACTCACCAATCTGCGCGCCGACAAACACATCCAGGTTAAGTGCGCGCATCGCATCGGCGGGCAAGAGCAGCGCCGCCACGTGCGCGCGCGCCTCCGGGCCCTGGACCGCGAGCAGCGCCTGCTCGCGCCGCGCCTTGACGGCTACGCCCAGCGCGGCGGCGCGCGCACTTATCCAGGCCTGATCCTTCTCGGCGGTGCCGGCGTTGACGACCACGCGGAACAGCTCATCATCGAGTCGGTAAACGATCAGGTCATCGAGAATGCCGCCGGCCTCATTGAGCATGCAGCTGTAGAGCGCCTTGCCCGGATCCTTCAGCCGCGCGACATCGTTGGCCAGCAGCAGGCGCAGGCACTCGCTGGCACGCGCCCCGCAGAGGTCCAGGACCCGCATGTGCGATACATCGAAAAGCCCCGCATGCTGGCGCACGGCATGGTGCTCTTCGATCTGCGAGCCATAGCTGAGCGGCATGTCCCAGCCACCGAAGTCCACCATCCGGGCTCCGAGCTCGACATGCAGATTATACAAAGGCGTGTGCTGTCCCACTGTGCCCGTCAGCCAGAGCTGTAAGCGCCCCCGCGTGTAACCCCGTGAATGCAAAAGGCGGCAGGCGCTCGCGCCTGCCGCCCGTATCCGGTCACCAGCGCGCACCGCGCCGTAGCAGCAAATGATACCAGCCCGGGCCAGTCGAGCTCTACAATATGTGGTCTATGCCATCGAGCCCGCTACAGACCCTGCGCCGTGCCACGCTGCTCGCCGATGTCGCCGGCGTGCCGATCGGCGGTGGCGCACCCATCGTCGTGCAGTCGATGACCAATACCGACACCGCCGATGCCGTGGCGACCGCTGATCAGGTGCGGCAGCTGGCCGAGGCCGGATCGGAGCTGGTGCGCATCACGGTCAATACGGACGAAGCGGCGGCAGCGGTGCCACAGATCCGCGAGCGGCTCGATCGGGCCGGGTGCGGGGTGCCGCTGATCGGCGATTTTCACTTCAATGGCCACAAGCTGCTGCGCGAGCAGCCGGGCTGCGCCCAGGCGCTGGCGAAATACCGCATCAATCCCGGCAACGTCGGCCGCGGCAGCAAGCGCGATGTGCAGTTCGCCGAGATGATCGAAATGGCCTGCCGCTACAAGAAGCCGGTGCGGATCGGTGTGAACTGGGGGAGCCTCGATCAGGAACTGCTCGCGCGGCTGATGGATGAGAACAGCACGCGCGCCGAACCCGCATCGGCCCAGCAGGTGCTGCGCGAGGCGCTGGTCCGTTCGGCACTCGACAGCGCCGAGCGCGCCTGCGAACTCGGGCTCGAGCGCAACCAGATCATCCTCTCGGCCAAGGTCAGTGGCGTGCAGGATCTGGTCGCGGTCTATACGGATCTGGCCGCGCGCTCGAATTTCCCGCTGCACCTGGGCCTCACTGAAGCGGGGATGGGCTCCAAGGGCATCGTGGCCTCGACCGCCGCGCTGGCCGTGCTGCTGCAGCAGGGCATTGGCGACACGATCCGCGTGTCGCTGACACCGGAACCTGGTGGACCGCGCGCCCGTGAGGTGATCGTCGCCCAGGAGATCCTGCAGACCATGGGCCTGCGCTCCTTCACGCCGCTCGTGACCGCCTGCCCGGGCTGCGGGCGCACCACCAGCACCTACTTTCAGTCGCTGGCCGAGCAGATCCAGGCGCACCTGCGCCGGCGCATGCCCGAGTGGCGGCGCACGCATGTCGGCGTCGAACACCTGACAGTGGCCGTCATGGGCTGTGTCGTCAACGGCCCGGGCGAAAGCAAGCAGGCCAACATTGGCATCAGCCTGCCCGGAACCGGCGAGCGGCCGGTCGCACCGGTCTACGAGGATGGTGCGAAAACGGTAACGCTCAAGGGCGAGCGCATTGCCGAGGAATTCGAACAACTGGTCGAGCAATATGTTGCGCGTAGTTACGCGCGGAGGGTTTCCCCATGACTGATCTGGCCGCCAAGCGCTGCAAACCGTGCGAGGGGGGCGCGTCCCCGCTGACGCACGCTGAAGCAAAGCAGCACCTGCACGCCCTGGGCGGCGAGTGGCAGCTGAACGCCAGCAGCAAGGAGATATCCAAGGCCTTCGCCTTCAAGGACTTTTACCGCACGATAAGCTTCGTCAATGCGCTGGCCTACATCGCCAACCTCGAGGATCACCACCCGGATCTCGAAGTGGGCTACGACTACTGTCGCGTGCGCTACTCCACCCACGCGGTCAAGGGGTTGTCGGAGAATGATTTCATCTGCGCGGCCAAGATCGAGAAGCTGCTGGTGCCTTGACGGCAAATTGATGACGGCGCCAATTCCTTGAGCGGCCGGCCGCGATGCTAGGCCGCCGTGCGCCGCGCAATGCGCGGCAGATCACCCGCCAGGCCCAGCGCCCGCGCCGCGAATGCCCGCCGGATCGTCGCACTTGCACCGGCAAATCCAAGCGCCCGTGCGGCGAGCCAGCCCGCCGGGCCGCCACGGGCAAATAACTCGTTGAAGGCACTCATCCCAAGGCTCATCAAGACATCGTGCGTGAGCCGTTGCTGCTCGTAGCGGCGCAGCACCACGCCGGCACCGGCATCCTCGCCGACCGCGACCGCCGCAGCGACGGCTTCACAAAGGCCCGCCGCATCGAGCAGTCCGAGATTAACGCCCTGGCCCGCCAGCGGGTGGATCACGTGGGCGGCATCACCGATGAGCACCGCACGCGGCGCGGCCAGCCGCAGGGCCGTCGAGCGGCGCAGCGGAATCGCCACGCGCTCGCCGAGCAGGCGCGTGCGGCCCAGCACCCGATCAGAGGCCTGATCCAGCCGCTCGGCAAAAGCCTGCGGCGCGAGGCTCATCAGTTCGCTGGCGAGCGCTTCGGAGGCGGACCAGACAATCGAGCAGCTGCCATCGAACAGCGGCAGCAGCGCCAGCGGCCCGCTCGGCAGGAAACGCTGCCAGCACGTGGCCTCGTGCGGGTGCTCGGTAGCAATGCTCGCGACGATCGCCCGCTGCCGGTAGTCGTGTTCGTGCGCGCGGATGCCAAGTACCTCGCGCACGCGCGAATGCGCACCGTCCGCACCGACGAGCAGCGAGGCGCTCAGCGTCCCGGCGCTGGTCCGGATCATGCGCACGCCGGCCTCGATCGTGGCGCCGTGAAACTCTGCGCCGATGAGTTCTCCGCCAGCGGCCTCAAAACTGGCAAGTCCCGCCACCTGCACCGCATCGTTCTCGATGATGTGCCCGAGGTTGGCCTCGGCAAGCTCGGCCGCGGTGAAGCACAGCGTCGAGGGACTGTCGGGAGGCATCGAGGCATGCCAGACGCGCATGCGCTCATAGGCGCACAAGCGTCCGGCTGGCAGCCGCTCCCAGCTGCCCGCAACCTTCAGGACCTGCTCGCTGGCCCGACCCAGCGCCGAGACGCGCAGCTGCGGCGCACCCTGCGGCAACGTGCCCCGAGGCAACGCAAGCTCGGGGGCCAGCAGCGCGATGCGTCCGGCGGGCAGCTTTGAGGCCCGTGCCAGCAGCGCCGCCGTGCTGGCGCCGTTGGGTCCGGCACCGACGACCAGGATGTCAAAGTCCGCAGTCATGCCAAGCTCCGCTAACTGACCTTCAGCCCACGCATCAGCCGTCCGGCACTGCCGCCAAAGCCCCAGCTTAGCTGTGAGAGCGCGCGCTTGGCCGGCGGCAGCAGATCAAAGAGCAGCAGCCCCAGGTTGCGCGCGCTCGGGATACCGGGCCGCTGGCTGGCAAACAAACGTACCAGTGTGTCGGTGAAGTCGATCATGCCTTGGCGATCCGCACTGCGGTCCTGCTCATAGCTCTCGAGCACCGCCGGCGCGCCCGGATCCTCGGCCGCGCACAGGGCTTCGGCAAGACTTGCGGCATCGCGCAGCCCCAAGTTGAATCCCTGCCCGGCCACCGGATGCAGCGCTTGCGCCGCGTTGCCGACCAGCACGCAGCGCGCCGCGCTCAGCGCTCCGGCACGGGTCAGCGCCAGCGGATAGCTCACGCGCCGCCCGAGCCGGGTCAGGCGACCGATGCGCCAGCCAAAGCAGCGCTGCAGTTCGGCCAGATACGCGCTCGCATCGCTCGCCAGCAGCTGCGCGGCGCGCTCCGGTGCGAGCGACCACACGATGGTGTAGCTGCCATCGGCGAGCGGCAGCACCGCCAGCGGTCCGGTCGGCGTGAAGCGTTCATAGGCAGTTCCAGTGGCGGGGCGGTCACTCGCAACGTTCGCCACCAGCGCGACCTGGCCGTAGCTGTGCGCTTCGGCGCCGATACCGGCGGCTGCGCGCACCGCCGAGCCCGCGCCATCGGCTGCGATCACAAGCCGCGCACGCAATGCCGTGCGCTCGCCGGCGGCGCTCGTCAGCTGCAGGCGTGCGCAGCTGCTCGAGAACTCGGCAGCGCTCACCTGGACCGGCACGAAGGTTTCAAGCGCCGGCAGCTCAGCCAGCTGCTGCCAGAGCGCGGCGCCGATGACCCGGTTGGGCACCACGTAGCCAAAGGCCTCCAGTTCCTGGGCTTTGGCACTTAGGCGCGCGAAGCCAAAGCGGCCGGCATCCGAGATATGAATATCGCGGATCAGACCCGCGTGCGGCGCCATCTGCGCCCACGCGCCGAGCGTCTGCAGCACGCGCCGGCTGCCATTACCGAGCGCGGTCGTGCGTTCATCAAAGCTCGGCTGCTCATCGGCTCCGGGGCGAACTGACTCGATCAGCGCGACCCGATGGCGCGAGCCGGCGAGCGCCAGCGCCAGACTCGCGCCGACCAGACCGCCGCCGACGATGGCGATGTCGGTGCTGATTTGCGGGATCGCACTCATGCCGCCCTCATCAGCGCTTCGATCTGATCCGGGTCACTCGGGACACTCGCGGTGAGCACAGTGCAGCCCTCAGAGCTGACTGCCACATCGTCCTCGATGCGCACGCCGATGTTCCAGAAGCGTTTGGGTATGCCGCGTGAGCCGGCGGGGATGTAAATGCCGGGCTCGACGGTGAGCGTCATGCCCGGCTCGAACACGCGCCATTCATCACCGACCTTGTAGTCCCCGACATCGTGCACGTCAATGCCAAGCCAGTGCCCGGTGCGATGCCCGAAGAAGCGCTCATAGGCCCCATCGCGGATCAGCGCGCCTACCGGGCCCTTGAGCAGGCCACTGCGCAGCAGCCCCTGCGTCACGGCGCGCACCGCGGCATCGTGCGGCTCGTTCCAGTGATTGCCGGGCCGGATCTTGGCAATGGCCGCCTGCTGCGCCTCGCGCACGATCTGATAGATCTCGCGTTGCGCCGGGCTGAAGCGGCCGTTGACCGGAAAGGTGCGCGTAATATCCGATGCGTAGTACTGATGCTCGCAGCCCGCATCGATCAGCAGCAGGTCGCCATCGCGCAGGCGCTCGTTGTTGTCCCGGTAGTGGAGGATGCAGGAGTTGGCGCCGCCGCCAACGATCGGCGGGTAGGCGCTGTCGGCCCCATGCCGGCCAAACTCGTGCATGAGCTCGGCCATGATCTCGTATTCATATAATCCGGGTTCGCAGTGACGCATCGCGCGGATGTGCGCCTGTCCGGCGATCTGCCCGCAGCGCTGCATGATCCTCAGCTCCGCCGGACTCTTGAACAGCCGCATGTCGTGCAGTACATGGTCGAGGGCCACGAACTCCTGCGGCGGGTGGCGGCCGGAACGGGCCTGGGAGCGCAGCGCATTGACCCAGCCGACCACGCGCTGGTCGAAGTCCTGGTAGACCCCCATCGTGTGATAGACGCGGGCGCGCTGCTCGAGCAGCCCGGGCAGGATCTCATCGATGTCCGCGATCGGAAAGGCATCGTCAGCGCCAAAGTCCGCGACCACACCGGCCGGCCCGGCGCGGCGGCCATCCCAGCGCTCACGCTTCGGGTCCCGGTCGCGTACGAACAGCACGAACTCGCCCGCGGCACGCCCCGGCATCAGCACCGCGACGGCCTCGGGCTCGGTAAAGCCGGTCAGGTAGTAGAAATCACTGTCTTGCCGGAAGACATAATCCACATCATTGTTGCGGATCCGGATCGGTGCGGCCGGAATGATCGCGATCGCATCGCGCCCCATCAGCCGCAGCAACTGCCGGCGGCGGCGAGCAAACTCCTGCGCCATCGAGCGGTTCATGACCGCCAGCGGCTAATGCAGGGCAACGGCTGGCTCACTCGGTCGCTCGCGCTGGCTGGCGAGCTGCTCATAGACGATCTGGACTCCAACCCGTACGAATTCAACCAGTTCGGCGAATGCTGACTCGTTGGCTTCATCGCCTTCCGACTGATCGACACCGGCCTGCATGATCTGATTGAAGTCGCGCACGATCTCTCCAGCATCCCCGGGAAGTCGCGTCGGATCGGAGTGACCGGCGGTACCCAGTCCGTAGATAAAACCGTTACACCACAGGCACAGCGCCTCGGTGCGCCGCTCCAGCGGCTCCTCATCGTCCGGCAGCAGCAGGTTAAACTCCATGCTCTGCCCCGCCAGTGCCGCGGTGGTTTCCTCAAAGAGCGTCCGTAGTTTCGGTGCCGGACCCTGCGCCACCACCTCATCGGGCAGGATTTCGCCGATCCAGTCCTCGATCCGGTAGCGGCTGGCCGCGCACAGCGAGCCGGCGAGCGTGCCGTGGGCCTCTGCCGCCTCGGTCATTGCATGGAGGTCCTGCAGTTGCTGTTCGATCTGAGCGTAATCGCGGGAATGGGCCACGGGTACCCGGCGCCAGGCGTTAGAAGTGAATTGCGATGGTAGGCACTGGCGGCGCCGGCCGCAACCGTCACTTGCAGGGGGCATTGGCGCTGCCGGTACGATCAAAGGCGCATTGACCCGCCCTGCGACAGGGAATTATAGTTTTGCCATGAGTGAAGCCAACCGGACGAGCAATATCGAGGTCGAGTTCAAGCGGCTGGAAAAGCGCGTCGATGAACTCGTTGCGACCATTCACCAGCTCAAGGATGAGAACCGCGCGCTGCGTCAGCGCCAGGATTCGCATGCCGTCGAGAAGACCACGCTGCTCAATCGCAATGAACAGGTGCGCGCGCGCGTCGAGGCGATGATCGGGCGCCTGCGCGCGATGGAACACGGCGCATGAGCGAGCGGGAGCCGGCGCGGGTCACGATCCGGATCCTGGAGAAGGATTACTTCATTGCCTGCCCGCCCACCGAGCGCAACGACCTGCTCGACAGCGCCACGTTCCTGAACGGCCGCATGAAGGAGATCCGCGACTCGGGCAAAGTAGTCGGCGCCGACCGGATTGCCGTAATGGCAGCACTCAATATCTGCCATGAACTGCTGCAATTGCGTGATCGGGATCTCGGACTGCAGACAGACATCGGTGTACGTGTTAGGGCGCTGCGCGAACGCGTGGAAACGGCACTCGAGAACGGACAACAGCTCGAGCTTTAGTGTACATTCGGTATCAAGGCGTTGCCTGCGGTGTGCGACAGCGGGCCGGGATACCTCTCGACCCTAATTGATGCACCC
>Ga0181537_10000133_pt1 | contig 65742 bp, 54 predicted proteins | sample PEATcosm2014_Bin_39_FD_119765 | JGI IMG/M metagenome (GOLD analysis project Ga0181537, IMG submission 119765) | Peatland microbial communities from MTU Mesocosm Facility, Houghton, MI, USA - PEATcosm2014_Bin23_10_metaG | ecosystem: Environmental > Terrestrial > Soil > Wetlands > Peat | place...
GCGCACCGAGCTTCACGCTCAAGCTGCTCGATAGCGCTACCGCGACCAATTTTGACTCGGGAAGTGATGCCCTGAGCGCCACGGCACAGACGCGGCTGGCGACGCTGGTCGCAGCGTTGCAGGGCCAGCAGGTGCAGCGCATCCGCGTCAGCGCGCACACCGATGCGGTGCGCCTGATACGCGCCGCCCGCAGGCGCTTTGGTAGCAACCAGCACCTGTCCGAGGCCCGCGCGCTCGCCGTTGTGCAGTATCTGGAGCAGGCACTGGCGCTGCCGGAAGCACGCTTTGCGATCGAGGCGCGCGGTGATGCCGAGCCGATCGGCGACAATACCACCGCGGCCGGCCGCGCCATGAACCGGCGCGCGGAAGTCTCCGTCTGGATCGAGCAGGCCGAGGCGCCGCCACCGCCACCACCGGCGCCACCGCCGATCGAGACCATCACGCAGGAGCGGCACGATGCCTGCCTTGGCGATGCCGCCAATCAGCTGCCGCCGGTGCGCATCAGCGTCGATGGCGTGCCACTGGATGCGCGCGAGGGTGCGGGCGAGGCGGACCGCCAGCGCTGCGCAGACCTGGCCCTGGCGCGCTCGGAGCTGCAGGTGCGATACGATCCGCTCGAGCAGCAGCCGGCGCTGAATGTGATCGCCATTCCGCAGCGCGCCGCTGCCGGCGCACCGGTGCGATTCACGACCTACAGCAACTACGTGCGCTACATCGATCATGCCGAGCTGCGGGTGTTCTCCCAGGAGCAGAGTACCCAGCAGAAGCCGCTCGCGATCATCGCAGTGCCGATTGGTGGCACGGCTGAGTGGGTCACGCCGGCACCTGGCGCCCGGTCGCTGCGCGTGACCACGGCGCTCGAGAAGCCGCGCTATCTCAACTACGTACTGCGCGTTTACGATCGCAGCGGCCGTTTCGATGAAACGCGGCCGCGGCGGCTGGACCTCGGCGCGGCGCCCGGTGGCGCGCCACCCGATGCCACGCAGCTGGCGCAGGAGGCCGAACGCGCCGCCTACGGCGAGAACACGCTCGCCCTGCACAACATCCCGGTGCACGGCGGTGCCGTGACGGTCAGCGGCCGCAACGTGCCCACCGGCCACCAGGTCAGCGTCTTTGGCCTGCCGGTGCCGCTCGATGACGAGCAGCGCTTCGTCACGCGCCAGATCCTGCCGGCCGGTCCCCAGCAGGTTTCGATCCAGATCCTCAATGCCCAGGGCGAAGGCCTGGTGTTCACGCGCAACTTGAGCATCGCCACTGACGATGCATTCTTCGTCGCGATGGCGGATCTGACCGCGGGCAATCGCAGCACCAGCGGACCGATCGATCTGGTGACCGGCGATCCGAATGCCGCCGAGAAGAACTTCGTCAGTGGCCAGCTGGCCTTCTACTACAAGGGCCTGGTGAAAGGGCAGTGGCTGCTGACCGCCGCGGCCGATACACAGGATCAGCCGCTGAAGAGCCTGTTCAGCAACTTTGCCAGCAAGAACCCCGAGGATCTGCTGCAGCGGATCGATCCGAACCGCTACTACCCGGTGTACGGCGATGACAGCACCACGGTGCAGGATGCCCCGACCGCCGGCAAGTTCTATGTGCGCCTCGAGAAGGGCGACACCTCGATCCTGTGGGGCGATTTCCAGACCCAGCTCACCGGCACCGAGTTCATCCAGTACGCGCGCACGCTCTATGGCGCGGACCTGCGCTACCGCTCGAGCGCGAGCACCGCCTATGGCGAGAAGCAGCGCACCCTCGATGCCTTCTGGGCCGAGCCCGGCACGCTCGAATCGCGCCAGGAGTTCCTCGGCACCGGCGGCTCGCTGTACTACCTGCAGAACCAGGATGTGTCGATCGGCTCCGAGCAGCTGTGGGTGCAGGTGCGTGACCGGGATTCGGGCATCGTGATCTCGCAGACCGTGCTCGTGCCGACGCAGGATTACGACATCAACTACATGGAAGGACGAGTCCTCCTGCACTCCCCGCTCTCGACCACGGCCGACAGTGCGACCGTCGTGCGCACCGGCGGGCTCGATGGCGATCCGCAGTACCTGGTCGTAAGCTACGAGTACGTGCCGGATTTCACCAACCCGCACTCCATCGCAGTGGGCGGCCATGTCAGCCAGTGGTTTGGCGATCACCTGCAGCTCGGGCTCTCGAGCTTCCACCAGGGCGATCCGGGCGAAGAGCAGGACCTGCGCGGCATCGACGGCACCTGGCGCTATTCGGCCGGCACCTACATCAAGTCCGAATACGCGCATTCGGATGGCCCGGGCAGTAGCAGCCTGAGCTCGATCACCGGCGGCCTGACCTTCGATCCGATTGCCAGCAACGGAACCGGCGCCAGCGCCGAGAAAGTCGAGGCCGCGGTCGATCTTGCGGAAGTCACCGATTCGATGAGCGGACACGCCAATGTCTATTACCAGGATCGGGATGCGAACTTCTCCGGTCCCGGGCAGATCACCCCGGGCGTCGGCGTGCATCAGGAGGGCGGGGCGCTGAGCGTGCCGATCAACCCGACGACACAGGTTGTCGGCAAGCTCGATAACCTGGATTCCGCGACCACGACCGTGCTCTCCGGGGAGGTCGCGGTGGATCACAAGCTCGATGATCACTGGCACGTGCAGGTTGGCGCGCGCACCGATGATCGGGAGAATGCCACGCCGAACGCGAGTCCGATTCTCTCGCAGAACGGCGCCCGCACCGATGTCGCCGTGACGCTGGGCTACCAGAGCGCGGCCGGCAGCGGGCATCCGGGCGATGTCGTACCCACAGATCCGACTGCAGCGACTCCGCCAGGCACGGCGCCGGCGCCGGGCACGGCAGGAGCCGCGCACAGCGGCTGGGAGGCCTATGGCTTCGTGCAGGAAACCGCCTATCGCACCGACACCCGCAGCGACAATGACCGGGTCGGCCTGGGCGGTGGTGATCAGCTCACGAACCTGCTGCATGTGGGCGCCGAGGTCTCGGAGGGGAGCCTGGGCTTTGGCGGCAAGCTGACGACGGACTATCACATCGATGATCGCAGCAACCTGTACGTCAACTACTCGCTCGCCGCCGACCAGCCCGATGCGCTCAACACCGGACGTGAAGGCATGCTGACCTCCGGCACGCGCTATCGCTATAGCGATGCCACCAGCGTCTATGGCGAGGAGCGCATGCAGACCGGCACCGGCGATGACAGCCTCTCGCATGCCTACGGCATCGATTTCACGCCCTCCAAGCAGTGGACCTACGGCCTGAAATTCGAGAACGGCACCGTCTCGGATCCGATCGCCGGCGACCAGTCGGTGACTTCGGTGGCTGCCAGCGTCAACTACACGGACAAGTTGCTCAAGTACGGTGGCGCAGTTGAGTGGCGCGCCAATGACTCCTCGCTGCTCGGGGGCTCCCACACCACGCTGACGCGTAACAGCCTGACGTACCAGGTGGATCCGGACTGGCGGCTGCTGGCCAAACTCAACTGGTCGCAGACCCAGGGCGCGGCCGGTTCGGAATTGAATGCCGAATACCACGAGATCGTCCTCGGCGCCGCGTGGCGCCCGGTCAGCAATGATCGCTGGAACACGCTGTTCAAGTTCACGATCCTGAACGATGAGCCCTCGACCGCCCAGGTGAGCGCGGCCGGCAGCTCGGTCGACTATGCCCAGCAGAGCCGTGTCATCGACATGGATGCGAACTACCAGGTCAACAAGTGGCTGTCAGTGGGGGGCAAATACGCCCTGCGCACCGGTGAGCTTAGGGTCGATCAGACCAGCGGGGCCTGGTACGAGAGCCAGGCGCAGCTGGTGATCGCGCGCGCCGACGTGCTGGTGGTTCACCAGTGGGACGGCATGCTCGAGCTGCGCCAGCTGGCGATCCACGAGACCGGCGATCAGCGCAACGGTGTGCTGGTGGGCTGCTATCGCCACTTCGGACAGAACCTGAAGATCGGCGTGGGTTATAACTTTACCGACTACTCCGACAATCTCACCGACGTCGGCTACAAGAGCCACGGATTTTTCCTGAACACTGTCGGCAAGTTCTAGGCTCTCCGTCCAGAAAGAAGCGTCCACGCCGCGGCTATTGCCGAGGCCGTGGACCTACGGGCTGCTCTAGATCGGCAATGTCCGGACTAGAAGCGCCAGGCCCCAGAGAGCCACAGCGCATTCGAGTTGTGGTATTCAGAGAGGTTCAACACCTGATATTCCCCGCGGATATTCAGGTGATTAAAGAGCGTGAAGCCGAGGCCACCACCGTAGAGAAAGTCACTGCGGCTGTGAGAGGACTCGACTGTCTCCGTTCCCGGCGCGGTGTAGTTGGCGGTCAGGTTCACGTTGTAGAACAGGTAGCCGGCTTCGGCAAACACCTCGAGCGGACCGAGTGGCAGCGTGCCAATGGCCGTCGGTGACCAGCCATCCATGTGGATGTGGTAGTTGCCGTTGGAGCCGGTGGCGGTGAAGTTGCTGCCCGGATTGCCCAGATCCACGTAGGCCGCTTCGAGCGCAAAGTAGGGGGTCAGGCGCCAGCCGGCGAAGTACTTGCGGGCATCGGCATTGGAATGCGCAATCGAGCTCACGGCCTGCCCGAGATCGTTGAGATTGTCGATGTCGAGGTTGAACTGCCCGAAGCTCCCGCCGACATATGGACCGCTGGGATTATCCGCGAATGCCGGCACCGCACACGCAATCAACAACACGCCACCCATCGCCACTGAATTTTTCATGTACGCTCCCGAACCTTGAGGTTGGCAGACGCTCTGCGTCCGACTGGCGTATAGGTTGCCGTTCAGCGCTCGGGCACGGGATCGGTGCGCTCCACACGCCATCGTAGGAAGCAACCGACAGCTTTGTGACGGGGCGGCCACACGCGCCGGCATGTCGTCTCATGCCGACAGGAATGCACCTAAGTACGCAACCAGTTGCCGGATGTTGCGATGGCGCGACGCCCTTGTCCGTGGCTGATCATGGCTCATCCCTGCCGAGTGCGATGTGCGGTGACCAACTTAACCAGTCCTTCTCGGAGGCATCGCTGAGCTGGAACTGGGCGCCGCTGTGCACTGCCGTGCCGGGTGCGGCATCCGGAGTCGCGAATTCAATGCCACCGGTAATCAGTGTGGGCAGGGACTCGAGCTTCAGATTAATGCCCTTGAAGATGCCACCGCTCAGCTCTATGCCGCTGACACTCCAGAATCGCGAGCCGGTGCGCACCAGCGGCGCGAAATGCTGTGACAGGAAGACCTCGATGTTCACTTCGGTGGTATCGGCGCTCAGCTGCGTCGCCTCGACGGTTCCCACCTCGACGCCGCGGTAGAACACCGGGGAGTGGGGCTTGAGGAAGCCCAGGCGCGCCGTATGCAGGATCACCACCAGCCCCTTGCGATCCGGTGCCGCGGGCGGAGCGTCGAGCCCGATGAACTCCCTGGGCGCTTTTTCCTTGGCATTTCCCGTTCCCGGCAGCATCTGAATTTCCGGGCCGGTCACGACGGTGGACAGGCCGGTGATCGAACTCAAACCCACTTCCGGCCGCACGATCCAGAAGAGTGCTCCTTCGCGCGCCAGCGTGGCGGCGGAGCGATGCATTCTCACCCGTACATCGATGTAACTGTGATCCTCGCTGAGCACGACCGAGCTCACTTCGCCTACCGCCACACCCCGGTACTGGACCTGCGTGGTGCCGGCGCGTACACCACTGCCATCATGGAACTTGATCGTGAGGGTTGGACCCGCTTGCCACACGCGCTCGAAGACCAGGTAGCCGGCGATCAACGCAGCCACCAGCGGCACCGCCCAGACCAGCACCCCGGTGAAGCGGTGCTGCTTGATGATCGCCTGCGGGCTGTGTTCCGGGACTTCGACCGGATCGGCTGGCTTGTTCATGCGCTGGCCCGCGCCGGTTCCCAGAGGGAGCGCGGATCAAAGCTTGCCGAGGCGAGCAGGGTCAGCACGACCAGTGCCGTGAATGCGACCAGACCTCGTCCGGGCAGCACCGTGACAAATTGGCCGAGTTTCACCGAGGCGACCAGGATCGCCATAATGAATACATCGAGCATCGCCCACGGGCCGATGCGTTTGATGCAGCGATGGATCCAGGCGCGCTGGCGCCGCGCTCCGGGTTCCGCCGGGTTGCCAGTCGCGGTCAGGTACAGGAGCCCGAGCAGCTTGAGAAGCGGCACCAGGATACTGGCGATGAACACCACGGCCGCCACCGGCCACTGGCCATCGCGGAACAGACTGACGCAGCCATCCCAGATGTTGCTTTCGGAATAGGCGCCATAGAAAGTCAGGCGCATGATCGGATAGAGGTTGGCCGGCACGTAGAAAACCAGCGCGGACAGCGTCAGCGCCAGTGCCATGCTGCGCGAGGCGCGCGGATTGCGCGCTATCGTGGCCCCACAGCGGCAGCACGTGGCGATGCCACCGCGGGGCAGCGCCCCGAGGCGCTGTGTGAGGCCGCAGCTGCTGCATTGGACTGTGGTATCCACCTTAAGCGTCCTTGAAGGGACTGATGCGCCCCTCGGGGCCGGATCAGTTCGCTTCAGTGGCTGCCGGGGCCGGGGCGGTTGTGCCGCCATTTCCAGTAATCGTCCTGCTCGCTTCTGCTCATGCTGCGGAACTCACGATGAGGGAGATTTCTCTCGCTCAGATACACCTGGAAGGTGCTCTCCTCATCGTTGTTCCAGTAGTGGTAATCACCATAGACCGGATCATAGATCCGACCCGAAGCCGTCGCGACGCAGGCGGTGCCGCTGAGCGCGAGTCCCGCAAGCAGGATCCACACCGTGGCACTGGCTGGTCGCGACAGATGGCGCACTGCTGGCTCGTCCTGACAGCGCGCCAATCAGCCGTGGATCGGGGTGATCTTCGAGCCTTCGAGCGACAGATCGCCGATCAGGCCATGCTCACCCCAGACGATGCTGATCACCGGGCGGCGCAGCGTCTCGCTGTCGTACTCGGCATCCGCACCATGGGCCGGCAGGGCGGCACCGGCTTCGGCATCCAGCGTCCAGCCGTGGCTGTGCTCGAACTTGCTGGCAGCTTCCGGGGTCATGAACAGGATGATTTCCGAGTGCTCGGAGATGCCGAGCGAAGCGCCGATCGAGGCCCCGCTCAGGGCGTAGCGGTTGACGATCTTGCCGTTCACCAGCAGTTCGCCATCACCGTGCCGACCGCCGATGCCGATGGCCGCCTTGGTGACATTCGGAAACACGAGCACCGCGGCGGCCTTGTTCAGCAGCTCGCCGTTGCCCGGAGCCCGCTGGGTGAATGACTGCAGTGTGGCCTGCGTGTTGGCGTCGACCTCGGCATCACTGCGCGCGGCCGCGAGCCCGGCCCAGGTGAGTGTGAGGGAAACCAGCACGCCACCCATGACATTGCTTGCATACGGATTCATGGTCATAGTCTCCTTCTGGAAGAAATCTTGACTGTCGCAATCCTAGGCTCCGGGGTTTCCTTGCCCTATCGGCCCCAAGCCAAAGCCTTCCTAGGAATTCACCTACAATCGCGGCGCGGCCGGCTGGCGATGAGCCCGTGGTGCAAGAGTTGCGCGCTACCCGGCTGCGGCGCCGGGCCAGCGGCTGCTGCGCCGCAGAGCCGATTGATGCGGGCATTGACTGTGCCAGGGCTTATGATCTGGGTGCGCTGCACGCAAGAGCCGTGAATGACCTGCAGCGCAACTCATCGGTGCGGGGTTTGCCAGCGGCGGATAGCAGGAGCCATTAAGAGCAATGCTCGGATTTGATCGCCGCTACGTGCTGATCCCGATTCTGCTGGCCGTCGTGCTGCTGGTCAGTGCCTTTGTGATGGATCTGGACGCGCAACGCCGGCTGGCGGCGAGCACGCAACGCGTGCAGGCGCAGCTGCAGCGCGCGGCGCTGCTCAATAATCTGATGCAGATGGTAGTCGAGGCCGAGAGTGGCCAGCGGGGTTACCTGCTGACCGGCGAGCCGAGTTTTCTGCTGCCCTACCAGAGTGCCGTCGCCCAGCGCGAGGCGGTGCTGGCGCAATTGCAGCAGGTCTACGCCTCCCAGGATCCGCAATTTGCCGAGCCACTGCAGCGCATCGAGCAGCTGACCGACGATGAGCTCGCGCAGCTGGCGATCGGCCTGAAGCTCAAGCAAAGCGCCGGCGAAGCGGCGGTGGAATTTACCCGCACCGGCATTGGCCGTACGACGATGCTGCGGCTGGCCGAAGCGGTGACAACCATGCGGGGTCTGGAAGATGCCGCGGTACCCGCGCTGATCGAGACCCAGCACAGTGACCTGCTGCTGACCCGGGGCATCACCGCGGCCGGCCTGCTGATCAACGTCATCCTGGTGTTGCTGGCAGGGCTGCTGGTCAGCCGCCAGATACGCCGGCGCGTCGTCGACGCGCAGCGCGTGCTCGAGGAGCGCAATGCACTCGAGAACCTGGTGGCGGCACGTACCGCGGATCTGTCGGCGCTCTCGAGCCACCTGCAGGTGGTGACCGAGCAGGAAAAAGGCGCGCTGGCGCGCGAGCTGCATGATGAGCTGGGCAGCATGCTGGTCGCCGCCAAGATGGACATCGCCTGGCTGCGGCGCCGGGTGCAGATGGAAGATGAGGATTGCCGGATACGCTGGCAACGCGTGCTCGCCACGCTCGACTCGGGCGTCGACCTGAAGCGTCGGGTCGTGGAGCAACTGCGTCCGACGCTCCTGGACAACATGGGGCTGCTGACCGCCTTGCGCTGGCAGCTGCAGGAGTCCTGCGGTCGTGCCGGCCTGCGCTGCATCGAGCACCTGCCGGAGTCCGAACCCCAGTTGAGCAGTGCGGCGGCGATCGCGGTGTTTCGTATCGCGCAGGAGGCGATGACGAATGTCATCAAGCATGCCGATGCCACCGAAGTCGAACTGGGCGTGGCCTTCGATTCCGAGCAGCTGATGCTGACCCTGAGTGATAACGGGGTCGGCGTGCCGCCCGAGCGCCTCAAGGCTTCGGGTTCGCACGGGCTGCTGGGTATGCGTCACCGGGTGCAGGCGCTAGGGGGCACCTGGACGCTGTCGCCGGGGCGACTGGATCGGGGGACCGAGGTTCGGGTGCAGATTCCGCTGAGCCGGATTCAGGCGCCACCGGAAGATCCGCTGTTGCCCGATGCCGGTTTCTAGCCGCATCCTGAGCGAGGACGCGTGCCGGCATCCGGGACCCTCAGGCAGCGTTGGCCTCTGCGACCTCGCGCAACACGTCGCCAATCCGGTCGAACTCGCGCGCCTTGTCGAGGAAGTAGCGTACGCCGAGGGCGCTTGCTTCGCGCTGGTATTGCGGGAGCGCAAAATTGGTCAGCACGACGGTGACGGCGCGCCTGGGCAGGTCGGCGGTCGCGCGCAGCACGCCAAAGCCGGTGCCCTGCTTCAGGTGCAGATCCAGCAGCAGGACGTCGATGCGGATCGAGCGCAGGATCGTGACCGCGGCGCGTTCGCTGTCAACGATCGCGATCAGATCGATGCCCGGCAGCTGATCGAGCAGCTCGCGCAGCCGCTCCTGCAGGACCGCCGAATCCTCGACCAGCAGCACCTTCAATGGCGCACTGGCGCTCATAGTGAGCGCTGGACCCGCGGTAATTTGCTCCCGTGCATAAGTGACCATAAGTCTGCCATATCGCGCGGGGGCGCGAGTATCGGAGACGTCCTACACTGGCCTGATTATTGGATCAATCCACTGCGCAATGCGTAGGTCGTCAGGTCGGCGTTGTTCTTAAAACTCATCTTTTCAAGGATACGGCTTCGATAGGTGCTTACCGTCTTGACGCTGATACACAGCTCCGCGCCGATCTCCGAGACCGCGCGCCCGGCGGCAAGCTTGCACAGGATCTGGAACTCGCGCTCGGACAGCCGTGCATGCAGCGGCTGCTCGGAATCGTTGTCCATGTCCATGATCAGCACGTCCGCCAGGGCCTCGCTGACATAGCGATGGCCGCTGAGCACGGTGCGTACCGCCTTGAGCAGTTCATCAGCCGCGCTGTCCTTGGAGAGGAAGCCACTGGCACCGGCCCGCAGCACATTGACCGCGTACTGCCGTTCGGGCAGGCCGCTCAGCATCAGGACCTTGGTTTCCGGGTGCGTGGCCCGTACATGGCGCAGGATGTCGAGCCCGTTGCGATCGGGCATGTTGATATCGAGCAGCAGCAGGTTCCAGTGACTGTCACGCAGCTGCTCCAGGGTCTCGCGCCCGGAGCTGGCATCGCCGATGTGGCTGATCGTCTGGTCCATCTCCAGGAACTGGCGCAGCCCGGCACGCACCACGGCATGATCGTCGGCGATCAGCACTCGGCTCATCAGCAGCTTCCTCCGCGAATTACAGTTCAGCGAAATGCGCCGGCTGATTATAGCTGCTCAGGCGATTGTAGAGGGTACGCAGGCTGCAGCCGAGGGCCGTGGCCGCGCGGCGCTTGTTGCCGTCAAAATGCGTCAGTGTCGCCTCGATCAGTGAGCGCTCGACGGTTTCCAGCTTGGATCCGACCGCAATGCGCAGGCTTGCGCCCTGGCTGTCGCGTTCGAGCTGCGGTTCACTCTGTGCTGCCGAGCTGATCGGCACCGGCTCAACCTGGCTGTCGCACAGGATAAAGGCGCGTTCGATCGCATTGTGCAGCTCGCGCACGTTGCCGGGCCAGCGATGGCGCGCGAGCCTCTGCAACGCACCGGGTCCAAAACGCTTGCGGGTACCGCCGGCCGCATTGAGTTCGGCCAGGTAGTGCTCGGCCAGCAGCTGCAGGTCGGTGCCGCGTTCGCGCAGCGGCGCGACATGAATCGGAAACACCGCCAGCCGGTAAAGCAGGTCTTCGCGCAGCTGCCCGATCTTGACCGCGTGCAGCGGGTCGCGGTTACTGGCCGCCACGATCCGCACGTCGACGCCGATCTCGCGCGTGCCACCGACGCGAAAGAAGGCGGAGGATTCGAGCACGCGCAGCAGGCGCGTCTGCAGGTCGGCCGGCATTTCGGTGATCTCATCCAGAAACAGCGTGCCGCCGTCGGCGCGCTCGAAGACGCCGGCGTGCGTGCGCAGGGCCCCGGTGAAGGCGCCCTTTTCGTAGCCAAACATCTCCGCTTCAATCAGCGAGTCCGGGATGGCGCCACAGTTGATGGCGATGAACGGGCCATCGGCGCGGCTGCTGGCGGCGTGGATCGAGCGGGCGACCAGCTCTTTGCCACAGCCGCTCTCGCCGGTGATCAGCACGCTGGCGTTCGTCGGCGCGACGCGCAGGATCTGATCATTGAGCGCGCGCATCGGTGCCGAGTGACCGAGCAACTTCGGTTTCAGCGCCGCTATCGGGATCTGCAAGGCGGGCGAGGCAACGGTGGCCGGCTGCTCATGATTCATCGTCGTTCATCCTGTGTCGGTGAGTGCAACTCCTGCAGTACCTTTTGTACCCAAGCGCACAAAGCGACAGTAGCGGCTTGCACCGCAGCGTTGATCGGACAATTGAACTTTCCTTGTAGGACTCCTCCTACGCTGCCTGCAGCCCGATCATCCGGAAGCGGGCTGTACCTCGGGCAATGCGGCCGGCATTCTGGTGGCATCTTCCAGGAACGCGAGTATCAGGCGGCTGGCATCCGGACCCGCCGCGTCGAAGTATTTGTGGCGCGGATCGCCGCCGCTCCAGGCATGTCCCAGCGCCTCGATGCGCAGGCTCTGCACATAAATGTCTTCCCCGTGCCGGTAATCGCGCCGGGTGCAGGCCCGGCCGCCATCTTCCGATTCGATTGCAGGCCCGGCGGTGAGTGCAATGCCGCGCGCTTCACACAGCGCGCACAGCTGGGCCACGATCTGCTCTGAATTGATCGGGTTGACGACCTCATCGGCACCGCCGCAGATCACCAGCGTCGGGACCGGAACCGCGGCGGCACCGAGCTGCTGTGCGAGTGCCTGGGCAATGCCTGCCGGATCCTCGCTGGAGCCTGAACGCATGATCTTAAGTGCCTGGATGGCATTATCGGCCGCTGCGTACATCACTCCTGAATAGAGCACGCACGCCATGAAGCGGGCACCGAAGCGCGCCGCCAGCACGGCGGCCATCGCGGCGCCGGCCGAGAATCCACACAGGTAGATCTGCTCGCCATCGAGCGGGTGCTTGCGCAGCACCTCATCGAGCACACGTAGCAGCAATGCGGTTTCGCTTTCGCCCGCAATCACCTCGGGATCGAACCAGTTCCAGCAGCGCAAGGCATTGGCACGCTGGCGCTGCTCGGGATACAGCACCGCGATGCCGGCAGCGGCCGCCAGCGCATTCATGCGGCTGCCTTCGGCGAACTGTAATGCGTCCTGCGTGCAGCCATGCAGCATCACCAGCAGCGGCAGTCGCTCAGTGACTTCGTTGCGTGCGGGCAGGAACAGCCGGTAAGAGAGTTCGCGCGAACGGTTGCGCCCAAGCAGGCCGCGGCCGCGTGCCTCGACGTATTCGCCACGCATCCAGGCCGGCCCCTGTGGCTTGGGCAGTACCCGCTGCAGCAGCGCCTTGATCGGCCTGCTCGGAGGAAACAGACGCCGCAGCAAGCTCGGACTCAATGGCTCTCTCCGTGACGAATCGACACAGACTAGCCGGTTTGAGACCCCAATGTGCCGGTCAGAAACTCCCGGACGCCTTAAGTCCTTGATTTATAATAATCCCTGCATTTGCAATGAACGCCTTGACAATGAATGCCTAGGCAGTAGAATAGCCAGCATCGACGAGGAACTGCTTATGGGCGCGACTGCACAGATCTACGACGCGAACACCTTCCAGCCGGCCAAGGCTGTCGGGCAGCTGATGTGTCGGGTGCGCGCGGCCTACATTGCGGCCCTCGATCAGGCGCTGGCCGCGGAGCCGGAAATTGCCGGCCTCGAAATCAGTGCGGCCCAGTACACGATTCTGAATGTGCTCGAGCAGCGTGGCGTGGATTCGGCGGCACAGCTGTGCAAGGACATTTCCTACGATGGTGGCGCGATGACGCGCATGGTGGATCGGCTCGAGGCCAAGGGCCTCGTGAGCCGCCGCCGCTCGGAAGATGACCGGCGGCTGATCAACCTGGAACTGACGGAGGAGGGGCGGCTTGCAGTACCGAAGCTGCGGGCCTGCTCGGCGCATGTGCTGAATCACCTGCTGCGCGGCTTCAGTGCGACTGAAGTGCGCCAGTTCGAGAAGTTCCTGGGCCGGATGCTCCAGAACAGCTGACCTTTTTTTGACCACATACTTGCCTAGGCATTGACAGCTACTGCAGTCATATACAAATGAAACATATGCATATCACAACAAGTCCCTGGTTCCAGCGCGCACGCCATTCCCTGCAGCAGCTGGGTCCGTACGCAGTGCTGTTCGCCCTGCCCGGTGGAAGCCTGCTGGCCCCGGCCCTGTGGGTGTACCGGCACTGGCATGGAGAGCGCAAATGAATCTCATCCGTGCCCAGGTGTTCCTCGCGCTGCTGCTGCTGATCACCGGCTGCGCCAGCACGCACGGACTCAAACCCTCGGCAACGCTGAGTACGCCCGAGCAGCTTGCGGCCACGCAGACTTTTGCCGCGGCGCAGGTGCGTGCTGGCGCGTGGCCGGGTTCCGAGTGGTGGCTGACGCTTGCCGATCCGCAGCTCGATAAGCTGATTCGCGAAGGCTTGCAGGGCAGTCCGAGCCTGGCGGTGGCCGCGGCACGCACGCGCGCGGCACTGGCCGAGGCGGGCTTCAGCGATGCGGCGCGCGTGCCGCAACTCTCGGGGCTCGGCGATGTGACCCGTGCCCATTTTTCTGCCGACGGTTTCGTGCCGCCGCCGTACGCCGGCACTACCGCCGATCTGAGTACGCTGCAGGCCTCGCTCAGCTGGAGCGTGGATTTCTGGGGCGGGCAACGCGCGACCTACAAGAATGAGCTGGGACTGGCACAGGCGAGTGCGCTCGATGCCGAGGCCGCGAGGCTTGCGCTCTCGAGCAGCATCGCCTCGGCTTACATTGAGCTCCAGCACAACTACCTGCTACTCGATGTCGCGCAGGCGACGCTGGCACAGCGCGAGCAGGTGACCGCGCTGACGCGTGATCGCAACACCGCCGGCCTCGACTCGCGGCTGGAACTGAAGCAGACCGAGCAGACGCTGCCCGCGACGCGCGAAGTGGTGATCCAGCTGCAGGAGACTATCGAGCGCACGCGTCACGAACTCGCCGCGCTCCTCGGTGCCGGGCCGGATCGTGGACTTGCCATCGAACGGCCGAGTGCGACCGCGCTGGCAGAGACAGCGCTACCGAGTCAGTTGCCCGCGGAGCTTCTTGGCCGGCGACCGGACCTGCAGGCCCAGCGCCTGCGGGTGACGGCCGCGGCCGAAGCCATCAAGGTGCGACAGGCCGCCTTTTATCCGAATGTTGATCTGATCGCCTTCGCCGGCTTCCAGCGCCTGGGTCCCGGCGCGCTGCTCAGTGCCGGGGAGCGGCAGATCGGTGCCGGTCCGGCACTGACACTGCCGCTCTTTGATGCCGGGCGCCGCCGCGCGCAGCTCTCGGGCGCCGATGCCGCCTACGATGTCGCGGTCGAGCAGTACAACCAGGCGCTCGCGGATGCGTTGCGCGATGTCGCCGATCAGCTGAGCGCCACGCGCAGCATCGCGGCCCAGCAGGTTGAGCAGCAACAGGCACTGGCGGCTGCGCAGGAAGCCTATGACCTGGCCGTGCTGCGCTATCGCGAAGGCATCGGCAACTACCTGCAGGTGCTGGTGACCGAAGAGCCGCTGCTGAGCCAGCGGCAGCTTGCGGCTGACCTGCAGGCCCGAAACCTTCAGGTCGAGGTCGGCCTGGCGCGCGCCCTGGGCGGTGGCACCGCGCCCGCGCCGGCGCTGCTCGCGCATAACCCTTAAGTACACGCTCGTCGCCTTCGAGGAGATTGCCCATGGACACACCCAACACGACACCCGCCGCCACGCGCCGGCAGCGCACCCTGTGGCTCGGTCTTGGCCTCGGCGGCTTCGCGCTGCTCGGCCTCGTTTACGGCGCCTATTGGGCGCACACGCTGCGCTACCAGCAGTCGACCGACGATGCCTACGTGAGTGGCAACATCGTGCAGATCACGCCGCAGATCGCCGGGACCGTGGTTGGTATCGGCGTCGATGACACGCAGTTTGTCGAAGCCGGCACCGCGCTGGTCAAACTCGATCAGGCCGATGCCAAGGTGGCGCTCGATCAGGCCGAGGCGGAGCTGGCCCGCACCGTGCGCGAGGTGCGCACGCTCTATGCAACCTCTTCGCAGCTGCAGGCGCAGGTGAGCCTGCGTGAATCGGATCTGGCGCTGGCGCAGCAGGATCTGGCGCGCCGCGAGCGGCTTGGCAGTTCCGGCGCGATCTCGAACGAGGAGTTGCAGCACGCCCGCGATGCCGAGCGCAGCGCCGAGGCGGCCCTGAGCTCCGCCGAGCAGCAGCTGCGCGCCGGCCGCGCCCGCACCGACGGCACGACGATCGAGGAGCACCCCGATGTGCGCAATGCCGCGGCCCAGGTCCGCAGCGCTTATCTCGCCTTTGCGCGTACCACGCTGCCGGCACCGGTGGCCGGATTCGTGGCCAAGCGCAACGTGCAGCTTGGGCAGCGCGTCAGCCCGGGCCTGACACTGATGGCGATCGTGCCGCTCGATCAGGTGTGGGTCGATGCCAACTTCAAGGAACCGCAGCTCGCCGCGATGCGCGTCGGACAGCCCGTGACGCTGAGCGCGGACCTGTACGGCCACGGCGTGGTCTATCACGGCAAAGTGGCCGGCTTTGGCGCCGGCACCGGCTCGGTGTTCTCGCTGCTGCCGGCCCAGAATGCCACCGGCAACTGGATCAAGATCATCCAGCGCGTGCCGGTGCGCGTCGCCCTCGATGCCCGCGATCTGGCCGCCCATCCGCTGCAGATCGGGCTCTCGATGCGCGCCGAGGTGGACACCCATGATCGCAGTGGGCCACGGCTGCCGGAGCTGGCACACAGCTCGAGTGGCTACGCGACCGATGTGTTCAATGCCAACGACCTGATCGCTGATCAGCGCGTGCATTCGATCATCCTCGCCAATGAGGCCACGACGACGGCGCCGCAAGCCTCGGTGGACAGCCACCGCCTCGCACACAGCCAGGCGCCGGGCCACCATCTGGTGGCTGCCGCTACGCGGCTGTAAGGCAGCGCGCTGTTGCCGGAGTCACGCGATGAGCACTGATATCAAGGCAAGTGCCGCGCCCGCCGAGTTCGCGCCGCTGCGCGGCCTGACCCTCGGCATCGGCGCAGTGGCGCTCGCGCTCGCCACCTTCATGAATGTGCTGGACACCTCGATCGCGAACGTCTCGCTGCCGGCGATCGCCGGGGACCTCGGGGTCTCACCGGACCAGGGGACCTGGGTGATCACCTCCTTTGGGGTCGCCAATGCGATCTCGCTGCCGCTGACCGGCTGGCTGACGCGCCGCTACGGACAGGTGCGCCTGTTCACCTGGTCGGTGCTGCTGTTCGTGGCCGCCTCCTTCCTGTGTGCCCTCGCACCGACGATTGGCCTGTTGATTTTCTTCCGCGTGCTGCAGGGCGCGGTGGCCGGGCCGATGATCCCGCTGTCGCAGTCGCTGCTGATGTCGAGCTATCCGAAGGCCAAGGCCGGCACGGCACTGTCGGTATGGGCGATCACGACGATGGTGGCGCCGGTGGTCGGGCCGCTGCTCGGCGGCTGGATCACCGACAATATCTCCTGGCCGTGGATCTTCTATATCAACGTTCCGGTCGGCCTCGCCTCGGGGCTCGCGGTCTGGTCGATCTATCGCAAACGCGAGACCCCGACCGTCAAGGTGCCGATCGACAAGGTCGGACTGGGACTGCTGGTCCTGTGGGTCGGAGCCCTGCAGGTGATGCTCGACAAGGGCAAGGACCTGGACTGGTTCGCCTCGCCACAGATCGTGGTGCTGGCGATCGTCGCTGCGGTCGGGCTGTTCGCGTTCCTGGTCTGGGAGCTGACCGAGCGCAACCCGGTGGTCGATCTTGGCCTGTTCCGCAATCGCAATTTCTGGGTCGCCAGCCTGGCAATGGCACTCGCCTATGGCACCTTCTTTGGCAATGTCGTGCTGCTGCCACTGTGGCTGCAGCAGTACATGGGCTACACCGCGACGCTCGCCGGCGTGGTACTCGCACCGGTCGGTGTGCTGGCGGTGCTGCTGACACCACTGGTGGGCAAGGCGATGCGGCGGATCGATGCGCGGCTGATTGCCACGGTCGCCTTTGGCGTGTTCGCACTGGTGCTGGCGATGCGCTCGAAATTCACCACCGACTCACCACTGGCAACGCTGCTGGTGCCGACGCTGATCCAGGGCGCCGCGATGGCCTGCTTCTTCGTGCCGCTGGTGACGATCTCGCTTTCGGGCATTTCGCCCGAGAAGATTCCGGCGGCCTCGGGACTGTTCAATTTCTCGCGCATCGTTGCCGGCTCCTTCGGGACTTCGATCGTGACCACGCTCTGGGACCGGCGCGCGACACTGCATCATGCGCGCCTCGTCGAGCACCTGAGTGCCGCCGATCCGGCCACGGCCCAGGCGCTCGCGGGCCTGCCCGGCGGCGCAGCCGGCAGCGAGCAGGGCCTGTCGCTCCTCAATCGCCTTGCCGATCAGCAGGCCTTCATGCTCTCGGCCAACGACATCTTCTACTTCTCGGCGCTGCTGTTCGTGCTGCTGATCGGCGTGATCTGGCTGGCGCGTCGCTCCGGGGGCGCTGCGCCCAGTGCTGCGGCCAGCGCCGCGCACTGATGCCGGCCGCGGGAGGCTCGTGGCATGCAGGTGCATGGCGGCCGTGATCTGGCCTCAGGCGTTCATGGCTCCGCGTGCGTGTCGGGGCAGGGTGTGCCGGTCGCCACGCGCGTAGTCAGCGCCGGCCGGTGCGCACTGTTTCTGGCCAGATAGGCATCGAGATTCCCCGGATGGTAGGCGCACGGTGGATAGTTGCGCCGATCAAGGGCCGAACGATGCACAGCCTCGAACCCGTCGAGCTGCACGCCGATCTTGCGCACATGGGGACCGAACAGGCGGTACATGAACGTCATGGAATTCTGAAGTATGCTGTTGAAGCACGGCGTGAAGTGCAGCAGGTAGGAGCGGTCGACATCCAGTCCCAGGTGCTCGGCCTTCTCGACCATCCAGTGCAGGGCCTCGTTGGCGAGACCATCGGGCTTATAGCCGCCGCCGACGTTGGAGTGCACGCCGGCAAACCACACCTGCTCCAGCTGCCCGGGCCAGCCGGGAGGCCTGCTCCAGAGGTTGGGGAGGAATGGCTTGCGTCGCTCATCGATCGCGAGCGCCTGGAAGGCGTTCTGGATCCAGGGATTCAGGCTGACATCGTGATACTTATATTTCCCCCGGTTCAGCAGCTGACCGAGAAGGCCTGGCGCACCCAGTGCGCCCACCGTGTCCCAGACACCGATGAAGCGGATCGGCGGACAGGGTCGCGGATCGTCGATGAACTTGAAGATCGCCTCCCATTCGGGTGTGCCGGGTCCCGTTCTGTGCTCGTAGCAGGCATACAGATCCGGCACGAAGTAGTCATCGTCCTTCTGGACGAGCCCGACCTGGTTCATGAAACCGGCCAGTGTCCGGACCGTGAACGCGCCGCGACTGAAGCCAAACAGGTAGATCTCATCGCCCGCATTGTAGTTATAGACCAGGAAGCGGTAGAGATCGCGGACATTGTTCTCGATGCCATCGCCGAAGGCACCGCCGGTGAACCGGTCCAGGAAGTCACCGCTGCCGACGCCGTCGTGGTAATACACCACCTGCTCGATGCCATCGGCCGCTCGCGGGACGACTGCGCGGGTCATCTTGGTGACATTGGTGGGGCGACGCTTGCCGGTGCTGGGGTCGATCTGATCCTGGTTATTCCAGGTGCCATCGGCGCAGACGATGATTCTTTTCATGCTCTCCCTGCCTGCTGGTGGCCGCTCGCCGCGGCCACGCACTGCGAACCTGCCGCCAGCGCGGATCCTCCGCCGGAATACCGGGCTTGTCCAGACAGGCGCCGCTCGGTGGATCTCGGCAGCTGCTGGTCGCGGTCGCTGCGGACCATCGCGTACCGGCAGGGCGCATGCAAATCCGGCCGGCCCGGTTGGCGGACGCTGCGCGGGTTGTCCGCGTCGCCACGTGTTGCCGGGCTCTGAGCGGGTCTTGAAAAGACCGGCAAAACCCTCATAGTCTTGGGTCCCGAGCAGATGTTGAGAGATACGCGGATGTGGGCACTTCGAAGAAGCGGCGAGCGCGGCTTGGCTGACCACGGCTGGCTCAAGTCACGCCACAGCTTTTCCTTTGCGGACTACCATGACCCAGAGCACATGGGATTCAGCGCGCTGCGCGTGATCAACGAGGATCGCGTCGCTCCGGGCCAGGGATTCGGCACGCACGGCCACCGCGATATGGAAATCCTAAGCTATGTGCTTGAGGGTCAGCTCGGGCACCGCGATTCGATGGGCACCGGCTCGGTGATCGTGCCAGGCGATGTGCAGCGCATGAGCGCAGGCTCCGGCGTCACGCACAGCGAAATGAATGCCTCGAAGAGCGAGCCGGTCCATTTCCTGCAGATCTGGATTCTCCCCGCCGTGAAGGGCATCGCCCCAGGCTACGAGCAGAAGCACTTTGATGAAGCCTCCAAGCGCGGCCAGCTCAAGCTGGTGGCCTCGCCGGACGGCGCGGCAGGCTCAGTCCTGATTCATCAGGATGCCCGCATGTATGCCGGGTTGTTCGATGGCGCGGAACAAACCACGTTCGAGACGACGAAAGGCCGCGCCTGGTACCTGCATCTTGCACGCGGCTCGCTCAAGGTCAATGATACTGAACTGGCTGCTGGCGACGCCCTGATGTTAACGGACGCGAGCACTCTGGTTATTCACGCCGGCCGGGCCGCGGAACTGCTGGTATTTGATTTACCCGGAGACGGGCAACGATAGTGACCTGAAGGCCGAAGCCCCGGCATCCTCTGGCAGAGCTCGCTGAACGCGGCGCTGTTCATGCTGCGAAATGGCGGCAGCGCAGAGGGCCACGCGGCGTCTTAAGAACTTAAGGCCTTTTCGCTGGGAGGCGACTGATGGACCTTGCTCTCAAGGGTAAGCGAGCGCTGGTGAGCGGCAGCACGGCCGGCATTGGTCATGCGATCGCCGCGAGGTTGGCTCGCGAAGGCGCGCACGTCATCGTCAACGGGCGCTCCCAGCCGGCGGTCGACGAAGCAGTCAGGAAACTCACGGCGCTGACGGGCGCAACTGTACAAGGCTTCGCAGGAGATCTTGGCACCGCCGCCGCGGCCGAGGAGCTGGCCCGGCGTCATCCGGACGTGGAGATCCTGATCAACAATCTTGGCATCTTCGAGCCCAAGGCTTTCGAAGACATTGCCGATGCGGACTGGGTGCGCTTCTTCGAAGTCAACGTGCTGAGCGGCGTGCGCCTGGCGCGGCTCTATCTGCCGGCAATGCGTCGCGCGAACTGGGGACGTATTATTTTTATCTCGAGCGAGAGTGGGGTGCAGATCCCGGCCGAGATGATCCACTATGGTGTGACCAAGACCGCACAACTGGGCGTCTCGCGCGGGCTGGCCGAAGCCGTTGCCGGGACTGGCATCACCGTCAACTGCATCCTGCCCGGGCCAACCAAGTCGCGCGGCGTCAGTGACTTCGTCGAGGCACTGTCCAGGTCTGAGGGCAAGAGCTTTGCCGAATTTGAACGCGAGTTCTTCGACAAAGTCAGGCCCACTTCACTGATCAAGCGATTTGCTGCGCCCGAAGAGGTGGCCGCGCTGGTGGCCTATATCTCAAGCCCACTGGCCTCCGCGACCACGGGCGCCGCGCTGCGTGTCGACGGTGGCGTGATCAAGAGCGCCTTTTAGTCGCCGCTATCCGGCAGCTGCAGATCGGGCAGGAAAAAGGCCCGCGTGCGGCGGGCCTTTTTCGTTACGGTCTTGAGCTCTAGGGCCTGAAGCGCCGATAGATGTTCAGGCTGATGATCATCAGCGCCGCGCCCGCGGTGATCACGCTGACATTGGTGAGGATGCCCGCCAGGTAAGGCCCCACGGCCGGGATTGAAGTCAGTGCGCCTGAAAGCGATGCCAGGGCGAGCGCACTCACGATCACGCGCACATGATCCTCGGCGGCAATCCCGGTGCCCACCACGAGGCCAATGATCACCAGTACGGCGTCCGCGTAGGGAATGGTGCAAAAAGCACCAACGACGGCAATGAGCAGACCCACCAAACCCACAATCTTTCTTGCATTCATTTTAAGGACCCTTGTTCTATTAAAGTTATTGTTGGGCCCGAAGGCCCCAGGTCTTCGACGAGTCATTCCTAGCATGCCGGGCGAGGGTCGGGCAACTACCGGCGAATCCGACTGCGGGCGGCCAGCAATTTCAACGGTGTGCTGATTGGGTGGAGCGCGAACTGTATTCAGTTGCTACCAATCAATTGGAGGCGGTCAGGGATCATGGCATCGTCCGCGCCAGATCCGGACCCGTGGCTATTCAGTTGGCACCGCTCGCTACTCCTTCGAGGATGTCGCGCAGATACGCCACGTGCTGGGCCAGAGCCTTGCGGCCCAGCGAGGTCATGGCGATCCGAGTGCGCGGTTTCTTGGCGATGAAATCCTTCTCAATCTTGACGTAGCCGGCCTGTTCGAGCGTCGAGAGGTGCGCCCCGAGGTTGCCGTCGGTTGCACCCACCGCGCTTTTCAGGCGCGTGAACTCCACCGACTCGCGTGCCGCGAGTCCGTTCAGTGCCGCCATGATCTTCAGGCGTAGTGGCTGATGAATCAGCTCGTTGGATTCTGCTGGCATCTCAGGCGCGCCGCAGCCAAAGGCCAGTCACTATCAAAGTGCCGCCGCCGATCAGCGCCATCCAGAGCATGTAATGCTCCCTGAAGAACGCATAGCCAGCGACGGTGCAGAGGCCGAGGGCTATGCCGGCAATGGCCCAGCGCGAGCCGCGCCAGATGCCGACGACCGAGTAGATCAGCGCCACGAGCAGGGCTGGAAAAGCCCCGAACTGCGCCAGATCGTGCGGCTGCAGGATGTAGTAGGTGGCGGCTACAAAGGCGAATATCGTGATGCCAAGCGCGGCGAAGCGCGTGCCGTAGCCGCTGCTGGCGCTCGTCTTGCTGGTGACTGCGGCGCGGCCGATCAGGAAACTGCCGCAGATGCCGACCAGATCGAGCGCGAGCCACGCCGGGTTCGCGAGTGCCGGCGCCAGATCGCAGGTGCCGTAGCCGAGCACCCAGATAAGACCCCAGAGAATAAGGTGCGGTCCGCCGCGCTCGTAACCGCGTAGCACCGAGGCACGATGTTGCGTTCGGGCAATGTCCTGCAGAGCGTCTGCAGCTTCCTGGGTCGTAATGGGCATCGGAGTCTCCTTGCTCTGTGGTCCGGTGTGTTCGATATACAGAGTACTCTATATTACAGAGTGAAAGTTTGCAACCCGCCCGGGAGCGGTGGCCTGGACTGCGACGCAAGGCAGCGCCTCAGTCGTCAATCCACTCAGTCGCGTTCTTTTGACCAGGGCAGAATGGTCTCGACAGAAAACACGACGCGGCCCGTGGAGTCGATGCTGGTACCGGGATCGCTGGGCATTCTGCGCGTCGCGATGTACTGCAGCTGCAGCTCAAATTTTCCAAGCTCGTAGTTAAGGCCCAGCGAGTAGTCGATCTTCGCGCCGCCATTGCGATCGATCCAGTAATCGCCCCAGGCGTAGCCGGCATGTTCCATCAGGGAGAGGTGCTCGATCAGGGCCGTGGTGGCGTCGACTGAGACGTACCAGGCGTCCAGTCTGGCACGCGGCTCGCGCCCATCGTAATTGGGGGTATAGAAAAGCGCGGTCTTGATCCCATGATAGGAGGCGTCTATATAAAGTTCGCCGTAATCGTAGCCCTGACCGCCGTCGATCATGTAGGCGTAATAGTTCAGCCCGGTGCCAAACAGTACGCCTGAAGCGGTCCGGTGCATGATTTCTGCATAGGGGCTTACCTCCAGGCGCGGATTGCCCACGTAGCTGTTGTCACCGAAGTGCACGTTGCTCATGAACACGCCGGTCTTCCACTGTGAGTCTTCGACATAGTCGAAACTCAACTGAGCCGCAGGCTGGCGCCCGGTCTGAGTCTCCCCGCGGAAATCGTAATCACTGGTGGCTTCCACTGTGACTGTCGCGCTCGGGTCGGCGTGCGCCAGCGAGGCGCACACCGCCGCGAGCGTGATCCACAACGATACCCTCAGGCGCATCTTGAGCGGCTGAGCAGAGCGGCGCCTCAATGCGCCACGCCGTCCCCGATTGCTGGCACCACTTCCAGAGTGAGTCCGCGCCTGCTCCAGGATGTTGCCGCCCAGACGGCAACGAACGCCAGCACGGCAACGGTTGCCATGATCGGCAGGCCCACGGCGGGGAACAGCACCGTGGCCCAGCCAGTGAGCACCGGTCCGCTGACACTGCCCACGGTATAGGCGAGCGCCACCGCCAGCAAACCGGTTGAAAGCCCGGCACCCGTGATGCGCTGACCGACTTCGATGACGGCCAGCGTGTTCATTCCCCCCGCAGCACCGCCCCAGCAGAACAGCAAAGCGAACAGCAGTGCCGGGTGTGAGCCTAACCAGGGCAGCGCCAGTGCACCCAGGCCGACAGTGCCGGCCGTAATCAGCTGCGCCTTGCGGAATCCGACCTTGTCCGCCAGCCAGCCCAATGGAAGTTGCAACAGCGTGCCACCGATACCAAATCCGGCCAGTACCGCCGTGACGCTCAGGGCCAGCAACCGGTGATCGCTCAGAATCGGCAGGAACGATATCGAAGAGGTCTCGACAAAGCCGGCGACAAAGCCGGCCATCAACGCAGCGGGAACGATGCGCAGGGCGGCCAGTCGCTGCGTGCGCCCGGAAACCTCAGGATGGCCATCGCAGTCACCGAGGAAAAACAAGGTTGTTGCACTGAGCGCCAGCAAGGCGATGCACCCCCACAGCGGCGCGGGACCCGCGAAGCCAGTGAGCGCGATCAGCAATGGACCGGCGGCAATCCCACAGCCCATCAGCGTTTCGTGGGTGCCAATGGCGCGTCCACGGATGCTCTCCGGCGCCGCCCACACGATCCAGGTGTCGCAGGTCACCCAGCGCAGGATCAGTCCGATGCCAAAGATGAAATTGGACATGAACAGCAGTACCGGCGCCGTCTCGTACAGCGCACTCACCAGCGCAAGCCCGGAGAGGCCCAGCGCAATGCGGTTGGTCGTAATGAATCCGCAACGGCTCAGGACCCGCGGCGCCCATTGGCCCAGAACCAGTATCGCAAACCAGGGCGCACCGGCCACCGCTCCTACGATCAATGGCGACTGATGCGTTGCATTCAGCCGCAGCGCCATCAGCGCCGGGACCGTGCCGATCTGCACGATCTGCGCCAGGAACGATACCGCATTGATCTTGACCAGGCGGTTGAGCGCCGCAGCAGTTTCCGGATTCATCAGGCGTGGGCTGCGCATAGCTGCTCTCCTGCGGGGCAATGACTGGCGGTATGTTCACCGGCCGCGGCGATGTCGCCGTAACTGGGCCAGGTGCCGCGCTCGAAGTATCGATCCCAGGTCGCCACTATCTTGGCTGTGTACTGTACCGGCATCGCATGCACAAACGGGCATTTCACCAGCTCGGCAAACGCCGGATCCTGGTGATTGGCAGTCCACGAACGGCGATCCTCGCTCAGGTGCGTGGGACAAAGCGTCTGGTCGACCCGCGCCGCATAGTTGTTGATGGTCATCTCCGCCATGCCCTGCCAGGCCGCACCCGCCTGTTCGAACAGGTAGCGCCGCTCGCGGCGCGTCAACTGCGAGATCTCGCAGTCAAAGCGGCTGGTGCACTGATCGCGGGTGAACATCGAGAAGGCGTAGATGTCCGACGTGATATTTACCAGCGGTACGGGCGAGGACATCAGAGGATCGTAGAGTGGGTCGGTGGCGTTGGCAGCCTCCGGCACGAAGGCGACCGCATCAAAATCGAAGAACGCCGTCCGGCAACCCGTCACCGGACAGAGCAGATTAATTACAAAGTTGAGCGCTCCGCCGCCCAGCAGGGTACTTGGCGTCTCCTCGGAAAGGGTGCTCATGATCTCGGCCAGTGCCGTGATCGCCGGGCGCACGCCACTGCTCGGTGCGGCGGCGTTCGAGGAGTCGAGCACCGCGCCGGGGTCGCCGATCACGTACATGCATGCCACTGCTTCGCGCCGCTCGAGTGCTGCCAGGAAGCGTCGCCAGCCGACAACAATGTCGCTCAGGCTGTGTACTTCGACGGCGAAATAGCGGTCCGCGGCGAATTCGCGTCGGCCCGCGACGCAGCCGAGCGAGCGGCGAAACCAGTTGTACAGCTCCCCGGAGAGGATGCTGCTGGCTTTGCCGCAATGAACCTGATGATTCTTGGCCGGCAGGAATGGTCGCGCGCGTGGCGCACCCGTGGAAAACGGCGACTGGTAGGCGGTACTCATTGGGCGAGCTCCTCAGATAGCGGTAACGTGATCGGTGCAGCAACCCGCGACGGGGCCATGCGGAATTATTTGTATGCGTCGTACATATACTGTATGCTGCACACATATGTCAAACAAACTGAATTAATCTCTTGGCTGAGGAATCAGCGTTTTTCTCAAATTCCAATCTGAGGTTTTCCCATGATGCAGAATTTAAGAGGTGCCAATCTGCTTGGCGCCTTTGTCGTTGCCGTGCACGATCAGATGCTGCAGTGTCTGGAACGAGAAGATGCGATCGCGCCTCAGGCTGCGGCGGCGCTGATCGTAATTGGCTTTAATGTGGGTCGCAGCGTCGATTTCTTGAGCGGCGCCCTGCAACTGAGCCATTCCGGGTGCGTGCGCCTGGTCGACAAGCTCGAGCAGGCGGAGCTGGTTGAACGCCGCGAGGGGCAGGATCGACGCGTTGTGCAGCTGTATCTGACGGACCTGGGCAAGCGACGCATGCAGAATGTCCTGCGCTCGCGGCGCAAGTACCTGGACAGCCTGCTGCAGTCGCTCAACGCGAAGGAGCAGAAGCAACTGACCGGCATGATCGAGACCATGCTCTACGACATCACGACCGGCGATGAGCACGCCGAAGCGATGTGCCGCTACTGCGATGAGGTCGTGTGCCCGCAGGAGCACTGTCCCATTACGCTGGCCGTCGCGAGGTAGAGTGAAAGCCGCGCGCTCGGGCCTGAAACGTCGACCCGGTCCTGCGGCGAACCGCACCATGGCATCTGTTGCGCTGTCATCCGAGGCTGAGGCAAGAACGCCAGATCACCAGCGCTACGCGCAGCTGGACATGTCCGCGGAGGAGTCCTACGACGACCTGACACGCCTTGCCGGGCAGCTTGCCGATACTCCGATGGCCTTTATCAGTATCCACGATGGCGAGCGTCAGCGCTTCAAGTCGCGCGTGGGTTTCAGCCAGGGCCAGAATCTCGATGAACCCTGGCCGGTTCTGTACGAATTCGCCGGCCGTCACAGCATCGTGTGCGCCAATCTGGAGTTGGATGCTCGTTTTGCAGGCTTGCCCTGCGTCGTCGGTTCACCGCGCCTGCGCTTCTACCACGCCATAGCGCTCGCGACGCCGCGCGGCACGGTCGTGGGCGCCTTGGCGGTAATGGATGCAGTTGCGCGGACGCTGAGCGCGGAACAGATTGAAGCGCTCGCGGCGCTGGCGCGCCAGGTCGTGGCGCAATTCGAGCTGCGCCTGGCCAGGAAGCATCTTTTCGACATGCAGACCCACAGTCACGAATTGGCGCAGCAGATGGAGGCCGACCGGATGCTGGAAGTCCAGAGCCTGGCTGCCGACCTTCATGATGGCGTCGGCCAGGAACTGGCGGCGCTATCGATGCAGATGGGCTCATTCCTGCTCTCGCCCCAAGCGCAGCCAACTGCAGTTCGCGAACCGCTGGAGAAGATGACCGAATATCTTCGCAACTGCATGAAGAGCTGCCGGAGAATTGCTGAAGGCCATGGTGGATTCATGATCCGCGACCTGACGCTGCTCGAGGCGCTCAAGCGATCGACCCAGTCGATGGCGAGCGGCGGGATTCAACTCGAATTTACCGGGTCCGGCCACAGCCTGAGCGCGCTTGACGAGACCACGGCCTACCACCTGTTTCGCATCGGGTACGAGGCGATCCGCAATGCTTTTACGCACAGCGGCTGCAGCCACGTGCAGATAAGCTGTGACAGTAATGATGCGCATATTGATCTGATTATCGAAGACGATGGCTCCGCAACTGTCAACCTCGATCGGCCCAATGCCGGCATCGGCCGCTCGGTCATGAACTATCGTGCCCACAGCATCGGAGCGGAATTGCGTTTTCTGCCGCTGCCGCAGGGCGGCCTGCGGGTCGAATGCCGCCTCCCGCGGCGTCGATCCTGATCAGGGGCGAATCAACTGCTGCAGTCCGCGCCGGAATGCGCTGACTCCGCCCATCGAGGGGTGACGCAGTGCGTACGCCTGGCGCCCGCAATCGGCCAAAGATTTCTGGGCGTGACGACCGACGGCGCCCAGCCTCGCCTTGGGAAAGGACTCCAGCAGGGCTTCGAGAACCGGAATGCCCAACCTCCGTTCTGAGGATTTCGGAGTACGGTTGGATTGCCGATTGCCCCGCCTGTAGGGATGCCACGGAAAGGCATTCCAGAGAATGGTCTCGTGCGCGACCCCGAACTCGTGCAGCGCCGACCAGATCGTCGTTGCCGAAGGCTCGCTCCAGGGAATGTGCCGGCTCGAGAGGCGCGTTGCAGGCACTGCCACGCGGGGAATGATGCCGGCAATCACCAGGCGCTCGCTCGTAAAAGGAATGCCGGTGACGTGACAGCCCTGATAGCCCGGCGCTTCACCAATGAGTATCAGCTTTGCATCAGTGGCCAGGTGGGCCTTGAGTCGCCGGCGACGGGCTGTCACGGCACTCTGATCCAGGTCCGTGCCCGGATCGTGTTCGGTCCACGGATTGAAGACCTGATGGCCTGCAAAACCGGTCAGCAAGCGAAAGAATCGCGACAAAGCCGGACTAGAAGGCACTGCAATACCTCTGATGGAATCCTGCGCAATCGAGAAGCCGCGCTCATTCTAGACGCCGCATCTGGCTGACAACGGCTTTCCCAACCCTCCCAGGCGCTGTAGCCGACGGCCTACAGCCGCTGTGCGCTGCTTCACCTACAGTCCGCGACCAGAGCGACATTTGCGCCATTAAGTCAAATTAACCAGGTGATCTGGCACTCGTTATGGGGTTCGTGTCGAAGATGTGAGGCCGAATCGATAGTTTCAATCGGCGAACGGACCCAACAATCGGGACAAGATGACATTCAGAGGCAACACTTCGGCCGAATCCGCCGTCAGCGCCGCAGCTGAGGCCGCTGATATGGCGCACCGCGCCGGTCTGGTCTATGTCTCCGATGCGCTACCTGGCTATCGCCGTCAGCGCTTCGGCAAACGCTTTCGTTATTTGCTGCCCGACAACCGGCCGCTCAAGTCCCGCGCAGAGCTCAAACGCATCGCGCACCTGGCAATCCCGCCCGCCTACGAGGATGTGTGGGTGTGTATGGATCCACGCGGTCACCTGCAGGCCACAGGTCGTGATGCCCGGGGCCGCAAGCAATACCGCTACCATGCCGGATGGCGCAGCATCCGCGATGATGCCAAATTCGATCGCATGGCCACCTTTGCCGAAGCGCTGCCGCGACTGCGCCGGCGCGTGGCTCGCGATCTGGCCCTGGAAGGGCTGCCGCGCGAGAAAGTTCTCGCGGTCGTCATCAGCGTCCTCGACGCGACCTGCGTCCGTGTCGGCAATGAGGAGTACGCGCGCGACAACAAGAGCTTTGGCCTGACGACGCTGCGCAATCGCCATGTGAGCTTCATTCGCGATGGACGGGCGATCCTGAACTTTCGCGGCAAGGGTGGCGTGCCCCACGAAGTGCTCATCGATGACCGGCGCATCGTGAAGATCATGCGCCGCTGCCAGGAGCTGCCGGGCCAGCAGCTGTTCCAATACGTTACGGACGAGGGCCAGCGTGCGCCGATCGACTCGGGACAGGTCAATGAGTATCTGCGCGATTCGATGGGCGATGATTTCACGGCCAAGGATTTCCGCACCTGGGCCGCGACACTGCATGCGATCCAGCTGCTGGCACGCACGCCGGTACCGCTCGATGCCAGCGAGCGTGCGATGAAGAGCGAAATCGTCACGGTCGTGAAGCAGGTGGCCGCCAAGCTGCGCAACACGCCGGCGGTCTGCCGCAAGTCCTACATCAATCCGATGGTCTTCGAGGCCTGGCGCTCCGGCGCGATACAGCAGGCCTTCAGTGGCGGACTGAAACTTGCGGCTCCGCGACAGACCGAATCGCGGGTGCTGGCCTTCCTGATCCGGCGCGCCAACGGCTCGGGCAGCGGCCGGCGGCTGCAGAGCGATTGACGCTGCGGTTGGGCGTTTCGCTCTGCCGTGGGGAGCGCCATGCCAATACCTAGAGTGAATTGATCGTACGACCGCCGCGCCGAACGGTGGGGCGCTGAATCGTGGCGGTGCGCCCTCCGCCCACAGCAACACAAAGCCACTTAGGCTTATCCGTGCTGCAGCGCAATAGAGATGTGTGCACGCCGGCGGCGGCCCGCTGGATGTGAGCGCTCATATAACCGAGCAGCCGATCGGCGGAATCTCGCTCCAGGATTGTCGCAACGGCGTGTGCGCCGAGGGAAGGTCGCAGCAGCGGTCTGTTGGCTACCGCACATAACCGTGCGTTGCGCTTCAAAACTGCCCACAACGTCACGGCCTCCAGTTCCTGAGATGCGCTCTGTGGCGGAAGGTGACTGGCGCCCGCTTATTCGCTCATAGATCCCGATAGTCTCCTTTCCTGTCAACGACATCGGCAATTTGGAGAGCAGGGATTAGCGCCATTTTTCAGTCGCTGAGGAGTCACCTGCGCTGGGGCATCGGTGCCCGTCTGGGCGTCGCCTTTGTATCGGTGGCGGCGCTTGCAGTTGCGGCGAATCTGCTGGCGGAGCATGCCATGTCCGTCATCCATACGACCCGGGTGGTACGCGTGGTGGCCCTGCCACGCTCGCCCGTGCCCGCGCTGGTGGCGCCGGTGGCTCCCGTACCCGCGCCGGCCCAGAGCGCAGTTGCAACCCCCGAAGCGCTGATTTCGGCCATTGAGTTGTATGAAGGCGCCGTGCGCGCGCGCGTTGTTGTACAAAATGACACAGGCAACGCGCAGGTCGCCGATGCCCAGAAGGGTCTCGAGCGGGAAACGCAAACCTATGTCGGCCAGTTCAGTGGCGCATCGGCCACGGCGCGCCTGGAGGCGTTGCGCGCTGCCATCACGGCCTACCAGGCCCGCGCTGATGAATTACTGCGGGTAGCCAACAGTCGCGAGCTGCTCATCATTGCGTTCCAGGACTGCTTCGATACCCTGGATGCCCGCACGAAGGCCGCGCTCGCCCGCTCATGGCGAATATTTGGCCACGTTATCGCACGCAACTCGCTGGTTGATTTCAACGCGAGCCTCGATACGATGCGGCGCGACTATGCCAGCCGCCTGGCCAGCGGCGATCCTGACCAGGCTTCCCTCGAGGCAGTGTCCGCTACCACTTCGGCACTGACTGTCGCCGAACAGAGCAAGGATTCTGCCCTGGTGCGCTCGCTGGGCGAATCCTGGGTTGCGCAACTTCGTTCCGATGTGGCACGGATCAAGCTCATGCAGCAGGCATTGGTGCCACTGACTGCGCAGCGCCGCGAGGCGCTCGAGGAATTTTCGCGCGAGTCGCTGAGTGTGATTGCGCTGGCCGGCGCGACCAAGCCGCTGGTGGTGGCGCGCAATCGAGCCGCCGCCGCGGCGAACAGCCAGGGCCCGATCGCCGCGGGCGCGCCGCTCGATGGGCACAGTGCGCTACCGCTTCTGAGCCTCATGCCGACAGCCGCCGAAGCCCCGGGCGACGAGAATTCGGGTAGCGGGCCGGATGTTGCGCCCAAGGCCGAGGATACTTCAGTGATCTCGGGCCCCTCTGAGTACACCAGCCTGATGTTCTGGCTCAGTGCCGGTGTCCTGCTGGTGCTCCTGCTCGTGTCGGTGCTTACGGTGATCAGCGTCGTCGGCCCGGTGCGCCGCATGAGGCTGGCCACGCGCCGGCTCGCCGCAGGCGAGCTGCGCGTGCAGGTCGCGCGCGGCGGTGTCCGCGAGCTCGATGACCTGGCGGTTTCGTTTAACCAGATGGCAGAGGAACTGGCCGCCGCCCAGGCGGTGGCGCGCAATTATCAGGATCAGCTGGAACTGAAGGTGAATCTGCGCACCCGTGAGCTCCAGCACCTGGCCGAACACGATGCCCTGACGGACCTGCCGAATCGCCGCCAGCTGTTCTCCCGCCTGCAGACAGCGATCACGGAAGCGGCTGCGGCTTGCTCACACGTGGGCGTATTCTTCATTGACCTGGATAATTTCAAGAATATCAACGACAGCATGGGCCACGTATTCGGTGATCGCGTACTCGGTGCGGTCGCCGAGCGCCTGCGCGTCACGACCGGACACAACGGGTTTGCGGCGCGGCTTGGCGGCGATGAGTTTACGGTGATCTACACCGGTGTCGCCAGTGAAGGGGCGGTGCGGCTGGCAGGATGGGATCTGGTGCGCGCCTTCCAGAAACCGCTGCGCGTCGATGGGCGGGACCTGATGATCAGTATCAGTGTGGGCGTCAGCCTCTATCCCCAGCATGGCAGCGATACGGACGCGCTGTTGCGGGCCGCTGACGCGGCGCTGTTTCGCGCCAAGGCCTTGGGGCGCAGTCAGCTGACCGAATTCAGTCCAGAACTGCTGGAGGCCGCCTCGACCAAGTTCAGCACGGAGCAGGGCCTGCGCCAGGCGCTGGAACGCGGAGAGTTCGAACTGGTTTTCCAGCCCGAAGTCAGCTCGTCCAACCTGACCACCGGACTGCTCGAGGCGCTGCTGCGCTGGCGATTACCCGATGGGCGGCGCGCCTCTCCAGCAGAATTCCTGGCCGTTGCCGAAGAGTCTGGTCTCATCATGGAGATCAGCGACTGGGTCCTTGATTCGGCGATCGCCGCCGCTTCGCGCTGGCATCACGGCGCGTGGCCGGAAGCCAAGGTCGCCATCAATCTCTCATCGCGCCAGTTGCTTGATAGCCGGTTTGTAGAGCACGTGATGCGACTGCTCCACATGCACAAGCTGCCAGCGCATTGCATTGAAATTGAACTGACCGAAAATGTCCTGCAGACGGGTGCCGCAACGATTGAGGTTCTGCATCAGTTGCGTGCTCAGGGTGTCGCGATAGCGCTGGATGATTTTGGCACCGGCTATTCCTCGCTCGCTTCACTCGAGCAGCTGCCACTGACCCGCGTGAAACTTGATCGGACGCTGATTGCCAGTATCCACACGAGCACCCGATCGGTGGCGATAGCCCGGGCGATCGTGGGGCTCTGCCATAACCTTGGGCTTGAGGTCACCGCAGAAGGCATCGAATGCCGCGAGCAGCTGATGCTGCTGTCCGACATGGCGCCAATCAGCTTGCAGGGGTACCTGATCGCCCGGCCGGTTTCCGCCGATCAGGTGCCGGCGATGCTGGCCTCGCTCCCCAATCGCCTGGAGTCGATTCTGTTGACTTCTTCGGCCAGCTCCCCCGCGGTCCTGGATGGGGGCTCCGAGGACTACACCGTCCGAAATCTGCGGCGCTTGTAGGATTGCCACCGAGGGGGCGGGTGCGCGCGGGCTCGCGCAGACCCGCTCCTCGCCGCAGGCCCTCGCAGATGGGGTGGCGAAACACCGCTGACATGGTGCGGTGCTTTGCTGACCTGCCTGGAGCGTGAAACGGGCCGGGCGCTGCAAATTTAAGTCGCCAATCCGAGTGTGGGATACTCGATACCCCGGCCATTCGGGAATCAGGAGCGAGCCATGACAAAACTGACCTATGAGATCGTTCAGCACGATGGCGGCTGGGCTTACCGCGTGGACGAGACATACTCGGAAACCTTTCCGTCCCACGACAGCGCTCGCAAGGCGGCCGAGCGCGCCGTGCAGGAGCAGGCGGTGCCCGGGGAATCAACGCAGATCAACTACGAGGACAAGCAGGGCCACTGGCATAAGGAAAAATCCGCGGGCGATGATCGCCCGAAGTCGACCGTGAAGGGTTGATCTGCCGGGGGCGCTGGGTGGTTAAGGCCAACGGAGAGTCCCTGCTTGGCTAGATCGGGAGCGACTCATCGGCGCGGATCGCTCACACCGCTTGAAACCCTGGTGCCGGCGCGAGTCGGCCAGCAGGTGCCGCTGCCTGCCGAGCTCAGGCGCCTGTACGGAGCGTTCCGCCTCGCTCCCGTCCGCATCCGGCCGTTGGTCTACAGCAATTTTGTGACGACGCTGGATGGCGTGGTATCACTTCACGCCAAGGGGCACGCTGCAGGCGGAGATATCAGCGGCTTCAGCATCCAGGATCGCATGGTGATGGGCCTGATACGTGCGGTGGCTGACGTGGTCATGGTCGGCTCTGGCTCCCTGAAGGCCGATCCGCAAGCCGTGTGGACGCCCGAGGCGATTTGCCCTGAACTGGCATCCAGCTACGCTCGTTTGCGAGTGAGGCTGGGAAAGCCCGCTGCGCCGCTGAATATCGTGGTCAGCGCGAGCGGCATGCTGGATCTGGGCCTGCCGGTCTTCAGTTCAGGACGGGTCCAGGCCTTGATTCTGACGACCACGATCGGTGCCAAGCGCCTCAACAGCAGGAAGGTGCCGCCATCGGTACAGGTCCAGTCGCTGCGTCGCGGGTCGGGGGAGATCACGGCCAGTACGATCCTGCGTGAAGTCACCCGGCGGCTGCGTGCGCCGCGGGTTCTGGTCGAGGGCGGCCCAAGTCTGCTCGGTGATTTTTACCAGCAACGGCTGATCGATGAGCAATTCCTGACGCTGGCCCCGCAGATTGCCGGACGCGAGCCGGGCGATGGCCGGCCGGGCCTCGTGATGGGTCAGACCTTCGCACCTGGCGATCCACTTTGGGGCTCGCTGATTGACGTGCGTCGTGGCGGCAGCCACCTGTATCTTCGCTTCTCATTCCGCTGATCCATGGCGACGCATTCGTGCCTGCGGCGCTGGATCGAGGCAATATAGGCCGATGCCAGAGCGCGCCCGAGACCGAAAGTACCGATCAGCGGGCTCCAGCATAAAGGAGCGGAGCAAGTCATCATGCGGGCAGCAAACCGTTCGATTGATTGACGAGCCGGTATCGCAGTGACGAAGCGCGAAGCACTCGGCTGGCTTGCGATCGGTGCCCTGGCCCTGGTCTGCTGGCTGGCGCGTCCGTTTGCCACCGGGCTGCTGCTCGGTGCGGTGATGGCATTTACCCTTGAGCCGGTCTACGCCGCTTTGGTGCGGTGGAGCGGACGACCGGTCCTGGCCTCGCTGCTCACGCTGCTGGGTTCGGCCGCATTGATCCTGGGTCTCGTGACGGGATTCGTGTCGCTGTTTGTCGCCCGGGCCGTGGTGCTCGCGCGCTTTGTCCACGATCAGCTGCAGCCGGGCGGCGGGATCTATCTGTGGGTCGAATCCGTGGCCGGGTGGCTCGGACGCCTGGGGCTGTCGCCGAGCAGCGTGATCGAGCGGCTCGAGGCGGGAGCGGGCGAGTTGGCCTCACGCTCGGCTGCGATTGCAGGATCGGTGGCCTCGGGGACCTTCGGTACCCTGATTGAATTATTGTTCGCATTTCTGGCCATGGACGCGGTACTGCGGCACTGGAAGCAGATCGTGGCCGCGGTCGCCGGCGTAGCGCCGTTCGAGTCCAGCCACACGCAGGCGCTGCTGGCGGAGTTCCGCCGCGTCGGACGCATCACTGTCACCGGAACCGTCGTCACCGGTCTGGCGCAGGGCGTGCTGGCGACTCTCGGTTACTTCATTACCGATGTGCCGCAGGCGGCGTTCTTCGGCATCTGCACGGCATTTGCCTCGCTGGTCCCGGCAGTGGGCACGCTGTTGGTGTGGATTCCGATCGGGATCTACCTGCTGCTGAGCGGCCATCCCACCCGCGCGATCATTGAGCTGCTGTGGGGCGCGTTGCTCATCGTCGGGCTCAGCGACTACGTGATCCGCCCGCGGCTCGCGAGCGATTCAGCGATGCCCGCGGTGCTGGTGTTCATCGCCCTGTTCGGTGGGCTCGAGGCCTTTGGCCTCTCCGGCCTGATCGTGGGGCCGGTGGTGATGTCGCTTGCGGTCGCGGTGCTGCGCATCTACTCGCGGGAAGAGAAGAGCACCAAATCCTAGCGGCAGGCCCGGGCATGAACATGCCAGGGAATCACAGTCCATCCATCTGGCTGCTCGCGATTGGCCGGGATGGCAGCGGACTCGACTACATGCATGGCTCCCACAGTGTGCCCGCCGTCCAGCGCGGCCGCCGATCGATCTGCGCAGTCAGCAGGACCCGGGTGTGCAGGTTTGCAGAATTGACACCAGGCGTCCGCTTCGGCTTGACGGCGGCAGAGGGGAGGGCATGATGCCCCGGGATAACGAGAGACACCCCGTTCATGAGCCATTCCGCAGACGGTCTGGAACCACCAAAGACCTTGCCCATCCGCCGCAGTCCCGCGGCGGTGCGGATACTGGCTGCCGCGCTGGTCGGTGCGCTGCTGTATTTCGCGCATACCGCCTTTGTGCCGATTGTCCTGGCGGTGCTGTTTTCCCTGATCCTCAGCACGCCGGTGGAGGCATTGCACCGGCGTGGCCTGCCGCGCAGTGCTGCGGCCGTGCTGGTGATGGTACTGTTGGCAGTGATCGCCGGCGCGGCGGTGACCATGCTGCGGGCGCCTGCCGAGGCCTGGTGGAGCGCGGCACCGAGGACAATTCGGACCATTGAGAGACAGCTGCGACCAGCATCGATGCTGTTTGGCCGCATCGAAATGCTGACCGACAGCGCGGGACAGATGACTCAGGTCCCCTCAGCCCCGCCCACCAAGCCCAGCTCTGCGGCCGTCGATCCAGACGTTGCGAGCGTGTCGGCGGCGCAGCCATCGAACCGGCCAGCATCCAAGGTCGCAGTGGCGTTTCTCGATGCGATGCACTCGGCCGTGGTCAGCACCGTCGCTGTGCTCATCGTGGCCCTCTTTGCGCTGGCTGGCGGACCGCCGATGCTGGCGCGGATGACCACCGCGCTGGCCAAGGATGTCAATTTACCGCATACCCTCAAGGTCATCGGCGCCGTGCGCGTTGAAGTCAGTCGCTACTACGTCAGCATCGCGTTGATCAATCTCGGGCTCGGTCTGGCCACCACCCTGATCACGATGCTGCTCGCCATGCCCGATCCGCTGCTGTGGGGTGCGGTGGCCGCGCTCCTGAATTTTGTGCCCTATGCGGGCCCGGCCATCACGCTGGTGTTGCTGACGATCGTGGCCTTTGTCACCTTCAGCAGCCTCGGGCATGTGGCCGCTGTCGCCGGCAGCTTTCTGGCACTGGCCACCCTCGAGGGCCAGATCATCCAGCCGCTCGTCGTGGGTCGTCGCCTGGAGCTCAATCCGCTGATCGTCTTCCTGGCATTGTGGTTCTGGGGCTGGTTCTGGGGCATCCCCGGCATCATCATTGCGGTGCCGAGCCTGATCACTCTCAAGGTCATTGCCGAGCATTCAAGGAACGGCAAGCCGCTGGTGGATTTCCTGGGGCGCGCGCCCAATCGTGACCCCGGGCCGGCGCAGAGTGCCAAGTCGCTGAATCTGGGCCAGGACAACAAGGATTAGCGCGCTCGATTTCGATAGCAGCCCGCGGCAGTTGCCTGCCCGTCGCCTGCGCCTGGGACTATGTGGTCGTGAAGGGCAAAGTCACCACAACTTCCGCGCCACCGCCAGAGGCATCCTGCAGCTGCAGGCTGAAGTCGCTCCCGTGCAGGATCTGCAGCCGCGTGCGCAGGTTAGTCAGCCCGATGCCGGTGTGCGGTGTCTGCCCGCCTGCCGGCAGCCTCGGGCCATCGTTGAAGACGCGCAGCCGCAGATGGCTGTCGCAGCGCTCAGCGGTGACGTGGATGGCGCCGCCAGCGACACGCTTTGCTATGCCGTGCTTGATCCCGTTCTCGACCAGCGGCTGCAGCAGCAGGCTCGGGACCCGCGCCTGCAGCAGTTCGGCCGGAATGTCGATGCTGACCCGCAGGCGCTCGGCGAAGCGGGTCTTCTGGATCTCGGTGTAGCGCTGCAGGTATTCGACTTCCTCGCCAAGCGCCACCTGCGGGCGGTGAAAGTCCTCCGAAGCGCGTCGCAGGAAATCACTGAGTCCGACAATCATGCCGACCGCAGCCTCGTTACGCTGATCCCGCACCAGGCCGGCAATGGAATTGAGCGTATTGAACATGAAATGCGGCTCCATCTGGCGGCGCAGAGCGGCCAGCTGCGCCTGTGAGAGCTCCTCGTTGAGCCGCGCGGTCTCGGTGCGCTGGCGTGCAATGCTGTCGCGATAGTCGATCGCCAGCGTAATCGCAATGATCAGCACGTAGACGATCAGATAGGTCAGAGACTGATAGAGCAGCGAGTTCGCAAAGACGTCTGGAAACGGTCCCGGCCGCATCGGATGGCCCCAGGGATTAATGATCATCGTCAGCAGTGCATACCACGACGCCGCAATCACGGAGATAAGCGCCAGCACCTCGAGATGCACCCGGATCGTGCCCCAGCTGAGCTGGCGGTAGCGGCGCGCGAGCGTGCTGACGATCGGCGTCGCAATGACCCACGGCAACCAGGAGATGAATTCCGATCCGAACATCCGCAGCCACGTATGGTGTCCGCCTTCGGAGCGCATGACGAGCACCGACTGGCTGGCATCCACGATGCCGCCGGCGCACCAGAGGGCGATCATCCAGAATGATCGCGGCATGCGCAGGCCGATCGGAGTCTCCTTCATGAGGACAATGCTACGCCAAGCCTTGGCGATCGTTGTACTCCTGCAGCCAACCGCACCCTGAATGCAGCGAGCGGTATGGGATCAGCCGACACGCGACCCTACACTGCCGCCCGAGGCTCGCGCGCCGATCCCTTGGCCGCAGCTGCTGTTCGTAAATCCGATCCAACGCGGGGCCCAACGTGCGACGACTGCGACCGACAAGCCGATTCAAGTTACTCGCTGCTCAGTCTCCGGCACTGCCCTTTAGTGTCCATACCGTTGCGGGTGCCTGGCACGGGAGCTTGCAGCTGATGCTGGTGGCACTGCTCAGCTGCGCGCCGCTGTGCGCCGTGCGTGCGCAGCACGCCGGCGATAATCCTGAGGCTGCGGCGGATGATGCCTTCGGCCTGACGCTCGGGCTCGAAACCATCGGCATGTATGGGCCAGGTTCCATCCGCGGCTTCAATCCACAGATTGCCGGCAACGTGCGTATCGATGGCCTTTATTTTGATCAGCAGGGCGGCCTGTCCAATCGTGTGGTTGAAGGCTCGACCATTCGCGTCGGACTGAGCGAAATCGGCTACGCCTTTCCGGCGCCCACTGGCATCGTCGACTATGACCTGCGCCATGCGGGTGATGGCACGCCGAGCGCCAGCGCGGTGGCGAGTGCCGGGCCGTTCGAGGGCCGCGGCCTGAGCATCGATGGCAGCGTGCCGCTGCTCTCCAGCGAACTGGTCGTGCCAGTGGGCGCCAGCTACCAGGTGACTTCACAGACCCCGGTTGGCTCCTACCCCGGATATACCGCCGACGTGCTGAACTTCGGTGCGACGCCCCAGTGGAAGCTCGACGACAAGATCAGCTTTCGCGCCTTGTTCGACTGGACACAGACCACGCATGCCAGGACGATGCCCGTCATCTTCACCGCAGGTAACTACCTGCCGCCTGACATCACCCGCGGTTATATCGGCCAGGACTGGGCGCAGAACCGCAACCGCGCGGAAAACTACGGCGGCCTGGTGGATGCAAAGCTCACGGGGCACTGGACGCTGACCGGCGGCTTGTTCCGCTCGCTCTCGGACAATCCGGTGAGCTACGCCGATGTTTACGCCAATACCGAGCCGGATGGCATGGCCGAGCACTACCTGATCGGATCGCCTGATCAACGCATCGCCTCCAACTCCGGCGAAGTGCGCCTGACAGGCCACTATCCCCAAAGTGGCTGGAGCGAGGACATCGTGCTGCTGGCACGCGGCCGCGATACCTGGAGCGCCTATGGCGGTTCGGATGTGGTGCCGGTCCCGGGCCCAGCCTACATTGGCCAGGGTCGGCAGGTGGCCGAGCCGGATTTCACCTACAGCGCCCGGACGGTCGATCACACCGAACTGTGGAGTACCGGCCTCGCCTACCAGGCGCAATGGCCCGGGCGCGGGGACCTGGCGCTGGGCCTGCAGCGCGAGAGCTACGACAAGATGGTCAGCTCACCCGGTGAGCCTGTGGCCGAACTCACCGACAATCCGTTGCGTGCCTACGGCTCGGTCGCGGCCATCCTGACGCCGTGGGTTACCGGCTACGCCGGCTACACCCAGGGGCTCGAGGACTCCGGCGTCGCACCCCCAACGGCCGAGAACCGCGGCGAGATCCTGCCCGCAGCGCGCACCTGGCAGAGCGATGCCGGCCTGCGATTTCTTCTGACGTCCAAGGTCAAACTCATCGCCGGTGTGTTCGAGATCACCAAGCCGTACTTTAATTTCGACACCAGCAATGTCGATCGGCAACTTGGCCTGCAGCGCGCGCGCGGCCTCGAGCTTTCACTGTCCGGTGAGATAATCACCAATCTTCATCTCACCGCCGGCGCACTGTTCGGGCACGTGGTCATCATCGGCCCGGATCTCGCCACAGAGGGAGTCAGCCACAATGCTTTCGGCCAGGCGCGCGATCAGGGGGTGCTCAACGCCGACTATGATTTCCAGCGCTGGTCACACCTCTCGGCTGATGTAACGCTCATTCATGCTGGCGCCACGCCGGCTGCGGTGAATGATGCAATCGAGGCGCCGGCCGTCACGATGTTATCGCTCGGTGCCCGCTATCGCTTCACGATCCGCGGCAGTGCCGCGACCCTGCGATTGTCGGCACAGAATGTCACCAATGCGTTCGTCTGGGTAACCGGCTACACCCCGGGCTACTTCGAATTCGCGCCGCGCAGCATTTTTGGCTATCTGACCTGGGATGTCTGAGCGTCCCCGGCACACCCAGAGCATGCGAGCTCGCACGCTACTCCAGCAGAAGGAGCGGCGGGAAAAGACGGCAATTTGGGGTCATCCACTAGCGGAATGCGATCGTGGTGCTGCGCCAGACTGGATCCTGCCAGCGCCCGAACCGCGGCAGCAATTCAGGCGTGCCAGCCTGCTGCTCCGTGATCAGCGTCGCCAGGCGTACGAGTTCGAAACGGCGGTGATAGCGACCCGCCGCAAGCAGCTCCCGGACCACCAGGACATGCGCCGATCCAGGCTCCCAGCCGGCGAATTCGATGTAACCCAGGCCCGGTCCATCAGTACCCGGTGGCAGCACGTCAATGCTCCAGCTGTTCTCATTGCGCTGGAACACCCACAGTTCCCGCCAGGTCGCCAGCGGCTGGACCGCCAGTGTCATAGCAGACCCGGCGGCATTGCTATGAGCCGAGGCCGTCCACACGGTGCCGTAGGTGCAGCGGTGTGCGAGCGGCTCGCTGCTCTTGGACTGGGCATCCAACAGCGACACGCAGGTTTCGCCCGGGGCTCCAGGCGTCGTACGCACGAGTAAGCGCCCGCTGCGACCCAGCGGCGGATCTGCCGCCATACGCGAGGCCCCTACGCGTATTGCAGCATCGTTGTAGTCATTCAGATCAGCGTCCTGCAGCTGCGATTTGACCACGGCCCCGAGTTCATCTAGAGAGCGATTGGCTGCGGCCTGGGGGTTCGCGCCCTGCCTGGACTGCCAGAAGGCGATCGCCGCATACACGCCGGCCCGGCGCATATGCAGGCGATTGGCCAGTACCGGGCTCAACGCCACGGTCGATGCGCGTTCAAGGACATCGGCACGCCACAGATCCAGCTCGGCGCGTGCCGTAGGGCCGAGGTTTGGATCAACGCACTCATGGCGGCTCAGCGCGAGTGCAGCGCGGGCACGCTGGCTGGCATCGGCCGATGGCATCGCCAGGACCCGCCGGAACATCTCCCCCTCGTAGCAGATCTGCATGCCGCCTTCACGCTCGATGCTCTTCATGAGAATTCCCTGCTGTGCAATGACCTCCAGTTGCGCCGCTGTGGCCGCTTCGTTGCTCTTGCTCTGGGCAGAGGAAGCACGTTGCGCGATCCGATCGGCCATCTCACCGATGGCATCGAAGGGCTCGGCATCCAGTGCCGTCGCGGGTACCGCCTTCAGGTATGCGGCGGCGTAGGTGATGCCCAGCGACTCCTCTCCGGGGGTGTTGCGCAGGAAGCGCACCACCGTCAGCAGCGCCGCGGCTTCCTCCGGCGCGAGGGAGGTCTCATGCACCTGGCTGGCTCGAACGTAGCCGGCGCGCTCGTGGCGATGGTCGTACACCATCAGGTAGTCACCGCGCTCGCCACGCAGTTCCAGTACGTCGCCCTTCCAGAGCATGGCCTGCTGCGTGGCGGCCTCACGCGGCGCCGCGCGCAGGGACACCTGGTTCTGCGTCACGATCGCGAGTACCAGACTTGCGAGCGTGCTCACTTGCTGCCCAGAAGATTCGAGCCGATGAAGCCGCCCTGGGCCGGCGGCGCGGCGATGATGACCTGGATCTTGTCGGAGAGCTTATCGGCCATGGTCTTCTGGATCAGCAGCGGATTTTTGCTGATCAGCTCGCCCTCACGCTCCATCTGCTCGCTGGTGACCTTATTGATATGTTCGAGCCGATAGACCTCGGCATCGGCAAGTCTTTGGCGGGAATCGGCTTCGCCAGCCGCTTCGATGCGCCGCGCCTCGGCGGAGCCTTCGGCGGTGCGGATGCGCGCGACCTTGTCGGCTTCGGCTTCCAGTGTGCGCTGCTGCACCTGCTTTTCCTTGAACGGCAGCACGTGTTTCATGGCCTCCTCCTGGGCCTGGGCCGCGATGACCTGTTCCTGGGCCGCGGCCTCGGCGGACTTCTGGCGTCGCACCTTGTCCGCTTCGCCTTCAAGTTCGGTCTGCCTGACGCGCTTGTCCATCAGCTCGAGCGTGTAGCGCATCTTCTCGCTCTCCAGCTCCTCGGCAAGGAGCTTGTCCATGCCGTTGCGATAGTCCTGTGGCAGATCGACCTGGCCCATCTGCACGCTCTTGAGCACGATGCCATCGGCTGCCAGTATCGGCTTGAGTTCTGTCTCGATTTTCTGCTGGATCTCGGCACGCTTGGTCGAGAAAATCTCGCGCACGGTGTAGCTCGCGAACAGCTTGTAGATCACGCCCTGTACGGCCGGATCGACCAGCTCGCCGGAGATATCATCCGGGAGCGACTTTGAGAAGGCCACAATCCGGGTTGGGTCGATGGCATAGCGCACCGACAGGTCAACGCCGAGCGACAGGCCTTCCACCGACTGGAACGGCGCCTCGCCATTGGCCTTGGCACTCCTCTCGGGCCGGTAGATCTGATCGCGCGTGGAGAAGCGGCGTACATCCTGGAGCCCGGGCAGCGCCCAGAAGCTGCCGGCGCTGAACTGGCTGAGGCGGCCAGTAATAAGGTTGCTGCGCACGGCCACCTCGCCGCGCTCCACGCTCTGGAGCGGCGGATGCCTCCAGGCAAGGTATCCGATCAGGCCGAGTACGGCGCAGCAGATCATTGCGATGCGCAGCCGGATGAGGCCCGCTGCCGCAAGGCGGGCGCCGCTCGCGACCGCGTCGCCCAGCCGGGAAAGCAAAAGGGTGAGGACCTGCATGAATCTATTGGTTTCGTCCGACATCTGATGAGCCTCCCAGAGCTGGTTTGCCGCCGTGACCCTGCAGGGCGGACCGTGAGGCGCTGCCGTGCTTCGCGGGCAGTATTTGCTGGCGGCTGCGGAGGGCTCAATGCCGGCGGCGGACCTCTTGGCTCCGGGCACGGAAGAAATGCTCACGCCCCGGAAGGCCGCCACTGGCAGATAATGCGCCCGGCGGCAGCAGCGCTGCCAGGAGCGGGGCATGGTGAGAGTGGCCGTCATCGAGGACGATGTGCCGACCAGCAACCAGATCAGGGGCTGGATTGAGGCGGCGCGCGCGGGAATTCAAATCGACCAGTGGCATACGCGTGATGAGGCGATCGCGGCGATCACGCGCGAGAGCTACGACCTGGTCGTGCTCGACATCGAGTTGGGCCGGGAGCGCCATGCGGGCGTTGCCGTCATCAATGCCATCAACAAACGTCGTGGAACGCCGGTGCTGGTGGTGTCGGGCATGCCGGCCAGCATCTACCGCAGCATCATGAAGGCGCTCGATGCCTGGGACTATCTGCAGAAAAGCGACTTTGACGAGACCGAGTTCATCGAGACATTCCTCGACATGCTGCGTTCGGTCCAGGCCAGCAGCCCAACGCCCGCTGCCGAAGCGCCGGCCCCGGCCAGCCAGCTCTTGCTTGATCCGCTGCGGCAGAGTTCACCCATCTGGCGCGGTCATCGCATCAATCTGCCGCTGACCTCGCAGCGTATCCTCGATGCGCTGTACCAGCGCAGCGGCCAGGTGGTCTCCTACGAAGAGCTGTTCCAGGTGGTCAAGAGCGGCCGCAATCGCGACAACGTGCGCAAGCACGTCAGTACGATCCGCGAAGCATTCCGCGAGATCGACCCGGAGTTCAATCTGATCGAGAACGTGCCGATGCGCGGCTTCCGCTGGGTCGAATCATGATGCGCTGGTGGCCAGGGCGCGTGCCACTGCGGCTGCGGGTGTTTTTCCGTGGCGCCTTCCTGTTGCTGGGCCTGGCCACCGTGGCGCTGGCGCTTTCAGAGCTTCGCGATGAGAAGCAGATCAGCTACCGCAGCTACCAGGAGGTGTTTGACAAGAACGCGCAGCAGATCATCGCCCGCCTGCAGCACCCGAGCGGGCAGCTCGCGCTGCTGAACCCGAGTCTCCCAGGCGCGGCGCTGACGCCGCTGCGGCCACTGGTACTGCCGTTCTCGGCAATCGACTTTGATGACAAGGCCAAGGCCGAACAGGCCGCGGAAATGGCCGGCTGCCTCGTGCAATATCCGAATCATGCCCAGCTGTGCATCGCGGTGGGCAACAACCCGGTTGCCGGTGGCTTCATCTACGCCGTGGGGGCATTTGCCAGCGGCGCGCTGATCACGCACAGCCTCGGTGACCAGGAGCTCTCCCATGCCCACCGGGTGCTTGTGGATGTGTCGATGCGTGGACAGGTCTATGAGTGGATTGCCCCGCTCGAGGCGGAGCCGTCCCAGGGACGCAGCGGCTTTCGGGGTCGCCTGACCGGATTTGCGGTTGATGCGCAAGGCCATCTGTCGAAGCGACCGGACCGGGAATTTCGCGGCTGGCTATGGCAGGACGGACGTTGTCTGCAGGCCGCTGCCGCAACGGCCGGCGCCGACTGCCTCAGGCGCTCATTCTTTTCAGTGCGCCTGCCAGTAGGCCTTTTCCAGGAGGAGCTGGGCGAGAATCCCACCGCCGTGTGGCCGCCACCGGATCTGTCGGAGATCCTGGTCCGCGTCCGGGCTTACGCGCCTGGGGATGCCGAGGCGCTGTTCGACAGTAATCGCCCCGGAGCCTCGGCGCCCTTTGCACTCTTGGACCTGAAGGCACAGTTGCTGGCTGGCGAGACGCTGCAGATTCGCCGGTTGTCCGAGCGCGGGGCAAGCGCTGTCATCTCACTGACCGGGCAGGATGAGACCAGCGCGCAGCCTCCGCGGCTGCTCGGCGCCGTGATCCGGCGCCTCCCGGTGGAAGGCTATGCGCAGGCGCTCACGGCTCATCAGACCGTGACCACGCCGCTCGGGGATTACGAAGTGGTATTGAGCGGGGATCTGCACAGTGTCGATCGAAGCCTCGGAGTGGTAGCAGCCCGCCAGGCGCTTTCGATCGGGGGCATGCTGCTGGCGATCCTGCTGACATGGGTCGCGATTGAACTGCGCATCATTCGCCGCATCACGACGCTGACGAAGCGTGCCGCCGCAGTGAAGAGCTCGACGCAGGCACCAGAGGGGCTGCAACCGGATCTGGAGGATCTGCGTGGGAGCGATGAACTCGGACTGCTGGCCGGAGTCCTTGCGGATCTGCTGCAACGGGTCAACGAGGATGCCAAGCGCGAGCAGATACGTGCCGAGCAGGAAAAGGATATGTGGCACGCCGTCGGTCACGAGATCATGGCGCCGCTGCAGTCACTGGTGGCCCTGCATTCTGCGCCCGGGGATCCGAGCCAGCGTTACATCGAGCGCATGCGCCAGGCCGTGCGGGTGCTCTATGGCAGCGCCTCGCCGAGCGAGGCGATACTCTCCGCCGCCCTGCAGCTGCGGACGCTGGACATCCAGACGTTCCTGCAGAATGTTGCCGACAACGCCTCCCATGCGGGCATCGAGCACGTGGAATTTAGCGGCGTTGGTCGACCGGTGATCGTCAAGGCCGAGGAGAATGCACTGGAGGATGTGATTACGCACATTCTCTCGAATGCCGACCGCTACCGGAACACCGGCAGCCCGATCCGGCTCTCGTTGCGCTCATCCGCCGATTCGGCCGAAGTGCGCATACACAATCAGGGCCAGCCAATCGATGCGACGCTCCTGCGCAAGATCTTTGAGTATGGGTTCTCCGATATTCACGCCGGGGAGAAACAGGGTCATCGGGGGCAGGGGCTCTACGTGGCCAGGACCTACATGGCCAAGATGGGCGGCACCGTGGAAGCGCTCAATGTGGCAGACGGCGTGGAGTTTGTATTGACACTTGCCATGGCCTGAAGCGGCGATAGCGGCTTGGGCGGATTGGCCCTAGGAACCTGCGATGAAGCGAGGGTTACTCCCCGGATTCGTCGTGAGGACGGAACCATCGCCGGTGGGTGTGGTCCACCCGTAGTTCAGCGGATTTGGGAGATCGCCCCGGGGGCACGGCAGGTATGGAAGCCTCCGTCAGAACACGGGTTCTTGCGCTGCTCGCTGTTCTGGCGATTCATCTGCTATTCCTTGCACTGTGGGTCGACGCGTCACGCCAGCGCCATCGTCTGCCCGGCAGCGAGCCTACGATTACCACCTATATCTTCAATCCCGTAACACCTTCCCCCGCATCTGAGCTCCCGCGCGCCCGATCGGCGCGCCGCCCGCCAGCCAACCCGGCAGCCGTGAGTGAGCCAGCATCACAGCCGCTGCCGGCGATGACTGAGGAACGCTTGCGCACCGAGGAGCCCATCGACTGGCGCGCCAGCGCGCACTATGCGGTGCGCGAAATCCTGGCTGCAGAGGCGATCGAGGCGAGGCGCAACGCCAGGATGGGGGAAGGCTGGTGGCTCGCGAGGGAAGCCCGGCATTCCCGCGATGCTCACGGAAAGTCGTATCCTTGGTCGCGCCAACCGCGTCGTTCGTGGGTTGATATCGACCCGGATACTTTTCTCGTGACCTTTACGCTGAACAGGCGTTGTCAGGTCGTGCTGTTCCTGGTTGTCCCTGGATTCGGCTGCGCGCTCGGAAGGTTGAACCCGGAGCCCGGCCGCAGCGACTTATTTGATCCAAGATTCAAATCACAGCCACTGGAGGTTGCGCCAGCGGCTGATGGCATCCTCGCCGATCAGCCGTAGCGGCGATTTCTCAATTACCCATTTTCTTGATCACCCCGAGCGGTGTCTCGAGCGTGCCATCGTTGTTGATATCGAAGTCATAAGAGAAGGGCGTGAAGGAGCCGGGCTTGTAGAAGGCCACCTTGCCGCCGCCAGTAAAACAGTCGAACGGCATCTCGCCACCCAATCCTTCGGTAATCGTTGCCGTTCCGGAACGGAATACGACCCGCATGCCGGCCATCCCACCGGCGAGCTCCCACCGACCCTCATAGCGACCTGCGCAGCTGATGAACCCGGGCTTGGGTACCTGACCGGCGGCCCGCTGCGCAGGCGGCGGCGGGGGCGCAGTGTTCGACATGCGGATGTTCTCTGGCGTCGTATCGACATGATCATCGCCGAAGCCGGTATCGACGCCCGGCACCTGGACACTGTACATGTTGAGGTTCTGGCCCTTGACGATGCCGTCCATCCAGCGGCCGTTCACCAGTACTTGTACGCGATCGCCCCGGTCGTACTGGCCGTTGGCGTGATCCTCTGCGCTCAGCTGTCCGAGCCGACGCACTTCGATCGGCCACATCTTGGATACATCGACCCCGTTCGGCATATGAACCAGGAACGAAGTGCCATGGATCTGGGTAATGGTGGCTTCCTGCCAGCCGTCGCTCAGGATGCGCACGCGATCACCGACCTTGAAGCCGCCCGGTCCCGCGCCGCCCGCAGCAGCGGCCATGCCAGGCAGCGGCACCAGCGCGCTGCGGGCATCTGCCTGGGCTTCAGCGGGGGTCTGTAGGTGACAGCGGGGTAGCAGGTTCATGACCTGCGCGTAGGTGGATTTGCCGCGCTGGTAGGGGTGACCAGTAATGAAGGATTGCACGTCGCACCAGTCATTGGCCGTGGTGCCGGTGCACGACAGATACTTGAGGCTGTACGGGGGGTCGCACTCATAAATAACATTCAGCTGCAGTGGCCCCGTTGCGGCGTGAGCGCCTGAGGCCAGCAGCGCGCCAATGAGCCAGCCCCACGCCGGCCACCTGAGGCCGCCTGATCGAATCGCGCTTGAACCCTTCATGGCCATTCTCCCCTTGGTTTTGTTGCTCACGCTGGCAGTGCCGATACCAAGACGCTCGCGGCCGCGGATTGTCAGGACCGGAGCAATTTCCTGGGTCGCAATGCATCGCAGGAAAAACCCTCGCTCCTGACGGCTGACCCAAAACTTCGTCTCATAGGCACGAGCGCAGGATTTGGGGTATCTCCGCGATCCTCCAAGGAGCTAATCTATGGCTATCCGGCGTGCAGCGGCGCCTCACGGGACAGGAACAGGTTGGACAGGAATGCCTTCATTCGCGCCTGCCGCGAGGGCGGCGCCGCCATTGAGCAGGCGCTGCGCGAGTTGGACCGATCCTTTTTTGCCAAGCTGTATCGCGGAGGCCTGCAGACGCTGCACGATGCCGATGCGGCCCGCGATCTGGTGCAGGACACATTTATTAAGGTGTGGCAGCGCTGCGCAACCTTCCGCGGCGACTCGGAGCTGCTGCCGTGGATCAAAGTCATCCTGCGCCACGGAGCAATCGAGAGGCTGCGACAGCGCAATCTCGAGGTACCGCTCGAAGATAATCTGGGCCTCACCAGTGAAGCTGCCCAGGGCATCGTGAATTTGTCTCTCGAGAGCAATGACACGCCGGAGCTGGCGGCGCAGCAGCGCGAGCGCGCCGAGCTGTTTCGCAGCGGCTGGTCGCGCTTTCACAAGCAGGATCCCTTGCACGCCAGCGTCATGGCCTGGATTGTCGAGGATGGCCTGTCGAACGATGACATAGCCCAACTGCTCGATCGCTCCCCGGGCGCCACCCGCGAGTTTATCTCGCAGTGTCGCAAGCGGGCACGCCTGTACCTGGCCGACTGGTATGCGCTGGCATTTGAAACCGGTGAGACTCGATGAGCGCGGAGGATCTGGATGACTGGCTAGATGGGCTCGCGGGCCGCTTGGGCGATGGCCCTTTGGAAGCTGGCAGTATTGAAGGGCAGGCACTGCGCGCACAGATTCGCGCGCAGCTATCCGAAGAGTTTGGTCCGGTCGCCGCGCGCGACGCATCGCGCGAGGCGCAATTAATTGCCCGCGCGCGCGCGGCCGGACTGCTGCCACTCGAGAAGGCGCATCAGGCGAATCCCCGCCCGGGCCCGCGATCGCGCTGGGGGCTCGCACAGACGTTGCTGGTTGCCGCATCGCTGGCAGTGGCCGCCGTCGGCATCCTCACACTGCGCAATCAGGTGCGCCCGACCGAGACGCTGCGCGGCATCGTCAATGGCACCGTCGAGCTCGAATCGCAGGATCCGCGCGCCCTCAAGCAGTTGCTGATGCAGCAATTGCAGGCCGCAGGGGTCACAGTCACCGGTTATGAACAGCTCGATCGCGTTGGACTTGATGCGGATCTGCCGCAGCCACTGGCGCCCAAGGTCCGCCAGGTGCTGGAGCAGCACCATATCCCGGTTCCAGGCGATGGGGCACTCGTGATCGAGATTCGCCGGACCGGAGCCCCATGAGCAACGTGCCTCAAGCCGGGGCGCTGCTGCTGGCAATGGCTGCGTGGCTGGCATTTCCGCTCCGCGCCGCGCCACTGCCGCCATCCTGCGCAAGCGTGATTGCCGTTCCTGACCTGAAAACGCCACTCAAGACCTTACGCCAGCGGATCGAGGCCGAACAGGAAACGGATCCCACAGCTGCCTTTGCGATGCTGTGCACGACCATTCCACGTGTCGAGCGCGAGCGCGGGGCGCACTCGGTGGAGCTCGCCTGGTGGACAGCAGCGCTCGCAACACCACTGATTGCCTACATGGATAAGTTCGATGAGGCGCTGCCCGAGCTTGAGTTCGCGCAGCCAATCCTTGAGAAGCGCTACGGTCGCTACGGAGAACCACTGGGAGATATTCACGTGGCCTACGCGTGGACCTATTTCCGCCAGGGGCGCCTTGCCGAATCCCTGGCAGCGTGGCAGGAAGCACTGAAGGTTCGCGAGCGCGTGCCGGGCGACAAGGAAATTGAGCTGCAGAAGGTGCTGGTGGGAATCGCACAGGTGCAAATCTCGCAACGTGATTTTCCAGCGGCGCAGCAGAGCCTGCAGCGCGCGGAGGCCAGTGTCGCCAAGAATGGCCAGATGGTGAGCGAGGCCGGCGCCGCGATCGAAAACAGCATTGCGAATGTCACTCTGCGGCAGGAGAACTACCTTGCAGCACGTCAGCATGCGGAGGAGCAGCTGCGCATTGAGACCGAGATGCACAACAGTGCGGCGCAGCTGGTTCCGGCCTACGTGCTGCTGGGCACGATCCTGGAGCGAATGAACGAATACGACCAGGCTGAAGCGGCCATGCGCCACGCACTTGAGCTGTCCGAATCGGCGCAGGGACCGCTGCAGCGCCACCACTTTACGGCTCTCTACCAGCTCTCGGTTCTGCTGGAGGAGCGTGGCCGCGCGGCCGAAGCCCGTGATTACGCGCTGCGGGCGCTGGCACTTGGCGAAAGCACACTCGGGCCCAGTGCGCCACGCCTCGTGCCGGTGTTGCAGACTCTGGGCGATGCCGAGCGCAATCTCGGCGAGTTTGCCGAGTCACTGCATCGCTTCGAGCGCGCCGGCACGATCATCAAGGCGGATGCAAGAAACATTGAACGCCCGTGGCTGGTCAACTATTACCGCGACTTCGGCACCTTGCAACTGAGCCTCGGTGATCTGATGCAGGCTGAGCAGACGCTCTCGGCCGGGCTGGAGGCCGCCGGATCCGACCCGACGCTCTCGGTGGCGCGCGCCCGTTTGCTGCTTGATCGGGGCCGCGCTGCGCTCGCGCAGGGCGAGCCGGAGAGTCGCGAAGATCTCGCGCAGGCTGCGGCACTGCTGCGCACACGGCTGCCAGAGGCTCATCCGGCGATACTTCGCGTTCTGAACGAGCTGTGCGCACTTGATCTTGCGGCAGCCGATTCCTCCGCGAGCGACTGTGAACAGGTCGCTGCTCACCTCGAAGAGAGCCCGGATGCGGCGCCCGCGCTGCGTTCGGCCGTCGATGTCAATCTGAGCCACAGGGCGCTCGGTCGCCAGGAGCTGGCGGGCGCGCGGGCACTCGCAATCCGCGCAGTGGCGGCTGCCGAGACCAGCGGTACTCCGGAGTCGCTATGGCAGGCTTATATGCAGCTCGCGCTCGTCCTGCGTGCGAGCGCCCAGACTTCAGAGGCTGTTTTCTTCGGCAAGCAGGCGGTTGCCGAAATCGAACAGGAGCGCCGCTCGCTGACCGGCGATGAGCAGCGCTTTGACAGTGGGTTCTTGCGCGACAAGGTGGCCGCCTACCGCAGCGTCGCTGACTGGCTGATGGAGTCGGGTCGACTTGATGAGGGCCTGGCATTGCTGCAGCTGATGAAGCGTGAAGAGCTGTCTGACTTTGGCCTTCGCGATGCCTCGGCGCTCGATGTGCAGCACGTGGACCTGACGGCAGAAGAAACCGCGCTGCTGGGCCGCTACCAGAAGGCGATCCAGTCGGGCGATGCCGCGAGCGATGAAGTACCACGCCTTAGCGCGCTTGAAGAAGCGGGGCGCATCAGTCCCTCGGAGCAGGAACGCCTGAACTTGCTGCTGTCGGGTCTGGGCGGGGCCGAAGGCACACGCATCGGGCGCATCGAGCAACTGCTGCAAGCCGGTGTGATAGCAGCTTCTGCGAGGCTTTCGACGGGCACGGCGCCCGGCGCCCCTGCATTGGCACGCGAGGCACGGGATTTCGGCAAGGATACCGCCTTCGCGGTATACCTATTGACCAGCGATCACCTGCGCGTCCTGGTCAGCGCCGGCGCTCGCCAGGCCGAATTCGTGACACCCGTCGATACGGCGCGGCTGCAGCAGGATATCGGCCACTTTCTCGATGATATTTCCCACCGACGCGATCCGGGGACACGCCCCGATGCGCTCTACGAGCTGATGCTCCGACAGGTAGATCAGTTTGCTGCCGCCAACCATGTCCATCGCCTCACGCTGTGGCTCGATGGCGCCCTGCGCTACGTACCGGTCGCGGCGCTGCGTGACGGACGGCGCTACCTGCTCGACAAGTACGTGGTCCAGATTTATTCACCGGCCGTGGGCGGGTCTGTGCGCAGCAGGTCTTCTGGCACCGCGCCGCAGGTACGCGGCTTGGGCGTGACGCAGGCAATTGGCGGATTTCCCGCCTTACCTGCGGTAGCCGATGAATTGTGCTTCGTCGTCGACGGTCCGATCGAGGGATTGAGTTCTACCGACGGGGCCTGTCCGTCACCCGCACGCGGCAGGGGCGCGCTCGCTGGCGAGGGGTTCGCGGATGCGGCATTTACGGAGGAGCGCCTGCGTGATCTGCTGGCCGCGCCAGGTGCCTTTTCGGTGCTGCATATCGGTACGCATTTCAGGCTGCGCCCGGGCAATGCCCTGCGCTCCTACCTGCTGCTGGGTGACGGATCGCAATTGACGCTGGACACGATCGGCACGCTCAATTTCAACGGCGTCGACTTGGTGACTCTCTCGGCGTGTCAGACCGGCCTGGGCGGGGCGCGCAGCGATGATGGTCGCGAGATTGAAGGTCTGAGCGCACTGGTGCAGCGGCGCGGTGCCGGTGAAGTGATCGCAAGCCTCTGGCCGGTCGAGGACACGAGCACCGCACAACTGATGCGCTCGCTGTATGGTGCATTTGCCACGAACCACGGCGATGCGGCGCTGGGCCTGCAGCAGGCTCAGCGGGCACTGCGCCTGCGCAAGGGGCCAAACGGCGATGCCAATGCCGATCCCTACTACTGGGCGGGATTCTTCGTGTCCTCAAGCCGCCCCTGAAAACTGCCCATCGCTGGCTGGAGGATCGATCACGATCCGATGAAAATCACTTGGTGTTGTGGCAATTCGTAAAGGTAAATTGCAGCGTCTCGACGCTGTCGTCGGATTTTGACTCCTGGCGGACCATCGAGGGTAGCTCCAACCCGTCAACTGTCTGGGTATCGATCTTGACCAGAACATGCAGGCCGACAGGTGCGTCGTGGACTATTGCAATACCCTCATAGCCGCTCAGGAGCAAGCCGGAAGGATTGCTCGTCCAGGATGGACGAATAATCGTTGTGAGAGCCGGCATCGTGCTGGTGAGCTGCTCGATCGCAAACTCGGTACTGAGCATGGCCTCGAGCCGTACCGCATTGGCGCTGCCGCTGTAGGTCACGCGGAACTGAGCGGGCAACGCTTCGACCTGATAGGGAATCTGATCGTTGGGCAGCGGCGTGTCCACGGACAGAAAAGTCCATTCCGCGAGGAATCCGGAAACGGCCTGCTCGAACCTGGAAATCGCTGAGCTCATGTCGGCCGCGATATCGGCACTTGCGCTGGCCGCTACGGCGGGCTGGTGGGTTATCGTGACCGATACATCGCGGGCAATCACCGCATTCAATCTCACAGGTCGCAGCAACGGCAGCAGCCGAGCGCGGCCTGGTGCGCTTGCCGGCATCTGATCGTAGAACGCATCCCAGTTGGGATCGACCTGACAATGCAGCTCGCCCATGCCGGCACCCCAAAGCCTGTAAAGGCGCTGCCGCGCCCGCAGGAGAACGTGCCGTGCCTGGGCAGGCGTCAATGGTGTGCCGGCATCTGCTATCGCACCGGACGGGCCGGCGGCATGGGCCCAAGTCGCTGGCATGCCCAGGACAAATCCGAGGACAAAGATCACTTTGCAGCTTATCGCCACGAACCATCTCCCCCTGTGCCCTACGAGCAGAGGCTGCACCTGACCCTGGTCGATGCTCGAGCCGCGCCTTACCAGCCGGTGGCTGACCGGCGGGTCGCGTTCCCAATGCTGACCCCCCGATGCGAATCTTGCGCCATTTCAGCTTATTTGCACTGGTCAAAGTCATCTGCCCTGACAATTTCGCCCGATTCCCGTCTTTAGTAGCAGATACCCAATGCAGGTAGCGCCGGCGGCTCCTCTCCAGGCGTCCGGTCGAGTTTCTAATTACAGAGGGAGTGACTCGATGAATGCAGTCAACTTGGTCAACTCGCGCGGCACGATCATCAAGGTGCCGGATGCGACTCCAGGCATCCTGCTGCTCAACGGCAGGCAATACAGCTTCACGCTCGAAGGGGTCTGGAATTCGGCAGTGGCGCCGGCGCCCAATCAGGTGGTTACAGTCGAGGTAGGCGGCACCGGCGTGGTGACCTCAATCGTGGTCGTTGATCAGCAGCAGATCGCCAAGGAGAAATTCGCCGAACTCAGCGGCGTGGCGCAGGAGCGGGGCAAAGTCGTCGCCGGACAGATTCAAGAAGGCGTGGGCGCCCTGGCCGCACGTATGGGCGCGGTAGCGCTCGGTGCCACAGTCGTGATCTGGGTTGCCTGGTTCCTGATTCCCGCGGCCGGCATTGGCGGCGGCGGTGAACAGGTGGCTTCGTGGACGTTTCGCACGTTGCTGGGCACTAATCTTGCCGACCCGGGCTCCATGGCGGAAGCTGGCAACTCCCGCGGCTTCCTGCGGCTGATCGGCTTTCTGGCCATCCTCGTGCCGTTCCTTGCGCCTTTCATTCGCACGCCCTGGTCCCGCTACCTGAACGCAGCACCGCTCGGGATCGTGGTGGTTGGATGGATAGTGATTCACGAGAGCATGGCAAGCAGCTTTGGCGCGATGGGTGCGGATAATCCCTTCTCCTACAAGTGGGGTTTCTATGTGCTGGTGGTCGCTTGCCTGGTGCTGGCCACTGGCGCGCTGAAGAAGCCTGCGACCTAAGAACGAAGTGTGGTGCTTGTTGTAAACGTCGTTAGACTTTCAATGCCGATGACGCACGCACGAGGCCGGCTGGGAACCGCAGCTGGCTTACCGCTTTGGCTGGCATCGAAAGTAGCTACCCCACTTTGGCTGCAGATTCCGCTCGGCGCTGTCAGGCAGGCGCGTAATGGTCTAACCTGACCGCATAGATCAAGCTACGACGAACTGCCGGTGGCTGACAGAGCCAGTTCCTTGCCGGGATGTTAGCGACGTTTCCGATGACTCATCTGCTTCAACGAGAGATCCGAGCGCGGATGCCCGTGGCCGTAGGTGGCCAGGGCATCGAGATCCGGGATAGCCTCGGCCGGAGCTATCTGGACGCTTCGGGTGGTGCGGCCGTGTCCTGCCTGGGCCATGGGCATCCGGATGTCATCGCGGCTTTGCACGCCCAGCTGGATCGGATCACCTATGCACACACCAGCTTCTTCACCACCGAGGTGGCGGAACGGCTCGCCGATCGTCTGGTTGCCGACGCACCAGGCGATCTTGATCATGTGTGCCTGATCAGCGGAGGCTCGGAGGCGATTGAGACCGCGCTGAAGATGGCGCGTCAGTATTTCGTCGAGAACGGCCAGCCGCAGCGACGCCACATCATCGCCCGGCGCCAGAGCTATCACGGCAACACGCTGGGCGCGCTTGCTGTCGGAGGCAACGAGCGGCGCAAGCGGCAGTTTAAACCGTTGCTGATCGAGGCCCATCACATCGAGCCCTGTTTCGCTTACCGCTTCCAGCGGGCCGGCGAGAGCGCTTTGGCCTACGCTGCCCGCACGGCGCAGGCCCTGGAGGATCAGATCCTGGCCCTGGGAGGGGATTCGGTCATCGCCTTTGTGGCCGAGACTGTGGTCGGTGCCACGGCCGGCGCCGTACCGCCGGTAGCGGATTACTTTCAGCGCGTACGCGAGATCTGCGATCGCTACGGAGTGCTGCTGATTCTGGATGAAGTGATGTGCGGCATGGGGCGCACAGGCTGGCTCCATGCTTGCGAGGAGGAGGGCGTGGTTCCCGATCTGCTGGTCGTTGCCAAAGGTCTGGGCGGTGGTTACCAGCCAATCGGGGCGGTCCTGATCAGGGCGCACCTGTTCAACGCCTTGCGGGATGGCTCAGGTGCCTTTCAGCACGGTCATACCTACATGGGCCATCCGATGGCGGCTGCTGCCGCACTGGCGGTGCAGGAAGTCATACGGCGTGATGGTTTGCTTGCCAATGTGAACGCGATGGGGGAACTGCTCGACCGGCGGCTGCGGGAGCGGCTGAGCGATCACGCCCATGTAGGCGATATCCGTGGACGGGGACTGTTGCGCGGCGTGGAATTCGTGGCCGACCGGGCGAGCAAGGCGCCGTTCGATCCATCCCGCAAACTCTACGCCCGTATCAAGACTGAGGCCATGGCGCGCGGGCTGATGCTCTATCCGATGGGCGGGACTGTTGATGGAATCCTCGGCGACCACGTGTTGCTTGCGCCGCCGTTTATCGTCGGACCCAGCCATATCGACGCCATAGTGGAGCGCTTCGGTGAGGCCATTGATGCGGCACTGGCCGGCTGAGCCTAGTGGCCACGCCAGAGCCTTGGCAGCACCGTCCCTGTGGGCAGGCGATCGAGAGCTGTCGCAGTGGCGCGCAAGATGATCGCGACCTCGGCAGTGACCGACAGGCCGCTTGCGCCCACCGCGCTCGCCCCAGAGCCCGGATCTCTTCAGGCAGCGACGAATGACATCGTGGAAGAGCACACTGCAATCGGCGCAATTGTCCGAACGCCAGCCGTCAGAGGAAAACATGCTTACATCTGAACTTGAAGCTCTGGTGAGTGCCACACCACAGGCAATTCTGGACTTTGATCTTTACCTTGCCTGCCCTGATCCAGTGGTCTCTGATAATGCCGACGAGCAGACGGCAACCATTGGCTGTGTAGAACTCGCTCCGGAGCACTTTGAGGCACGCATTTACCCGCCATTCAGTCCCAAGGAGACTGAGGGTAGTCAAATCTATAGGTTGAGCGAACTGATGTCGGCGCTGAAGCCTGCCGACGGGGAGTTCATAGATCTGAGGCTTGTGGTGGAGATACCGATCATCCGCGAGGACTCGCAGACCTACAGCACCTCTCTGGTACCCATTGTGGCCATGCATGTCGGCACCGACGCCCAGGAAGTCTGGCTGTTACTGGCGCCGGTCTCGGATTTTCCAGCAGGCGCTTTGCCAAGCTAGATGATGGCCAGCGCAGGAGGCATCAATTGAATTTCAATAGTTTCACGATGCTCTGTCCATAACCACCGCTCCGGTGATGCCGGCACTCGACCAGGTGCATTGTCGGCTAGAATCCGTAATCCATACCTAGCAGCGAATGGCCTTCATGTCTTCAGTGACGGAGCACTACGAAAGCCATCTCGCGCCCATTTATCTCTGGATGGTTGGTGGAATAGACGCCGCCATCGCTCGCGGTCAGGCCGAAATGGATTCCCTTGGCCTGCGTTCCCTAAAGAGCGCACAGGCTATCGATCTGGGCGCCGGATTTGGCATGCACTCGATTCCACTCGCGAATCTCGGGTATTCGGTATTGGCATTAGACAGTTCCGAAACACTTCTTGAGGTATTGCGCGGCCATCCTGGCGCGCGTGCGATCAGGGCATTGAGAGAGGATTTGACGTTATTCAAACGATTCGTCAAATCACCGGTGGCTCTGGTTGTCTGCATGGGAGATACGCTGACACATCTGGCCGATCGGCGTTCCGTGGAGCAGCTGTTTGCCGATGTCGCGGACTGTCTGGAGGCCGGTGGCATCTTCATAGCCACGTTCCGCGATTACTCGGCCGCGCTCAGCAAATTGAACCGCTTCATTCCTGTGCGCAGTGACGCAGACCGCATACTGACCTGCTTCTTGGAGTACGAGGACGAGGCCGTGATGGTTCACGACATCCTTCACGAGCGGGATGGCTCGGGGTGGCGGCAGCGCGTGAGCGCCTACCGGAAGATTCGACTATCTGCCGACTGGGTGGTCCGTGCCCTCGAAGCGAGGGGCCTCCAGGTACGCCAGGAGCAGGGTACCGCCGGCATGGTAAGGGTCCTCGCCAGACGGCCGCTCTAAGCGGGATTGGCCGGGTGCGACCCCGCTGATTGCCAGGATTTTGGAGCCTTTGCCCGCGGGTCCAATGTGCATCCGGCCCATGGGTCTGAAAGTCCGCGCATGGGACCGAAAACCAAATGCAATCACTGGCTTAGGCTTGGCCCGACGACATACGTCGACATGCGTGAAGGTTCGATTTTGTCACCCCAGTGTGCCAGCCCTGCAGGCGCCAGAATGAGTGACAACCGCTACCGCCAACTCAGGCGCGAACCGCGCGAGAGCGTGCCGCTCTGAAATTGTGCGGCCCTAGATTAGTCCGCATCATTTTGTGGCAGCATTGCGCGTATGGCGAGGCTGAGGATCTGAGCTTCGATTCGAGCAGGCTCCCGGGATCAACGTGATTTCAAAGTCATAGTTACCCTCCCGACGCCTGCTCGGCGACAGGCTGGTGATTCGACTTCGCTGGTATAGAAACTGCATAGCTCCATACAAAGGGCGGAACGAATCGTTCCGACCCCTTATATATAAGTCAGGGAGTTACAATGGCTCGATTAATGACCGCAATCTTGGCGGCGGCGCCGCTGAGCTTGAATCTCGCGTTTGCAGATGGCGAAGCCCCGGCGCCGACCACCCCCCAACCGGCCGCCAGTACCGCCACCCCGATGTCCGCTTCGGAAGACCTTGATGAAATTGTCGTCAACGGCATCCGGCGCGGAGATCTCATCCTCCCGACTACGGTTACCTCGACCTCAGCCTACGGGTTGGACCTCGGCGTCATGGATACGCCGCGCAACAACACCGTGCTGTCAAAAGCTCAGCTCGATGCACTTAATGTGCAGAATCCCGGCGGATTTTCCTATCTGACCTCCAGCAGCTATTCGGACGCTTCGTTCGGCGAACCCAATATCCCGCGCATCCGCGGCCAGTATGCCGACCTGTTTTTCAATGGCATGCGCGACAGCTTCACGTTGAATGGCTATGGAGCGCCGATCAGCTTCAACAGCGTGGATTCCATTGATATCGTCAAGGGTCCAGCCAGCGTCCAGGGTGGCGCGGGAGCCGGCGTGGGCGGTTCGATCAACGTCGTCACCAAGATGCCCTCACTCACCAAGTCTTCAGAGGACTTCGACATCGAGTTCGACAGCCAGCAGAAGCGACGGGTGTCTGCCGATATCGGTGGCCCGCTCAACTCGGATATCGCTGCGCGGGTGAGCGTCACCATTGACGACAGCGGCAGCTACTATTACGACATGTATTTTCACCAGCAGGCAGTGTTTGCCTCGGTGATTGATCAGATATCGCCGAAGTTCTCACTGCTCGTCACGGGTGGCATTGAAAACACCACGTACCGCGAAAACGACGGCGTGAACAGGGTAAATCAGGCTCTTATCGACAATGGCACCTACCTCACAGGCACCATCCCGGGAGGTTGGCTGGGGGGACTAAATCCGAATATCGCCGGCTATGGATCTGAGGTCGATCTGTATGGGTCAACGCTTCTCAACGATCGGGTCATCATCGACGAGCCGGATGGCACGGGTGCGCATTCGCTGCACGGCAAGGCGCAAATAATCGGCACCTACGTCGCGAGTGATAGCTTCACACTCGTCAACAATACGTTCTTCGATTACATGAACCGCTACAACCAGACGGAGGATTACTACGCCGATACGGCCATGGGCAGCTTCACGCTCGAGAACAAGACTGACCTGAAGTTCAAGTTCGGCAGCGCGCTCAGCCAGGAGATTGACACTGGCTTCACCTACCGCTACGCCCATGTCGACGACATTCAGGACTTCCTGAACGAACCGGTCAGCATCTTCGATCTGTCGCAAAGCCCAACCACCTGGATATTTCCCCAATACCTGCACGGCTCGCCAGAGGTCCTCTACGATGCCGCCTTCGGTCATCCCCAGTGGGGGCTCCCGGGCCGCTTTGGAGAGGGGTTTCAAAACGGCACAGCCGATTCCAATCTGCAGGATGGTGCGATCTTTCTCGAGCACCGCATGAAGTTTTCACCCGAGTTGAGCGTGCTCTACGGCGTACGCGGCGATCTGGTCCAGTTGGACTATTCCGATCCGCTGGGCGGTCCCGGTCTGTACAACGGTTGGGCGCAGCACGCCGCCACGGGTTGGTACGGCCTGTACAACGGCAACGTCAGTGTCGTGTACAGCCCGACGCCGCATATTTCCACGTACCTCACATACAACAAGGCGCAGTACGTCCTGCCAACCGCTAACGATGGTGCGGTGGCCACGTGGGGCGAGAATCCGACGGCTCAGCTACGGCAGAACACGCTCTTGGAAGAGGCGGGTGTGAAGTTCGACCTGCTTGATAAAGCGTTGTTCATCTCGAGTGCGGTGTTCTACCAGGAAAAGACCATCCCCACGGGGCTTGGCGGTCTCCAGCAGAGCCCGGCCCACATCAAAGGTGGCGAGATCGAGCTCAATTACCAGCCCGATCCGCATTTTTTCGCCACCGCCAGCTACTCCTACCTGCACACAACGCTTGATGCGGCGTCGGGCTTCTACAACTTTCCGGCGCAGCCGGGACCCAACTTCGACGGCGCGGGTACGGATGTTGTGTGGCAGCCGCACCAGACGTTCGAGGATCCGGGTGTGCCGCAACACCTGTTCAATGTACTTGCGAACTACAAGTTCGAGTCCGGCCTGGGTGCGCAGGCGAACATCCAGGTCACCGGACCGGTCCAGGTCACCCAGTCGGGGTACATAGATGTGGCGGCGACCATGGCCAATTACCCACTGGTCCTGGCCCCGGCGGGTTACACCCTGGCGTCGGTGAACGCGAACGGCTACTACCAGTCGCCCACGATACCGTGGCAATACACCCTGAACGCGGCGATCTTCTACAGCATCCAGAAATACACGGCCAAGTTCTCGGTCTACAACCTGACCGACAGACATATTCTCACCAACGACATTCCGTTTTACGGCAATGATTTCCTGACGCGGCAGCCGCCGCGCGACTTCGACCTGAGTATCAGCGCCAAGTTTTAGGGAGACCCATGCCCGGGGCCGAGATCACCTAAGGTGCTCTCTTGGCCCTGGGCATGCCCTGGCAGGCGCTCAGCGGCATCAGAGGCAACAGTGCCGGGCCCGAAGGTTCAGAGCGGCAATCGCGGCGGAAGCCTGCCCCCGCAGGTCGCCACCGTCGGGTCAAGGTTCCGCCTGTCTGCCGCAGATATTTGCTCCCGAACATCCTGCGCTTGGGCTGAACCCGATCTCTGGTGCTAAGCTCCCATCCGAACGGTACCGCCAGGCAATTGAGATTTCGCCATTTAGAGCGACCAATCCTTGAGCTGATGCGGCAGGATCACCAAGGAAATAGCACCTTCAATCCTCGACCTATCGCAGCTGGCGGCGGGTCACACGGGAGTCGATGTAATCTCTACCGGTCCATCGAATGGCCGAGGCGGCCGAAGCCAGGAGCAGTGGAATGATTTCTCAGACCCCAGGATTAAAATTTCCACACTGGCGAGCCGGTTGTGGAAGGCGCGCCGCCGTCCTGGCGCTTATGCTCGCCGTAGCGAGCGCAGGGGCACTACAAGCTCAGGAGCCGGCTTGCCCGTTTGACGGTCAGAAGCCGATGCTCGTGATTCAGATGTTCTTCGGGCGCAGCGTTCCGCATCGACATCCGGTCACGATGACGGAGTGGAACAAATTTCTCAAAGATACTGTCACGCCGCAATTTCCTGACGGCTATACAGTCTACGATGCCTATGGCCAGTGGCTGAGTCCAACAACCCACTCGGTGAGCCGGGATCCAACAAAGGTTGTGGTCATTGCAACCGCTGACACTCCGGAGGTTCATGCCAAAGTTGCCGAAGTGTCGAAGACTTACCGCCAGATGTTTCACCAGGAGTCAGTCGGAGTCATCAGCCTCACAGAGTGCGGCGCATTTTAATCACCCACTGATGGCGAGGCGACATTCTGCGATCGCCCGCCAGGCTGCCGGGAACGTAAGAGAACACGAGAGAGCTGTCGCACACATGGTGGGATGGCGGCTTTACGCGCACTCAAATATCAGGTTGATCCAAGGCTGGGCCGGCTTGCGGCGGGGCCAGACGTACATCAAAGACTGCACTCAGCCTGCCATCGGCAGCAGACTCAAACTTCCGGATGAGCGACTTTCGAGTACTAAATACCGAATCGGACGCGAGGTACTTGCACTCGCTATCAAAGAGATGGGTCGTTACGCCCTGATAGCCCGCAGCCGAGATAATCAGATGCACGTGCGCAGCACGCATTGGAGAGCGTGCCGCAGCCCGCATCAGTTCGCCCACGGGTCCATCCATCGGTATGGAATAATTGGTCGGACGCAGCACGATGAAATCGAACCGGCCCAGGGCATCGGTATGCATCAACGCCCGCAGATTGGTGGGCGACTGCGCCGGGTCCTGTGCCGGGTATAACCCGTTCGATGCGCAGCTCCAGATATCCACGACGGCATTTGCGATCGGAGCGCCGCCCACGGAGCTGACCGTTCCGGTGACGCGTAGTTGCTGACCACCATCATCCGTATCAATCAGCGAAGCGCCGAACGATCTTTGCGGTGAGTCCGGGACGTAGTACGGGCCGAGCACCGTGCCAGGCGTTGCAGCCGCATGCGAGTCGTTTGCCACGTCGACAGCTGAACTGATACCGAGCACGTCGGACAGCAGCATGAACTCCTGACGGTTCCCCGAGCAGGCCTTGCCAACAGCCGTCAGAAACTCGATGCCCTTTTGCCACTCTTCGTGGCTCAGATGTACCTCGGCGACAAATTGATGCAGATGCCGGGCGAGCGCCTGAATGATCTCGCGCAGGCGCGCATCGGGAGTGTTCTGGAACGAGTCCACTACCGCCTGCAGGAGTGCCTGTTGGGATTCGGATCGGCTCATCGACACTACTCCGTGACCTGCCGGTTGACGCTCGGGCAGTTCATAACGACAGCGCTCAGACAACAGAACTGCCCGAGATCCGCCCGGCCCTCGTGTAGCAGATTGTAGCGCCGAAGGAGATCGAAACTCCCTACCGTCCTGTGCAGATGTGGCCAGAGCCGGTGGCTTCAACAGGAAAGGGATGGCAAGTCGCGCGCGATGTGCCGGCGATGCAGACTTCGGGCTAGCGCTGCATCTCCATGATCGCAGAGGCGGGCATCATGTTGGCATTGAGATTGGCCATGATCCAGAGCGAACCAGAGATAATGAGCGTTACGATCAGGAGACCGAATGCCAGTGCGATGACCTTGTTGGTGTTATCTGCGTTGGTGCTGATGTTCAGGAAGAACACCAGGTGAACGCCCATCTGAGCGATGGCGAGCACGGCGAGCCCTGCCGGTACACCCGGTGACCACAGCAGGTGTGTTTGCGACACCAGGAGGGATCCCCCAGTGAGCAGCAGGGCGAACAGGAGTCCTATCGTGTAGGTTGCCCAGCTGCCACCTTCGCGCCCCTGACTATCCTCAGTGGTGGGTTCTGTGGTGGCGGCGTCTGCATTCAAGTGGCCTTCCATCAGCGCGCTCCCATCAGGTAGACCATCGACATCAGCGCCACCCAGATGATATCGAGCGCGTGCCAGAACAGACCGAAACAAAGCAGCCGCCGCCGAACATAGTCGCGGGGACCCTGTACCGAGAACTGCGCCACCATGAAACAAAGCCATATCAGACCCGCAGTGACATGCGCGCCATGCAGTCCGACCAGGGCAAAGAATGCCGACAGGAAAGCGCTGTGCGACGGACCGGCGCCGCGTGCGACCATGCCCGCGAATTCAGTGAATTCCAGAGCAAGAAATGTCGCGCCGAGCACGAATGTAAGCCCAAAGGCAATGTAGAAGCCGCGCTGCGAGCGGTTGCGCAGCGCCACCATGCCCAGGCCGCAGGCATAGCTTGAGAACAGCAGGCAGAGCGTCTCGATGGCCACATGGCGCAGCGCGAACAGTTCCTTCGGGGACGGTCCGCCTGCGGTTTGCCCTGACAGCACCGCGTAGGAAGCGAACAGGGCCGAAAACATGATGATGTCGGAGAGCAGGAAGATCCAGAAGCCGTAGGAAACTACAATTCCAACCGGCGCGGGCCCTTCGGCGCCGCTGGCCAGCGTGACTCCTAGCCCGGGCGATTCCAATGCAGGGGCCTGTGCGCTCATGGTGCGCTCGCCGCTTCCAGCCGCCGGCGCTCAGCATCGGCCAATTGCGTGCCAGGCACCACCTGCTCAAGCCGCTCCACCCAGCCAAAGGCGACCAGGGTGAGCAGCGCACAGGCGAGGCCCAGAATGGCCATCCACCAGATGTGCCAGATCAGGGCGAAGCCCGTGACCACAGCGAAGAAAGCCGTGACAAAACCATTGGGACTGTTGCGCGGCACCCTGATCGACTGGTATCGCTCGGGCGGCGCGGCCGGTCCGCGCTGTTTGGCAACCCAAAATGCATCCAGCGAGTGGACCTCGGGTAAAACGGCAAAGTTATAGGCCGGCGGCGGCGAGGCCGTTGACCATTCAAGGGTTCGGCCGCCCCACGGGTCGCCGGTGCGGTCACGTCGCTGCTCGCGCGTGCGGATGCTCACCACCAGCTGCGCGATAGTCGCGATGATTCCACAAAGGATGACGATCGCCCCGACTTCCGCAACGATGAGGTAAGGCTGCCAGCTGAGGTCGGTGTAATGCTGCATTCGCCGGGTCATCCCCAGCAGTCCCAGCATGTATAACGGTATGAAAGCCAGATAGAAACCAATCTGCCAGCACCAAAAGCTGATGAAACCCAGTCGCCGCTCGAGCGTGAAACCGAAGGCCTTCGGAAACCAGTAGTTGTAACCCGCCATGGCACCGAAGAGCACGCCACCTATGATGACATTGTGGAAGTGAGCCACCAGAAACAGGCTGTTGTGCAGGACAAAATCAACCGGCGGCACCGCCATCAGCACCCCGGTCAGTCCCCCGATGACAAAGGTGACCATGAATCCGAGTGCCCAGAGCGTGGGCACTTCGTAGCGGATGCGGCCCTGGTAGAGCGTGAACAGCCAGTTAAATACTTTCACTCCGGTGGGCACGGCAATGATCATCGACATGATGCCGAAGAATGCGTTGACGTTGGCACCGGCGCCCATCGTAAAGAAATGATGCAGCCAGACCGTGAATGACAGCACGCAGATGGCCAGCGTCGCGAGCACCATGGAGCGATAGCCAAACAGCGCCTTGCCCGAGAAGGTGGCGATGACCTCCGAGAATATGCCAAAGGCGGGCAGAATCAGGATATAGACTTCCGGGTGGCCCCAGGCCCAGATCAAATTGACGAACAGCATCATGTTGCCGCCACCATCGCTGGTGAAGAAATGCATGCCGGCGTACCGATCCAGCAGCAGCATGCCGAAGGTGGCAGTCAGAATTGGAAAGGCCGCCACGATCAGCATGTTGGCGGCCAGTGCGGTCCAGCAGAACACCGGCATGCGCATATAGGTCATCCCCGGCGCCCGCATCTTGAGTATTGTCGTCACCAAATTGATGCCGGCGAGCAGTGATCCGATGCCGGAGATTTCCAGCGACCACAGGTAGTAATCGACGCCGACCCCGGGCGAGAATTGCAGCTCCGAGAGTGGCGGATAGGCAAGCCACCCGGTGCGCGCAAACTCGCCCACCACCAGCGAGACGTTCACCAGCAGTGCGCCCGAGGCGGTCAGCCAGAAGCTGATCGCATTAAGTACCGGGAAGGCAACGTCGCGCACGCCCAGCTGCAGCGGCACGACGAAGTTCATGAGTCCGATCATGAAGGGCATCGCCATGAAGAAGATCATGATCGTGCCGTGGGCGGAAAAGATCTGGTCGTAGTGTTCCGGGGGAAGGTAGCCCTGGGCCGTGCCTGCCGCGATGGCGAGCTGCGTGCGCATCATGATCGCATCGATGAAGCCGCGCAGCAGCAGCAGCAGCGCCAGCAGCACATACATCACACCAATCCGCTTGTGATCCACGCTGGTCAGCCATTCGCGCCACAGGTAAGACCACCAGCCCTTCCAGGTGACCAGGGCCAGAACCCCGAGCATGCCGACCACAATGAACAGCGACGCGGCCATCGGGATCGGCTGATTGAACGGTATGGCTGCCCAGGTTAGCTTGCCCAGCATCTAGTCCCCCGACTGCGTCGCGGTGAACGGCTGCGCCGTGGATCGCACAATCTGTTCAAACAGCATCGGCTCAACGCTGCCGAAATTCTGCAGCGGCGCGTCAACGGTTGCCCGCGCCAGCGCGCTGTAGGATTTCGCGTCCAGTCTGGCATCGCCGCCCTGGGTCTGGGTGAGCCAGAGGTTGAATTCAGCTCTCGGCAGGACATGCACGAGAAAATGCATATCCGAGAAGCCATCACCGCTGAATTGCGCGGAGAGCCCCGGGTAGTCCCCCGGCTGATTCGCCAGCAGGTTCAGACGC
>Ga0181537_10000134_pt1 | contig 65680 bp, 60 predicted proteins | sample PEATcosm2014_Bin_39_FD_119765 | JGI IMG/M metagenome (GOLD analysis project Ga0181537, IMG submission 119765) | Peatland microbial communities from MTU Mesocosm Facility, Houghton, MI, USA - PEATcosm2014_Bin23_10_metaG | ecosystem: Environmental > Terrestrial > Soil > Wetlands > Peat | place...
ACTACATCGGCCGGACTTCGGTGACGTCGGGGACGAAATGGCGCAGCAAGTTCTGAATGCCGTGCTGCAATGTCGCTGTCGATGACGGACAGCCGGCGCACGAGCCCTTCATATTGAGATAGACGACGCCGTCCTTGAAACCCTTGAACGTGATGTCGCCGCCGTCATTAGCGACAGCGGGCCGCACCCGCGTTTCGATCAGGTCTTTGATCGTGGCCACTGTCTCCGCATCGGCCGCGTCGAAGAATTCGTCGCCGTCACTATTATTCTCGGCACTGCCGCCGGTGGCCAGCAACGGCGCGCCGGACATAAAATGTTCCATGATGGCGCCGAGGATCATCGGCTTGAGCTGCTGCCACTCGCCTGAGCTCTTGGTCACCGTGATGAAATCGGAGCCGAAGAACACCCCGCTCACGCCGGCAATGCCGAATAGCCGCTCGGCGAGCGGTGATTGCGCCGCCTCTTCCGCGTTGCGCAGGTCGAGCGTGTCGTTTTCGAGCACCGGCAGTCCGGGCAGGAACTTCAAAGTCGCAGGGTTCGGCGTGGCTTCGGTCTGGATGAACATCTGTCGTCCTCCGTCATTTTGCGGCTTACACATGGAAACCGCGCCGTGACTTCCATGACTCTAGCACAATACGTGGCGAATTGCCTTGGAAGTTCAAGGGTCGAAAGCCGGCCTACGACCGCACAAAACCGACGACGTCCTTAACCGCATTCATGGTCTGCCCGGCGATCTTTTGCGCGCGGGCAGAACCGTCCGCGAGAATCGCATCGATAGCGACGGGATCGGCGAGGAGCCGTTTCATCTCCGTGGCAATCGGCGCAAGTTTGGCGACGGCAAGATCGGTAAGCGCCGTCTTGAACGTCGAGAATTGTGCATTGCCGAACTGCGCCAACACACCGGTGCGGGTGGTGTCGGCGAGCGCGGCATAGATGCCGACCAGATTGTCGGCCTCCGGCCGTGCCGCTAAGCCTTTTTCCTCGCTCGGCAGCGGCTCCGGATCGGTCTTGGCGCGGCGGACCTTCAGCGCGATGGCGTCGGCGTCGTCGGTGAGATTGATGCGCGACTGGTCGGACGGATCCGACTTCGACATTTTCTTGGTGCCGTCGCGCAGCGACATGACGCGCGTGGCTTCGCCGGCGATAACCGGCTCCGGCAGCGGAAACAACGCGTCGCCATAACCTTTGTTTTTGATCGACTCGCCGAAGTCGTTGTTGAATTTCTGCGCGATGTCGCGCGACAACTCTAGATGCTGCTTCTGGTCTTCGCCGACCGGCACGTGAGTGGCGCGATAGACCAAAATGTCGGCCGCCATCAGCGTCGGATAGGCGTAAAGCCCGACCGACGCGTTCTCGCGGTCCTTGCCGGCTTTCTCCTTGAACTGCGTCATGCGGTTGAGCCAGCCGAGCCGCGCCACGCAGTTGAATACCCAGGCCAGCTCGGCGTGTTCAGCGACCTGGCTCTGGTTGAACACGATGTGCTTCTTGGGATCGATCCCACAGGCGATAAAGGCGGCGGTCACTTCGCGGATGGCGCGCGGCAGCTCGGCCGGATCCTGCCAAACCGTGATGGCGTGCAAATCGACGACGCAGTAGATGCAGTCATAGCGGTTCTGCAATTCGACGAAGCGTTTTATCGCGCCGAGATAGTTGCCGAGATGCAGATTGCCGGTCGGCTGGACGCCGGAAAAGACAAGCTCTTTGAACGCCATGAGTGGGTCTCCGCCCGCGCGTCCCAATGCCACGGCGCTGGCTTGCCGTGCAAGAGGCGGCCGTTATAGTGCCCGTCCCGCGGGCAATTTCAGCGAATATTTGACCATGACCTCAGCACGCTACGACGTTATTGGCATCGGCAATGCGATCGTCGATGTGATCGCCCGCACTGAGGAGAACTTTCTGCTCGCACAAGGCATGCGTAAGGGCGGCATGACGCTGATCGACGAAGCCCGCGCGCAGGCGATCTATGACGCGATGGGTCCTGCGGTGGAAATTTCCGGCGGCTCGGCGGCCAACACGATCGTGGGGCTCGCGTCGCTCGGCGCCCGCGCAGCTTTTGTCGGCAAGACCAAGGCCGATGAGCTTGGCGCCGCCTATAGCCACGATATCCGCGCTGCCGGCGTGAGTTTCACGACCAAGCCGGCAACTGACGGTCCTTCGACCGGGCGCTGCTACGTGCTGGTGACGCCCGACGGCGAGCGCACCATGAACACTTATCTCGGCGCGGCGCAGGATCTGCATCCGGCGGATATCGATGCTGACGCGATCGCCGCGAGCGCGATCACCTATCTCGAAGGCTATTTGTGGGATCCGAACAACGCCAAGGACGCCTTCCTCAAAGCGGCCAGGATCGCCCACGAGGCGGGCCGCAAGGTGGTGCTGACGCTGTCGGATGCGTTCTGCGTCGATCGCTGGCGTGACGAGTTTTTGCAGTTGATGCGCACACACACCGTCGATCTAATTTTTGCCAACGAGGCCGAGCTGCACAGCCTCTATCAATCGTCCGATTTCGACGTCGCGGTAAAAGCGTTGCGCGCCGATATCGACGTCGCGGTGGTGACACGGAGCGAAAAAGGCTGCCTCGTGGTCGGCCCCGACGGGATCGAGGCGGTGCCGGCGTTTCCGGTCGAGCGCGTGGTCGACACGACAGGCGCCGGGGACTTGTTCGCCGCCGGCTTTCTTTCCGGCCTGGCGCGCGGCGCCGACGATCGCACCTGCGGCCGGCTCGGCGCACTGGCCGCGGCCGAAGTGATCCAGCATATCGGCGCCCGGCCGGAAGCTCCGCTGCGCGATCTCGCACGTGAAAACGGGCTGGCTCCGTAGCGCGGCAAGCGTCTGTTTCGGCGTCAAAAATCCGCAGTAACTATTTGCTAACCAAACGCCGTTAACGACGGATCAACCGTAACTCCGGAGATTCGAACATGGCCGAGAACCCGGACGACAGCGCCGGCGACAACGAGATGGCGCGCGCTGATGCCGCCAATCGGGACGGGAGCGAAGCCGTGAGCAGCAATTTGCCGATGGTCGTGGCGCCGAGGCTCGGCACCGGAGAAGACGAAATCATTGATCAAACCATCATCGACGAAACTGTCGCTGATGAACCCGCCGCCGAAGCAGCGAAACCCGCGGGGCACGCGCCGCAGTCGCATTCGCGCTTTCTGATGCTGGCCGCATCGGTTGCTTTCGCCGCAGCATTCGGTTCGTTCGTCGGATCGGTGTCGGGCTCGGGGCTGGCGCGCTACCTCGACCCTCCGTCGCCGCCCGGAACCGTCGAGCCGACGACGGACGCGATGCGCGAGATGAAGCTTCAACTCTCGGCCATCAAGACCGATTTCGACACTGTTTCGCGCAGCGCCACGAGCCAGTTCGCCAAGCTGTCGGATCGCCTCGATCATATTACCAGCGCCAGCGAAACCACCGGCTCGATCGCAACGGCTGCGCCGGCGGCGCCTGTGCCACCGAAACTGACTGACCGCATTTTGCAGGACTGGATCGTGCAAGATGTGCGGGGCGGCCGCGCTCTGGTGGAGAGCCGTAACGGCGGCATGTTCGACGTCGGCGAGGGCAGCACGCTGCCCGGCGTCGGCCGCGTCGACTCGATCAAGCGCCAGGACGGCCAGTGGCTGGTGCTGACCGAGCGCGGCACCATCACGTCGGGGCGCTGAGCAGCTTTACGAGCGGAGTTCGGACTTACACGTCCACGCTGGCCGTGAGCGCGTGCGCCTCGATGAAAATCCGGCGCGGCTCGACCTTATCGCCCATCAGCTCGTCGAAGATGGTGTTGGCTTCGTCGATCTCTTTGACTGATACGCAGAGCAGCGTGCGCGCATTGGTATCGAGCGTGGTTTCCCAGAGCTGGTTGGGATTCATTTCGCCCAGCCCCTTGTAGCGCTGAAGCGCGACGCCCTTCCGTCCGGCGGCGGTGACCGCCTCGAACAGGCTGACCGGGCCGTGAATCGGCGTATCTTCGTCTTTCCGGCGCAGCATCGCCGGCGGCGTCGGCCGCGGGAACACCTTTTGCAGCGACGGCGCAAATTCGTCGAGCTTGCGCGCATCGGCGGAGCCAAGCAGCGCCTGGTCGAGCACCGCGACTTCCTTTACGCCGCGCACGGTGCGCTCGAACTGGAAGCCTGCGCCTTCGGTGAACTGGCCCTGCCAGCCGCGCTCGGTCTCTTCCGACAGCGCGTCGAGCCGCTTGGCGATATAGGGCACCGCGGCAACAGCCTTCTGCGGGTCGCCGAAAATGTCCCGGTTGAGCACGCTCAGGATCGCCGCCTGTTCGACGACCTGGCGGTTGTAGCGGCTGTGCAGACCGCGCAGCAAATTGCGGATCTGGCGCGAGTCCTCGACCAGCTTGCGCAGATCGTTGCCAGCCATCACCTCGCCCGAGGACAGGCGCAAGGTCGTCTCTTCGAGGCCGGTATCGATCAGGTAATCCTCAAGCGCGCGCTCGTCCTTGAGATATTGCTCGGACTTGCCGCGGGCGATTTTGTAGAGCGGCGGCTGGGCGATGTAGAGATAGCCGCGGTCGATGATCTCGCGCATCTGGCGGTAGAAGAACGTGAGCAAGAGCGTGCGGATATGAGCGCCGTCGACGTCGGCGTCGGTCATGATGATGATCTTGTGGTAGCGCAGCTTGTCGATGGCGAATTCGTCGGTGCCGATGCCGGTGCCGAGCGCGGTGATCAGCGTCCCGATCTGCTCGGACGAGAGCATCTTGTCCATGCGCGCGCGTTCGACATTGAGGATTTTGCCGCGCAGCGGCAGCACCGCCTGAAACTCGCGATTGCGGCCCTGCTTGGCGGAGCCGCCGGCGGAATCGCCCTCGACGATGAACAGTTCGGATTTGGCCGGGTCGCGCTCCTGGCAGTCGGCGAGCTTGCCGGGCAGCGAAGTGATGCCGAGCGCGCTCTTGCGTGTCATTTCGCGCGCCTTGCGAGCAGCTTCGCGCGCCGCGGCGGCTTGGATCACCTTGCCGACGATGATCTTGGCTTCGCCGGGATGTTCCTCGAACCAGGCCTTGAGCATGTCGTTGACGACGCCCTCGACCGCCGGGCGCACCTCGGACGACACGAGCTTGTCCTTGGTCTGCGAGGAAAATTTCGGATCCGCTACCTTGATCGACAGCACCGCCGTCAAACCTTCGCGGCAGTCGTCGCCGGTGAGTACGACTTTTTCCTTGCGCGCTATGCCGCCGGATTCGGCATAGCCGGTGACCTGGCGGGTCAGCGCGCCGCGGAAGCCAGCGAGATGAGTGCCGCCATCGCGCTGCGGGATGTTGTTGGTGAAACAAAGGACAGACTCGTGATAGCCGTCGTTCCACCACATGGCGCAATCGACGGCGACGCCTTCACGCTCAGCCTTGATCACGATCGGCTGCGGAATGAGCGCCGTTTTGTTGCGGTCGAGATATTTGACGAATTCCTCGACGCCGCCCTCGTAGCGCATCTGTTCGCGCTTCTCGACGGCATGACGCATGTCGGACAGCACGATGGTGACGCCGGAATTGAGGAAGGCGAGTTCGCGCAGCCGGTGCTCCAGCGTGGCAAAATCGAATTCCGTCATGGTGAAGGTTTTTTTCGACGGCAAGAACGTCACCTCGGTACCGCGCTTGTCATGCGCGGCGCCGACCACGGCGAGCGGGGCAACCGCTTCGCCATTGGCGAATTCCATGAAATGTTCCTTGCCGTCGCGCCAGATGGTGAGTCGCAGCCAGCTCGAAAGCGCATTGACGACCGAGACGCCGACGCCGTGCAGGCCGCCGGAAACCTTGTAGGAGTTCTGGTCGAATTTTCCGCCGGCGTGGAGCTGGGTCATGATGACCTCGGCGGCGGACACGCCTTCACCCTTATGGATGTCGGTCGGGATGCCACGGCCGTCGTCGCGCACCGTGCACGAGCCGTCGGGATTAAGCGTTACGACGACATCCTTGGCGTAGCCGGCGAGCGCTTCGTCGATGGCGTTGTCGACGACCTCATAGACCATGTGATGCAGGCCGGAACCGTCATCGGTATCGCCGATATACATGCCCGGCCGCTTGCGCACGGCGTCGAGCCCCTTGAGCACCTTGATCGATTCCGCGTCGTAATCGGACGGTGCCGGGCTCTCCTTGCGAACGGGTTCGGCCATGCGGGAAGCTCTCGAATCGCTTGAAAAAGCGCTGCCTGAATCAGCGAATCTTGTACACCAAAACGCCGCCCCGTACAGGGCAAAACGGCTGCGATTAACATATTGTCGAATCGCGGTTTTTCAAGGTTTTACGGGGTGTCGAAAGCGGCCCCGATTCAGCCGCCGAATGGCCGCATCGGTCAACGCTTTAGGGCGGGGCAAATTGGTTGGCGCGAACGCGCTTTCCTAGTGACCGCGGCGGCTTTGCGCGTCGGAAGGCGGCTTGAGCAAATAGCGGTCGTCGCGCGGGCGATATTCGGGAACCGGATGCGCAAAACTCCCGAGCGCGCTCGCCCAAAGTTCCATCCGGTCCAAGTCCTCGCGCAGGCGCTCGAGGGCTTCGATCAGATTGCGAACAATGGCGTCTTCGGCCAGTTCCGGCATTGTCTTCGGGCCTTCGTTCCAAAGCGGACATCTACACCCCGTGAGATTCAAGAGCCTGAGCGCACTGTTGTTCCGGCTGCCGAAGCATCACAGTGCAAAATAGGTGCACATTTCTGGAGCTTTTTTCGGAACAAGATTCAGTGTTTGCGCGCCCGCGGGACAAGCCGGCCGGAACTCACATCGACCATGGCCGCAGCGCCATCGATCTCGGCAAACAGCGCCGGATCGGCGCCGGTCAGCCATGCCTGCGCGCCCAGTTGCGCGAGTTCCCCGTGCAGAGCGACACGCCGCGACGGATCGAGATGGGCAACGACTTCGTCGAGCAGCAGCACCGGCGCGAAACCGCTCATGTCGGCGATCAGCCTTGCATGCGCCAGCACGAGTCCGATCAGCAGCGCCTTTTGTTCGCCGGTCGAGGCATCGGCGGCGGCGATGCGCTTGGCCGCATAGACGACTTTCAGATCGGTCAGGTGCGGCCCGTCGAGCGTACGCCCGGCGGCGGCGTCGCGGGCACGGTTGTCGCGCAGCACGGCGCGGTAGCGCTCCTCGATGTCGGCGGCGGGATGGCCGGGGACGAGCTGCTCCATCCAGCCGTCTAGCGCGATCTCGGCGGGTGGAAAGGCCGAGCCTTTGCGGCGAGCGAGTACGTCATCGAGCCGGCGCACGGTTTCGACGCGCAGGCTGGCGACCGCGACCGCAAGTTCGGCGGTCTCGTGTTCGACCGCGTCGAGCCAATGCGCATCCGGCCGCTGGTCTTCGAGCAGCCGATTGCGCGAGCGAAGCGAGCGCTCGAGCGCATTGACCCGGCTCGCATGCTCGGCGTCGACCGCGAGCGCCAGCCGGTCAAGGAAGCGGCGACGCTCGGACGGCGCGCCGGCGAACAGCCCATCCATCGCCGGCGTGAGCCAGACCACGCGCATGTGATCGGCGAACGCGGCCGCCGAAGTGACCGGCTCGCGGTCGATGCGGAATTTGCGCTGGCCGGCGGCGCCGTCTTCGAGCGGACGCTCGAGACCGGTGCCCAGCGTGGAAAGCCCGAGCGCGCCTTCGATCTCGGCTGCGACCGCCCAGGACCCGTCGCCTTCGCTGAACGCCACTTCGTCGAACGTGGCGCGGCGCAACCCGCGTCCGGGGGCCAGGAACGAGATCGCCTCGATCAGATTGGTCTTGCCGGCGCCGTTGGGGCCCACCAGCACGATCGTCTTCGCGTCGGCTGCAAGCGACGCCGCGTGATAGTTGCGAAAATTAGTCAGGGTGAGGCGACGGACTGTCATTGCCTGTCATCATCCGCGAAGGCGGATGATCCGGTAATCGATTGAGTCTGTCTCTAACTGCCGCCGCCTGGGCTTACTGGACGCTCCGCTTTCGCGGCGCATGACAAGGTCGGTCAAACCCTCATCGGCATCAGCACATAGAGCGCGCCGTGGGACTCCTTGTCCTGGATCAGGGTCGGCGATCCGGGATCGGCGAGCTTGAGCACCGCCGCCTCGCTTTCGATTTGGGAAGCGATATCGAGCAGGTAGCGCGAGTTGAATCCGATATCGATCGGGTCGGCTTCGTATTCGACTTCGAGCTCTTCGGTGGCGCTGCCGGAATCCGGGTTGGTGACCGACAGCAGGAGGCGGCCTGCGGTGATCGACAGCTTTACGGCGCGGCCGCGCTCGCTCGATACCGTCGAGACACGGTCGACGGCGGCTTCGAACTCCTTCTTGTCGACGACCAGTTCTTTGTCGTTGCCGATCGGAATGACGCGGCCATAATCGGGGAAGGTGCCGTCGATCAGCTTCGAGGTCAGGACGGTCGGGCCGACGGTGAAGCGGATCTTGCCGACCGAGAGCTCGATACCGACCTCAGCCTCGCTATCCTCCATGAGGCGCTGCACCTCGCCGACGGTTTTGCGCGGCACGATGATGCCGGGCATGCCGGCGGCACCCTTCGGCAGGTCAAGCTCCATCTGCGCCAAACGGTGTCCGTCGGTCGCAACGGCGCGCAAGGTGTGCGCTTTGTTCGCGCCGGCAGCGTGCAGGTAGATGCCGTTGAGATAGTAACGCGTCTCTTCCGTCGAGATGGCGAATTGGGTCTTGTCGATCAGGCGCTTGAGCTCGGCGGCCTTGAGCGCGAATTTATGCGTCATCTCACCGGGGGCGAGATCGGGAAAGTCGCTCTCCGGCAGCGTCTGCAGCGTGAAGCGCGAACGGCCGGCGCGGATCGCCAGCGCGGCGCGGTCGCCCGACGATTCGAGCACGATCTGCGCCCCCTCGGGGAGCTTGCGCACGATGTCGAAGATCATATGCGCCGGCACCGTGGTCGATCCGCCGGGGCCGACCTCGGCGGCGATCGCATCGGTGACTTCGACGTCGAGATCGGTCGCTTTGAGCGACAGTTTCGACTTGTCGGCATGCAACAGCACATTGGCGAGGATCGGAATCGTATTGCGGCGCTCGACCACGCGATGGACGTGGCCCAGCGATTTCAGCAGTTCCGAACGCTCGACCGTGACCTTCATCGCGAAATCCGTAGCAGAACCAGACGATAACCGCGTAGCGGATACCAAAAGTGGCGTGGCGGGATGTTTTCGGCAAGCCCGGACCGCGATCGGTGTGGGCTTTTCCCGGTCTTTTCACAGGCTGGCCGGGATGTCCTCCGGACGAGGATCAATCCTGGAGCTGGCGTTTGAGCGCCTCGATCTCCTCCGCGAGGGCGCTGTCATTGCCGACCAGATTCTCGATCTTGCGCACCGCGTGCAGCACGGTGGTGTGATCGCGCCCACCAAAGCGACGCCCGATTTCGGGCAGCGAGCGCAGCGTCAAAACCTTGGCGAGGTACATCGCTACCTGCCGTGGCCGCACCACGTTGGCGGTGCGCCGCGACGATAGCAGGTCGGCGCGGCTGACATTGTACTGGCGCGCTACGATGCGCTGGATGTCCTCAATGCGCACCCGCTTCGGTTCGGCCGGCCGGATCAGGTCGCGCATCTCGCGCTCGGCCATTTCCAGCGTCACCGGCTGGCCGGAGAGCTTGCTGTGCGCGAGCAGGCGATTGACCGCGCCTTCGAGGTCGCGGCCGTTATGGGTGACCGACTTGGCGACGAAGACCAAGACCGGCGCCGGAACCTCGAAACCGGGATGGTGCGCCCGCGCTGCCGCTACTCGGCTTTTGAGAATTTCGAGCCGCAGCTCTTCGCCGAGCGAACCAATCTCGACGACCAGTCCACCGGCAAGCCGCGACCGGACCCGGTCATCGAGGCTTTCGAGATCAGCCGGCGGCCGGTCGCTGGCGATGACGACCTGCCGCCCGGCGTCGATCAGCGTGTTGAGGGTGTGACAGAACTCGGCTTGGGTCGACCGGCCTTGCAGGAATTGCAGATCGTCGATCACCAAGACGTCGATGGCGCGCACCGCTTCCTTAAACGCCAGCGTGGTCTGGGTGCGCAGCGCCGAGACGAAGCCGTACATGAAGCGCTCGGCCGTGAGATAGAGCATTTTGCGGTCGCCGCTCGCATTACCCGCCCAAGTGATCGCCTGCAGCAGATGAGTTTTGCCGAGCCCCACGGCGGCATGGATGTAAAGCGGGTTGAACATCAACTGCTCGCCGCGCCGGCTGGTCGCGACCTGCTTCGCCGCGGCATGCGCCAGCGTATTTGCCCGGCCGACGATAAAGGACTCGAAAGTCAGGCGCGGATCGAGCGGCGAACCGCCGAGCGCTTCGTGGACCGTCATGAACGGCACGCCGGCGCGCCCGTCGGTGCCGCCGCCGTTCGTCATGATGTCACGCGGCTCGCGCAACTGCATGGAGGGCTCTGCCGCCTTCGGCTTGGCGTTGGGCAGTTTAATGGTCGCCGAGCGGACGCTCAGTTCGAGCCGGGTGACTTCAGGATCTTCCGCCTGCCAGCGCGCCAGAACCTTCTCGCTATAATGTGACTGGATCCAGTTGCGCAGAAAGCGCGTCGGCACCGACAGCCGGAGCACACCAGCGTCCACGGTTTCAAGCTCCATGCGGCCGAACCAGCTCGTGAACACGTCCTCGCCGAGTTCGGTACGCAGCCGGTCTTTGACCCCCTGCCAGCGCTGGTGATTGGTGCTCGTCATGTCGGTTTTGCTTTTCGTCGGTGGGAGGATTTTGTGCCGGGCGGCCAAGGGTGGAACCCGCAGGCCCGATATCGCCGACACGCAACTCACTGAACGAGGGCTGGACAGTCCGCGCGCTTAGAGCAGAGCGAGCCCCTGCCGGTGCGGAGCTGCGTTCAACCGCTCGAAGTGGCTCTGGGCCAGAAAACTCTCTGCCGAATGACGCTCGAAATGCCGGTGACCGGTCTGTCGCTCGTCGCCATCATAACCCCCACTCCATCGCTCCCAGATTCGATGGTAATCGCCGACTGCTGATGCAGCCTATATGTGCAGATAGGCCGTTCGACTATTGTCTGCGCACTTCCGCCCGTCGGGACTCTGCAGTTTCTCAGGTACTCACCACCACCCACGAGGCCGGAACGGCACACAACAAGACACAGCTCGCCCGCACCCATTTTTCAATGAGTTACCGCTTGGACCTATTTTTGAAGACCTTCAGAACAAGAAGGAAATTGAAAGCTACCACTGGATTTGCAGTCCGCAACTGCAAAAACCGCGGCAATGTTGAACTTTCGCGATTGCAGGCCTTAAGCTGATAGTGCGCTAGAGCCAGCTTGCAGGAAGCAAAGTATTGAGTCGCTTCGACGATTCACAATTCTGTAAACATATGACAGAAGCACGAAGCAGATGCGACCAAACAACGGAGCAAATAAAAAACCGCCTGCCGGATTCGCCCCCGACTCCAAACGCTCACCACGGCGTGTGTAATAACCCTTTCATGTCATTCTAATTCTTCTGAGCGTCCAGTGAGGGTACCCGTCGCACCGGCCATTCGGAGCAAACAGAATTTGGCGCGCCCTACGCAAACAATTTATTCTATGTCACGCCGTGACAATATTACAACAGACTGATGTCTATCCACAATTTCGGATTCGCGTGTTCGCAAAAATAGCGAACCGATTCGCCAAAAATTATTTTTTGCCAAGCTTGGCGATGCGATGCGCAAGCCGCGAGACTTTCCGGCGAGCGGCATTCTTGTGCACGATCCCCTTTTTTGCGGCCCGAACGAGTTCGGGCTCGGCTTCCGCCATGGCGGTGAGCGCACGGGCGCGATCGCCGGTGGCGATAGCTTCCTCGACCTGGCGCACGGCAGTGCGCATGCGTGACCGGCGCGCTTTATTGACGACGGTGCGCCGGACGATCTGACGAGCGGCCTTCCTAGCGGACTTTGTATTAGCCATGGCGTATCGGACACAAACTGTAGTGAATGCGAGCGGCGCTTATAGGGGGGTGCGGCGGCATCGTCAACGCCGTGACATGCGTTATGCCACCCGTTTGGCCCGCACCGCGTCGTAGCCGGCGATCGCCGCCACGCGGTCGGCGGCCGGGTAGGGCGCGAGCGGCGGCTCGACGCGCGCCCATTGCGGCTCGCCGTGAATATGAGCGAGAAGCGCTTTGACTCCGGGAACCAGCGGCTTGCCATCGAACAATTTGCGGATCGCTACGGCTTCGGCAAGCGCACCGGTGTCGCCGGTGCGATAGGCGCGCGCGCAAAGGTCGGCGTTGAGATTGGCGGTCGCCGAAATGCAGCCGGCAAACGGACCAGACCGCGCTTCAGGCAACGCCGCTTCGGTCGACGGAAAGACTTTAAAGCGCGGCATGATGCTCGCCGCTTCGCGGGCATAGGCCGTGTCGCCCGAGGAATCCTTCAAGCCGACGATGCGTTCGCCAAATGTCTCCAGGAGCCGGCGAATAAGGGCGACGTGCCAGTGCAGGCCTGATTGCGCCGGGAAATGATAGAGGTAGATCGGGATCGGCCGCGCCGCAGTGGCCTTGGCGACGGCGTCGATATAGGCGACCAGGCCGTCGTCGTGCACGCCCTTATAGTAAAACGGCGGCAGCACCAGCGCGCCGGCAAAGCCGAGTTCGGCGGCATGCTTGGTCAGGGCGATGGCGTCGGCCACTGCCGCGGCGCCGGTACCGACCATCATCCGGTCGAGCGCCAAGCCCGCCTGCGCATAGGCGGTCATGACGCGTTTGCGCTGATCCAGCGAAAACGACGTCGCTTCGCCGGTGGTGCCGAGCACGTTGAGTCCGTCGCAGCCGGTTTCGAGCAGAAAACGCGCCAGGGCGGTCGAGCGGGCGCAATCCGGCTCGCCCTTGTCGTCGACCGCCGTCGCGACCGCCGCGATCACCCCATGCATGCCCTTGATCTGTGCCGTGCTCATTGCTGCTCTCTTGTCCCTAACCTTTTGCGCTGGCTGGCAATCCAGTAAAGCATGCGGCGTCGAATATGGGAATTCACATGACCGCAGACTTCGATGTGATCATTCTTGGCGCCGGCGCGGCGGGCTGCGTACTGGCGAACCGGTTGTCGGCACGCTCGGCGAACCGTGTTCTCGTGCTCGAAGCCGGCCGCGATTTTGCGCCGGGTGCGGAACCCGCCGACGTGCTCGATTCCTATCCGCGCTCTTACTACAACGACGGTTATTTCTGGCCCGAATTGAAAGTGCACTGGCGGCGCAGCGACAATTCGCCGTTGACCGGATTTTCCCAAGGCCGGCTTCTCGGCGGCGGCTCGTCCGTGATGGGCATGGTCGCCTATCGCGGTACGCCGGACGATTATGCCGAGTGGCAAGCGCATGGCGCCGCCGGCTGGGGCTGGGACGATGTCCTGCCTTATTACCGCAAGCTCGAAAACGATTGGGATTTCGACGGTGCGCTGCACGGCAAGGACGGGCCGGTGCCGATCCGCCGCACCAAGACGGAAGATTGGGCGCCGTTGTCGAAAGCGGTCCATGCGTTCGCACAGGAACGGCAGATTCCCTTCGTCGCCGACATGAACGCCGATTTTCGCGACGGCTATGGCGCGGTGCCGATGAGCAACACGCCGGACCGGCGCGCCTCGGCGGCGCTCTGCTACCTCACGGTCGACGTGCGCCGCCGGAGCAATCTGCAAATCATCGGCAACGCATTCGTCACCGGACTTTTGTTCGACGGCCGCCGGGCCATCGGTGTCGAGGCCGCGATCGAGGGCGAACGAAAGAAATTTCATGCCCGCGAGATCATCGTCGCGCTCGGCGGCATTCATTCACCGGCATTCCTGCAACGCGCCGGGTTTGGACCGGCTGCGGCCCTGCGCGATCTCGGCATTGCCGTGCGCTCCGACCTGCCGGGCGTCGGCGAGAACCTGTCCAATCACGCCATCGTCTTTCTCGGGCTTTTGCAAAAGCCCGGGATGCGGCAGGCCGCGAAAATCCGGCCGCATCCGATGAGCGCGTTCCGCTACTCTTCCGGCCTGCCCGGCGCGCCGGCTGCCGACATGTACATTAATGTGCAATGCAAAACCTCATGGAGCCCGCTCGGCCACCAAGTCGCCAATCTGGCGCCGACGCTGCTCAAGCCGATGGCGCGCGGCCGCATAGCGCTGATTTCGGCCGATCCGGCGATCTACCCGCGCGTCGAGTTCAACTTCACCGGCCACGATCTTGATCTCAAGCGCTTCATGCAGGGCTTCCGCCGCTGCGTGGAGATTCTGGCGCACGACACGGTGCGGGCCATGACGCGGCTGACCTTTCCGGTGAAGTTCAATGACCGGCTGCGTCGGCTCAATCGCATAACCCCCGGCAACAGGATCAAGAGCGCGGCGATCGCCGCGCTTCTGGACGCGGTGCCGCCGCTCGCCGCTCCGGTCTTCGCGACGCTTGCCGACCGGCGCGTCGATCTCGCCGCGCTGGTCGAGGACGACGAAGCGCTCGCCGATCACATCCGGCACAATGTCGCCGGCACCTTCCATCCGGTCGGCACTTGCCGCATGGGAGGAACCGGTGACCGCGACGCGGTGACCGATCCGAGCGGCCGCGTGTATGGCGCCGATGGCTTGCGTGTGATCGATGCCTCGATCATGCCGACCGTGCCGCGCGGCAATACCAATATCCCGACGATCATGGTGGCGGAGAAGCTTGCCGACCAGATGCTCGGCGCGACACCGTAGCCGCAACGAGGAGACAGGACGATGTTCATCGCCATGAACAGGTTTCGCGTAAAGCGGGGAGCCGAAGACGCATTCGAGAAAGTCTGGCTCAAGCGCGATTCCTATCTCGACCGCGTGCCGGGCTTCGTCGAATTTCATTTGCTCAAAGGTCCCGAAGCCGAAGACCACACGCTCTACGCTTCGCACACGGTATGGCGGAGCAAGAACGCGTTCGAGGCGTGGACGAAGTCGGACGAGTTCCGCGCCGCGCATGCGCGTGCCGGCAACGAAACGACGGGCCCGCTTTATCTCGAGCATCCGAAATCCGAAGGCTTCGAAGTGCGCCAGACGGTAGCGCCCAAGGCGGCGAACTGATGCGCAACGTCAATCCGGGACGCTGACGAAAATCTGGCCGTCACGCACGGCGACCGGCACCGGCGTCAGCCGGACCGACGAATCGCCGGGATGGCAACCGGTCGCCAGATCGAATTCGTAGCCGTGCCAGGGACAGACGATGTGGCGCTGCTTGCCGAAGCGCAGCCCGGCGCTCTTCTTGTCCGGCGTAATGATTTCCTCGACCTGATTGAAAATCTTGCCCTGGCAGACCGGGCCGCCGGCGTGCGGGCAGACGTTTTCATAGGCCAGCACCTTGCTGCCGGCGCGGAAAATGCCGACTTCGAGCTTGTCCAGCGCAAACACCCGGTAATCGCCGTCGGCGATGTCGCTCAGTTTGCCTACCGCTACGTCTTCCATGACTTCTACCTCATGTTATTTCGCGCGTGATCTTGTCCGAAAACCGGTATCCACTTTTCGGGATCATGCGCTACTCGATTCCGGGCGGGCGATGAAACCAGATCGCCACGTCGAACATATTGAGATCGGCGGCGCGGATCAGGCCGCAGGCGGTTACCACCGTTTCAGTCGCCGTCACCGTGCCGTTGGCGAATGGCGCGACGTCACGCCCGCGCCGCTCCACCTTGGCGGCGTAGACTTTCACCGCCGCGGTCAGCACGTCCTGCAACGCCTTGTCGGAGATTGCGTCGGGCTTGCCGCGCTTGAGCGCGTCGCGCGCGGCGGCGCAGAAATCCGAAGATTTGTGCAAAGACTTGCCGGCGCGGCGCGCGGCTTTGCGGCTTGATTTTACGGCGCGCCTGGTCGTTTTCGTCTTGCGCGCTGCCATCAGGCCGTGACCGGCACGCGGACCCCGGGCGCCTTCTTGGCCTTAAGGCCCGCCATTTTGTGTTTCGGCACTTCGAGATTGAACAGCCGCGCCGCATTGAAGCCCAAAATGTTGCGCTTGGCCTGTTCGCTCAGGAACGGCAGCGTCGTGATCGAACTCGGCAGATCAAAATCCCAATGCGGCCAGTCCGACGCGAACAGGAGCTGCGTGTCTGCCTCGATCGCTTTCAGCGTCGCCTCAGTCAGCTCCATGTTCGAGCGTTCCAGCGGCTGGCTGGTGAAATACATGTCCTGGATGTACTCGCTCGGCCGGCGCTTAAGCAGCGGCGCCTCCGACGACCGCATCATGTATTCGGAATCGAGCCGCTGCATGATGAACGGCACCCAGGCGAGCCCGCTCTCGATCCACAAGACTTTCAGCTTCGGGAAGCGCTCCGGTAGTCCGTTGATGATCCAGTTCGTCAAATGAATGAGGTTGTAATAGACGAACGAGATCGAATGCATGGAAATGAAGCGGTTGCACTGCTGCATCGACTGGTCGCCCCAGTGGAAGCCGGAATGGAACGCCAGCGGCTTACCGGTCGCCTGGATGGCGGAGTAGAGCGGCATATAGCAGTCGTGATTGACGGCGCGAAACCGCGTCGAGGTAACCGAAAAGCCGATGACGCCGGGCGCATCGGCGTAGCGCTCGACGCATTTGAGGCTTTCCTCGGGATGATTGAACGGCAGATACAGCATCGCCTTGATGCGCGGATCCTGCGGCAGGATTTCCTCGGTCAGCCATTTGTTGAACGCATTGCCGATCACGACCTCGATCTCGACCTGCGGGTGCATGCCGAGCACCAGCATCGGGGTCGGGAACACCACCATGTAGTCGATGCCCATCGAATCCATGGCGCGCTGCACGAGAGTCACCTGGGCATGCGTGCGCCCGCCCGGCACTGCTTCGGCGAGCCGCTGCTGATGCGGAATGCGGCCGAACACGTCCTGATGCAGAAAGCCCGGCGTCGCATTGAGAAGCCCGGGCGCCGGTCCGCGATCCTTGAACGCGCGCGCCATCTGCCGATAGACGTCACTGTCCATGCGGTCGACAATTTCCGGCCAGAACGCGGTTTCGGTGACGTGGGCGTCGACGTCGACGATGAAGTAGTCCTCTGCGCGCGCGTCCTTGGTGGCATGCGCCAGGATTTCACGGGTGTCGGTCTGGATCGTTATCTTTGGTAATACGGCGACGCGCGGTGTCTCCTTCTTCCCATGCTTGCCGTTTTTTCCGTTCCTGCCGTTTTTTCCATTTTTCCCTTGGCGCGGCGTTCTGGTCAGCATGGTTTCCTCCAGTCATTGGAGCGGGCGCGTGGCCGCGCCCTGCATTTGCCGGCAAGATTATCAGTAAACCGATGCGATGCACATGCGGGCGGGGTCTGCTCTGGCCGTTGCCGCGCCGGCCGGGCGAATGTTAGGAAATATCTGAATTAGCAATTGTTTGCGCATGATCTGCGCGACGCGGCCCGGCCATGAAGCTTCCGCCATTCGAATATGCCTGTCCGACCAGCATTGCCGAAGCGGTTGCGCTTCTCGCCGCGCACGGCGGCGAAGCCAAGCCGCTCGCCGGCGGCCAGTCGCTCGTCCCGATGCTGGCGTTTCGTGTTACCGCACCTTCGCTGCTCGTCGATCTGCGCAAGCTCGCCGAGTTGCGCCACATCAAGATCGCGGCGGACGGCGTGCGGCTCGGCGCCATGGTGCGCTGGCGCGACATTCTCGAAGACAAAAAGCTCGCCGCAGCACATCCTTTGCTGGTCGCGGCGGTCGAACACGTCGCACATTACCAGATCCGCAATCGCGGCACCGTCGGCGGCAGCCTGGCGCATGCCGATCCCGCCGCCGAACTGCCCGCCGTCGCCGTGACCTGCGAGGCCACGATCGCCGCGCTCGGCAAAACCGGCGAGCGCGTCATCGCGGCTGCGGATTTCTTCCGTGGTCCGCTGATGACGGCGCTCAACGCCGACGAGATCATCATCGAAATCCGTTTTCCGGCGTGGCCGCCGCGCCGCCGCTTTGGCTTCCAGGAATTCGCCCGCCGCCGCGGCGATTTTGCACTCGCGGGCGCCGCTGTGTTCTATGACGAGGATGGCGGCAAGGTGCGCAACGCTCATGTCGGTGCCGTCGGTGTCGCCGACCGGCCGCTGCGGCTCATCGCGGTCGAACAGGTCCTCAATGGCAGTGCGATCGGCGAACCGATCATCGCCAAAGCCGAGGCGGCGGCTAGCGCCAGCGTCGATCCGGCGGACGATATCCACGCCAGCGGCGCTTACCGCAAAACCCTGATCGGGGTCATGGTCGAGCGTGCGCTCCGCGCGGCAATGGCCTAAACTCCCGCCCAACGGTGTCTGACAGGAGCACGACCATGAGCGTCGCACGGCATGCGCGTCCCAAAGAGCTCGAAGGCGTTCCGCTCGAAGAGATCATGAAGAAATATGTCGGCCGGTTTCGCGACAAGAAACCGGACTGGGCGGCGTTCGCCGATTCCAAGATCGAGGGCTTCAAGCGCGCCCAGCACCGCTTCATCGGCGCCGGCGCCTCCGGCAAGCACGACGATCCGACGATTATCCCGCCCGGCAATTTCACCCTGTCGATCATCTATATCGAACCGGGCCAGGGCAACGCCGCGCACACCCACGAGGTCGAGGAGTGCTTCTTCGTGCTGCAGGGTTTTCTCGAAGTCTTCGTCGAGGACGAAAGCGGCAAGCGGATCACCACGCGACTCGGCCCCTGGGAATGCATTTCCTGCCCGGCCGGCGTAATCCACGGTTTCCAGAACGACTCGCTAGCACCAGCCTATTTCCAGGTGATGCTCGGCCGCGGCAAGCCTGACACCATGGGCTACGCCGACGACGAGCTGAACAAGCGCAAAGATTCGCACCTGAAGGCGGTTTAGTGGCGGCGGCAAAGGTATTCGCGGCTGCCCTTGCCGGGCTGCTGATCTCATTGCCTGCTCAGGCGGGCGATGGGCCGAGCTTCTCCTGCACTGCCAACTTGACCCAAACCGAGAAGACCATTTGCGCGGATCCAAGCCTCGCCGCGCTCGATACCGTGCTGGCGGCCGCTTACGCCAAGAAACGCGACAGCCTGCCGGAAGACTCCGGCAATCCGCTCGATGACGTGCGCCATGCCATTGTCGTCACGCAAAAAGCCTGGATCGCCCATCGCAATCAATGCGGCACCGACACAGCCTGTATCCGTAAAGTCTACCTGGTCCGCACCGGCGCGCTGACCGCGGGCGACAACGTACCGGACGTGTCCTGCCGCGACACTATCGGCGCGGCACAGGCGGACTTGTTCGTCAGGGAATGCCTGCAAGTCGCCACCGAAACGCATCCGCCATGTAATGCCGACAACACTTGCGAGCTGATCGTCTCGCACAGCATTTTCCGTTGCAGCACTCTTGGCAATCAGGCGCCGAGATTCTGCGCCAGCTTCGGCAAGCCGAACTAGCTGCCGGTGGGCACAAAAAGCTTCTCGATCGGGATCGGCTCGCCGATCAGGCCCTGCTCGACCATGTAAGTGACCAGCGCTTCGAGCGTCGGCCGGTTCGGCTCGACGCCATAGGGCCAGCAGTCGCCGCCGAACAGCTCATCGATCTCGGCGATGTCGTCGGGCAGCCAGGGAAGCATGTAACGCAGCGTGCCGGGATAGCGCATTTTCTGCCAAGCCCAGTCCTTGGCGGCGCCGAAGGCGTCGTAGAGGCTCTTCGCCACGAACGGGTGCCGCTCGTAAACGTCGTTGCGGATGACGACGAGATGCGTGATCGGGAAGATTTTGGTGCGGCGGTAATAGTCCTTCTCGCGGGCGCGGTAGTCGGGGAACAGCCGCACCACGTCGGGATGGCGGCCGAGTGCGTGCGGCAGGTTCGAGCCGATGATGGCGTGGATGTCGCCGGCGGCGAGGAGGTCGCTCAGCGACTTGCCGCTTCGGTTCGGCGTGATGGCGGCGCGCTTCAATAGCGGCATCACCGACGGATTGCCGTAGGCACCCGGCTCGTTGACCGCGCCCTGCACCCATTCGATCCCCGAGAGGTCGATGCCGAGGTCGTGCTGCATCAGGCCGCGGACGAAGAGCGCCGCGGTCTGGGTGTAGAGCGGCACGCCGATGCGCTTGCCGGCGAGGTCCTTCGCGGAAATGATGAACCTCCGGTTAACCGCGATGAAGCCGTGGCGAAACACCCGTGAGGCAAAGACCGGGATCGCCACGAAGGGCAGCTTTTTCGCGGCATAGCGGCTGATGAACTCCGAGCTCGACATTTCGCAGGCGTCGAATTCCTGGCGGCCCGACATGCGGTCGAAAATCTCGCGCGGATTGTCGATGACAAGGTAGTTGAGATCGATTCCATCGGGCTCTATCGCGCCGCTTTGCAGCGCCAGCATGCGGTCGTAGAGGCCGCAGGCGAAGGTGATCGGCAGAGCGGACATCACAGTACCTCTTCGGCGGAGAGTCGGACGCGCCGTGGACTATCGCACACCGTCGCGCGGTGCGAAGCGCCGCTCACGCGCGCCGAAAAATTTCCGGCGGCGAAAAAAAAATTCGCGACTCATGTCGAATTTTCTTGCAATGCGTTTGCAATGTGATTATTTGCCGCTCGCCCAAATTCGCACGTGCCTGTGGCCGTGTGTCGATCGGTAGGCATCCGGACAAGAGGCCGGACAGTCGCCTGAGGTTCGCAAGTTTAGAACCTAACTACGTGATCGGCAGCCGGAGGCGAAACCGGCGCACCCCGCGCTCAACGGGGGACGCGGCTTAAAGCAACGACGGAGCGGGCTTCTCTGGTCTCGTTGGCCGTCCAAAGGTCAACACCGCAGAGGCTTGTCCTTCTTGCCGGCCGTGCGGAACGGGCTATCCCCCGCTCCAATCCAAGGCAGCACATCGGCGAAGAGCCGCGCGCTTCCACCGTGTCCCCAACGCACGGCAGGCGCCAGGCGCTTTCGCCATTGACCGGACGCGCGCGCAACAACGCGGGCGGCCGGCGATGCAACGCTGGGCCGCAAGGCCCCTGGAACTGGAAAGGAGCGCGCCAATGACCGAGCGCATTCACGATTTTCTGCGCCGCCGCCGCGAGGACGGCATGGACGATGGTCCCTGCCTCGTCGTCGATCTCGACGTCGTGCGCGAGAACTATCGGACCTTCGCCAAGGCCCTGCCGGACAGCCGGGTGTTCTATGCCGTCAAGGCGAACCCGGCGCCCGAACTGCTGTCGCTGCTCGTCTCGCTGGGCTCCTGCTTCGACACCGCCTCGGTCGCTGAGATCGAGATGGTGCTCGCCGCCGGCGCCACGGCCGACCGCATCTCCTACGGCAACACGATCAAGAAGGAGCGTGACATCGCGCGCGCCTTCGCGCTCGGGGTCCGTCTGTTCGCGGTCGACTGCAAGCCCGAGGTGGAGAAGATCGGCCGCGCCGCACCCGGCGCCAAGGTCTTCTGCCGTATCCTCTCCGACTGCGTCGGAGCGGAGTGGCCGCTGTCGCGCAAGTTCGGCTGTGAGCCGGCGATGGCCGTCGAGGTGCTCGAGCATGCGCTCAAGCTCGGGCTCGAGCCCCATGGCGTGTCGTTCCATGTCGGCTCGCAGCAGCGTAACCAGCACGCCTGGGACCGGGCGCTCGCTTCGGCGGCGGCCGTGTTCAAGGAGTGCGGCGAGCGCGGCATCAGCCTTTCGATGGTCAATTTGGGCGGGGGCTTCCCGACCAAGTATTTGAAGAACGTGCCGCCGGTGAAGGCTTACGGCTCGGCGATCTTCAAGGCCCTGCGCAAACATTTCGGCAACCGCATCCCGGAGACCATCATCGAACCGGGCCGCGGCATGGTCGGCAATGCCGGCATGATCGAAGCCGAAGTCGTCCTCGTCTCCAAGAAGAGCGAGGAAGACGACGTGCGCTGGGTCTATCTCGACATCGGCAAGTTCGGCGGTCTCGCCGAGACGATGGACGAGTCGATCCGCTATCCGATCCGCACGCCGCGGGACGGTGACGCCATGGCGCCGTGCGTGCTCGCCGGTCCGACCTGCGACTCGGCCGACGTGCTGTACGAGAAGGAGCCCTACATGCTTCCGGTCAGCCTCGAAATCGGCGACCGGGTGTTGATCGAGGGCACCGGCGCCTATACCGCAACCTACGCAGCGGTGGCCTTCAACGGCTTTCAACCGCTACGGACCTTCCACATCTGACCCCACTAGCTCCGGCGCGCGCGCTCTCGCGTGCGCCGGGGCGCAATGATGGAAAGGAGCGGATCATGGTGACCATTCGGGAAGAGAAAATCGCCGACATCGCAGCGCGCGAAACGCTGCTGGACCAAGCCTATGGAGCCGCCCGTTTCACCAAGACGTCGGAGCGGTTGCGCGAAGGCCGGCTGGCGGCGGACGGGCTGTCGCTCGTCGCCACGCATAACGGCGGTCTCGTCGGGACGGTTCGGCTGTGGAATATCGTGGCCGGTCCGGAGCGCCCCGCGCTGTTGTTGGGACCGCTCGCGGTTCATCCAGACCATCGCAATCGCGGCATTGGCTCGACGCTGATGCGCCGCGCCATCGCGCGCGCGCGTCTCGCCGGCCACGGCGCGATCCTATTGGTGGGCGATGCCGCTTATTACGGCCGGTTCGGCTTCTCCGCCGCGGCAACCGGCGCGCTATGGATGCCGGGCCAATTCGATCGCGAACGGCTGCTTGCTCTCGAGCTGCGTTCGGGCGCGCTTGCCGGCGTGCGCGGCATGATCGGTGCAGTCGGCCGGCGCGTGCCAGGGCCAGACCTCGCTACTCTGGTCGCACAGGAGCGTGGCAGTGAAGGCCCCCGCGTCCGCCGGGCGCGCGCGGCCTAGTTCAGGTCCAGAAAATCGGGGACGCCGCGGGCAATATCCGCGGCGTCTCTTCCGTTTCCGCATTGCGGCGGATATCAACCCTTATTGTTCCGGAGGCTTCGAAGATGCCCAATTGGCCTGTGCATGCCCGCATCAGCGGCCCTGTCGTGATGATCGGCTTTGGTTCGATCGGCAAAGGCACGCTGCCTTTGATCGAGCGTCATTTCGAATATGACAAGTCCCGCTTTGTCGTCATCGATCCCGAGGATAAGGACCGCAAGCTCCTGGATGACCGCGGCATCCGCTTCATCCATCAGGCGGTCACGCGCGACAATTACCGCAAGCTCCTGGGACCATTGCTCACCGAAGGCGGCGGTCAGGGCTTTTGCGTCAACCTTTCGGTCGACACGTCGTCGGTCGACATCATGGAATTCTGCCGTGAGATCGGCGCGTTCTACATCGACACGGTGGTCGAGCCGTGGGTCGGGTTTTACTTTGACTCAAAGCTCGGTCCCGAGGCGCGGTCGAACTACGCGCTGCGCGAGACCGTGCTCGAGGCCCGCCGCAAGACGCCGGGCGGCACCACGGCCGTGTCCTGCTGCGGCGCCAATCCCGGCATGGTGTCGTGGTTCGTCAAACAGGCACTGATTAATATCGCCGGCGATCTCAAGCTCAAGTTCAAGGAGCCGACCACGCGCGAGGAATGGGGCAAGCTCGCCAAGAAGGCTGGCGTCAAGGGCATCCACATCGCCGAGCGCGACACCCAGCGAGCCAAGCAGCCGAAACCGATCGAAGTCTTCGTCAATACCTGGTCGGTCGAAGGTTTCCTGTCCGAAGGCATGCAGCCGGCCGAGCTCGGCTGGGGCACGCACGAGAAAAAATTGCCGAAGAACGGCCACCGGCACAAGAGCGGCTGCCAGGCGGCAATTTATCTGACGCAGCCCGGCGCCAATACGCGGGTGCGCTCATGGACGCCGACAGCCAAGGCGCAATACGGCTTCCTGGTCACCCACAACGAGTCGATCTCGATTGCGGACTACTTCACGCTGCGCAATGGCCGCAAAACCATCTACCGGCCGACCTGCCACTATGCCTATCACCCCTGCAACGACGCCGTGCTGTCGCTGCATGAATTGTTCGGCCAAGCCGGCGAGCGGCAGCCTGCCATTCACATTCTCGACGAGAACGAGATCGTCGACGGCATCGACGAACTCGGCGTGCTGCTCTACGGCCATAAGAAGAACGCCTACTGGTACGGCTCGCAGCTCTCGATCGACGAAACCCGCGAGCTGGCGCCGTACCAGAACGCCACTGGCCTGCAGGTCACTTCCGCCGTGCTCGCCGGCATGGTGTGGGCGCTCGAAAATCCGAACGCCGGCATTGTCGAAGCCGACGAGATGGATTTCCGCCGCTGCCTGCAAGTGCAGGTGCCCTATCTCGGACCGGTGATCGGCGTTTATACCGACTGGACCCCAATCACCGATCGCCCCGGCCTGTTCAAGGAAGAGATCGACAAGCGCGACCCTTGGCAGTTCAGCAACGTGCTGGTTGGCTGAGGGGCCGCAAAGCGATCACGGGTGCCGCTCAATGCGGCGCCCGTTTGCGCTTCTAATCTTGGTCAATTCGCTGCGGCGGTTCGCGCGCTGTCGATCTGCTGTTTCAGGTTGGCAAGGCCGACCGCGCCGATCACGACTTTATTGCCGACGACATAGCCCGGCGTGCCGGTAATGCCGAGCGCGCTGGCGAGCTTCATATTCTCGGCCAGCGTGGTGCCGACTTCATCGCTCGCCATGTCCGCTTCGAGCCGCGTCATGTCGAGGCCTTGATCCTTGGCTGCGGCAAGCGCCTTCTCCTTGCTTGCCGGCCCCGGACCGCCGAGCAGCTCCTGATGGAAGGCGAGATATTTCTGTCCGCCGAGATCTTGCATTCTTACGGCGACGGCAACGCGTGCCGCATCGGCCGAGCCGGGGCCAAGAATCGGATATTCCTTGAGTACGATTTTAAGTTTCGGATCGTCCTTAAGCAGTGTGAGCATGTCGGGCAGCGCCCGTTTGCAGAATCCGCAACTGTAATCGAAGAACTCGACCACCGCGACCGCGCCCTCCGGATTGCCCAGCGTGACCTGGTGCGGTGAGGAGAACAGCGTGCCGGCATTGCTGGCAACGGCGGCGCTGTGCTCGTCCGCGGTCTTGCCGCCGGTCTGCGGCGGGACGTTTGCGCTGGCGCTGGCATTGGTCGGCGGGCGGTGTTTCAGCGTTTCCAGCAGAATCTGCGCGACCGCTTCAGGGTGCGCCAGCAGATAGGCTTTGACGGCTTCGCCAACTTCGTCGGGATGCGTGGCGATATAATCCTTGATGATGCTCTCGATCTCGCCGCGCAAATCCTGCGCGCGGCCGGCTTGCGGCGCGAGCAGGAGTAATCCCGCAAGGATCGCGCTCCCGAGAAATCTTACAATTTTCATTGTCATGCACTCCGTTTCGCTCGATTGCGGATCATGGGCGGAACAGCGCACCGCTGCCCACCGGCCCATGGACTATCGGCGCGCGCTTCGGCGGTGGCGGTTGCCTCGGGACTAAATGTGGCGGCGGCGGCAGGATTGGACGGTTCGGACCGCCCGGAACCAGAACGCGAGGCGGCGGTGCGGGCGAATTGCCGGTAACACATTCGCCTTCGCGATTGCGGATTTCGCCGGACGGGCAGGGTGGCGCTCCCGGCGTCGGGGTGGTGCAGGTGCCGTCGTTGCGGATTTGGTCCGGCGGGCAGATATTCGACGGGATAGGCACGCAAGCGCCGCTGCCGTTGCGGAATTCGCCCGGCGCGCAGGGCTGCGCTTCGACCTTGCAGGATTTTCCATCCGCGCCCACGAAGCGGTTATTGCAGCAAGAGCCATCCGGCATTTTCGTATAGCCGGCAGCGCATTCCTGGAGCGGCACGAGCTTGCTGCACGCTTTGCGGTTTCTCGGATCGACCGGGCCCGAACAGCAAGTGCCGCTGGTCGTTACATTCGCGGGCGGGCAACACTGGCCGCTCGCGGTCGGGATGCCGGACATGCAGCATTGCGGACCGGGCGGCAGTTTGATCGGTATGTAGATAATCTTCTCGCACTGACTTTTGTTGGTGCCGCCCGGCGCTTCTCCGGCAGGGCAGCAAACGCCGGTCGAGGTCATCTTGCTTGCGAGACAACACGCGCCGCCGACCGGCACGTAGCCTTTGCCGCAACCCGTTGTCGGCGGATTGGGCGGCGTCGGGCAGCGGCCGTTGACCAGCGCGCCGGAGCAGCACGCCTTCGCGCCTCCGGCGCCGGTATAAACTTGGCTACCGTTGCAGCAGTAGTTGCTCGGGCCCACCGCAGTCTGGCCGGCCGGGCAACGGGAATTCGAGCACGCGGCCGTGGCGGCGATTTGATTCACGCTGCAGCATCTGCCGTTGACCTGAATGTTGGGCGAAGAGCAGGTCATGCATTCATTGCTGCCGGCACGCGTCACCTCGCCCGGCTTGCAGCCGCCGGGCGGTGTCGGTGGCGGCGGCTTGGGATGTCCCGGTGGCGGACCGGGTGGGCCGATCTGCGGGGCGCCGATGGGCGGCGCGCCGCCATACGGAACGAGATCGGCACGCTGCGCGGCCGAACACAGGCGGCCGATGTCGATATCGCCCATGTGGCCGCGTTCCGCTGGGTCGTCGTAGCGGTCATCGTAATCGACGAAGTAGCTCTGCAACGGCGGCGCGTTGTCGGGCCGGATGCGCCAGCTGCCGTTGCCTTGCAGACCGTTGACATCCAGAGGACCCGATTGCCCGAGCTGCGCCGCCAGTGCCGGATCGGCGGGCTGGCGCAAATTCTCGCCGGTCGCCCACATGAAACCGCCGCACGAGCCCGGCACCAGCGAACCGCTGTGATCGTAATCGTAGCCGATCGCGACGCCGCCATTGCCGTTGCGGAAGTCTGGCGGGAAGCCGATCGCGTATTCGTCCGGCTGTAGCTGCCAGATGCGCCGGCCGGACGGTATGATCTCGACGATCGCATAGCGCAGCACGCGGCCGATTGCCGGAACGGACAGCGCCTCGAAGTCAAAGGCCCCGGTCGGCGCCGGCCGGTCGGCAAGGAGCATCCGTCCTTGCTCGTCGAACGTGACCTTTGAAATCTCGGTCGGGCCGATGGATGGCGGTACCGCCAGCTCGATCACCGCGTCGCTGCCGAACGAGCCGTCGGCGTTCAGACCAACCGACCAGATTTGCAGGCCGTCGGCGACCGCGTAATAGAGGCGGCCCTGATGGACGGCGAGACCGAAGACGCGGCGCGCCGGATCCGCATAATTCCAAGTTGCCGGTTGTGTGCTGTCGAATTGCGGGCTGGTGACATCGATTGGTTGCTGCGAAGTCCACGGCACCGGCGGCAATCCTTGCGCTCCACGTCCGGCGACACCGTGGTCGTAGGTGCCGAGGTCGCAGCCGTTCCTCGCAAAGCGGTGGATCAATCCGCTCTCGCGGTCGGCGACGTAGATCGATTTCGAGTCGGGACTGTAAGCAAGGCTGCCGAGCGCAGCGCCCGAATTGGCTCTGCCGTCGGTCGTCACATTGGCGAATAAACCGACCGCACCGGTCACGCCGTCGATTTTCCATATCGACCCAGGACTGCCTTGCGGCCCCCACAGACCGGGCATGAAGGTTGCGTTCGCTGCGCCAACCGCAATGTGCACGGGCTGACCGTCCGGGCCGGGTGCAACAATCGGCAGGCCGTAAGCCGAACTTGCCGCGACGTAAATATTCGGCGGCGCATTGTCATCGAGCGCGACGCCGAACACTTGACCGATCAAGGCGGCGCTGAACGTGAACGGCTTCGGTGTTCCGACGAGCTGTCCCTGCGCCGGTCCGCCCATGTTCTGCAAATCGATGATGCGCAGTGACGGGCCGCTCAAGTCGATAAAGGTCTTTTGGTTGGGATCGACGCCAGGTGCGATCTGTGCCGGCGGCGCCGCGCCGGAAAATCCCGTCACCGCGGCATTGCCGGCGGTGTAGATCGGATTCGGCTGCTGCGCATGCGAAGCCGTCAACTGAAGTGCAAGGTACGCAATGCTCAGCGCGCAAACGAAATGATATCTACCGCGCCATTTTTGGCGCGGAGCAAAGAAGTACGGTTGGCGCACCCCGGTCATGTCCGCCTATTGTGCAACTTGTTTCGGTATGCAGGTCCCGTTCGTCGGATCTGGTATCGTTCCTGGAGGGCAACACTGCCCGCAGGACGTCACCCGATTGGGATCGCAGCACGCGCCCGTCATTGTCATGCCCTCGCTCGGATTGGCGCACGGCGTGACGCATTTGCCGCCGATCATTTCTTGCCCGGTGGGGCAGGTCACGATAGGCGGACAGATCGAACCGGTAGGATTGAGCAAAGACACTTGCGACGGCTGCGCTGGTCTGCCGTCAGGACACATGCAGACTTCGGCCAGGCCACCCGAAGTGCCGGCGGCCTTGGTTCCGCTCGGGCACTCGCAGACGTACATGACGTAGCCATTATTGGTGTTGCCGCCGTCCTGATAGGAATTCGGCACGGCGACGATCTGCATGGGAGCTGGACAGAAGCAGTAGGTATCCGGCGAGCAATACTGGCTCTTGCCGTCCCAGCCATCGGTGACACTGATGACCATCGTGCCACCGTTCACGGATTTGACGACCACCGGTGGCGGATTGACGCCGTTCTGTCCGTAGATGGCATTGACGCAGGCCGGATCGCTGGGGTTGGCACCATAACCGGTACATTCCTCGATCGGCGGCGTGCAATTCGCGGCGACCGGCGTTGGCGGCGTGCAGCCGCAGCCGCCCCAGCCGATGTCCTGCTGAATCCCGCAAATCGCGCTTTGCAGGCAAGCGAGCACGTCGCCGCCGAGCGCGCTGACACCCTGATCCCACTGGCACGCACATTCCGCGGCTGCGACCGGATTTGCCGCACCGGACAACAGCTGCTGCACTGAATCCAGCGCACTGGTCGCAACGCCGAGATTGCTCAGTGCGCTGTTGAGCGTGCCGAGATCGCTTTGACCGTTTGTGAGATCGTTGAATGTGTTGGAAATGACGCCGCAGACATTGGCGCCGGGATCTTCGGCCATGACGCCGCCGAGCGTGGCGGCGAGCGCAATCAGGGCGGCATCGCCAACGGGATCGCCATAGGTTGCGTCGCAGGCCGGCGACGAAATCCCCGACGCCACGTTTTGCAGGGCGTTCCAGAAGTCGCTGGGCGAGCAGGACTGGGCGCGGGCGGCCGCCGGAAGCAAAACTATGAGCGCCGCTGCGAGAAGCGCGAAGCGAAGTCGAAGCGCTCTACGTCCGCCTGTCGCCATGGCAGCCGCCAGTGCAAGACCGCGAAGCCACCGAACCCCGAGCCAAGGCTACACCGGGCCGGATAGGCCTACAATGCGTAAGGCCCGCTTACATTTTAGTAGAATATTGCGGTGCCAATCCGCGTTCACCGCAACCGCTTCGCCGCTTCCCGGATCAGACTCAAATCGGAATGCGCTTTGACGTCGAGGCTTGCTTTGGCGAAGCCGAGATCGTGGGTGAGGTCGACGTTCTTCTGCAGCGCATCGAGATCCGGCATCATGTTGGGATCGCGATAATAGTCGGCCTTGGTATAGAGCCAGCCGAACCGCTCCGGCGGCTGCTTGGTCAGGTCCGAAGCGATCTGCGCCGCGGCATCGTGGTTCTTCGGGTCGATATACCAATGCACGATGCGCAGCGTATCTTCGAGGAAATCAACCAGCGCGGCGCGGTGCGCATCGATGAACGGCTTGCGCGCCGACCACATGACAAATTGCGACACACCGATGGCGTCGCGCATGCTGAACAGCACGCGCGCCTTGGCCTTCAGTTCCGGATCGAACTTGAACGGCAGCACGCCGGTGATCAGGTCGGCTTTCTTCTCCAGCAGCATTGATTTCATCGCCGGGAACGGCGCTTCGATGATGGTGTAATCGCGATTGGCCTCCAGCCCATGCTTGCGCAGCATAGCGCGCATGGCGACGTCGACGCCGCTGCCGGCGGAATTGGTGGCCAACACCTTGCCTTTGAGGTCCTCGATTTTCTGGATCGGACCGTCGGCGAGCACTTCGTAATCGTTACTGGCATAGCCATCGACGCCGTCACGGAAATCGTCGGAGATGACACGGATGTCGTCCATCCCGGCGTTTTCAATCGCGATCGGCAGCGTCGAGAAAGCGAGGTTGCCGATTTCGAGTTCGTTATTGGCTATCGCCGTGATCATCGGCGGCGTGCCGGCATAGCGGGTCGGTGTGAACACGTAGGATTGGCCGAAATGCGCCGCGAGGTCCTTCTTTTGCAACCAGACCGAGGACCAGTTCGCCAGCGGCGCCACCCAGGCGCCGCGAATTTGCAGCGGATCGGCCTGCGCCGCGCCCATGCCAAAGACCAGGAGCGCAAGGCCCGCCAATCCGATTTTGCCACGCATTATCGTCCTCCCCAAAAGCCCGTGATTTTGTCGGTAAATCTCCGTGGGCTGATTGTGGGCGCAAAGCGCGATCCGGCGCAAGGCTGCCGGTTGCCGCAGCGGTCTAGGAATGCTCAGCGGTTTCTTGATGCCAGACCAGTAGCCGGCGGCGGATCACCGCCAGAGCCTTGATCAAGGCATAGCCGACGATCGCGATCTCGACGATGCCGGCGAACACGCCGGGCGAGTCGGCAAAGCGCGAGGCGCTCATCATCGCGCCGCCGAGCCCGTAACCGCCCATCGCCATCTCGGCGATGATGGCGACGATCAGCGAAATCGGCAGCGCCACTTGCAAGCCGGTCAGAATTTGCGGCAGCGCCGCGGGCAGCTTGATTTGCCACATCACCTCGCGCTCGCTTGCCCCCATGTTGTGCGCCGACCAGATCAGCTCCTTGTCGATGCTGGCGAGGCCGGCGAGCGTCGCTGTCACCACAGGGAAGATCGCATCGAACACCACGATGGAGATTTTGGATACGTCATAGAGCCCGAGCCACAGAATGATGATTGGCAGGAAGGCGATTTTCGGCATCGGAAAGCCGACCGAGATAATCGGATCGAAGAACCAGCGCACCAAGCGGTTGCCCGACATCAGCGCGCCGAGCGTGACGCCGCCAATTGCAGCGATGGCAAAACCGGTCATCGCCCGGAACATGGTCTGGCCGAGATTGATCCACAGATCGCCGCCGGCGGCATCGCTATAGATCCGCGCAACCACCACGGAAAACGGCGGCAGCATGAACGGCGTCACCCGGCCGCTGCGGGCGAACAATTCCCAGGCGATCAGCAGCAAGAGGATAGAGAAAATACCGGCGCCGCCGCGGAACACGGTGTCGAGACGCCGCGCCGCGTCGCGCGAAATATCGGCCTGTGCCGCCGCCAGCGAGGCGGTGTCGTCTATTCCCGCCATGACAAAAGCCATTGTACGAGAAGCTGATAGAGCCGGTCCGCGGCAAAGCCGAGAAAGGCGACGGTGAGCACCACGGCATACATGCCTTCGTAAGAGCCGGTCGAGCCGAGATAGCCGATCAGATAGCCAAAGCCCTGCTGCGATACGATCAGTTCGGAAGAAACGAGCAGGATGAAAGCCAAAGCGAGCGCGGTGCGGACGCCGTTGAGCAATTCCGGCAGCGCGCTCGGCACCACCACGTCCCACATCAGGCGCAGATTTTTCGCGCCCATGCTGCGCGCCGACCAGACCAGCGCCTGATCGGCGCCGCGCGCGCCGTTATAGGCGCCGATGGTCACCGGAATCATGCAGCCGAGGAAGATGAGAAGAATTTTCGAGCCATCGCCGAAACCGAGCCACAGCACGGTCACCGGGATCAGCGCCGATTTCGGCAGCGGGTAGAACAGCTCGACCAGCGGATTGATGAACACGTCGAGCAGCCGCCAGCGCGCCATGACGATGCCAAGGCCGCCGCCGACAATGACGGCGAGCAACAGCCCGATAGCACCGCGATAGAGCGAGGCCGCGCCGTTACTGACGAGCTCGCCGTCGCGGACCAGATCGACCCAGGCGCTGGCGACGTGGCTTAACGGCGGCAAAGCCGATGAGTCGATAAGATTAAGTCTTGCCGTGATCTCCCACGCAGCCGCGAGAAGGAGAAGCGGCAGATAACGGAAGCTGGTTTGCGCCACGGCTTGCATCAGGTGACCGTCTCCTGCGCCTTGATCGCTTCGTCGCGCACCAGGTTCCAGAGTTCGTCGACCTTTTCCACGAATTCCTTCGATTTCAGGATGCTGGGGTCGCGATTGCCAAATTTGGTTTCGACGATCGCTTTGATGCGGCCCGGCCGCGCCGACATCACTGCGACGCGCTCGGCGAGATAGACCGCTTCCTGCACGTCGTGGGTGACGAAGATGACGGTCTTGGGCGTGCGCTTCCAGATATTGAGGAGCTCGGTCTGCATGATCGAACGCGTTTGCGCGTCAAGCGCGCCGAACGGCTCGTCCATCAGCAGAATGCTCGGATCGAAGGCGAGCGTGCGGGCGATCGCGGTACGCTGCCGCATGCCGCCGGAGAGCTGCGAGGGGTAGCTGTCCTCAAAGCCGCGCAGACCGACGAGATCGATGAATGCCTGTGTGCGTTTCTCGCGTTCCGGCCGCGGCAGGCCCTGACGTTCCAGGCCGTAGAGAATATTGGCGCGGACCGTCTTCCACGGAAACAATGCGAAGTGCTGAAACACGATGCCGCGGTCGGGGCCCGGCGCCGCGACGGTTTTGCCCTCGACCATGATGCGGCCGGCCTCGGTCGGCAGAAAGCCGCCGACCAGATAAAGCAGCGTGGACTTTCCGCAGCCCGATGGGCCGAGCAGCGCCAGAAATTCGCGCGGCCGCACCTCGAGCGATATATCCGACAGCGCGAGCACGGCCCGCCCGCGCGGCGGGCGATAGGTGTGGTTCACCCGCTCGATGACGATCTGGCCTTGCCCGTCCATTGACGCCTACGCATCCCCGGGCGCCGAGCAATCCCCTTGGAGCCCCGTGTTTTGCACCCTAGCCGTCCCGCTTTGCGGCACCAAGGCCGGTTGACCCGAGCGTGGCGCGACAGGTCCGCGCGTTTGGTAACCGCCGGCAAAAGCGGATATATGTGAGCCGCGAATTGGGGCTCTGGAAGCACGGATGGAACGTTCGTTCAAGAAAGAAGTGGATGCGCTGCGCCTCGGCGAGGGCGAGACGTTCCGCGGCGAGGGCATCCTCGCGGTCACCAAGGCTTTGCTGCAATCGGGCGTCAGTTATGTCGGCGGCTACCAGGGCGCGCCGGTGTCGCATCTGCTCGACGTCATGGTCGACGCCGAGGATCTTTTGGCGGATCTCGGCGTGCACGTGGAAACCTGCACCAATGAGGCCGCCGCCGCGGCCATGCTCGGCGCCTCGATCAATTATCCGCTGCGTGGCGCGGTGACCTGGAAGTCGATCGTCGGCACCAATGTCGCCGCCGACGCACTATCCAATCTCGCTTCGCCCGGCGTCATCGGCGGCGCGCTGATCGTGCTGGGCGAGGATTACGGCGAAGGTGCGAGCGTCATCCAGGAGCGCTCCTACGCCTATGCGATGAAATCCTCGATCTGGCTGATCGATCCGCGCTCCGATCTGCCGACCATCGTGCGCATGGTCGAAAAGGGATTTGAACTGTCCGAGGCGAGCCATGCTCCGGTCATGCTCGATCTGCGGGTGCGCGCCTGCCACGTCACCGGCGAGTTCGTCGCCAAAGACAATAAACGCGGCGCTTTTAGCGGCCAGCACCGGCTCGCCGGTCCGCCGCGCTTCGAATATGGCCGACTCGCCCATCCGCCGGTTATTTTCACCCAGGAGCGGCTAAAAATCGAACAGCGGCTGCCGGCGGCGCTCAAATTCATCCGCGAGCAGAAACTCAACGAGTTTATTGCTGGCGACATCGGTGAGATCGGCATCATCGTGCTCGGCGGCCTCACCAGCGGATTGCTGCGCGCGCTGGCGCGGCTTGATCTTGCCGATCTCTACGGCGCCTCGTGCATTCCGGTCTATGTGCTCAATGTCGGCTATCCGCTGGTGCCGGACGAAATGATCGAATTCTGCGCCGGCAAGTGCGCTGTGCTCGTGGTCGAGGAAGGCTCGCCCGACTATGTCGAGCAGCAGGTCCAGGTCATCCTGCGCACCGCCGACATCCAGACCCGCGTGCACGGCAAGGACTGCCTGCCGAACAGCGGCGACTACACGTCGGAAGTCTTTTTGCGCGGGCTTGCCGCGTTCTTCAAAGCGGCGCGCCCGGCCGCCGTCGATGCAGACGCCATTGCCGCGCGGGCCGACGCCATGCTCGCGCACAAGCCGGGCGTCACCGCCACCATCGGCGACATCCCGCCGCGGCCGCCGAATTTCTGCACCGGTTGCCCGGAACGGCCGGTTTTCGCCGCCATAAAACTCGCGCAGCGCGAGCTCGGGCCGATGCATATCAGCGCCGATATCGGCTGCCATTCGTTTGCGACTTTCGCGCCGTTCTCGATGGGCAATTCCATTCTCGGCTACGGCATGTCGCTCGCCAGCGCCGCCGCCGTCGGTCCCAATATGGACAAGCGCGCGATCTCGATCATGGGCGATGGCGGCTTTTGGCATAACGGACTGATCACCGGCGTCGCCTCGAACATGTTCAATAAGGGCGATGGCGTCCTGATCGTGATGCAGAACGGCTACGCCTCGGCCACCGGCCAGCAATATCTGCCGTCGAGCAAAGCCAACCGCAGCGGCACGCCGACCGGGATCAGCATCGAAAAAACGCTGCGCTCGCTCGGCGTCAATTGGCTGCGCACGGTTCGCACCTACAGCGTCGGCAAAATGACGGCGACGCTGAAGGAGGCGATGCGCACTGCGGAGAAGGGTCTCAAGGTCATCATCGCCGACGGCGAATGCATGCTGGCGAAACAGCGCCGCATCCGCGCCGATGATGCCGAAAAGCTCAAGCGCGGCGAGCGCGTGGTGAAAACGCGCTTTGGCGTCGACGATGAAATCTGCACCGGGGATCACTCGTGCATTCGGTTGTCCGGTTGCCCGTCGTTGACGGTCAAACCCAATCCCGATCCGTTGCGCACCGATCCGGTCGCGGCCGTGATCGAAAGCTGCGTCGGCTGCGGTCTGTGCGGAGAAGTGGCGCACGCCGCCGTGCTCTGTCCGTCGTTCTATCGCGCGGATGTCGTCAGCAATCCGAACTGGTGGGATCGCGCGCTCGCAAATGTGCGGGCGAGGGTCATTGGATGGCTGGCGCACACAAGCGATCCAACTTCACCTCCCCCCTTGAGGGGGAGGTCGGATCGCGAAGCGATCCGGGAGGGGGGTCACCTCTCGCAAGCGCAAGCCATTACCCCCCTCCCTAACCCTCCCCCTCAAGGGGGGAGGGAAGAGAAATCCGTCCGTCCGCTCACGATCCTTATCGCCGCGCTTGGCGGCGAAGGTGGCGGCGTGCTCACCGACTGGATCGTCGCCGCGGCGGCGAGCCGGGGTTACCCGGTGCAATCGACATCTATTCCCGGCGTCGCGCAGCGCACCGGTGCGACCACCTATCACGTCGAACTGGTACCGGTGCGGCAGTCTGCGACTGCGCCGCGTCCGGTGCTGACGCTTGCGCCCGGCGTCGGCGATGTCGACCTCGTCGTGGCAAGCGAATTGCTCGAGGCCGGCCGCGCCATTGCAAACGGCTTTGTCACGCCAGACCGCACCACGACCATCGCCTCGACCAGCCGCGCTTATCTGACAGTCGAGAAGATGGCGATGGGCGACGGCCGCTACGATCCGGACCGGCTGATCGCCGCGGTGGAGAAGAATTCGCAACAGACGTTACTCCTCGACCTCGAAGCCATCGCGAAGCAGAGCGGCGCCATGATCAATGCGGTGATGCTCGGGGTCATCGCCGGGGCCGCCGCGCTGCCGATTCCGGCCGAAGCCTTCGAGGCCGCGATCCACGCCGACGGCAAGGCGGTCGAGGCCAACCTGCGGGGCTTCCGCGCCGGCTTTGATGCCGCACGCGGCGGTTCCCGGCGGCGCGACGAGCCGACAAAGCGTTACCGCGCTGCCGAGGCGTCGTTCGCCGATCTCGAAAATGAGATCGCGGCCGTGCCCGAAGCGGCGCGCCTATTCATGACCGAAGGCGTACGCCGGCTCGCCACCTATCAGGATCCCGCTTACGCGCGGCTTTATCTCGATCGTCTCAAACCGCTCTACGTGGCCGATGCGAAAGCGGGGGCGAACGGCAAGCTTCTGGCCGAGACCGCGCGGCATCTTGCCGTGCGCATGTCCTATGAAGACGTGATCCGGGTGGCGCAGGCCAAGGTCGATCCGGCGCGTTTCGAACGCATTATGTGTGAGCTCGGCGTCAAACCAGAGCAGACCTTCACCGTCACCGAATTTCTCAAGCCCGGCATCGAGGAATTCTGCTCGGTCATGCCGGTGGCGCTCGCCCGGCGCATTCTGAGCTTTACCGAAGGTCGCCCGTCGCTCGCGGCCAAGCATTGGGCCATGGCGGTCAATACAACGTCGGTGTCCGGCTATCTGCGCTTCTATGTGCTGGCGAAACTGCGCCGCTTCCGGCGCAAGACGTTCCGCTTCCAGGAGGAGCAGCGCGCGATCGAATCCTGGCTGTCGCTGATCGCGCAGGCCGCGCCGCTCTCGGCCGAGCTGGCGCTCGAAATCGCCGAATGTGCCCGCCTGATCAAAGGCTATGGCGACACCCACAAGCGCGGCAGCGGCAATTATCGACTAATCAAGAACGAACTGATGCGGCCCGCGCTCGTCGGCGCGATGCCGTCGCGCCAGGCAGCCGACGCCATCGCTAACGCCCGCACTGCGGCCTTGCTCGATCCCGACGGTGAAGCGCTCACCAAATGTCTCGCTGACATCGAAGCACAACGCAGCCACCGTATTGCCGCCGAGTGACCGCACGTCAAGATTGTATCGGCTTTGATTTGCAATTTACGACATTCATTGTTCGGTATTGCACGCCCAGATTGGCAACATTGATCGCCCGATAATTCCGTACCGTTTTGGTGAATTTTACGACGTATTAACCCGCACTCTTAATTGTGCATTGTGGTTGCAGGTGAAACCAAACATGCCGGGCTTCGCCTTTTCGATACGTACGAAGCTCGCGATCTGGGCCGCGCTTGGCGTGCTCCTGGTCGCCGGCATGATTGCCGAAGAACAGATCGGGGACCGCGCGGCGGCGGCCCAGCGCATGGTCGCCAACGACCAGCAGCTCGCGGCCGTCGAGGCGCTGCGTGGCGCCAAAAATCTCGACAGCATGGCGATCGAGTTGCGCGAAATGCGGCTCGCCATGGCGCCGGCCGAGGTCGATGGCACTCTCGGACAATTGCGCACCGACGCCACGTCGGCGGAAAAGCATATCCACGCCGCCCTCAGCTATAGCGACGATGCGACGGTCAAGGATCGGCTGGAGACGCTCGACAAACTGACCAGGGATTATGTCGGCGTCAGTGCCGAGCTTGCAGCGGCGGCAAGAAATTATGGCGACACCGTCGACGTCGTACGCCGTGCCCATGACCTTGGCGCGCAGATGAATGCCGAGATCGACAATTCCACTGAGGCTTTAGTCGCGGCAGCCGACAACCGCAATGCGCAGGCGAGCGCGCAGCGCGAACGCATCGCCCGGATCGATTTCGGCATCGGCCTGTTCGTGATCGCCGTGCTTGCCGGCGTCGCGCTTTTCGGCATGCTCGCCATCATCCAGCCGATCCGCCACATTTGCGACGTGCTCCAGCGGCTCGCGCATGGCGATAAGGACGTCAAGGTTCCCTATATCGGGCGCATCGACGAAGTCGGCGATAGCGCCCGCGCGGCGCAATCGTTCAAAGAAAAGCTCATCCGCATCGAGCAACTCGAACTCTCCGAAAAGGAAACGGCGACGCACATGGTCGAACAGCGACGCGCCGACATGCGTAATGTCGCGCGCCAATTCGAGACGACGGTCGCAAGCGTGGTGCGCTCGGTCTCGACCTCGGCCACCGAACTCGAAGCGGCGGCGGAAACGCTCGGCGCGATGGCGGGAGCAACGCGCGATTTGTCCGGCAAGGTTCTATCGGCGTCGACACACGCCGCCGAGAACGTTCGGTCGGTGTCGCGCTCCACCGAGGAATTGCTGGCTTCCGTTGGGGAGATCAGCCGCCAGGTGCAGGAATCGACGCGGATTGCGCACGAGGCAGTTGCGCAGGCGGAGATGACCGATGCGCGCATCGCCGAACTGACGCGCGCGGCCGGACGCATCGGCGACGTGGTGAAGCTGATCGCCGCCATTGCCGAGCAGACCAATCTGCTGGCGCTCAACGCGACGATCGAGGCGGCCCGCGCCGGCGAGTCCGGCAAAGGTTTCGCGATCGTCGCGCAGGAGGTCAAGGCGCTGGCGGCGCAGACCGCCAAGGCGACAGGCGACATCGGCACGCAGATCGCAAGCGTGCAGGCGGCGACGCAAGACTCGGTCGGCAGCATCAAGGAGATCGGCGGCACCATCAGCCGTATCGCCGAGATCGCCGCCGCGATCACCGGGGCGGTCGAAGCGCAAGCGGCAACCGCCCAGGACATTGCCGCCAATGTCGAGGCCGCAAGCGGCAGCGCCGCGCATGTCGCCGCGAATATCGCCGAAGTCAATGATGGCGCTGGCAGCATCACCTCGGCTTCGGCGCAAATCCTTAGCTCGGCCAAATCGCTGTCGCATGAAGGCGGCCGGCTCTCCGTCGAGATGGAAAAGCTCATCAACGCGGTCTATGCCGCGTAGAGCATGATCCCGAAAAAGCCTCCCCCGGATTTGATCCGGGGTGGAAACGGGCTTTCGGATAAGATCATCCTCAAATCGACCGAGCGCGGCGGTCAACGCCGGTTTTGCACCGGACAGTAAAAGGTACCCTCCACCTCCATAATGTCGTCCTGGCTGAGCCGGTCGACTTCGACGATGGAGCGCGGCGGATAGGGCGGGCCGCCCCAAAGATCTTCTTGAATCTGATTCACCAGCGGCCGGTAGCGGTACATGTCGGTGACATAGACGACGAGCCGCACCGCATCGCGCAACGTGCCGCCGGCCGCTTCGACGATGGTCTTCATATTGAGAAAGGCCTGGCGGACGCGCGCCTCGGCGCCCTCGACCAGCGTATTGGTCGCCGGGTCGATGCCGCGCATGCCCGACACGAATACGAAATCGCCGGCGCGCACGCCGAGGCTCCAGGTGCCCGTCGGCTTGATCGCGCCGGGCGGCGCGAGAACTTCAATGTCATCCGGCATGCGCAACCCTCAGGCAGCCTATTGCTGCGTGTATCTTACCAAGGCGAGCTTGCTGATACACTGCGGGCAATAAAGTCTGGCGGCGCGCCGCAAGCGTCGCCGCGCCCCAAGGGATCCAAGCGGACCGATGAAGCCTGCTCTTTTCGACTATGTCGCCGCCACCAGTATCGACATGGCGGTCGCGGCCCTGGCCGCGGCCGGCGGCGAAGCGAAGATTCTGGCCGGCGGCCAGAGCCTCGTGCCGATGCTCAATTTCCGCCTGCTGCGGCCGTCCGTCCTGGTCGACATCAACCGCATCGCCGGCCTCGCTTATATCGAAGAGGACGCGGACAAAATCCGCATTGGCGCGCTAACACGGCATTTCCAGCTCGAAACGTCGCCGCTGATTGCCAAATATTTTCCGGTGGTATCCGCGGCCATGGCGCATGTGGCGCATCTCGCCATCCGCAATCGCGGCACCATCGGCGGCAGCCTGTCGCATGCCGATCCAGCGGCGGAACTGCCGATTCTGGCGCTGCTGCTCGATGCCGAATTCCACGTCGTCTCGGCATCCGGCAAGCGGATCGTCGCCGCGCGCGATTTTTTCCACGATGCGCTCACGGTCGACCTTGCTGGCGATGAGCTCCTTACCGAGATCGTGCTGCCGAAATTGCCGCCGCGCACCGGTTTCGGCTTCGAAGAAGTCGCCCGCCGCCATGGCGATTTCGCGCTCGCTGCGGCGGCTGTGACATTAACAATCTCAAATGGCGCGATCAGCGCGGCGCGCATCGCGCTCGGCGGTGTCGGCCCGACGGCGTTGCGCGCGGGCGGCGCGGAGGCGCTGCTGATTGGGCATGCGCTCGACGATGCCTTGACCCTTAGCGCGGTCGCGGCGGTGCGTGCCGTGCTCAATCCGGAAACCGATCTGCATGCCTCGGCGGATTACCGGCGTCATCTGGCCGGCGTGCTCGCGGGCCGGGCGCTAGCCGCAGCGTGGCAACGCGCCAATACGGGCGCGGCATGAGCAAGACGCGCGACATCACCGTGACCGTCAACGGCACGGTCCACGAAGCCGCCGTCGAGCCACGCCTGCTGCTCGCCGATTTTCTGCGCCACACGCTTGGTCTCACGGGGACGCATGTCGGCTGCGAGCACGGCGTCTGCGGCGCCTGCACCATCCTGCTCGACGGCGACAGCGCGCGCTCCTGCCTGATGTTCGCCGTGCAGGCCGACGGGCGGCGCATCGAAACCGTCGAGAGCCTTGGCCGTATCGGCAAGCTCAATGCCTTGCAGGAGGCGTTCCACGAGCATCACGCCTTGCAGTGCGGCTTCTGCACGCCGGGCATGCTGATGACGGCGACCGATCTCCCCAAGAAATATCCGCTCGCCAGTGACGACGACATCCGCAAGGGCCTCTCCGGCAATCTGTGCCGCTGCACCGGCTACCAGCACATCGTCAAAGCGATCCGCGCCGTCGTGGGCAAAGCCAAGGACGCATCCGGGGATACGTCATGAATGACGCGCAATGAACGACACAACAGAAATCCACGCCCGGCCGAAAATCGTCGGCGCGCGCATTAAGCGCACCGAAGACCCGCGGCTGCTCACCGGCCTCGGCAGCTTCACCGACGACCGTCAGGTGCCGCGTGTGCTGCATGTGGCGTTCCGCCGGAGTGATCAGCCGCATGCGCGCATCCGCGCCGGCGATTGCGCGGCGGCGCGCGCCGCGCCGGGCGTGGTTGCGGTCTTTACCGCCACCGATCTCGAAGGCTTGGTGAAACCCTTGGTCGCTGCGTCGCGCATGAAAAACTATCGCGCCACGCCGTTCTTGCCGTTGGCGCGCGGCAAGGTGCGCTATGTCGGCGAGCCGGTCGTCGGCGTGGTCGCCGGGAGCCGCTATCAGGCCGAGGACGCGCTCGAACTGCTGACGATCGATTACGAGCCGCTGCCGCTCGTGATCGATCCGGAAGCGGCCGTCCGGCCCGGCGCGCCGTTGCTGTATGAGGAGGCCGGCACCAATGTGCTGGTGGCACGCGAATTCAAGCGCGGCGATCCCGATGGCGCCTTCGCCGCCGCGCCCGTCCGCGTGCAGGGCCGTTTCCGCATGCACCGCAAGACGCCGGTCGCGATCGAGCCGCGCGCCTGCCTCGCCGAATACGATGCCGGCCGCGACGCGCTGACGCTGCATTCGGCGACGCAAGTGCCGGGCATCGTCGCCGACGCGGTGGCGGCGGCGCTCGATCTGCCGGGCTCGCACGTGCGCGTCATCGCGCCGGACGTCGGCGGTGGCTTCGGCGGCAAGGGCTCGCTCTATCCGGAAGAAATTTTCGTCTGCGCCGCAGCGCGGCAGCTTGGCCGCGCGGTCAAATGGACCAGCGACCGCATGGAAGACCTCATCGCCAACAGCCAGGGCTTTGACGAAATCGTCGATGCCGAATTGGCGCTCGATGCCGATGGGCACGTCACAGCCTTGCGCGCCGACGTGATCGGCGACGTCGGCTCCGGATCGATCTATCCGTGGACCGCGGCGCTCGAGCCGGTGCAGGTGGTGAGCTTTCTGCCCGGTCCCTATCGCATCGCGAATTATCACGGCCGGGTGCGCGGCGTCGCCACGTCGAAAGCGCCGCTCGGTCCCTATCGTGGCGTCGGCCGCCCGATCTCAACCTTCGTCATGGAACGGCTGATCGACATGGCGGCGGTCAAACTCGGGCTGGATGCCAAGGCCATCCGGCTCAAAAATCTCGTCGCCGCCAGCGAGCTGCCCTACAAGGTCGCGTCCGGCATTGTCTGGGACCAATCCGGTTTTCATGAATGCCTGCACGCCGCCTGCGGCGCGATCGGTTACGACGCGCTGCGCGCCCGGCAGCAAGCCGCGCGCGCCGCCGGGCGCTGGGTCGGCATCGGCGTCGCCTGCTACGCCGAATTGACCGGCATCGGCTCACGCATTTCGGTGGCGCCCGGCATGCCGATCAATACCGGCACCGAGACCGCGATCGTCCGTATCGATGCGACCGGCGCCGTCACCGCGGCGTTCGGCATCGCTTCGCATGGTCAGGGCTTGGAAACGACGCTGGCGCAGGTCGTCGCCGAGCATCTCGGCGTCCGCGTTGAGGATGTCTCCGTCGTCCAGGGCGACAGCGCGCTGATCGCCGGCAGCACCGGCACCTATGCGAGTCGCAGCATGGTGCTGGCCGGGGCGCGGCGACGCTGGCCGCGCAGGCGGTGCGCGAAAAGGTTCTCAACGCCGCGTCGCATCTGCTTGAAGCGTCTGCCGCCGATCTCGTCGCCGAAGCCGGCACCATCTCGGTTGCCGGCACCGACCGTTCGATCAGCTTCCGTGAGGTCGCCCGCGCCGTCTATTCGGAAATGGGCCGGTTGCCGCCGGACGCGCGCGATGAGCTTGCCGCCACCAGGACCTACGATCCGGTGTTTGGCACCACGACGTCGGCCACGCATATCGCCGCGGTCGAGATCGATCCGCAGACCTACGAAATCCGCATCACGCATTTCGCCGTCGCCGAGGATTGCGGCAAGCTGGTCAATCCGCTGATCGTCGACGGTCAGGTCCATGGCGGCGTCGCGCAAGGCATCGGTGCGGCGCTCCTGGAAGAGGTGATCTACGACGAGCAAGGCCAGATCACGACCGCAAGCCTGGTCGATTATCTCGTTCCGTCGGCCTGCGAAATCCCATCGATGCAGGTCGTGCATCTGGAATCGACGTCGCCGACGACGCTTGGCGGTTTCCGCGGCATGGGTGAGGGCGGTACCATCGGCGCGCCGGCGGCGATCGCCAATGCGGTAGCCGATGCGCTGTCGCCGCTTGGCATCGAAGTCAACGAACTGCCGGTGACGCCGGAGCGCCTGTTCCGGCTCATCGAAGCGGCCAAAAACAAAAAGTAAGGGAGCGGCCATGGATTTGGGATTGCAGGGCAAGATCGCGCTGGTGACGGGCGGCGCAAGCGGCGTCGGCCGCCAGATCGCGCTGACGCTGGCGCAAGAGGGCGCCGGCGTCGCCGTCAATTATCGCAGCTCGCGCGAGGAAGCCGAGGATCTCGCCGGTGAGATCAAGGTCCGCGGCGGCAAGGCCAAAGCCTATCAAGCCGACGTGTCCGACTTTGCCGCGGTCAAGGCCATGGTCGACGGTATCGTCAAGGATTTCGGCGGGCTCAACATCCTCATCAACAATGCCGGGCTGGCCAAGCGGCAGCGCTTCGTCGAGACCACGCCGGAGGACTGGCATCGCCAGATCGACGCGTCGCTCTACGGCGCGATCCATTGCTGTTACGCCGCGGCGCCGCATATCGAAGCGGCGAAGAACGGCCGCATCGTCGCGGTTATAGGAGACTCCTCGCGCATCGGTGAATCCGGCCTCGCCATCGTCGCCGCCGCGCGCGCTGGCGTCGTCGGCCTGATGAAATCGCTGGCGCGCGAATTCGGCCGCTCCGGCACCACTGCCAATACCGTGTCGCTGGGTCTCGTCGAAACCGCGCACGACAAGGATTGGGTCGAAGCCAATCGCGAAAAACTCGAGCGGCTTTATCCGGTGCGCCGCCTCGGCCTGCCCGACGATATCGCGCCGATGGTTGCGCTGCTCGCTTCGTCGCATTCCGGCTGGATCACCGGCCAGGTGCTCTCGATCAGCGGCGGGTTCAGCATGGTGTAATTATGTTGCATACAGAGCTGATCGCCCCGATTGCGGAATTGCTGCGCCGGCACGCCGCCGCGCGCGGCGAGAAGGTCGCCTACCGCGACGCGCAGAGCGCGGTCACTTACGCCGAGCTCGACACGCGCACGGCAAAACTCGCCGGCCATCTCGCCGATTGCGGCATCGCGCCGGGCGACACCGTGGCCATCATGCTGCCGAATTCGGTTCCCTGGGTCGAAAGCTGTCTCGCCATCGCGCGAGCGGGCGCTGTCGGCGTTCCGATCAGCGATGACGCGACCGAGCCGGAAATCGCCTACCGGCTGGCCGATGCCGGCTGCAAAGCCGTGTTCACCACGGCCGAGCGCGGCGATCTGTTGGCGCGCCTGAAAGCGCAAGCGCCGAATCTGCAAACCCTGATCGTCACCGACCGCGGCGCCTGCGGCGCCGACGCGTTGCGCTACACGAAGCTTGCCGCCGAGCCACCGCATTCCGCGCCGCGCGATCCGGCCGCGCTGCACGATACGGCGTTCATTCTTTACACCTCCGGCACCACCGGCCGCGCCAAGGGCGTGCGACTCACCGTGCACGGCATGTTGTGGGTGACGGCGGCGTGCTGGACGCCGATCACGGGATTGAGCGAGCGCGACTGCATGCTGTCGCCGCTGCCGCTGTTTCATTCCTACGCGCTCAATCTCTCGGTGCTGAGCGCGCTGGCGACCGGTGCCAGCGTCCACATCATGGAAAGGTTCTCGACCAGCGAAGCGGTGCGGCTCCTCAAGGCCGGCGGCTTCAGCTATTTCCCCGGCGTGCCGACCATATTCCACTATCTGTTGCAGGCGACGCGCGGCGAAACCGGTTTGCGCTTTCCCGACCTTCGCGTCTGCATTTCCGCCGGCGCCATCATGCCGGCGACGCTCAACCGCGAATTCGAGGACCAGCTCGGCGTCACGCTGCTCGACGGCTACGGCATCACCGAAACCTCGACCATGGTGACCATGAACTGGCCGACCGGAACGCGCGTCATGGGCTCTTGCGGCATTCCGGTGCCGGGGCTCGCGGTGCGCATCGTCGACGCCAATGGCCGCGACGCCGCGCCGGAACAGGAAGGCGAGCTGATCGTCCACGGCCCGATCGTGATGCCCGGCTATCACAACAAGCCGGAAGAGACGCGCAACGCCTTGCGCGACGGCTGGTATCACACCGGCGATCTGGCGAAGAGCGACGACAACGGCTTTCTCACCATCACCGGCCGGCTCAAGGAGCTGATCATCCGCGGCGGCCAGAACATCGCGCCGGCCGAGATCGAGGAGGTGGTGAATACGTTTGAAGCGGTGCTCGACTGCGCCGTGGTCGGGATCGCGCATGAGCACCTCGGCGAAGTGCCGGCTCTGTTCATCGTGCAGCGTCCCGGCAAGGATGTGCAGAGCGAAGCCGTGCTGGCGCATTGCCGCACAAAACTCTCGGCCTACAAAGTGCCCCACAGCGTGCACCTGATTGCCGAAATCCCGCGCACCGGCTCCGGCAAGATCATCCGCTACAAGCTGCGGGAGATGCTCAAGGGGTGAGGTTCTTGTTTCCCAATTGCTACGGATAAAGGAGGCAATCCATGAAGCAAGCGAAGCTCCTACTTCTCACAACTGGGCTCTTTTTGTCTGTCCTGCTGTCTGTTTTGGCCCAAAATACCTTGGCCCAAAATACACGCCCATTGTTGGCGGAGGGCGCCATCGTGGCGCAGCCAGTTTCTTTTTCGCCGAATGATCCGATGTCTTTGTCGGCAACGACAAAAATCAAAAAACTCAGGCTCGCCTGTTATCCCCAATGGGCCGAATGCACGAAAGATTCCGACTGCTGCACCGGATTCTGCAGGGCGGGCAGAGTGGCTGCCTATTGCGACAATTAATGACCGACGCGTTGCTCGCATTGCGTCTGCATGAGCTGAGCGATACGCGGGATGACGCCGCTTCGCTGATCCGGGCTACGATCTTGCTCCGCCGCCGTGCTTCGCTATTCTTACGCCTGTGCGGGCGTAGTTCAGTGGTAGAACATCAGCTTCCCAAGCTGAGTGTCGTGGGTTCGACTCCCATCGCCCGCTCCAACCCTTTCGTCAATTTCGCTCCGACGCTGCACTGCGGCATCATTTCGTTTTGATCTGCCTCGGCGCAGCCGCTATGGTGCGGGTCAGGAGCGCGCAAACAGCTCCAGGTTCTACGGACGAAACGGCGGGGTGGAGACAATGAACGGACAAGGCGAAAAGCGGACGTGCTGGAACTGGTGGTACCTGCTGCTGGTGGTCCAGTTTTTGTTCCTGCTCTGCGTGCCGTCCTATAATCGGCTTGAGCCGTCTTTCATCGGCCTGCCGTTCTTCTACTGGTATCAGCTCGGCTGGGTCATCGTCAGCGGCGTTTTGACCGCGATCGTCTATTCATGACCGAAGAGTAGCGCGCGCTGCACGCGATTCGCGTTGCGTGCCGCGCAGCAGAAGAAAACAGAACGAAGCAAAGTGACATTCGGGGGGTGATGCCGTGGCTGACGTAAACTGGACCGCTCTGACTATCTTCGTCGTGCTGTTCGCCTTCATCACCTGGCTCGGCTTTGCCGCCGCGAAATGGCGCGCGGGCGATCTCGATCTGCTGCATGAATGGGGCCTCGGCGGGCGGCGCTTCGGCACGCTCGTCACCTGGTTCCTGATCGGCGGCGACGTCTACACGGCCTACACGTTTATCGCCGTCCCCGCGCTCGCCTTCGGCGCTGGCGCCATCGCCTTCTTCGCCGTGCCCTATGCGATCCTGATCTATCCGATCCTGTTCCTGGTGTTTCCGCGGCTCTGGCACGTCTGCCACAAGCACCACTACATCACCGCGGGCGACTTCGTGCGCGGCCGCTACGGCAATCGCTGGCTGGCGCTGGCGGTGAGCGTCACCGGCATTGTCGCGACCATGCCCTATATCGCGCTGCAGCTGGTCGGCCTTCAGGTCGTCATCGGCGCGATGGGCGTTTCCGGACCCGGCTACGCCAACGATCTCCCGCTGTTGATCGCGTTCGTCGTTCTCGCCGCGTTCACCTATTCGAGCGGCTTGCGCGCGCCGGCCTCGATCGCGATCGTGAAGGATGTTCTGATCTACTTCACCGCCTTCGTCGCCGTGGTCGCGATCCCGATCCAGATGGGCGGCTTCGACAAGATATTCGCTGCGGTGCCGCCGGCGAAAGTGCTGCTGGCAGTTCCCGGACCGACCACGACGGGTTCCTACGGCGTCTATGCGACGCTGGTGCTCGGCTCAGCGCTGGCGCTGTTCCTCTATCCGCATTCCATCACCGGCATCCTCAGCGCCTCGAGCGGCCGCGCCGTGCGGCGCAACGGCGCGCTGTTGCCTAGCTACACCTTCATGCTCGGTCTCTTGGCGCTGATGGGTTTCTTCGCCATCGCCACCGGCGTCGGCACCGATCCGCGATTTGCCGCCGGCTTCAAACAATACGGCAACAGTTTTGCGGTGCCGGCGCTGTTCCTGCACAGCTTCCCCGACTGGTTCGTCGGCATTGCTTTTGCCGCGGTCGGTATCGGTGCGCTGGTGCCGGCGGCAATCATGTCGATCGCCGCGGCTAATCTCTACACGCGCAACATCCATCGCGAGTTCATCAACCCGAGCCCGACCGACAAGGAAGAAGCGCAGATCGCGAAATGGGTATCGCTGATCGTGAAATTCGGCGCACTGCTCTTCATCATCTTCGTGCCGACGTCATACGCGATCCAGTTCCAGCTTCTTGGCGGCATCTGGATCATCCAGACGGTGCCGTCGGTGATGCTCGGCGTCTATACGCGCTGGTTCAACGATTGGGCGCTGCTGGTCGGCTGGGCGGTCGGCACCGCCACCGGTACCGCGATGGCGGCCTCGGTGAATTTCGCGGCGGCCTATCCGTTGGCGTTCGGCGGCATGACCTTCCCGGGTTACACGGCGTTCTACACCGTGATCCTCAACCTTGTGATCGCCATTGTGCTAACGCCGGTGTTCAACGCTATGGGTGGCAAGCAGAACGACGCGACCGTTCCGGCCGATTACCGGGCGTAAGAGCCGAGCCCTCCAGGACGGACGACGCCGGCGTCTGAACGAATTGGCGCCGGCTACTGCCCACAGTGGGCGGCATGAAACTTTGACAGGTGCGGTGACTCTGCCAGTCGCTTTTTGCAATTCTTCGCCGCTGGCTCCATTCTCCTGATCGTGGCAGATTACGCCCGCTGCGGCGGCAATGATCGCGCGGCGATGATGTCCGGAGGAGAGGAATATGTCCTGGATCAAGGTGGCCGATATCGCCTTTGGGCGGCTGCGCTCGCCAGATCTTGATGTCGCGGAAGAATTTCTGACGCGATTTGGCATGCAGCGGTCGGCGCGCACCGACAAGGCGCTCTATATGCGCGGCACCGATCCGTACCACCACCTCCACGTCACCGAGAAGGGCGATCCGAAATTTGTCGGCCTTGCCTATTACGCCGAGAGCGAGGACGACCTTAAGAAACTCGCCAAAGCGCCCGGCGCGTCAGGCATCGAAACCATCGACGAGCCGGGCGGCGGCAAGCGCGTGCGGCTTACCGAACCGAACGGCTATCAGATCGAAGTGGTCGCCGGCATCGAGCCGGTAAAGCCGATCGAAGTGAAGCGGCAGAAGCTGAATTCAGGCGAAGCGCCGACGGCGCGCGCCGGCGAGCTGATGCGGCTGCCGAAGGGCCCCGCGCATGTGAAGCGGATGGGGCACGGCGTGCTGATGACGCCGAAGTTCACCGAAACCGTGAAGTGGTTCCGCGAAACGCTCGGCTTCGTCTGCTCGGACGACGTCTACGTCGAGAAGAAGGAGAACCTGATCGGCTCATTCAACCGCTGCGACCGCGGCGACACTTATGTCGATCATCACGTCTTCTTCTGCCTGTCGCATGAAAAGACCGGGCTCAACCATATGTCCTTCGAAGTGCCCGACATCGACGACGTCTGCATGGGCCACGACTACCTGAAAAAGTTCGGTGCCTACGAGCATATGTGGGGCATCGGCCGCCACGTGCTCGGCAGCCAGGTCTACGACTATTGGGCCGATCCGTGGGGCCGCGTGCACGAGCATTGGGCCGACAGCGACCGGCTCAATCTCGCGTATGGTTCGAAGCTCGTCGCCGCCGACGAGGCGTTGACCTCGCAATGGGGCGAGGCGCCTCCTGCGAAATTCATCAATCACGCCAGCCCGTAATGGCGGTCCCCGCTTCGCGGGACGCGCGCATTTACAGCTTCGTCACTCGCGCGTGGATGAGCGCGGCCCGGCCGCCGCGGACTTCCTTGATCGCGCGGGCGAGCGCCGCCGGTACTTCGGCCGGATCGGCGACCTCTTCGCCATGGGCGCCGAACGCCTCACCGACCTTGCTGAACTGCACTTTCGGCGCCAACTCCGATTCGAACTCGTTGGCGGTTTTGGCTTCACCTTCCGGGTAGACGCGCAGCGTCGATTGCTTCACTGCGTTCCAGCCAGTGTTGTCCATGACAATGGTCAAGATTGGCAATTTGTATTGTTGCGCGACCGCGTAGACCGACGACGGATTGCCGAAATAGAAACCGCCATCGCCGCAGATCTGCACCATCAGCCGGCCCGGGGCGGCAAGTTTGGCGCCAAGCGCGGTGCCGCCCGACCAGCCGAGGCCGCCACCGCCGGCACGCACGGTGGTATTGGGAACGCGCCGCGGAATTTGCATCAGCACCGCCTGTGCATTGGTCACGCCTTCGTTGAACAGCATGTCCTCGTCGTCGAGGAGCTTGCCGAGTTCCGCCATCAGGTAATGCGGATTAATCGCGCCGGGCTTGCCTTTGTCCGACGCGAGCTTGGCGGCGCGCGCGATGCGCTCGTCGCGCATGGCCTTGATGCGCGCCAACCGCGCCACCGCCTTCTCCTTAAAGCGCGGCGTCGCTTTCGCTTTCAGCTCGGCTAAGAGCTGTTCGAGGATGCGACCGCTGTCGCCCTGCATGCGCATATTGCCGGGGAAGGTCCACATCGGCGAACCGGGCTTGAGGATATCGATGTCGATATGCGCCCAGAATGCGTTTTCATCCGGCTGCACGTCGCTCGGGAACCACGGTACGTCGACATCGACGAGCAGCCCGACATCGGCTTCCGGTACCGCCTTGTCGGCGGAGAAGCCAACGAAGCAGGGGCTGTTGTGGGAAATATTGTTGGTCATGTTGGCTTCGTACACGGCAATGCCGGCAAACTGCGCGAGCTCATCGATTGCGTGCGACGCATGCGTGTGACGTCCGGCATAGCCGGTAATCAGGATCGGATTTTCCGCCGCCAGAATCTTCTCTGCGAGCTCGGCGATGAGTTTCGGATCGGCGCCGCCACCTGATGTCGCGGCAAAGCGGCTGCTCGGATAGCGGCGGATCTCGTCGGCGTTCCAGTGCTGCGTCAGCGTCTCGCGTTGCATCATGAGATAGACGGGCCCACGCGGCTCGCTCTGCATCACCGAATAAGCGCGCCGCAGTGCTTCCTTGACCACGACCCCCGACGGCAGCGTCCATTCCCATTTCAGGTAGGGCCGTACCAGGCTCGCCTGGTCGAACGGCTCCTGCACGAAATGCACATAAGTGTCGCGCGAACCGACCAGTTCATCGTTGACCGTGTAGGGCGCCTTGCCGGCCATCAGCAGCACCGGCAGCCGGCTGCGGAACAGGTTGTGCATGCCGTTTGCGGTATTGGCCGTGCCGACGTCGACATGCACCAGCACCCCCTGACCGCGGCCCGTAATCAGCGCATAGCCGGCGGCCATATGCGCCGCGGTGTTCTCGTGCGGGCAGCGCACCACGCCCGGCATGGCCTCGCCGCGTTTCTTTCGATGCGCCATTTCGTCAATGATCGGCGCGTGATCGGTACCGAAATTGCAGAACAGATAGTCGATGCCGATCTCGTTTAAGCCTTCGAGCAGGTAATAGGCCGTGGCGAAATCGGGAACATTGGACTGTTCGGGTTTCTTGCGGGCAACGGGCGTATCCATGGGTGAGCACTCATCTCGCAGTGTTTTTATCCGGCGGGGCGCGGGTTCCTTATAGCACCCCTTGGCGCGGCGGAACGCGCCCGCGGCGGTAATCATTCCAGCGTGATCATTTCTGCATAAAGACCGGAAATCCCCAACTCCCGCCACAATGCCCGGCGATAGCACGGATGATTGAGCGGGGAGAGCTAATCCATGAAATGCCAGGCGGTCCTGGCCGGCGCATTAGCGTCGGCGCTGTCGATTTGCGCGGCTTCGGCCGACATGCGCATCGTTAACGACCCGGGAGGCGAAGTCTCCTCCTATGTCGAAAAGTTCCAGGAGGTGCGCGATTCCGGGGAACGCGTTGTCATCGACGGCCCTTGCCTGTCGGCTTGCACGCTGCTGACCGGCATTGTTCCGCGCGATCATGTCTGCGTCACGAGCAACGCCGTTTTGGGCTTCCATGCGGCGTCCTATTACGACGACGCCTCGCGCTCGCTGGTGCCGACGCGGCAAGGTAGCCGATACGTGATGCAATTTTACCCGCAACCGATCCGTGCCTGGATCGACCGGCACGGCGGGCTGACGCCGCGGCTGATCACGCTGCGCGGCCGCGAGCTTTCGGCACTCTACCCGGCCTGCCAGTAAGCTTTTGCCGCCGTTGTGGCGCGTCGCGTTCCAGCCTATCTACGCGGCGCTTGGAGCTTCGCCCATGCCCGACGTCATTGCCCGACCTCACGCTTCCCGGCCGCTGATCGCCGTCAGCGCAATTGTCGGGGTGGCAATCGTCGGCGCTGTCTTACTCTGGGCGCATTACGGAACCACCGTCTTTTTCGCGACCATTCGCGCCGGGTTCTCGGCGTGCTTTGGTTGACCGGTAGCGGCCGATGAACGCGAAAATGAACGCCAATACCTCCCGCGTCATGTTGCTGCTGGCAGCATTCCTGGGCGGTTTGTTTCTGTTTTTCGGCGCCATTCTGTTCGTGACCGGGCGGATTCCGTCGCCGGTCGGGCAGGCTGCGGCGGCGGTCGGCGGTCCGTTTCAGCTTGAAGACCAGTATGGCAAGCCGGTCAGCGACGCCGATATGAAGGGCAAACCATTCCTGGTCTTCTTCGGCTTCACCCATTGCCCCGACATCTGCCCCACCACGCTGTTCGACATGTCGCAAATGATGAAAGCGCTCGGACCTGACGCCGACCGCACCGGCGTGCTGTTCATCACCGTCGATCCGGAGCGCGATACGGAGCCGGTGCTCAAGGACTATCTCTCGAACTTCGATCCGCACCTGCGCGGGCTGACCGGTGACCGTGCCGCGATCGATGCTGCGATCAAGGAATATAGGGTCTATGCCAAAAAGGTCCCGCTGGAGAACGGCGACTACACGATGGATCACACCGCCGTCGTCTATCTGATGGACAAAGACGGTCACTTCGTTGCGCCATTCAATATGAGCCGCACTCCGGAAGCGGAAGCCGCAGATCTCCGCCGCTATATGTGACGCGGCTCAAGCCGGCGTCGCCGTCTGCATAAATTTCAACGGAGCGATGGGTGTTGCCGCCGCGATCTGCGCGCGAGGCGGAGCGCGCAGGGGCGCTACGCTGATTTCTTGGCGGCTGCGTTGCACCCGATGCGAACCGGCAACACGCGATGTTCTAGCCAGCCCGTGCTCGGTCTTTTCCCAGCGCTGTGGAGCATAGATGAGCTGAAACAGCGCGCGCCATGCGGCGAGCGAAAGCAACAGCCAGTGCAGCGGGGTCAGCGCGAGCACCCAGGCGTGTCCGAGCAGCCCGCGCCGCTTTAAGCCGATGACATCGAGCACCATTGTCGAGGCGTAACCGGAAAGCAGGCTCGTTGTGAAAATGGGTGCTGCATGCGCCATGACGTCCGCGCCCCACTGCGTCGGCAGCGCATAGAAATAGAACATGAAACCGAAGCCGGCCATGAACAGCGGATGGATCAGCGCGGCGAGCACATTGGCCGCAAACAGAATCTGAAACACGACCCAGCCAGCCGGGCCGAGCTCGCGCCACAGCCGGCCGGGCCGGCGCATATGTACCAGCCAAGTCTGCATCCACCCCTTGTACCGGCGCGTGCGCTGATGCAGCCACGATACGAACCGCGCCGGCGCTTCCTCATGAGTCGCGGACGCGAGCGACTCCGATCGATAGCCGAGACGATGGAGACGGATGCCGAGATTGGCGTCTTCGGTGACGTTGTACGGATCCCAGCCGCCGGCCTTGCGCAACAGCGCAGTGCGGAAATGGTTCGATGAGCCGCCGAGCGGAAACGGCAGTTGCAGCGTCGTAAGTCCTGGCAGGAAGGTGTCGAACTGGCCGGCATAATTGGCCGCGAACATGCGGGTGAGCCAGTTGTCGCCACTGTTGTCGATGGTCAGGCTCGCCTGTAGGCAGGCAAGCCGTCGGCCGCCGCGGCCGAACGCAGCGAGCGCGCGGCGAAGCTGATCTGATTCCGGCTTGTCCTCCGCGTCGTAGACGACGGTGAAAGCGCCGCGCGCAAGCTGCAGCGCTACGTTGAGCGCCTTCGGCTTGGTCCGCGGGCCGATCGGTGGGGCGATGATGATTTCAAACGGCGGCCCGAGATTGAGGTGGCGAAGCGCGGCCTGGGTTTCGCGACCGTCGACTTCCAGAATGGCGGCAACGAGATCGCCGGTAACGGCGGCCTCGCGGTAAAGCGCGCAGATGATGGTATAGACCGGTAGCTCGCTATCCGTGATACGGACCTGGCGCGGTGTTTCGTCGTCGCTGAAACACGCAGTCCACAGCCGCAGGATCGATGCCGCCAGAAACATCATGCAGAGCAAAGCGCTGAGCGCTTCGATCCTGACAAGCGGCAGCACCGCGAGCGTTGCAAATGCGAACAGCACAAACGTGATTGCCCTGATGCCGCGCTGCATCGGTGCGCGTGGCGCATTGGAGTACAGCGGCCGGCTGCGACGGAGAGCTTCGGTAGCGCGCTTGCCGAGTGTGATCCGGCTATGCCGTTCGACGAAATACCGCAGCCGATCGGCGGATGTCAGGCGAAAGCCGTCGGGAAATGGCGACTTCGGTTGATGTGGGTCGGCGAGCCGGCGCGCGGTGAGTCCACGCGGCGCGACGATCCAGACCACGCGATTGCCTTCGCGCAGCGGCAACAATCCCGCTGCCACCGCTCCGATCAACTGGTTGTCGTCGAGCGGGCAATCGGCGCGCGAAACGCCGTCAAATTGTTCGTAGGAGGTGCCGAGCGTATGCGCGAGAGCCGTGAGATAGGCTTCCTCGGTGATGGCATCGGCGCAGATGAGCACGCGCTCGGCGCCAACGCCGATCGACAGCGCGCGGCGCTCTGCGGCGGCGACGAGGCTGCGAGGCAGCCGATGACGAACGCAGTCCAGTTCCGGGCAGGCGCTTGGCCGCGCCTTCGCCGCTACATAGCGCTCCGGGCGCGCCAATGTCGCGCGCGCCGCGCTGCGCTTCGGCCAAATATCTCCTTCGCGGCGGTGAAAGCCCGCCTCGACAACACTACCCAACGCCACCGTTGGCGCCCCAACGCCACGCCACGACGGGCCGCCTCGACTTTTCCGTACGCTCCCGGTAAGCGGGCCGAGGCGGGAATTCTTAGTTTCGAGATCGGCGCGGGGCCGGTCTCGGTGGCAGATCGTGATCGATGCAATCTAAAATTGCAATATCCGGCACCACTTTGGCCGCACTAACCGCTGTCCTGTCGGTGTTGTTGCCGCTTTTCACCTGGCCGGCCGCGACCGTTGCTCAGGAAGGTGCGGCGGCGTCGCGCCCGGCGGCAGTACCCGGTTTCTGGGATCCGCGCCGCCGGCCGGAGCGGCCCGATCTATCGCGCATCCAGTCGATCCGGTTTTTGACCGAGCTCGATTATCCGCCGTTCGATTATGCCGGGCCCGACGGCAATCCAGCGGGCTTCAACGTCGATCTGGCGCGGCTGCTTTGCGACGAGATCAAGACCACCTGCACGATCCAGGCGCGCCGCTTCGATCTGTTGCTTGACGCGCTCGCCAGCAATCAGGGCGATGCGGTCATCGCCTCGATCGGCGCGACCGCGGAAACCCGCCAGCACGCCGACTTCACCGATCCGTATTATCGTACGCCGGCGCGCTTTGTTGCTCGTGTCGACAGTCCGATCAAAGATGTCGAGCCGGAGCTTGTCGAAGGCAAGAAAATCGCGGTGGTCGCCGGTACCGCGCACGAGGCGTTTCTCAAGCAGATGTTCACCGGGGCCGAGGTGAAGCCCTATGCCAATGCCGAGGCGGCGCGCGATGCGCTGCGCAACAAGGAGGTCGACCTTCTGTTCGGTGACGGCATTTCGCTCGCCTTCTGGCTCAACGGCACAGATTCGGCCGGATGCTGCGCTTTTCGCGGCGGGCCTTATCTTGAAAGCCGCTTTTTCGGCGAAGGCGTCGGCATCGCGGTCAAGCGCGGCAACGATTTGTTGCGCCAGGCGCTCAACTGGGCGCTGTTTCAGCAGTGGGAGAAGGGCGCCTATACCGATCTGTGGCTGCGCTATTTTCCGATCAGCCCGTTTTAAAATGCCGAGATTTGACGCTATATCGCGTGTAACGGTGCACGCTAAAGAACGCTTTCATGACGACGGCAGAAGCTTCCATCACAAGCTTGCGTGAGATCGCCGAACTGTCGCACGCCTGGCCCTTCGAGGAGGCGAGCAAGATCGTCGCGCGCCTAAAGCGCAAGCCGAAAGACGAAATTATCTTCGAGACCGGCTACGGGCCGTCCGGCCTGCCGCATATCGGCACCTTCGGCGAAGTCGCGCGCACCTCGATGGTGCGCCATGCCTTCCGCGTCCTTACCGACGACAAGATCAAGACCCGACTGATCGCGTTTTCCGACGACATGGACGGCCTGCGCAAAGTGCCCGACAACGTGCCGAACAAGGAGATGATGGAAAAGCATCTCGGCAAGCCGCTCACGCAAGTGCCGGACCCGTTCGGCACGCATGACAGTTTTGCCGCGCACAACAATGCACGGCTGCGTGCCTTCCTCGATCAGTTCGGTTTCGATTACGAGTTCATGTCGTCGACGGCCTGCTACACGTCGGGGCGATTCGACGCCGCGCTGTTGCAGATGCTGGCGCATTTCGAAGAAGTCATGGAGGTCATGCTGCCGTCGCTGCGCGAGGAGCGGGCGCAGACCTATTCGCCGTTCCTGCCCATCGACGCCAAGACCGGGATCGTATTGCAGGTGCCGGTGATCGCGCACGATGCCAAAGCTGGGACCATCACCTACGAAAACGCCGGCGAGCGCGTCACCACGCTGGTCACCGGCGGCCGCTGCAAGCTGCAATGGAAGCCGGATTGGGCGATGCGCTGGCTCGCGCTCGGCGTCGACTACGAAATGGCCGGCAAAGATCTGATCGACTCTGTGAAACTGTCGGGCGAAATCTGCCGCGTGCTCGGCGGCACGCCGCCGGAAGGTTTCAACTACGAGCTGTTCCTCGACGAGAACGGCCAGAAGATTTCGAAGTCGAAAGGCAACGGCCTCACCATCGACGAATGGCTGCGCTATGCCAGCCCGGAGAGCCTGTCGCTGTTCATGTATCGCGAGCCGAAGGCGGCGAAGCGGCTTTATTTCGACGTCATCCCGCGCCACGTCGACGAATATCTGCAATTTCTCCATGCCTATCCGCGACAGGCACCAAAGGAACAGCTCGGCAATCCGGTCTGGCACATTCACGCAGGATCGCCGCCTGCGTCCGACAATCCGGTGCCGTTCGTGATGCTGTTGTCGCTCGTGACCGCGTCAAACGCCGAGAACGCCGACACATTATGGGGCTTTATCGGCCGCTACCGGCCCGGTGTGACGCGACAAACGCATCCGAAACTCGCGGCGCTGGTCGATTACGCGATCAACTACTATCGCGACTTTGTTGCGCCCATGAAAAAATTTCGCGAGCCTTCCGCAACCGAGCGCGCTGCGTTGTCCGACCTGCGCGATGCGCTATCGCAATTGCCGGCAGACACCGATGCGCAGGCGATCCAGGATGTGGTCTATGAGGTCGGGCGGCGCGAGCCATTCCTCGACCAGAAAAAGAAGGGCAAGGACGGCAAGCCGGGCGTTTCGCTTGACTGGTTCAACATGCTTTATCAGGTGCTGCTCGGCCAGGAACGCGGCCCGCGCTTTGGCTCGTTCGTCGCGGCTTACGGCATCGCCAACACCGCCGCCATGATTGACGGCGCGCTGGCGCGTTCGGCGTGATTACTGGCTCGCCCATAAAATGCGGGCGATCCACAGCACATCGCTAGCTTCAAGCGTGCGATCGGGATGCTCCGTGTTGAGTGACTTCAGCTCGACCGATTTTGGCGTCTTGCGCTTGAGCTCTTTCGCCATCACTTTGCCGTCCCTGGTCCGCACCACGACGCGATCGCCGCGCTTTATCGGCGCCGACGGCGAGACAAGAATAACGTCGCCGTCGCGGTAGGCCGGCTCCATCGAGTGGCCGGAGACTTCGAGCGCGTAAGCGTGCTGGTCGGTAACGGCAGGAAACGCGATTTCGTCCCAGCCCTCGCCAGCGGGGAAACCGCCATCGTCGAAGTAGCCGCCGGCGCCGGCTTCGGCAAAGCCGAGGAGCGGCACCGTGCGCGCGACCTTGCTGCCGTCGGCGGGTTCGATGAGCGCCACGAAAGTATCGAACGGCGTGCCAGTCGCCGTCAGTGCCTTGGCGATCGATTCGGTGGAAGGCCATCGCGCCCGGCCGGCAGGGGTGACGCGCTTCGATTTATTGAACGTGGTCGGATCGAGTCCCGCACGCCGGGCTAGCCCCGACGCGGACAGACCGGCGCGTGCGGCGAGGCGGTCGATCGCCGCCCAGACCTGCGCATGCGTAAGCATAGGGCCCCCTGCAATCGCTCAATTTTAGGAATTATTGCCTGTTTGCTCAAGGGCCTATAGGGTCCCGCAACACTTGAGTGGGGAGCGAGTGACACCGTGGTGACGGTCTACAAAATCTGCAGCCGCACGGCTTGGGATACGGCGGTGCACGCCGGAATCTACCCCGGATCGGAGGTCGATACGCGCGACGGCTTCATCCATTTCTCGACGGCGGCGCAACTCGCCGAAACTGCGGCGCGGCATTTTGCCGGGCAGACGGACCTGATGCTGGTCGCGGTCGATGGCGATGCGCTTGGCGCGAAGCTCAAGTGGGAAAAGTCTCGCGGCGGCGATCTGTTCCCGCATCTCTACGCCGCGCTGCCGCTCGCAGCGGTGCGCTGGACAAAGCCGCTCTCCGACGAGATCAACGGTGTCCGCGCGCTGCCGGAGCTGCAACCGTGATCGGCCTGTTCGACCGGCTGGCGCGGCCTCTGCTGCGCGCTCTCGAACCGGAAGACGCGCATCGCCTCGCTATCCGCGTGCTGCAATTCGCACCGCTGCCCCCCGCCACGCGCGACGACAAACGGCTCGCGACGCGCGTATTCGGACTGAACTTCCCCAATCCAATCGGCATGGCGGCGGGCTTCGACAAGAACGCCGAAGCGCCCGACGCGCTGTTGCGCGTCGGCTTTGGTTTTGTCGAGGTCGGCACCATCACGCCGAAGCCGCAATCCGGCAATCCGCGGCCGCGTCTGTTCCGGCTCGATGCCGATGAGGGCGTGATCAACCGGCTCGGTTTTAATTCGCAAGGCGCTGACGCGGCGCTGCGCCGGCTCGCATTACGTGCGGAGTCAGGCGGCGTGGTCGGCGTCAATGTCGGGGCGAACAAGGATTCGCCCGATCGCAGTGCCGATTATGTGGCGCTGATCGAGCGCTTCGCCGCGGTGGCGAGCTACGTCACTGTCAACATTTCCTCGCCCAATACGCCCGGCCTGCGCGACATGCAGCAGGCCGCCGTGCTCGACGATCTTTTGGCGCGCGTCATCGACGCCCGTGAGCGGGTTGCACCGCAAGCCGGACCAACGCCGGTGCTGCTGAAAATAGCGCCCGATCTGTCGCTGCCCGATCTCGACGACGTCGTCGGCATTGCGCGCTGCCGCCGCGTCGACGGCATGATCGTCGGTAACACCACAGTGACGCGGCCGAAAAACCTGCGCGACAGCCGGGCCAAGGAGGCGGGCGGATTGTCGGGCCGGCCGTTATTGCCGCTGGCGAACCGTATGCTGGCGGAGACCTACGTCCGCGTCGAAGGCGTTTTCCCTCTGGTCGGGGCCGGCGGTATCGATTCCGGAGCAAGCGCGCTCGCCAAGATACGCACCGGTGCGAGCCTCATTCAGCTCTATTCCGGCCTTGTATTCCGCGGGCTTGGACTTGTCGCCGAGATCAAGTCAGCGTTGCTCGCAGCGCTGGAGCACGAAGGTGCCGACGGCATCAGCGATCTAGTCGGCGCCGACGCGGCGTCAGTGACTGCCGAACCTTGGCCGGAATGACGCCGAGCGTCATCGGGACTTTGAACGCGCACTCTCGGTGGGATTTAGCGCGACGGACGCTTCGGTGGTGAGCAACAGGAAGGTGAAGGTCTCCTGCAGGTAAAGACGGACCATCGAATCAGTATGGCTCAAATAGCCGATGGATATGTCCTGGCCGAGATAAAAGCCGAAATCGCCGCCACGGGTCGTGAGCACGAAGGCACCCGCGATTGCCGGTGCCCACACGATCTTGCCGTCCACCAGTTGCTTGACGTGCTCCAGGACCGGATAGCCGTGATCGCTGGTTTCGCTTAACCCGGTATAAGCGTCGGCACTGAGCACCACCGCATGGGGTCCGTTGACGCCGACCATGCGTAACTGGGTGAGCGCCTGCTCGATGGCGTCGGGGTATTGCCGGATGTCGGCCGGGAGCGTCATGACCGGATTGCTGGTGCCCTGGCGGATGCCGCCGATGCCGGCAGCGGCATAGCCGTCGAAAATCGCCCGATCCTCGGCAAAGGCTATTATCCGTGCCGCATCCTTGGTCGGCTGCCAGTCTGAATCTTCGGCGCCGCGCTCGACGTCGTCGATCTGCTCGCGGTTCAGCTCGAACGGCACGCGTAGCTCGACCAGCGCATTCACCTCACGCTGCCTTGCCAGAATGCCGTCGCCCGGCGTCTCGATGGTGCGTAGGTGTCCGGTGCCGACGGCCGAAAGCGCGACACCGCCGGGACCCTGCACGTCGACGACGTGCCGGGCGGCGAGGTAGCGCTTGAGCGTGCGCGAGGCTTCTTCCTCGATATCAGCCCATGCCGCGTCGGAAATCGGGGCAAGTTCGCGGTGAAGGTTATTCATGAGCGGGATCTCCTTTGAGGGAACCGATGCCAAGCGAGCCGTCGCCCGCAGATGTGGCTAACGGCGCTTGCGCGGGGGTTTCGGGCGGCGGCGCGTCGGCCGGAGTTGCGTCGTCGGCGGCGTTCTCCAGAAACGTCACCGATGGCACGAAAAACAGGCTGCCGGTCTTGGCGAAGCTGAAATCGAGAAGCCGGTCGTAATTTCCGGGCGGTCGCCCGATAAACATATTCTCCAGCATCTGCTCGATGGTTCGCGGCGAGCGCGCATAACCGATGAAATAGGTGCCAAACTCTCCCTCGGCGGCGTTGCCGAACGGCATATTGTCCCGAAGGATTTTCACTTCCTTGCCGTTCTCGGTGATCGTCGTCAGCGCGTTGTGGGCCGATGCAGGCTTGACGGCGTCGTCGAGTTCGATGTCGGACAGTTTGGTGCGGCCGATGATCCGTTCCTGGGCTTCGGTGGAGAGCCCGTTCCAGCCGGCGACATCGTGCAAATACTTCTGCACCAGCACATAGCTGCCGCCGGCAAACGTTGCGTCCTCATCGCCGATATAAGCGGCATTGATCGCGGTTTGCGCGGTCGGATTTTCCGTACCGTCGACGAAACCGATGAGATCGCGATCGTCGAAATAGCGGAAGCCGTGCACCTCGTCGACGGGCGTAACCGCGTCGCCGAGCCGGCTCATGATCTGGGTCGCCAGTTCGAAGCAGAGATCCATGCGCTTGGCGCGGATATGGAACAGGAGATCGCCGGGTGTAGCGACGGCTTGGCGCGAGCCGGCCTTGAATTCGCGAAAGGGATGCAGTTCGGCCGGCCGCGGCTCGCCGAAAATTCTGTCCCATGCGTCCGATCCAATCCCCATCACGCAGGAGAGATTTCCTTCGATATCGCGGAAGCCGACCGAGCGAAGGAGGGCTGGAAGATCGTCGCCGCCGAAAGAGCGGATGGCCGCACCGGCTTCGGCGCCCGGCTTGATCGTCACGACGAGAAAAATCGCGGCGCGCGTCAGCGCTTGAACCACCGCCTGCGGCGCGGGGGTGAAGCCACTTGGTACGCCCAATATGGTCACTGGATTGGACTCTGTCGGCAAATGCTACGCAACGGGTAGAAATCTATCCCGTTCCGGTCACGATGCGACAGAGGGGCCCGCGCAATATCGCTTCAACGCATTGCGGCCGCGCCGGGCGACGGCGCCAGCGCCGGTTTGAGCGTCGGAACGAGTCTGCGCTTTTCGCGCCGTGCCGGAATCGCGCGATAGACCTGTTTGGTCGCCTCGATGATGTGGACGCCGGCAAATGGCGCTGCGAGCGTCGCGCCGGTGCGCTCCCAGGCTGCAGCTGAACGGAGAAACCAGCCGCGCGCCACCGGCGGCACGTAAAGCGCCTCGCCCCAGCCGGTCGGCGTGAACCAGGTGTCGCGAAGGAGATAGGTGATCTGGCTGCGCGAATAGGGCCGGCCGTGGCCGAACGGCGTCGTGTCCATGCGCGCCCATAAGCCCCGCCGGTTGGGCACCACGGCAAGAAGCCGGCCGCCTGCGGCCAGCACCCGCCAGGCTTCGCGCAGCAGCTCGGCCGGGTCGGCGGACATCTCCAGCGCATGCACGAGCAACACGCGATCGACCGCGGCATCGGAGAGCGGCAATTCGTCCTCCTCGACCAAGGCGGCCAGTGCCGGCCGCGTCGACGGCCAGCGCACCACGCCTTGCGGCGCCGGCATCATGGCGAGGCAGCGCTCGGCCTCTTCGCGGAACAGCCCCAGATAGGGCGTGGCATAGCCGACGCCAAGCACGCGCATGCCGCGGGTGTCTTGCCAGCGCGCCCGGATGCCATGGCCGACAAACCGCCGCGCCACGACGCCGAGGTGCTGGGCATAGAAATTTCGCAGATCGACAACGTCCATGACCCTAAAATAGCACGGATTACGAGGTCATTCCGGGGCCGAGCGCAGCGCGAGCCCGGAATCCATAGCCACTAACCTTGCGGTTAACGACACGTAGCGCCTACTCTGGTTGACCTGTGATTATGGATTCCGGGCTCGCGCTTCGCGCGCCCCGGAATGACGATGAAAATGACCGCGCAAACCTATTTGTTCCCCTGCCTTACCGACAATTACGGCGTGCTGCTGCACGATCCGGCGTCGGGCGCCACGGCGTCGATCGACGCGCCCGAAGCCGCTCCAATCGAAGCGGCGTTGAAAAAAACCGGCTGGCGGCTCACCGATATTTTGGTCACGCATCATCACGCCGATCACACCCAAGGTATCGGCGAACTCAAAGCCAGGCACAAATGCAGGGTCGTCGCCCCGCGCAACGAGGCGCAACGCATCGCGCACGTGGACGAGACAGTCGGCGAAGGCGATACGGTGAAAGTCGGCGGGCTCGAGGGTCGCGTCATCGACACACCGGGCCATACCGCTGGACACATTTCCTATTTCTTTCCGGCGGATGGGCTTGCGTTCGTTGGCGATACTTTGTTTTCGATCGGCTGCGGCCGGGTCATCGAGGGCACGCCACAAATGATGTGGGATTCACTCTTGAAGCTGCGCGCGCTGCCCGACGCGACGAAATTTTATTGCGGCCACGAATATACCGCGGCCAATATCCGCTTCGCCAAAACAGTCGAGCCGGACAACAAGGCGCTGGCCGCGCGCGCCGACGAGGTCACGAAGCTCGTCGCGGCACATAAGCCGACTATTCCGGCGACGATCGGCGCGGAAAAAGCCGCCAATCCTTTCCTGCGCGCCGACGACGCCCAGATCGCGACCACGGTCGGGTTTGGCGGCGCGCCGGCCTGGAAGGTGTTCGCGGAAATTCGCGAGCGCAAGAACCAGTTTTGACGGCAGCCCTGACCGCGCAAGACGTCATCCGGCTCCTTGAGCTCAAGCCGCATCCGGAAGGCGGGCATTTCCGCGAGACTTTCCGCGATGTGCGGCAGAGCGCCGGCCGAGCGGCTTCGACGGCGATCTACTTTCTGCTCGCACGCGGTGAGCGTTCGCATTGGCACCGCGTCCATGCTGTCGAGGTCTGGCATTGGTATGCCGGCGCGCCGCTCGTGCTGGAGATTGCGCCGGCTCCAGGCCGCATCGAGCGCCTTACGCTCGGTACCGATCTTGCTGGCGGCGAGCGGCCTCAGGCCATCGTGCCGGCGCATGCGTGGCAATCGGTGCAAACACTTGGCGATTGGACGCTTTGCGGCTGCACTGTCGCGCCGGGTTTCGACTTCAGCGGCTTTGAGCTGGCGCCGGAAAACTGGTCACCGCGGGATTTTGCGCCATGATCGGATCGCCGGCGCGCGCCGCCAGGAAGCCGTGTAGCGCCGCGACGACTTGCGCACCTTCGCCGACCGCGGCAGCGACGCGTTTGATGGATTTGGCGCGGACGTCGCCGATGGCGAAAACACCACGCTGGCTTGTCTCCAAAAGGTGGCGGCCATGGCCGGCATCCTCGCCGGTCAACACGAAGCCTTTGGCATCGAGTCCAATGCCTGAGCCGGCGAGCCAGTCGGTGTTCGGCTCGGCGCCGATGAACAGGAACAGGTGCCGCATCGGCTTGCGCACTTCCTGCCCGGTCGCTGCGAGCCGCCAGCGTACCGCGTTGAGCGAGCCATCGCTGCCTTCCAGCGCGCTCACTTGCGCGCCCGGAATCAGTTGGATGTTGGCAAGCCCCGCGATGCGGTCAACGAGGTAGCGCGACATCGAGTCGGCTAACCCCCTCCCGCGGATCAGCATCGAGACCTTGGCCCCCTGATTCGCCAGAAATACCGCCGCCTGACCCGCCGAGTTGCCCGCGCCGACCAGCGCGATCTCCTGATCGTTGCATAATTTTGCTTCGAGCGGGGACGCCCAGTAATGCACGCTCGATCCCTCGAACTCGTGCAGATTGGAAACCGGAAGCTGCCGGTAGCGGGCGCCGCTGGCAATCACGACCGAACGTGCGGTGACGCGTTCGCGGCTCGCCAATTGCAGGACGAAGCGGCCGGATATGTCAGTCGGTGCGATAAGCTTGTCCGCCTGATCCGGGATCGCCATCTCGGCGCCGAACTTTTGCGCCTGATTATAGGCACGCGCCATCAGCGCCATGCCGGTGATTCCGGTCGGGAAGCCGAGATAGTTTTCGATGCGCGCCGAAGCACCCGCCTGACCGCCGAAAGCACGACAATCAAGCACAAGCACTGAAAGTCCTTCGGAGGTCGCGTAGACCGCGGTGGCTAGGCCCGCAGGACCCGCTCCCACGACCGCCACGTCATAGACGCGATTGGGATCGATCGGCCCGACCAGGCCGATGCAGCGCGCGAGCTCGTCTTCGCCCGGGTTGCGCAACAGCTGACCGCCCGGACAGAGCACGATCGGCAATTGTCCTGGATCGACATGAAAGCGCTCGATCAGCGCTTTGGCCTCGGCGTCGGTGTCGGGATTTAATAATTGATGCGGATGTGCGTTGCGGCGGAGAAAACTTTCCAACCGCAGCACGTCGCCGTTATCGGCGCGACCGACGATAACTGGGCCGCTCAAGTGGCTCTCAAGGAGACCCATACGGCGGATAATCAGCGCGCGCATAATCCGCTCGCCGAGTTCGGCTTCGGCAACGAACAAGGCGCGTAGCCGGTCCGGCGGAATGATGAGCGCTTCCACCGGGCCCTCGGCGGTTGCGTCTACGAGCGACGGACGCCCGGCAAGTTGCGCCAATTCACCCAGAAAATGACCGGATGGGTGCGTAACGAGGGTCGTGCGATGACCGGATTTGTCGGCTTGGCTGACGTCGATATTTCCGGAAAGAACGACAATCAGTCCAGGGGTGACTTGGCCGGTCGTAAAGATGGTTGTTCCGGCAGAATAGGAACGGCACTCGCCGAAGCGGCGCACCCGCTCGATCTCCGGTTGATCGAGAACGGGAAGAGCCTGGTCCCGTCGCCTTTCAAGAATCGATGATGCCGGTGCCGCCATGAAAATCCGCCGCCCAAGAATTGCTACGCCGCGGGGAATATATAAGCGTCAGGCGAAATATTGCCCGCCATTGGCGGTCAGAGTCGAGCCGGTCATCAAGCCGGCGTCATCGGACGCAAGAAACACCACGCAGCGCGCCACCTCTTCGGGTTCGCCCAGCCGGCCGATTGGAATTTGCGGCAGCACGCTTTTTTGCAGCACTTCCTGCGACATCGCCTTGACCATGTCGGTGGCGATGTAGCCCGGGCAAATGGCGTTGACGGTGACGCCAACCCGCGCGCCTTCCTGCGCCAGCGCCTTGGTGAAGCCGATCTCGCCCGCCTTGGCGGCGGAGTAATTCACCTGGCCGAACTGGCCCTTTTGGCCATTGATCGAAGAGATATTGATGATGCGGCCGAATTTGCGCTCGCGCATGCCCTCGATCACATGCCGGCACATATTGAACAGCGAACCGAGATTGGTGTTGATCACCGCGGCCCACTGGTCCGGCTTCATGCGGTGAAGCTGCGAGTCGCGCGTGATGCCGGCATTGTTGACCAGGACGTCGACCGGGCCGAGATCGGCCTCGACCAGTTTGACGCCGGCGGCACAAGCATCGAACGAGGAAACGTCCCACTTGTAGACGTTGATTCCGGTTTCCGCCTTGAATTTCTGCGCCGCCTCGTCGTTGCCGCCGTAATTGGCCGCGACCTTGTAGCCTGCCGCGGCAAGCGCCTTGCAGACGGCCGCGCCGATACCGCGCGTCCCCCCCGTAACCAACGCAACGCGGGGCATGAAACCCTCCCTGATCAGTCTCCCCTCTCCCTGCCGACGGGGAGAGGCTGTTTTATCTTTCCAGGCACATCGCGATGCCCATGCCGCCGCCGATGCACAGCGTGGCGAGGCCTTTCTTCGCGTTGCGCTTCTGCATCTCGTAGAGCAGCGTCACCAGCACGCGCGTTCCCGACGCGCCGATCGGATGGCCGATGGCGATGGCGCCGCCATTGACGTTGACCTTGCCGGTGTCCCAGCCGAGGTCCTTGTTGACGGCGCACGCC